>Ga0196971_1000677_pt1 | contig 22036 bp, 26 predicted proteins | sample S1v_1013CmetaG_FD_148660 | JGI IMG/M metagenome (GOLD analysis project Ga0196971, IMG submission 148660) | Soil microbial communities from Anza Borrego desert, Southern California, United States - S1+v_10-13C | ecosystem: Environmental > Terrestrial > Soil > Desert | place: USA: California...
CAGTGGCGTTTGGCGCGCCTGTCCTGTCTCCGATGAACGACAATGGATTCCCGCGTTCGGGGGAATGACGGGGTGAGAGAAAGCGGGAAATCAACCGTCAGCGCCCGTGTGCGGGCCGCACAAGTAGCGCCCTTCGCCACTCCCCGCGTCATTCCGGCGAAGGCCGGAATCCAGCGGCGTTTTTAGCGCGCCTGTCCTGTCTCCGATGAACGACAATGGATTCCCGCGTTCGGGGGAATGACGGGGTGAGAGAAAGCGGGAAATCAACCGCCAGCGCCCGCATGTGGGCCGCACAAGTAGCGCCCTCCGCCACTCCCCACGTCATTCCGGCGAAGGCCGGAATCCAGTGGCGTTTGGCGCGCCTGGCTACTCTGAGGTTACTAAACCGCGTCCACTTTCGCCTTTGCCTTCAGCGAGGGATAGATGCGCACCGGCGAAGGCATGAGCTTCTTCTTGCCCGGCTTTTCCAGCACCAGCAGTTCGTCGAGCGTGACGGCATCGAGCACGTTCAGAAACGAACGCGTCGCGGCGACCAGCACGCCCTGCAGCTTGCACGAAGGCGACAGCACGCAGCGGTTGTTTTCCCGGTCGAAGCACTCGGCCATGTGGAAATCGGTTTCCGTCCAGCGGACGATTTCACCGATGTTGATCTCGGACGGATCCTTCTTCAGCCGGAGCCCGCCGTTACGGCCGCGGATCGTCTCCACGATATCGACCGTACCGAGCTGGTACACGACCTTCATCAGGTGGTTCTTCGATATCAGGTGGTTGTCTGCGATGTCCTGAATCGTGACGAGACGGTCGCGGTTCATGCCCAGGTAGATCAGGGTGCGCAGGGTGTAGTCGGTATAGGAAGTCAGTCTCATGATTGGCATTCGCGCAAGGACGGCCGGCGGCCGTTTGACCCATTGTAGTATGCCGTTTATATGTTTAAAAGCGGAACCCGCGTGCGCGCGGTCCGCGGATGGCAAGAAAGGCAAGCAGACACGCCAGCAAGACCAGTCCCCGGCCCGCGGTTTCCTGGTCGCCGAACAGGTAGCTCACGCAGAGGCGGCTGGTGGCGTCGAGGTACAGCAGGCCGGCGGTGGCGCTCATCCAGGCGGCATTGCCGAGGAAGAAAATCCGGATCTCGATGGTGGCGCGGCGCAGGGCATTCGCCGCCGCAAAACCGGCAAGCCACCAGGACAGGTACTTGGCCGCAGCCATCGCCGGATCGAGCAAGGCGGCGTCGAGGGCGGCCGGAATCATCCAGAAAGCGAAGACGCAGGAAGCGGCGGTCAGGCCGGTAATGCCGAGGTGATCCAGTGCCAGCCAGTGCCGCATCCGTTGTTCCATGATTCGCATCGCGGCATAGCCTGATGCAAACAAGAGCGGAAATTCGAGCAGCATGTGCAACGCCATCCGGCTTTCGATCGTGTGCCTGGCCGCCGGCACCAGCAGCAGGACGGGTAGCAAAACCAGCATTCCCATCACGATCCCCTTCCCGCGTACCGTACGGCCGCCGCCAGCGCCTGCTCCCACTCGTCATAAGGAAAGATCCCGAGCAGCACACCCTCCCCGTCAATCAGGTGGATATCGCCGTTATGGACAAAGCCTCCCATTCCGTCGGGCACGACAACGACGCCAAGCTCTTTCAGCAGACGGCCGGCGCCTGTCGGCGGGGTGCCGACTATCCAGTGCTCGGGCGAAGCGCGATAGCGCTCAGCGTAACCGCGCAGATCGTCATGCGTGTCGCGCCCGTCGAAGGAGACCGACATCAGCGTTACGCCGGCATGCACCTGCGAGCGCAACACTTCCTGCATGCGCTGGTATTCGGAGCCCAGTACCTGGCAGACCGACATGCAACGGGTGTAGATGAAGTCGACGAGATAGACGCGGTTCTTCCCGGCGCCGGGCCAGGGCTGGCGCATCTTGCCGTCCGCGTCCTCAATAACAAGCGCCGGAGCCTTGAGCGCCCTGCCCTCTGCCAACGCGATGCGGTGGTCTTCGAACGTCCAGTGCACGAAGCCCGAGGTCAACGCGAACACGCTCCCGGCAAACGCGGACAGGACGGCAAGGCATGCCGCCCACGTGAACGCCTTTGCCGGAAGGCTTTTCATGGCTGGGTTACTGCAAGGCGGCCAGCTCGGCATCGCCCTTCAAGGGCTCCGTGCGGCCCTGGGAAGCCTTGCGCAATTCGGCAATGCTGTCAGGCGTCAGCGCTTCGCTCCGGTTGCCCCACTGTGTGCGGATGTAGGACGCGACGGCCGCGATCTCCGCATCGTTCAACTGGTCCTTGAACGCCGGCATGGCGCCGTTATAGGCCGCACCCTTGACCGTCAGGGGGCCGTTGACGCCGTGCAGCAGGATCGCGCCCAGCGTATTGCCCTTGCCGTTCACCCACTCCGATCCTGCAAGCGGCGGGAACACCCCCGGCAGGCCGGCGCCGTTGGCCTGGTGGCAGGCTGCGCAACGCGACGCGTAGATGGCGGCGGCATCCACCGCCCCGCCCGCGCTCGCCTTTCCACCCGCCGAAAGCTCGGCCTCCACCCGGCCGTCGCCCCATTCGGAAGGCGTGTTGATATGCGAGAACGCGATATACAAGACGCCGAAGGCGCACATCAGCCCGACCAGGATGAGCAGGTACCAGGGCACGGGGTTGGCGTTTTCGTGGGGGTCTTCGTTTTCCCGCTTCTGCTGGGGCGAGATGCTGAACTCGTTCATGTTGTTCTCTCGAAAAATGCTCACTTTGCCTGCGGCTTGATTGCCGGATAGGTGTGGTCCAGCGACTTGAGATACTTCACGAGATCCAGCACCTCCTGCTTCGCCACCACCACCTTGCCGGCCGGCGCGTAACCCGGCGGCAGGTTGACGACCTGGTCGCCCTTCTCCGCCTTGTCCTTGATGTCGAACAGGTAGGGATAGCCGGGCATGATGCTTTCCGGGACATAGGCCCGCGGCTGGTACAGGTGGCCGAGATGCCAGTCATCGCTCGGCTGCCGCGCGCCGATATTGAACAGATCGGGACCGGTGCGCATGGTGCCGAGCAGCTGGGGCGTGTCGTAGGCATAGTCGCCCGCCACCGGCGCGCGTCCCCAGCCGCGTGCGGCATCGGGAGCAAAGTTCTTTGCCCGAGGCTGCTGCGAGTGGCAATAGACGCAACCGTTCTGGACGTACTGTTCGCGCCCGCGCCACTCGGCCGCCGTGTAGGGCTTCAGGCCTTCGGTCGGCGCCACGTCGCGCACCTGCATGTACGGCAGCACCACCAGCAGGCTGGTCGCCAGGCCCAGCATCACCATGCCGCCCGTCAAAAGCTTGAGTTCGTTCTTCATTCGACTGCCCTCCGCGTCGGGATGGTCCAGGAAAACAGCGCCGGCTGGCTGCGGTTGGGACCGAGGTTCAGCACCAGCGCGGCAAAGTGGGCGGCAAACACGATGTGCGACAGCACCATCAGCGCCCCGCCGATGCTGCGTCCTTTCAGATATGGAAGGGTTACCGTCACCGATTCCATGAACGGCTTGGCGGCATCGAGCATGGCCACGCCCTGCAGCCATCCGCCGATGGACAGCGTGACGAAGTAGACGGCAATCCCGATCGTGGCGAGCCAGAAGTGGGCGGCGATCAGGCTCGGGTACGGCCATTCGCGCCGTGTGATGCGCGGAACGATGAAGTACATCGCGCCGAAGAACACCATGGTGACGAATCCGTACAGCCCGAGATGCGCATGCGCCACCGTGAAATGCGTGAAGTGGGTGATGGCATTGATGCTGCGCAGCGCCTCGAAGGAGCCCTGCACCGAGCTCAGCGTGTACATGATGCCGCCGAGCGCGATGAAGCGCAGCGTCGGCGAATAGCGCAGCGCGCCCATGTTCCCCTTGAGGGTTTGGTACTGATTCACCGTGAACGCGGCGACCGGAATGATCATCATCATGCTTTGCACGATGGACAGCGTGATCATCCAGCCCGGCACCGGTCCGCCGATGAGATGATGGCCGCCGACCTGCCCGTAGAAGAAGGCGAGCCCCCAGAAGCCGAGCAGCGACAGGTTGTACGACTGCACGGGACGTCCGATCACCTTGGGCAGGAAATAGTAGACGGTCGCCAGCGCCAGAGGCGTGTAGAACAGGCCCAGCACGTTGTGGCCGAACCACCAGTTCATGGCCGCCTGCTGCACGCCCTTGTGCAGGCCGGGGATGTTCGCCACCAGGAACAGGACGGGGAACCAGAACAGCGCGCAACCCATATACCAGACGGAGACGTAAAGGTGCGAGACCTTCCGCTGCGTCAGCGTCAGCACCAGCGGCACGCCGACCAGCGCGCCGCCGGCAACGAACAGCAGGTCGATCTGCCACGGAATCTCCAGCCACTCCAGGCCGTCGGTGATGCCGGCGGCGATACTGCCCAGGCCGGAGATCAGCGCGGCGTTCCAGAGCGCCGCGCCCAGCAGCGCAAACTTGCCGCCCACCAGCGGCGTCTTCAACAGGCGCGGCAGGATGAACAGGGCGATGCCAAGACCTGCCATCGGCGCCCAGCCGTAGGCAACCGCATTCAGATGCAGGGTGCGGATACGTCCGAAGGTCAGCCAGGCGTACTGGTTCAGCCAGTCGGGCTCATGCAGCTTGATGGATGAGGTGATGCCGGCGGCCGAGGCCACCAGCAACCACGCGAAGGCGCAGCAGAAGAAGAAGAACACCAGCGGGCCGGTGGAAGCGTCTGCCGCCGCCCGTTCCTGCAGTTCGCGCGTCAGCGCGGGCGGCGCGGCCGCGTTTGATGGGCCCTGTCCTTCCTGCAGCAGCCGGCGGTCGCTGCCGGAACCGGCCGGCTCCTCGATACGTCCCAGTTCACCCTCGGCGAAGATGACCTTCGCTCCGTCGGGGTCCTTGTCGAGCAGACCTCTGCCCTGGGTCCAGATAAAAACAAGCAAGGCAATGACCGACAGCGTGAATGCGGAGAGCAGGATGGCGACGGTATTCATTGAGGGGTTCCTCTTTCTTGGTATTGTGCGGCCGGCTTTAAAGCAGTATTTAAGTTATTTCTTTAGGCCGAATCCTAGCACCCGGCATCAATTAAAGCAAGAACTCGTATGCATGTTTAAGATCGGGGAGGATTCGCCGCAAGCGACGCGGACAAAAACAATTTGCCATCGTCGGTCTTTCTGTTTAACATTTATTTGTAATACTTCTTTGAAGCGAGGCGAACATGGATGCAAACACAATGCCGCTGACCCGGGACAGCATTACGACACTGGTAGGTGATTTCTATGCGGATGTCCGGGCGGACCCGGAACTCGGACCTGTATTCGACGCCGTCCTCGCCGGCCATTGGGAGGAGCACCTCGATCGCATGGTCGACTTCTGGAGCACGGTCGTGCTGCATACCCACAGCTTTCGCGGCAACGTGTATGACAAGCACATGGCCTTGAACGGCATTACCCGCAGCCATTTCACGCGCTGGCTGGAACTCTGGAAGGCGCATACCGAGCGCCTGTTCGGCAAGGAAGCCGCACATGAATTCCAGCTCATCGCCGCCGGCATCGGACGCATGCTGCACTTCGGATTCTTCGATGAATTCCCCGATGGGACGGTGCCGCGAAAGGCGGCGGCCGCCTAAGTCCAATCACTCTTACCGCAAAAAGGAATACTGATGACCCTCCCCCCGCCCGCGTTTGAAGGCCCGCTCCGCGTACTCTTGCTGGAAGATATCCATGAAAGCGCCGAGCGCGCGTTCTCTCACTTCGGCGATGTGGTCGTCGAACGCGACAGCGGCGCGCCCAGCCGCGAGGCGCTGCTGTGCCGCATCGGCAATGTCCACGTCCTCGGCATCCGGTCGCGCACGCAGGTAGACGCAGAGATACTGGCGGCGGCAACACAGCTGCTGGCCATCGGCACCTACTGCACCGGCACCAACAATGTCGCGCTGGACGAGGCGGCTGCGCGCGGCGTCCCGGTATTCAACGGGCCGTTTTCCAACACACGCTCCGTGTCCGAGCTGGTGATCGGCCACGCCATCCACCTGCTGCGCCGCATTCCCGAGCGCCACGCGGCGGCGCGTTCGGGGAAATGGTTGAAAGATGCGCGCGGCTCAAGCGAACTGCGCGGCAAGACGCTGGGCATCATCGGTTACGGGAAGATCGGCACGCAAACCGGTCTGCTGGCCGAGGCGCTGGGAATGCAGGTCGTCTTCTATGACATCGAGGCCAAGCTGCCGCTGTCGAACGCTTCGCGCATGCCGTCTTTGCAGGCGCTGCTGGCCGCTTCCGATGTGATTACCCTTCATGTTCCCGGCACGCCGGAGACCGAGGGCATGATCGATGCCGCCGCCTTCGAGGCGATGAAGCAGGATGCGGTGCTCATCAATCTCGCCCGCGGCAAGGCGGTGTGCATAGAGGCACTGTGCGACGCGCTGCAAAGCGGGCGTCTGCGCGGCGCGGCGCTGGACGTGTTCCCGGTGGAACCCGCCACACGGCAGGATGCCTTCGAATCGCCGCTGCGCGCATTCGACAACGTCATCCTCACGCCGCACATCGGCGGTTCGACCATCGAGGCGCAGCGCAACCTCGGCTTCGAAGTCTCGGAAAAGATCGCGGGTTATCTTGCGCGGGGAACGACACAGGGCTGCGTCAACCTGCCGCAGGTCAGCCTGGATTCGGCGGCACGCGGAACGCGGATCGTCCATATCCATACCGACAAACCCGGCGTGCTGATGCAGGTGAACGACCGCCTTGCCGCCTCCGGCCTCAACATCGTGCAGTTGACGCTGGAGACGGCAAAAGGCTTCGGCGTGGCCGTGCTCGATGTGACCGGCCCCGTTCCCGGCGCCGTCATCGACTCGGTAGCTTGCGTCGACGGCGCTGCCCGGGTGTTCTTGCCGCTCGGCCAGAACGCGACTGTCAGGGAAGCGAGTCGCGAACAAAGATACGCTTGACCTCGCCGCGGCCGAACAACTGGTCGGCCGAATCCCACGGCAGCACCTCGACGGGGATGGACTTCGATCCGAACCCGTGCTTTGCCATGAGCCGGAGGACGGGGTCCATGTGTGCGCGCGCATGGGGCTGTCCGGTGATGAGCGTCACGTTCTTCCTGAACATCTGGCCGATCGGGACGGCGGCGGTGCCGGGGTAAGGCCAGACCGGCGTGCAGACGCCGTCCTTCGCCACGCTGGCCAGCGCGATCGCCAGCCGTTCCGGATCGGCGCCGCAATCGACGACGATCGGATAGCCCTCCTTGCGCAGCGGCTGTCCCATCCGCACCGTTGTCGCGCCAAGGCTGGCGGCTGCCTGCAAGCGGCGCTCGTCGTCGTCCAGGAAGTCGATCTTGCGGATGCCGAGTGCGCGAGCCATGACAACGCCGTACAAGGCCATGTTCCCGGCATGACCGCTCACGATGAGGACATGCGGGTCGGGGAATGCCTGCAGGTGCGGCTGCATGGTGCGGTGGAGGTCGACGAGGTTGCAGCCGAGGGCGGCGCAGTCTGCCGGCGTGAATCCCTCCGGCATGGGAACCGCCATCGCATCCGCATACGGCACCACCAGCAGGTCGGACATGCCGCCGCCCCAATTGCCGCCGGCCGCGCCCAGCCCGTAGTTCGACAGGGGCTTGCGGGCGTCGCAGCTGTTCGTATGGCCGCCGGTACACGGCGCGCATTCGCCGCAGGAGATGTGCAGCGGAAGTATCACATGCTGTCCTTGACGCAAGGTCTTGACCTCGGCGCCGGTTTCCACCACCTGAGCCACGATTTCGTGCCCCAGTGCAATCGGAAACGGCAAGGTGGAATAGCGGCCGGACACCAGGCCGCGGTCGAAATCACATACCCCGACCGCCACTGGCCGAAGCATGGCCGCCTTGGGACTGGTCAGCTCAGGATCGGGGACCTCGACCCACTCCACTTGATTCGGTCCCTTTGCAGTTAACTGGCGCATAGCCGGCCCTTTCTCTTAATATATACCAATAAGTACAAAACGGAGACGGCGTGGCCCTCTCCTCCGGGTGCGATCCTTGATTCGCGAGTTTAGTGTACCATACGGTACATTAGAACCCAGCGAAATGAGGTACCTCGATGAAAGACGCAGCCTTCGAACTGAACGACACCATGGGTAACGCGAGCCTGCGCGAGGCACTGTCCTGGCACGAACGCCATCCCGAACGCCCCATCCCGCCGGCCCTGCCGGAAGACGGGATCGGCGAACAGGCGACGCTGGACGGCCTGGCGGCGGCAGTCCTCGGACAGGCGAGAGGGCTCGACAGCCCGCTCGCGTTTGCCCACATGGACCCTCCCACCCCCTGGATCAGCTGGATTACCACGCTATGGAACGCCCGGCTCAACCAGAACCTGCTGCATCCGGACACGGCGCCCGCCGCCCGCGACCTGGAAGCGCAGGTCATCCAGTGGCTCTCGCCCTTTTTCGGGATGAACGGCGGCCACATGGTGCCGGGCTCCACCGTCGCCAACATCACTGGCATCTGGGCCGCGCGCGAACTGCGCAAGGTGGAGGAAGTGGTGGCCTCGGCCTCCGCCCACCTCTCGGTACGCAAGGCCGCACACCTGCTCGGCCTGCGGTACCGCAGCGTCGATGTCGATGCGGCGGGTGTGATGGATGTCTCCTCGCTTGGCGACCTGAGCAAGTCCTGCCTCGTTCTGACTGCAGGCACGACCAGCGTCGGCGCCGTCGATCCGCTCAAGCTGCAGGCAAAGGCGGCGTGGACGCATGAGGATGCGGCCTGGGCCGGTCCGCTGCGCTTGAGCCAACGGCACGCTGCGGTACTGGACGGCATCGAGGCAGCCGATTCCGTCGCCGTGTCGGCGCACAAATGGCTGTTCCAGCCGAAGGAATCGGCCTTCGTCCTGTTCCGGGATGCGAACGCCGCACACCAGGCGCTGAGCTTCGGCGGCGGATATCTCGCGGTACCGAATGTCGGCCTTCTCGGTTCGCACGGCGCCAATGCAGTGCCGCTGCTGGCAACTTTGTGGGCATGGGGAAGAAACGGCGTGGCGCGGCGGGTGGAACAATGCATGCAGAATGCCTCCGATTTTGCCGACCGCATCGCCGGCAACAGCGGGCTGGAGCTGTGGGCAAGACCGGTGACAGGTGTTGTTGCATGGCGCTCGCGGACGATTCCTGCCGACATTCTCCAAGCGAGGTTGCCCGCAGGCTCCACCTCCTTGACCGTGCTGAATGGGGAGAAATGGCTGCGCAACGTGGCTGCCAATCCCAATGTCGATATCGCGGCGCTTTACGACGAGGTCCTCAAGGCGACCGTTTGATGCAAAAAAAAGCCGGCCCAAGGCCGGCAAAGAATGCCGCGTCCGGGGGCCCCCGGCCGCAGCACAGGAGGATTCAGGCGGGCAACCCGGCAGCCGCGTTCGACCGCACGCGCTGGTCACGCCATTCTTCCCGCTGCTCGGCGGCAGCGCGCGGCGCCAGCGCCTCCAGCAGGCGGATGTTCATCCGCGCATTGATGCCGTGGTAAGCGGCGTTATCCGGGTCGCTCATGCTTTTTTCCATCGCACTGCGGAGATCGCGGCGTACCGCGGAGATCAGGGCGTCGAATTCGTAGTCCAGCAAGTCGGATTGGATGGTCTTCATTTCGGTCTCCTTCGGAAACAGGGCATCAACTCCGTTGTGTACTTTTCAGTACACATTATCGGAAAAGAAACCCGCCGGGCAGATCAATACGGGCGGGTTTCTTTATGTACCGTTAGGTACATATTACGTCACGCCGCTTCCGCTGTCAAGGGGCGGAGGATGAGTTCGATCATCGCGCGGGTACGGGTCTTCGCCGGACGCGTGCGGCCGGTGACGAACAGCCCGTTGTAGAAGGTATGGATCAGGTTTGCCATTTCGCCTGAATCCAGGTCGCGGTCCACCTCGCCGTTCCGCTTGGCACGTTCGAGCGCCTGCTCGATCAGGTCCACCAGTTCCTGGTTGTAACGCGCAATGGCTTCGGCCACCGCCGGCGCCGCGTCGGCCGCGTCGATGGAGGCGTTGATCGACAGGCAGCCCCGTGCCCCGCCCTCCCCGCTGCAGGCCGGCACGAATGCCATGAGCCACTTCTGGATGGCGGGAACGGCGGGCCCTTCGCCGCTCAGCGTCTTGCGCGCCCAGTACAGCAGGCGGGCGTGGTAACGCTCCAGGATCTGCAGGTACAGCGTGGTCTTGTCACCGAAAGCGGCATACAGGCTGGGCTTGTTCACCCCGGTCGCTTCGGTGATGTCGTCGAGCGAAGTGCCGCGGAATCCTTTGGTCCAAAAGATGTCTTCCGCGCTCTTGAGCACGTCTTCGACGTCGAATGATCTCGGTCTGGCCATGTCGGGTTCCAATCTCACGGTTCAATAGGGTCATTATATACCTGATGGTAAAGTATTCAAGCGATTGACGGCTTGCACCTTGACACCGGCCGGATCATCCACTAATTTGTACCGCGTAGTATGTAATTCCGTATTTCTTTCGCGGCACGCGCCCGCCGCGCCGGGCGTTTCTACGCCGTTTTTATACCGCGCGGTACATAAAGGAGAGCATTGTGGCAAATATCGCAGTCGTCTATCACTCAGGCGGAGGCAATACGGCGGTACTGGCGGAGGCAATTGGAAACGGCGCTGCCAGCGTGCCCGGCGCCAAGGTGTCGCTGCAGCGCATTACTTCCCAACAGATCAATGCCAAATTGCGCTGGGAAGATGAAGGCATTGCCAAGGAATTGCAGCAGGCCGACGGCATCATCTTCGGCTGCCCTACCCTCATGGGCATGGTCAGCACGCCCTTCAAGGCATTCATGGAAGCAGCTTTCATGCCGTGGGCCAAGCAGGCATGGAAGGACAAGTTCGCCGGCGGCTTCACGAATTCGGCCTCCATCAACGGCGACAAGACCAATACCCAGATCCAGCTCCTGGTCTTTGCCGCGCAGATGGGCATGCTCTGGGTGCCGATGGGCGACCATCCCGGGAACAACTGGAGCGGCGGCTCCGAGAGCGACATGAACCGCCTGGGTGCCTTCCTGGGACCGATGAGCCAGCCGCGCGCCAGCGTCGCAGAAGAGGCTGCGCACAGCGCCGACCTGCAGACCGGCTTCCGCTATGGCCAACGCTTTGCGAGCATCGTCAGCCACTGGACCCGCGAGGGAACCCACGTGACCGACAGGATGTTCGACGCGGCTACCGCCGCCGCTATCAAGGCGCAAGCGCAAAAGGCGGCAAAGTGACGGCGCGGCCCCTGAACGTGGTCGTGGCGGGCGGGGGCTACGCGGGCGTCGTCTGCGCCGCCCGGCTTTCCGCCCGTGCCGGGGACGACGTGAGCGTCACCCTCGTCAGCGATGCGTCCCGCTTCGTGCAGCGCATCCGGCTGCATCAGGCGATCAGCAGGCAGGAGCCGGCGAGCGCGGCGCTGGAACCGCTCCTGAAGGGGATCAAGGTCGTCACGGGTACGGTGGACGCCATCCACGCGGACGAACGGCGGATCAGCTCCGGCGGCACGAGCATCCGCTACGACAGGCTGGTGCTCGCCCTGGGCTCGCGTACCGCGTCGCCCGGCATTGCCGGTGCGGAGGATCACGTGCATCCGCTTAACCCCGGCAATGTCGAGGCACTGCGTGCACGGCTCGATGTCCTGGCCGGGCGTGAGGCTGCGATTGTCGTGGTGGGCGGCGGACTGACAGGAATCGAGACGGCCTTCGAACTCAAGGAGGCCTATCCGGCGCTCGGCGTCAGCCTTGTGACGGCCGGGCCGCTCCTTTTCGGCTGGTCGCCCCAGGCGCATGAGCACCTGGAGCGCCGGTTCAGGGAGGCCGGCATCCAGGTGTTCGAGGGAACGCGCGTGCATCGGGTCACTGCTTCCGCTGTCGATACCAACCTGCTCTCCATTCCCTGCGACCTGTGCGTGTGGACTGCCGGCTTCGCATTTCCCGGCTTGCCGCGCGATGCCGGCGTGGCGGTGTCCGAGGAAGGCAAGGTGCTCACCGATCCCTATCTCCGCTCGGTATCGCATCCGGAGATTTACGCCGCGGGCGATATCGCCTGGCCGCTGGCGCCGCCCGGACATCCCCTGCCGATGGGCTGCAAGAGCGCCATGCCGATGGGCGTGCATGTGGCGGAAAACATCGTGCGCGAAACACGGGGCGCGGCGCTTGATCCGTTCGATTACGCCATCCCGTTCCATTGCGTGAGCCTGGGCAGGAAGGATGGGCTGATCCAGTTCCCGGACAAGCAAGGCCGCCTGCTGGGCCGCGCGGTGACAGGAAGATGGGGCGCCTGGATCAAGGAAACGGTTTGCAAGAGCACCTACTGGTCGGTTTTCCTCGAGGCGCGCGGGCTCCCGGTGGTGCGCTGGTTGAAGACGGGCCATGCGCCGGGATGACATGGCGGCGGGAACGACCGCCATGCCCGTTCAGCGCGCCAGCCGTGCCGCGAGCTGCGCCGCTTTCATGCCCTGGTAGGACGCACCGGCAAGTTCATTGGCGGACGGCATGCGCGATCCGTCCGGCCCGGTGATCGTCGTCGCGCCGTAGGGCGAGCCTCCGGTGATTTCGTCGATGGCCATCTGGCCGGAAAATCCGTAATCGAGCCCGACCACGACCATCCCGAAATGCATCAGGTTCGCGATCATGGACAGCAGCGTCGCTTCCTGCCCGCCGTGCTGGGTGGCGCTGGCCGTGAACGCGCCGCCCACCTTGCCGTTCAGCGCGCCCTCTTCCCACAGTCCGCCGGACTGGTCGAGGAAGTTGGCCAGTTGTGCGGGCATGCGGCCGAAGCGGGTTCCGGCGCCGATCAGTATCGCGTCGTAATGGCGCAGGTCGTCGATCTCGGCCACCGGCGCCGGCTGGTCCAGCTTGAAATGCGAGGCCTCGGCGACGTCCAGCGGCACCAGTTCCGGGACGCGCTTGATGTCGGCATGGGCGCCTGCTGCACGCGCACCTTCCGCGACCGCGCGCGCCATGGTCTCGATATGTCCGTAGGACGAGTAATACAGGACGAGCACTTTCGTCATGTTCATTCCTTTACGGCGAGGGTGGCTCAGCGGACAGAATCGGTGCGGCGCTCGTAGGCGGATACAACGAACATCGCCCCCAGCAGGGCCAGGTTCTTCAGGAAGTGGTTGAGCTGGTCGCCGCTCGGATCACCGGCCCAGAACTGGTGGAACATCAGCGTCGCGGGCACGAGGAAGGCCGCGAATGCCAGCGCGACCCAGCGCGTGGCGATGCCGAACGCCAGGGCAAGGCCGCCGCCGATCTCTAAGACGAGCGTCAGCGCCAGCAAGGTCGAGGCGAGCGGCAGCCCTGCCCCGGCCATCCAGCCGGCGGTATCGTTGAAGGACAAAGCCTTCATCGTTCCCGAGACGATGAAGAGGCTGGCGAGCCCAATGCGGCCGGCAATATAGGAAGCGGGGCTTGAAGAAGTCGTGGTCATGGTGGTTTCCTGTCAATGTGGATACGGATGCGTTCCGGCGCTCGCACCGTACGCTGCCTTCAGCGCACATTTCGTTGTGCACATGCAGAGGCATTCTATTGATGAAGAAAACGGAAAAAAATAGCTAAAATAAGCTTGTCTGTTCCATTGGCGAGACAATCATGCACAAACTGGATGCGCAGGACCTGTGGATCTTCGCCTGGGTGGCGGAGGAAGGGAGTTTCAGCGCCGCCGCGGAGCGGCTGGGATTGCCCAAGTCCACGCTCTCGCGGCGGCTGGCGGAATTCGAAGCCCGGCTTGGCGAGCGGGTGTTTGTGCGCACGACGCGCCGGCTCACCCTCACCGACCTCGGGCGCAACGTGCTGACCCACGCCCAGCAAGTGATGGCGGAGGTCTCGGCGGCGCAGGCATTCGCGCAGAACCGGCAGCTCACGCCGAGCGGCCGGCTGCGCATTTCGATGCCGGGCGATTTCGCCAACCTGCTGCTGCCCGCCATGCTCACGCAATTCGCCGCGTCCTACCCGCTGATCACGCTGGACATCGACGTCTCGCCGCGCATCGTCGACCTCGTCGGCGAAGGATTCGACCTCGCCATCCGCATGGGCGCGCTTGCCGATGACGCCACCCTCGCCGCGCGCCAGCTGGCCTTGTTCGATGTCAGCCTGTACGCGGCGCCGTCGTACCTGCAACGCCACGGTATTCCGCGCACGCCCGATGCCTTGCAGGGACATCAGGCCCTGCACCTGAGCACGCGCAGCAGCGCCAGCGCGCTATGGCAGTTGACGCGCGACGGCGAAAGCTGGACCGGCACGCCGCCCGGCCGGGTGCATATCAACTCGCCGGAGCTGCTGCTGCGCATGGCCCTCGCCGGCGCGGGAATCACGGCTATCGACGACCACATGGCCGCGCCTCACCTGGCGAGCGGGGAATTGCGGCGTGTACTGCCCGAGTGGAAATTGCCCGGCGTGCCGGCGTGGATGGTTTTTCCGGGGAGGAAGCTGATGCCGGCCCGCACGCGCGTGTTCATCGACGCGCTGGTGGCGGAATTCGCGGAGAAAAAACGTCCGCAGACGGGGAATACGGGGAAAGCGATGAAAGCAATCCGCGGCCCCGGACAAGCCCGGGGCTGAGCCTTAGCGACGCGGCGCCGCGTACTGCCCGAGAAGCCACTGCAAGCCGGCGAGGTGCTGCTGGTCGTGACTGCAAAGGAAGTGCACCAGGCTGCGCAAGCTGACGTCGCCATATCCCTCGAAGTGCGCGGGCCGCTCATACGCGCCTGGCGGCAGCGCGCGCAGCAGGGAAACTGTCTTCTCCCGCGCCGCGCGAAAGGCCCCGATCACTTCACCGGGCCGGGCAGCGGCGTAGGAGCGCGCTTCGACCAGCGCGAAGCCGTCGACCGACGGCAGCATCGGGCGATCCTCGCTGAGCGTCCGTTCGAAGCGCACGTGATACCCGTCGATTTCGATGTCGCGCACATGGCACAGTTGTTCGAGTGCGGAAAAGGGTTCGCTCGGAATCCCTTCCCATGAGGCCGGCTTCCAGCCAAGGAACCCGGCCGGCAAATCCGCAAAGAATTCTTCGAGCTGCCGCGGAAATGCCTCAAGTGCGCGTAGTGTGACGACGTCCATACGATCTCCCTGCAAAAAATTTCAGCGCGCGCCCGGCGGCATCGGGAACTGCACATAGGGCGTCGCCGGCTCCCGGTTCGGGGGAACGTAGGCCGGCGCCGGCTCACCGGCCGCGCCCAGATGCTTCACGAAACGATGGATGGCGCGCAGGTCGTCGTCCGACATCTGTTGCAGCGCGAACCAGGGCATCGGCGGCCTCGACTCGACCTTCCTGGCTGCCGCCAGCCATTGCTTCTCGGTCATCGCGCCGAGATGGAGGCGCAGGTTCGTGGGATAGGTGGTTCCCCACGGGCCGCGCCAGCCCAGGCTGTCGCCGGTCAGCCACTGCGCCTCCGGCAGCTTGCCGCCGCTTTGCGCATAACCGGCCGTATGACAGTCGTTGCACCCCGCCACCTGGACGAGGTACCTGCCGCGTTCTATCCATTGCCTTGTGTTGGCCTTGTTGGCCTTGTCTGCGGCGTGGGCGGACTGTGAGACGGACAGGACAACGAGTGCACCCGCGATGGTATGACAAATTCGGTTTTTCATCTTGCTTCCTCTCTGCTGGACAATTTCGCAACGGGTTTTCCACGGAGCATTTCGCGGCGCCGCCGTTTTATGTACCCCTCGGTACAGATTAAGCGAGCCGGCACGCGCTGTCAATTGCTTCCTTGTTTGTGCCATTTCCAAGCGGCGAGCCAAGCGACGTGTTAGTTATAACGAACGAATCCCGACAACAGACGCACCATGCAGACACCCGACCGCCGCCCTCGCCACTTCTCGATGATCCGCGAGTTCCACCTCGCGGACTTCTTCACCCTCGCCAACGCGGCATGCGGCGTGCTCGCGCTGTTCTTTTCCATGCAATATCTCATCGGCGGCCGCATTGAAGATTTCTACCTGTCCGCCGCGATGGCGCCGGCCGCCTTCGCCTTCGATGTCCTGGACGGCCGCATCGCCCGCTGGCGCAACCGCCATTCATCGCTGGGCCGCGAACTGGATTCGCTGGCCGACGTGATTTCCTTCGGCGTGGCGCCCGCGGTGCTGGCCTTCGCGGCCGGCATGCAGGGCAACGGCGACATGATCGCGCTGGTGTATTTCGTGTGCTGCGGCGTGAGCCGGCTGGCGAGGTACAACGTCACCGCCGAAAGCATGTCCGGCGATTCCGGCAAGGTGGCCTACTTCGAGGGAACGCCCATCCCCACCAGTGTGGTACTGACCGGCATCCTCGCCTTCGCCGCGTGGCAGGGGCGGATCGGCGACCAGCTCTATGGCGGCCAGTGGCAGCTCGGGCCGCTGGCCTTGCATCCGCTGGTGCTGATGTTCGTCCTGTCGGGCACGCTCATGATCAGCAAGACGCTGCGCATTCCGAAGCTGTAAGGGAGTCAGATCCCAAGCTGTTGCGCGTGGTGGCGCAGGTGGTCTTCGACGAAGGTCGAGATGAAGTAGTAGCCGTGGTCGTAGCCCGGATGCAGGCGGAGCACCAGCGGCTGTCCGGCCTCGATGCAGGCCGCTTCGAACAGCCCCGGGCGAAGCTGTTCGTCCAGGAATTTGTCGCTCAGACCCTGGTCGACCAGGATGCCCTCCGGGTATGGCGCCGCTTTGCACTGCCGCATGAGCGCCGACGCATCGTAGTCCTGCCACGCGTCTGCGTCCGGCCCGAGATACCTGGCGAAGGCCTTGCGCCCCCACGGTACCTGGCTGGGCGCGACGATGGGCGCAAACGCGGACACCGAACGGAACAGCCCGGGATGGCGCAAGGCGAGCACCAGCGCGCCATGCCCGCCCATGGAATGACCCATGACGCCAATCCGCTCACGGTCGAGCGGGAAGAGTCCGTCGGCGATATCGAGCAGTTCGCGCGTGATGTAGCTTTCCATCCGGTAGTGCTGCGACCACGGCGCCTGCGTCGCATCGAGATAGAAGCCGGCGCCGACGCCGAAATCCCAGTCGTCCGCTTCGCCGGGTAGGTTGGCGCCCCGCGGGCTGGTGTCGGGAGCGACAAGGACCAGCCCTTCCCGCGCCGCATGGCACTGCGCGCCCGCCTTGATCATGAACGTCTCTTCGGTACAGGTAAGCCCGGCCAGGCAAAACACGGCCGGACAAGTCTTGCCCTCGCGCGCCTGGGGCGGCAGGTAGACGGAGAAGCGCATCGGCAGTCCGGTCTCCTGCGAGCCATGGCGGTAGAAGCGCTGGACGCCGCCGAAGCAGCCGTGCTCGCTCAGCAATTCGAGGTCGGGCGCGTTCATTCGTACATCACGACGGAACGGATGGATTCGCCGCGCTTCATCAGGTCGAAGCCCTCATTGATCCGGTCGAGCGGCAGTGTGTGGGTGATGAGGTCGTCGATATTGATCTTGCCTTCCATGTACCAGTCGACGATCTTCGGCACGTCGGTCCGTCCGCGCGCGCCGCCGAAGGCCGATCCCTTCCACACGCGCCCGGTCACGAGCTGGAAAGGCCGCGTACTGATCTCGGCGCCGGCCTCGGCCACACCGATGATGACCGACTGCCCCCAGCCCTTGTGGCAGCATTCGAGCGCCTGCCGCATGACCTGGGTGTTGCCGATGCATTCGAACGAGTAGTCGGCCCCGCCGTCGGTCAGCTGCACGATGTGGTCGACGAGGTTGTCGACGTCCTTCGGATTGACGAAATGCGTCATGCCGAATTTGCGCGCCATCGCCTCGCGCCCCGGGTTCAGGTCCACACCGATGATCTTGTCGGCGCCGACCATGCGCGCGCCCTGGATCACGTTCAGGCCGATGCCGCCGAGGCCGAACACCACCACATTCGCGCCTGCTTCGACCTTGGCGGTGAACAGCACCGCGCCGATGCCGGTCGTGACGCCGCAGCCGATGTAGCAGATCTTGTCGAAGGGCGCGTCCGGCCGCACCTTGGCGAGCGCGATCTCGGGCACGACGATGTAATTGGAGAACGTCGACGTCCCCATGTAATGGAGGATGGGTTTGCCGTTGAGCGAGAAGCGGGAGGTGCCGTCCGGCATCAATCCCTTGCCCTGGGTGCTGCGGATCGCCTGGCACAGGTTGGTCTTGCGCGACAGGCAGAACTTGCACTGCCGGCATTCCGGCGTGTACAGCGGAATGACATGGTCTCCCGCGGCGAGGCTGCGCACGCCCTCGCCGGCCTCCACCACCACGCCCGCGCCTTCATGGCCGAGGATCGCCGGAAACAATCCTTCCGGATCGGCGCCCGACAAGGTGTAGTAATCGGTGTGGCAGATCCCGGTCGCCTTCACCTCCACCAGCACTTCGCCGGCGCGCGGCCCTTCCAGGTCGACTTCCTCGATCGATAGCGGGCTTGCGGCTTTCCATGCGACAGCGGCCTTGGTCTTCATGCACACCCTCCGGCAGATTGTAGGGGGACAACTGAGTGGTTAGACGTGCATGCCGGCTTAAGTTCGGCTCAAACGAAGGAGAGTTCCTTCAGCGGCTTGAGAACGGTGGACGGTGTCATGCCGAAGGTCTTGCGGAAGGTACGGGAGAAATGCGAGGAGTCGGCAAAGGCGCCGTGCAGCGCGGCCTCGGTCAGGTTGATGTGCGGCCCCATGCCCGCCATCGCCGCGCGCACCTGCGCCCATACGCGGTAGCTGCGGAAGCTGACGCCGGTTTCTTCGCGGAACAGATGGTTGAAGCGCGAGGCGGAGAGGCTGACCGCATCGGCCGCACCCTCTCTCCCCGCGGGAGCCGCGCCGACCAGCCGCAGGTACTTCATGCTGTGCTGCACGCGCAAATCCAGCGCGCCGGGATCGGGAACGCGATGGCGCAGCAAGGCATCGAGGTCGAAGCTGCGCAGGCGGCTTTCGACATGGCTGCGCGCGACCGGCGCTGCCGCCGGATCGAAGATCACCCCGCCCTGCGCCCGGAACAGGCTGCGCAGACGGCGCGCTTCCAGGGCGTCTGGCTCCAGGTACATCAGGGCGACGCGCTCGCCGCAGGGATCGAAGACATGCTCGACACCGCAATCGATGAGGGCGCTGCGGCAGCTCTGGCGTCCGGCAGGCAGGTGCAGGGCGAAGCGGCCGGACAGTCCGATCAGGAGCACGGGCGCGGCATGGCAGTGCCAGCCGGTTGCCGGCAGCTCGCCTACATACAGCGCCCGGGTCTCCCCCAGGATCATTGAATTCGTTCCGCGCATAGCCCAAACGTACAAGTTTTCCCGGCCGGATTTCGATAGCCTTCCCGGCATTGATTGAAAGGAGAATACCTTGAAACGCCTCTTCCTCGCTTGCACGCTGATTGCGCTCGCCCTGGCCGCCGCCTGGTACGGTTTTCCGCACTGGTTCAAGGAGCCGCTGGTCGCGGCCAACCGCGCCGCCGCCGGGCTCGCCGAAAAGCAAGTGACGGTCGATGCGCACCGCATCCATTACCTCGACGGCGGCAGCGGCGAGACGCTCGTGCTGCTGCACGGCATTTTCGCGGAAAAGGACCACTGGGTGGATTTCGCGCGGCCGCTCACGGGCAGCTACCGGGTGCTGGTACCTGACCTGCCGGGATTCGGCGAAAGCAGCCGCCTCGACAGCCACAGCTACACCTACGACGCGCAAACGGAACGCCTGAAGGCCTTGCTGGACACGCTCGGCGTCACGCGCGCCCACCTTGCCGGCAATTCGATGGGCGGCACCATCGCGGCCCTGTTCGCGATACGCTACCCGGAACGCGTCGCCAGCGTGGCCCTGATCGGCGCGCCGCACGGTATCCGCTCGCCGAAAGCGAGCGGCATGGACAGGCAGATCGAGGCCGGGAAAAGCCCGCTGGTGACCCGCGACGCGCGCGAGTTCGAGGCGATGCTCTCGCTGGTCTTCGCCGAACGCCCCTTCCTGCCCTACCCCATCCTGCATGCAGCGCAAGAGAACGCGGTTCGCAACGCGGATTCCAACCTGCGCCTGTGGCACGCGCAACTGAAAGACCGCTTCCTGCTGGACGGACAGATCGGCGGCCTGGGCGCGAGGACGCTGGTGCTATGGGGGCGCAGCGACCAGGTGTTCGACGCATCGGGCGCGGAAGTGCTGAAGAAGCGGCTGAAGAACGCCGAGGTGCATGTCCTGCCCGGGATCGGCCACCTGCCGATGATGGAGGCGCCGAAAGAGACTGCCGGCATGTATGCACGCTTTCTCGCCCGGCAGGCCGCCGCGGCGCACTGAGTTGACCTTCCCACAATAGGAAGGTGTATCGTGCGGCATGATTCCACTGCCACGCACGAGCGCCATGTCCAGACTTGAACTGAAAATCCCGCCTGTCCTGCTGGTCTTCCTGTTTGCGGGCCTGATGGCCTTGCTGTCGTCGGCAGTGGAAGACCGCTGGCAGGCAAGCACCGGCACGCATGCCCTTGCCGCCCTCCTTGCGCTCGCGGGCGCGCTGGTCGCCGCCGCCGGCGTGCTGCAGTTCCGGCGCGCGAAGACGACCGTCAATCCGGTGAATCCCGGTTCATCCTCGTCGCTCGTCAGCAGCGGGGTCTACCGCGTGACCCGCAACCCGATGTACCTGGGTTTCCTGCTGTTGCTGGCTGCATGGGCCTTCTACCTCGCCAGCCTGGCGGCGGCGGCGTTGCTGCCGCTGTTCGTGCTGTACATGAACCGCTTCCAGATCGTGCCCGAAGAGCGCGTGCTGGCGCGCTTGTTCGGCCGCGAATTCGATGCCTACCGGGGACGCGTGCGGCGCTGGATCTGAAAACGGTCAAAGCCCGGCGTGCTCGGCGATCGCTTCGCCGACCCGCCGGGCGAGATAGTCGGCGCGCAGCGGCTTGAGCAGGTAGCGCACCTTGTGCCGCATCAGGATCGCGCCGAGCTTGTCGTTGCTTTCGGGAGCAATCTGGTTACCGAGGATGAAAATCGGGACGTCGCTGGTCCCGCGAACGGCGGCTACGAGGTCTGTCAGCGCATGCGATTCGGGTTGCCAGTCCGCCAGGTAATCCAGCACGTAGGCATCGAAGCATGCCGCTTGATGTGCTTCGGCAAGGGAGTCAATGTCATAGAAGGCAGTTGCGGCAAAACCATTGTTGCGGAGAAGGCCGCATAGCGCATCGGCCATGGTCTCATCGCTGTCGAGGACGGCGACCGAGAACGGCCGCGGATGCCAGGGACGTGGATCGGGACGGGCTTCCATGCCTGCATTCTAGCCCTTGCGACAAGGACCTGCTCAGTGCATGTCCTTGAAGCTCAGCACATTGTTCCGGTCGCCGTCTGGATCCGAAAGCTGGCCCAGTTCATCCACCAGCGCGAGCATGGCCGGGTCCTTGATGAAGCTGGCCGCCGAAGATGCCTCAAGGATACGCGGCGCCGGCTGCGAACGCGCCACCACGAAGCCCTGCACGTAATCCACACCGATCTCGGCCAGCGTCCTGGCCGTGGCCGCATCCTCGGCCCACTCCGCGATGGTTTTCATGCCGAGGTTCATCGCCAGTTTCACGATCGCTTCCACGATGGCGACGTTGGCGGGATGGGCATTGATGTTCTGCACGAACTGGCCGTCGATCTTCAGCACGTCCGCCGGCAATTCCTTCAGGTAGGAAAAGGAGGTGTAGCCGGCGCCGAAATCATCCAGTGCCACGCGCACGCCGCAGCTGCGGATCTGGTCGATGAAGCGGCGGGTGTTATCGAGGTCGTGCAATGCGACGCTCTCGGTGATTTCCATGCAGAGGTAACGCGCGCCGACCGGGTACTCTTCGAGTGTGACCAGGGTGTCCTGGATGAAGTGCTCGTCGTTGAGCGACGCGCCGCTCAGGTTCATGCAGACGAATTGCGTGTTGGACAGTGCCGCCAGATTGCCTTCAATCCACTGCAGCGTGGTAGCCAGCACCCAGCGGTCGATCGTGCCGGTCATCCCGCTCTTCTCCGCCGCGCCGATAATGCGCCCCGCGGGAATGATGCTGCCGTCGGAGCCGCGCATTCGCAAGAGCACTTCGAAATTGAGCGAGTTGTGCGGGTTGTTGAACGCCATGATCGGCTGCATTTCGAGGAACAGGTCGCGCGTGGCATCGCTGCCGGACAACTGCTCCATGAGCCCGAGCTCGGCCTGGCGCTCGTGGAAGGCGCTGGCATT
>Ga0196971_1000678_pt1 | contig 21993 bp, 21 predicted proteins | sample S1v_1013CmetaG_FD_148660 | JGI IMG/M metagenome (GOLD analysis project Ga0196971, IMG submission 148660) | Soil microbial communities from Anza Borrego desert, Southern California, United States - S1+v_10-13C | ecosystem: Environmental > Terrestrial > Soil > Desert | place: USA: California...
TAATGGCCCACCCGCCGTCGACCGGGCACCGAGTTATCGATGACGTTCAATCCCGCTCGGTTTACCGAACCGCCGTAAGGCCACTATGGTCGGCAGACCAAAAATTAGTTATGTTCATTGATCTGCTCTCCCCATAGTGATAGTCGACTTGATTAAAAAATAACGGCTATATCATGATTTGCCTGAATCAACACCCGCTGCGACTCCGATTACATGATGAAATCAACGCTCGCCCTTATGAGCCGCTAGAATCGCCAGAACGTATCTCCTATCTCGCTGTAGCAATGGATGAGGCCAACCGGACGATGGAGTTCGGTCATCTCTCGGAACTTTGCCGGCATTTCGGTCAGGATCTTTCGGTGGGAGATGGGAAGTGCTACAACCTTCGGTTTGGAGATCTGCGGATCAAAGTTGAACGGCACGAGGAGTTTACCCGTTACATGTTCATCCTGCGCGGAACCGCTTCCGATCCATTCGCGGAACCGCCCATTAAGCTTCTCCCGACAGAATGGGTGGAACGGATTCCTGGAAAAGTGCTGGTCGCTTCGCACGTTGCTGTGCTGCCAGGCACTTCGACAGCAGACGGAACGCTTCCCAAAGAAAGCACACAATGGTTTCCAGCGAGTACGGTAGTCGGCTCGCGGCTGGCCAATAACGCCGTTTCTGCTTACAGCGATTTCCGGATCTACGCGGATGGTTTTTCCCGCTGGGTATTGATCGACTACTGCCGACAACCAGCACAAGTTGGCAGGACATTGCTGCGCCTCCTGGAAATCGACACTTACAGAATGCTGGCCCTGCTTGCCTTACCGATAGCGCGCGAATTGATACCGGAGTTGCGGAAACGGGACAGTGAGTTGCATACTCTAGCCCAGGCAGTGGCGGCAGGTGATGAAAAAGCCGATGAGTCACTGTTGGAGGAGTTGTCCAGACTGGCCGTGGTTGTAGAAAACCTGATTTCTAATCACTATTATCGCTTCAATGCATCCCGGGCTTATTTCGGCCTTGTGGCGAATCGGTTGGAACAGCTACGGGAAGGCAGAATTGATGACATTTCCTCCTTAAGCGGCTTTCTTAACAGACGCCTGGAGCCAGCCCGCAACACCTGTGACTCGGTCTCGCGTTGGCTAGACGACCTCAGTACTCGTGTCACCAATGCCAGTCAGCTGCTTCGAACTCGCGCTGATATCCGCCGAGAGCAGCAAAACCAGGCTCTACTTGCTGCCATGAACCGGCGCTCCCACTTGCAGCTGCGCCTCCAGCAAACCGTCGAGGGCCTATCCTTAGCCGGTATTACCTATGCGGGTATTTCTCTGATTGGTATCTTAGGCGATGCCCTTTATAAGAAAGGACTTTTTCCATTCGATAGCGGAAGCCTCGAGGCACTAGTTATGCCCTTCGTAGCTACTGCGGTTTATATCGGGACACGGCATATTCGGGAGGCTGTACGGGAAACCGACTAGAGAGGAAATATCCCGCATTGTGTGCATCGTACCAGTGTAACGCCCAAGGGCGGAAACCAGCGACGTGATCGTGCATCCTTAATGGCCACCGGTGACCCCAGCGCCATCGTTGGGCTCCGAGGACTATGTCTTCAGCAAACTAAACATTCCTCTTAAACATTGTTTAATCGGCACGGTGTCAAAGTAGGGCTAGCTTATTTTCGGGTGCTAATAGCTAAGCTAATCGCGTCCTGAAAAAGACTGGCCATAGGCCGGTCGATCACGGCGATTTTGGGGTGATAGCAGCTTTAATCTATTGATGCAATACACTCATGTGGCTCGTGACAGCAAATACAACCACATTCTTCGCCATCACAGGGTTGTACGCACTCGGGCGTGCATGTACAGGCATAAGGCGCATTCCTAGTCCGGTACATGCCATTTGGTAGATATTGCTTTTTTCCTTCGTCAGTTGGCCTGTCCATACTCATTCTCCAATGTGTCGCTACATGTCATCGCATAGAGCTTGCATAGAATTTCGGAATGGCTCACCATTGTGTGAGCCATAAAACTTTCTTGCGTATCCGAAAGTTAACACGCGAGGTTCATCCCCATTGCTGACAAAAAACCCGGTTGAAGCCGGGTTTTTTGTGTCTGCTGATCAGTCTGAAAAAAACCGATCAGCACTCTTCCATGGTTATCTTGCCCGTTGGGTCTGTTGCTCGACTTCTTTTTTCGTCTCCTCATAAGCCTGGTAAGGCACGCTGGACATTTCCCGGCCTTTCAGCAAAAGAACTCCAGCAATCACCACGATGATGAGTCCGCCGATGTAGAACCAGAAATAATCTTTCTTTGGCCTCTCCGGCCCTTGTCCCGGTTGTTGCGCCATGTTGCTAATCTCCATTGACATTAGAAAGTTCTAATCCATAACGCTGAATCAATCAGCGCGCTATACCTGTCTCGGCTCATCCGAGTTTGGAAAGTCTATTACCCTACGGAATGCGCCGTGTGGCAACTAGGTAGAATTGCTTACTGGGGTGAAACCTACGTACGCCCCCTTTTTATAGGGCCTGATTCGTTCAAGAGTTAGCGGCTTTATTGACTGCAGTAAGGAATGATGCGCGCTAATCGGCCGAGAACATCGAATATAGGCCATACAGCAGCCCCACCCATGCGAGCGTCTTTACGATCGGCAGGCCTAAAAGAACCAAGCTGCAGATCACGACCAAGCTTAAACCGCTCCAGGTGCTCTTTTCAGTTAGCCGATGCAGCAGCCAATGGGAGGAGTCTGATCCTGTCCTTCTTTCTGCCATGATTCATCTCCTTTTGTTGTTCAAAAGCCCCGTTCACAATTGAACTGCGTACAGTGATAAGAGGCTGTGAACTGCGCAAGCCCGTTCAGGGCAAAACGCCAAAGACTAACTAAGCGCGAGAGATCGGCAAAGCCGCCGGTAAGAGCCTACGACACCACGAGTTTCTTACTGCAGGTTTATAGCCGCGCTGGTCCAGAATTTACAGTCGAAAATGGCGCCCGTGAGGAAACGGGTGTCTCTAACCATGCAGAAATATTTGCACGACTTTTCTCTCAATTTTAAATATGACCGCAGCTAGTCGGGGTAGTTACCCGAAGATTTCACGCCATGAATGCAAAAATGTGCTGATCAACGCTGTTTTCGACATCCGATACAAGAACTTAGTGGAGCTTCGGGTGTCACTTTAGATGAGGCAATGCATCGCTTTTTAAGGGATGGAGCTTCACAATCCTCAATGTTAAAGGAGATAGGCTAATGAAAAAGCTGATTGCCCTTGGTTTAGTTTTAGTTTCGCTAACCTTAGGTGGATGTCAGAGAGAGACGACTCCAACCAGTCCCGGTGGTCCAGGCGGTGGCAGTCCTGCTGGGCCACAGCCAGGACAAGCCCCAGGCGAGCGCTAATCTGTATCGTCAATTTTTTCGGTGGCGGGTTTGATTAGTTTATGAGCCTCATGCAGCCCAAGTGCTCTCTAGGTCTACGAGATGGAATCAGGTAATTCGGCCCGCCACCGATTCCATCGTTAAAATCAGAATTCTCCTTTCAGAGACCTGCTTTAAATGGCAGGTCTTCTTTTGATTTCCGAATGCCAAATATGCAAGGTCCTTAGTAAGCGTCTGGCGAACTCATCATTGACCGAGCGAAGGTGTCGACGGCCCGATGAAGAGACTCAGGCGACATTGGATCCGGGGTGCCAGCGATGCGGCAGCAGTTCCTCGAGGCGGGAAGGTGGTTGGGTGGGCAGGCGGTCCAGAACGTCTTTCAGGTACACATAAGGATCATGGCCATCGAGTTTGGCGGACTGGATTAGGCTCATCAGAGCAGCCGCACGCTGGCCGGCGCGGAGACTTCCAGCGAACAGCCAATTGCGGCGGCCGAGCGCAATGGGGCGAATCCGGTTCTCCAGCCAGTTATTATCGATTGGCAACCGACCGTCTTTTAAGTAATGCGTGAGTGGCTCACAGCGATTCAAGACATAGTCGATGGCGGAGCCGTTCGTCACCTGGCTCCGTTTCCCGATCAACCAGACCTGCAGCACCTCGGTTAGAGGGAGTAATGGTCAAATTTTGACGGGCCGGCAAAAAGTCGGAACTTGAAAATATGAAACCCATAAAAACAATAGCCTGCGCGATAAGAAAAAGGCATTTTCCAACTTTTTGCCGCTGCGTCAACTTTCGAGCATAACTCGGTTAGAGGCCGGGGCGCGCGTCTGACGGAGCCGTAAGCGGGCGTCCGGAGCGAGGTCCGCGACTTCGCGCTCGATCCGGTAGAGTGCTTGGAAGAAATCCAATGCCTCGCCGGCCACCGCACTCTGCTGCTGGGCGTAGAGGTCGAAGAACTTGCGTCGGGCATGGGCCATACAGCCCGCCTCGGTCACCCCCGCGGCGATCAGAGCCTTGTAGCCGGCGGAGTCATCGCACACCCGCGTGCCGCGCCCGTCGCCAAAGAAGGCTTGGGCATGGTGCCCAGCCCGGCTCTCGGTAAAGTCATACACCACCGCCTTTACCGGATCGAAGGCCGTCGTCCCATAGGCCCACAGATAGGCACAATGGGTCTTGCCGGTGCCGGGCTTAAGCATTGCGACTGGCATTTCGTCGGCCTGCAGCACCGAAGACGTGAGCAACTTTGCCCTGAGCGCCTCCGCCAGGGGCTGTAAGGGCACGCCGCATTGGCCGATCCACTGCGCCAGGGTCGAGCGCGGCACGGCCAGGTCCGCCCGTTCGAAGATCGCTTCCTGCCGGTATAGGGGGAGATGATCCGCATACTTCGCCACCAGCACCGGCGCCTCTACCCGATTTGAATTTTTTAGCCGGTCGTACTGCAGGTCGCACATGCGAGATCCACCGAATGAGTAACACGACGGGGTGTTGCGGTAGCCCCGTTCACAGTGAAGCAGTGTAGTTAAGAGCCGATCAACGTTGCGCTAAGGCTTAGCCAATCCCAAGCTTTTGGTGTGTGAGAGCCTGCATGAACTGCCCTTATGCTCTCCGGGTCCAAACCTAGACAGGTTCAATAGAATCGTAGTTCACTTCTAATAATGACATTGGGTGAGTATGTCGCTCTCACCACCCTAGTCCAAGGAGACCAGACATGGCCAGTCTGCACAAGTCCATCGAGATCGATGTGCTCGTACAGGTCGCTTACAACCACTGGATGCAGTATGAAGAATTTCCCGAGTTTATGGATAATGTCCAGAGAGTCCGCCGGGTGGACGACACGCATCTGCATTGGCGCGGCGTAATCGCCGGCAAGCCGATTGAATGGGTCACCGAGATCGTCGAACAAGTGCCGGCAAAGCGTATTGTCTGGCGCAATCCGGAAGCTGTCGACACTCATGGTGTGATTACCTTCGAGCCCTTGAACAAGGGCCGCACGCGAGTAACCCTGGACGTCGAATACCAGCCTGAAAGCGTGGAAGAAAAAGTCGGCGACGTGCTCGGCATAGTAGAGGCAAGCCTGGAGGACGATCTTCAGCACTTCAAAGAATTTGTCGAATCCTGCGGCAAGTACACTGGAGGTCCGGATCCAAACTCCGTCAGCCCCGCTTAACGCCATGGGTGGGGATGCGATCAACTCTTTCTCGATCAACACCGTGGCCCCACACTCTTGGTACCGCTCCGGGTTTAGCGTGCTTTTCTTGTAATGGATGCGTGACCGCCGTCCCGACTGTCTAAAAGTCAGGTCGGCGCTTTGATCGCAAAAGCAAAATATGGCGGGTCCAATGATGGAAAAATCCCGGCACAGCAGATGGCTTACACGTGAGCGCATGCTGACGCTGATTCTCATCTTCATAACGGGGCTCGCGCTTTATCTGTGCTATCGCCTCCTGCAACCGTTTCTCCCAGCGCTGGCTTGGGCCTTGGCGCTCGCCGTCATTACCTATCCCTTGCATCGAAAGATCAAGCATTATGTGCCGAGCGAAAGTGCGGCTGCGGGTGCAGCAATCATGGTTATTGCATTGATCATCGTTGCGCCGTCGATTCTTTTAGCTCAACAAATAGTTCTTGAAGCAACCCAAAATATCGAACAGGTGAAGACCGAAGCGGCCATCAACAGGTGGCAGGCCGTTATCGAGCGCAATCGCAGGATTGCGCCAATGGCGGGTTGGCTCAACAGGCATTTCAATCCCCGTCAGGAAACCTTGCGCTTCGTGGAGCAGATTCGCTCCAGTATTCCGGGGTTCGTAACCGGGTCGATTGGGGCTGGGATACAGCTGCTGATCACGTTCTTTGCGCTCTTCTATTTTTTCCGCGACCGGCATGCCTTCCTGCACCTTTTACGCTCGCTTTCTCCGCTATCTCCTGCAGAAACAGAGAAGGTATTCGTGCGGGTAGTGAACACCATTCGAGCCACCATATTCGGAACCCTCTTGGTCGCTGTAGTGCAAGGATTTCTGGGTGGGCTCATGTTCTGGGGGCTGGGATTGTCCGCCCCGATATTATGGGGCGTAGTCATGGCCCTTGCGGCGATCGTTCCGGTTCTGGGCCCCTTCATAGTGTGGGGACCTGCGGCCATTATACTGGCCCTCGACGGCCATTGGGAAAAGGCCCTGGTCTTGACGGCGTGGGGCGGTGTCGTGGTGGCGCTAATCGACAACCTGCTCTACCCCATCTTCGTCGGAGGAAAATTGCGCCTGCACACCTTTCCCGTATTCATCGCAATTATCGGCGGGCTTGCCTTGTTTGGCGCGTCCGGATTGATATTGGGTCCGCTCATCCTGGCGGTGACGGCAGCGCTCATTGATATCTGGCGATACCGTACCGCGGCTGGAAGCGAGGCCGACATCGATGCCGCGGCGTGATCGGAGCGAGATGCTTTCCCGAACGCGCGCATGCATCTCGGTGCATGCGTGCGCGGACAGACTACTCCGCCTAGATCACCATCGAGAGAAACCCGAATGTGAGTAACGTTTTGTGTCCCTCCTGGCCGACGCTCAGAGCTGAGAATAAGTAATAATCGTGATAGTCGTAGAGTTCCAAATCATGCTCAACTGTAAATGAACTGGGTATGCGTTCGAGTTCGACCGCCTTTTTAAAATGATCTTCCTTGGCTGGATTATTTAAGAGCATCAATTCACCGACAATCAGGGCAGTGCCCAAAGCCAGACGCCGCAACTTTTGCTTTTCGGCACCGAAACGGGTAGGCGTACCGCATTTTCGGCACTCGAAGAGTTTTTCATAGTTTCGGTGGCCACATTCTTTGCATTCTACGAGGGACATGCACTCAATACCTCAAACCAAACAAACAGCAAAATCCATCCTCATTCGCGAGGAACATCGGCCAGAATCCGCTAGAGACTAACAGGTTCGGCGGAGAGGCCGACGGACGAGCCAGTTTAACAGGAATGTAGACGCTGTGTGGAACTGGAGGGGGGTATCCCTGCAGAACGCTGGGCCCGTATGAGGGCGAAAGAGATAGTACGGTCGTTAGCGACTAATGTCGCTTATGTCGTAGTACGGGTAAATTGCGCGACGAATGCAAGTCGAACGAAAACCACTCAGCAGGCAGCGGCAACTAAAACCGCTGCCCGACGAAAGAGCCGAAATCCCCGTTTAGACAGGGGGGCGGCGGCCCATCACGAAAAAGACCAACGCCAAGACTAAGCCAACAACGAACAGTATCCAAGCGATGTTGACCGCGGTACCGGCGATGCCGCTGAATCCCAAAAGAGCGGCGATAATGGCGATGACGAGAAAAGTGACTGCCCAACCGATCATGGCATATCCTCCGTGGTTGGTTTTTACATTTCACCGGGTCGATGAAATGTCGACACAATATAAGACAAGTGCAACGTTCGCTTTACTCAATCGATATTGTTCCACCACATAATCGCTGGCTGAGAGAAATCATCCGCCGACGGATAAGATTCGATCAAATCCGTGTGGGCGGCCGCTAAATTCGGGATGCTGTTGTCTCCACCTGATTAAACCGAGCCGCCGCCTTGGCTGGGACCCGCCGGTTTTCCGAAATTCCCAAGAAAATGTCTCGGAACATCACGTAATTCACGGCCATCCAAAAGCCTTGGACGACAGGAATGAGCGGATACAGACCGAGCGTGATGAAGGCCAAGACACTCGCAAAAGAGATGACGGCCACCACGAGAATCGAGTTCCGGTTCAGCGTAGCGGCATGTTGTCCATACGCCAGCGCTCGGATAAAGCCTACGCCGAGACTTCTCAAGGGATAAAGAAACCCTAGGCCGACCGGTAAGATCATCGCCCACTCGATGAGATTGTTTCCGCTCTCCTCGTAAACGTGTGCGAGTTCTGTCGAAAGATCGCGTTCACCGTGAGTTTTCGCAGTGTCGGCAGCAATCTCCTGGCTGCTTGCAGCGGCCACGGCGACCGCTTTACTGGAGGCGATAGCCATGTTCAGGGGAATGGTTGTCAGAAACACGAACAGGCCGACCTGAAAACCGAACTTGACCGCGTCGCGGAATAACGAACCAAACCGCGAGCTCATTCCAGCCCAGTCCGACTCGTGGTCGACCGTCATCGCGAGATTGAACCCAATCGCGAGCGTCAAATATTCTCCAATTGGCTCCGCGATCCCAGCGGCGCCGGTAAAAAGGCAGCACACGGTCATCACGGCGATCCATACCGGCCATTTCCGGGAAACCAGTTCAAACCCCTGCTTGATCCAGTTTCGCCACGCATCAGGAGAAGCCTGTCTGGGTTGGATAAATCCGCTCGCCATGAGAAACCTCGCACAAAAATGTCGTTGAAAAAATTGGCGGCACAGTTTACAACAGCCCCGCCGCCGCCAACGACGTGTAACACAGTGTTTTCGATTAGTGCTCTATCGGCATCCTACGCTGCCCCTCCGGAATGCCGTCTTACAATTCGCCGATGAGTTTTCTTTCCCTTACGCGGAGTCGGCTTAACCGCAACCGAATGGTGGTTTTCCGATACCGTGCCCTTGCCATTCGAAAGTTTGGCGCCATGAGATCGAGGAATCCTTGATGAGTGTATTTTCCAGGTTTATCGAAGTCGATTGCCCTGCATCGCTTGTGAGTGGGCTCTCGGGAAAAAACCCGGCCTTCCGGATCGTCTTCAAAGTCGATGGGAAAATTCCGTTTCCGCAAGTCATCCTACATCGGCAGGGTACACAGCAGCTTATCAAGGGAGATGCCATTCAATCGGTCGCTGGTTCCGATGCCGATTGGATCTATGTGGCCACAGTGCCGGAGGGCTTATTGGAAGCCGGGGAAATCGCCGTTCAGGTCGAGGGTTGCCGGATAGCCGATCTCGATCGGGCCAGCGGCGGCGACTGGATCAAAGAATTCCGCACACTACGGCTGATGCCGGCACCCGCGGCGAAACCACAACCCCGTGTGCAAGCAGTGGGCGGCGCCGAAGTCAAAGTGTATTTCGGCATCCATAAGCACATGCACCAGCCGTATTACGACGCCGCCGACCCGAATTACTGGGATGGGGAAAAGGACGCGATTTTCGGCTCACGGGTCGGCAATTACACCGATTTTATCCCCGCCGCGGTACGGCAATACATCGACGGCGGCTTGCCGCATGCGGGGCTGTCGACCAGTTGGAGCGGTTCCCTGATCGAGCAGCTCGACCGGTGCGCGGTCGAAGGCCTGTGCGGCGGACGCTTCTCGAATTGGAACGGAGCGCTCCGTGAGACGGCCGGTACGAAAACCGCGCTCGGAAATCCCCGTATCGCTTTTAGCGCCTTCGGCTTCTTTCATCCGCTGATGCCCTTGATTCCGACGCGGGATATTGTCCGGCAAATCACATGGCACCGGCAGCTTGTCCGTGATGCCTTCGGCATCCGGGCATCGAGCGTGCTTTTCCCGCCGGAAACCGCATTCCATGTGCGGATGATCCCGGCCCTGATCGAAGCCGGTATTACCGCAGTGATCTACGATTCGATTCACCGCTTCCGCGCCTGCCGGGATTATCCTTACGCCGGCCTCGGCGAGGGCATGCTGCCGCCCAACTCCGCGGACCAGGTCAATGCCCCGGCGAGCGACTGGCTACAACTCCGTAATGTCTGGGCAGGCTCGAAAATTTCGCCGTCGCTGCTGCGCCCAGAGTATGTGGCCTACGAAGACGCGGACGGTCATACCCACCAGCTTATTGCGATCCCGGCCGAGCGCTACATCGGGAATGAGGATGCCCGCGGCGGGTTCGGCGCGCTGCAATACCCGGACGTACTGGGGCAAGTGTACGACCGGATCGTCGAAACCGGCGTTTTCGATCCCGCGCATCCGCCCTTCTTCCTGCTGCACTCCGATGGGGACAATCATGGCGGTGGTGCCGACAGCTATTACAAGCACAACACCGAACAACTGGTTCGCTGGCTGCGCGAAGATCCGCGCTTCGAGCTGACGACGATAGACGATTATTTGCAGCGGTTCCCGCCGGACCCGACCCATGCCATCCACATCGAGCCCGGCTCGTGGAGCGGGGCCGATAACGGCGATCCGCAGTTCATGAAATGGTTCAGCCGCTACGACCAGCCTTATTCGCCGGACCTCAACTCCTGGGCGGTGCTGACGGCGTTTCAAAATATCGTTCATACCCTGGAGGACAGCGAACCCGGACACCCTCGGCTGACCGAGGCGATTCGGCTGCTTTTGACGGCCGAAACCAGCTGTTACTGGTACTGGACTGGCCAGGAGGTTTGGGATCGGCAAGTCACGAATGCCGCCAATCGGGGGTATGGGCTGGTGAACGCGGCGGTCGAAACATTGGTTTCCGCCGGCCTGGACCGGACGGGGCCGACCATCTTCGCCCCTTGGGTAATGCCTGAAAATCCTGGCGGTAAACGGTGGGGGCAAGGGTGTCTAGTGGATGCGCCGCGCCAAGGTATCGTGCATACCTTCGTCTTCGATGTTTCCGGTATCAAGCACGTCAATCTGGTGCTCCGCACCGCGGACGGAAATACCACCCTGCCGATGCAGGATCACGGCCCTTATCCGAGCCAAACCGCGGCCGTCGTGACCGCGCGTCATTATGCCGCGGAATTGCCGATCGGCGCGGGCGATGTTCGTTATTACATCGAAGCGGAAGACCGTGCGGGAAATGTCGCCAGGAGTGCCCTAGAGCGCATCGGTCTGGCCTGATGCCATTCACGCCTTTTATTTAAATTGTTTTCAATTGGTAAATATATTGTTGCCAATTGATGCGAAGCTGTTTCGGAACGGAATCACCTGTAGCGGCATCGAATCACAGACAAGATCAAGAGGGCAGGTCCGTTAGTCTGGATTTTCTTAAGAGATGTAATCGTTCTCCAAGTGGTGCGCCACGGGGAGCAAAGGATTTACATGGAGGATAGGGATATGATCATGCGCAAAAAAGCGATATCGATTTTGTTGGCCGGTTTATTTTCCGGCACTGTTTATAGCCAAGAGGGACCGTTCGTCGCGAATATGACGGGAGACCAAGAGAGTCCCCCGGTTCAGTCCACGGCCACAGGTGTGGGAATCTTTCAGCTCAATCAGGATTCGACACAATTAACTTACCACCTCAGCGTGCAAACGCAGCAAGCCGGCCAACAACCCGGCGCTGAAGGGACAAGACTGACCATGGCGCATTTACACTGCGCTCCGCAAGGTCAACCCGGTCCGATAGTCGCCGACTTAGTGGGAATGATCAGAGGCGGCGTGACAGGACCACTCGACGTCAGCGCGACCCTGTCGGACGCTAATATTATTCCGGAGGCGGACCAAATGGCTGCTGAACAGACGGCCTGCTCGACCACAATTGGCACTCCGATCACCACTCTGGCTGAGTTGGTTCAGGCCATACAGGCCGGGAATATCTATGTGAATGTGCACTCGGTTCAAAATCCCGGAGGGGAAATTCGCGGGCAGCTCATGTCCATCACTGTGGGTGAACAACCGCCAGGTGAACAACCACCGGGTGAACAACCACCGGGTGAACAACCACCGGGCGGTGGCGGTGGCACGATGTGAAGCGCGATCGCTTACCGATAAAGACCGCAATCCAAAGGATTTGGTCGGCGGGTGAATTTGTGCTTAAAGCTCAAATTAAGCTGCCGGCTTAACTGATTATCGGCCAGCGCGGAAACTGCCCTGCAATTCGAACCACTAAAAAAGGCCTGCCGAAAAGCAGGCCTTTATTTTTTGAAGCTTAACAGTGACGATGCGAAAACGATTCTGCTCACCGCCATTTTATGGCTTCAGCACGACCTTCATGCATTCGTCCTGCTTGTGCTTGAACATCTCGTAGCCTTCGGGCGCGTCGTCGAGCGGCATCTGGTGCGTGACGATGAAGCTCGGGTCAATCTCCCCGTTCCGGATTTTCTCGAGCAGCGGGTGCAGATAGCGTTGCACATGGGTTTGCCCGGTCTTGATAGTCAGCGACCGGTTCATGACGGACCCCATGGGAAACTTGTCGATAAATCCGCCATAGACTCCGGGAACCGAGACCGTGCCGCCGTTGCGGCAGGCCATAATGGCCTCGCGCAGCACGATCGGCCGATCGGTCTCCAGCATCGTCGCCTGCTTGGCGCGGTCGTAGGCGTATTGAATGCCGTGCCCGTGCGCTTCCATGCCGACGGCATCGATACAAGCGTCCGGTCCGCGACCTCCGGTCATGTCCATGAGCGAATCGTAGACATCGACTTCTTCGTAATTGAGCGTCTCCGCCCCGCCTTGTTCACGCGCCATGCGCAGCCGATCCGGAAACCGGTCGATCGCGATGACCCGCTCGGCACCCAGAAGGTAGGCGCTCTTGATGGTAAGCTGGCCCACCGGGCCGCAGCCCCAGACGGCCACGGTGTCGCCGGGTTGAATGTCGCAGGCTTCCGCCGCCATGTACGCCGTCGGGAAGATGTCGGACAGGAACAGAACCTGCTCGTCGGTAAAGCCGTTCTCGATCTTGATCGGGCCGACATCGGCAAAGGGGACTCTCGCATATTCGGCCTGCCCGCCGGCGTAGCCGCCGACCAGGTGCGAATAGCCGAAGATTCCCGCGGGCGAATGCCCCCACAGCTTTTCGGCCATCACCGCGTTCGGGTTGGAGTTCTCGCATAGCGAATACTGCTTTTTTTGACAGAAAAAACAGTTGCCGCACGAGATGGGGAAGGGAACCACCACGCGGTCGCCGACCTTCAGGTTCTTGACGCCGTGTCCCACGTCGACGATTTCGCCCATGAATTCGTGGCCGAGGATATCGCCCTTTTCCATCGCCGGGATGAAACCGTCGTAAAGGTGTAGATCGGAGCCGCAGATCGCGGTCGAGGTGATTTTTACAATGGCATCGCGTGGGTTGAGGATTTCCGGATCGGGCACCTGCTCCACCCGGAGATCGTTCTTGCCATACCAACAATTCGCTTTCATGACAGTATTCCTTGTCCGAATCGATGAGCCGCTGAACGTTGCTAAAAAACGGCCAGCGGAGTTCAGTCTCAGGTTTGGATGAGTTCGTCATACTTTCTCGACAGGCTCCGGGCGCGCCCCGCGGGCTGGCCTTCGGTGGTTGCGATCTCGCCGGTTTCCATGAGCTGCTTGAGTCGGTGCAAATCCACCGCAATCTGCTTTTCGGGCGCCTCGCCGAACAGTTTCGCGAGTTTGGCACCGATGATGCCGCCCGGCGGCCGGTAATCCATTTCCACCTTGACCACCGTGCCGCGTCCACCCGGCGCACGCTCGAAACGCACCGATCCGGCATTGTCTACATCGGCGCCTTCGAGCGAGCGCCAGGCGATACATTCGTTCGGCCGGTCGTCGACCACTTCCGAATCCCATTCGACGTGCATGCCGACCGGCGCCTTTGCAACCCAATGCGAACGACCGGGGCCGATCTCCCGGACGGACTCGATGTGATTCATGATGCGCGGCAAACTCTCGAGATCATGCCAGAACCGGTAGAGGTCCTCGGGCGAGCGGTTGACCGTGATGCTTTCTTTGACATGGATGCCGCCATGCGCCAGTCCGGCGCTCCGACTCAGCTGCTCGCTGCCGATGATGTCCAGGGCGGTTACGCCGGCGACCGCCGCCATAGCCGCCGCCGCTCGGCCGCGTTTCGGGTTGTCTTCGCCCAAAGCCGATCCGAGCAAAGCCAGATCCAACGCATCGCCCGCTACCCGCGCCTGGAGCCAAGTGGGATTTCCGGGCTGCATGAGAATGCCGAGGCCGGTCGCAATTTCGCGCAGCCCGAACAGTTGTACGATGCCGTGGCGGCCGTCGAGACCGACCATATCGGCGACTTTCTTCGGTGCGGCGACTTCGGCGAGGCCCAAACCGATGCTGAACCAGCCCAAACTCTTCGCCATCTGTTTCTCGTCCATAGCGTTCCGCTCCTTGTATCTGCTTTTCAGGTACGCCAGGGATGTTCCGGCAGATCGGACACCCCGATCACCTCGCACCCTGCCATCGCAATCTTGTGATCGTCCTCTACCGTACTGCCGCTCACCCCGATGGCCCCGATCAGAATGCCGTTGGCATTCACGATCGGGAGCCCGCCCGGAAACGTGATCAAGCCGTCGTTCGAGACCTCGATCCCGTATAAGGACCCGCCGGGCTGAGACATCTTGCCGATTTCGCCGGTCGGCATGCCGAAAAAACAGGCGGTCCTGGCTTTTCGGATCGCGATGTCGATGCTGCCGACCCAGGCGTCGTCCATCCGGGCGAATGCTTTCAAGGTAGCGCCCGAATCCACGATTGCGATACAACTCCGGTTGCCGATCTCCTGGGCTTTTTTCAGCGCCGCGGCGATGGCGCGTTGCGCTTCCTCATAGCTGACGTGCATGGCCGTTCCCTCCATTGGTCCAATAAACCTGTTCGACAATTGGAACAGTGGCACGTTGCGCTTCCGGTTCGGTAAGTTTGTGGCGCGAAGGCCGCGTCATCGCACCCGTCGCCTTGATGTTGGTCAAAAGCAGTATGTTCGGCCGAGTTCCAGTCGTAAGCCGTCGGTCGACGACTTTTCTGGCGTTGGCCATACATGAAATTTAAGAGGAAAAAGGAGGACTTATGCCCAACGAATTGGCACAAACAGCCGCACGCATGGTCGCACCGGGCAAGGGGTTGCTCGCCGCCGACGAGAGTACTGGCACGATCGAAAAACGATTCAAAAAGCTCGGTATCGAATGTACCGAGGAGACGCGTCGGGCGTATCGCGAAATGCTTTTCACCGCGCCGGATCTGGAAAAATCCATCAGCGGCGTCATTCTGTTCGACGAGACGATTCGGCAGACGGCGTCCGACGGCACGCCTCTCCCAAGCCTCCTCGCCGAAAGAGGAATCATTCCCGGCATCAAGGTGGACAAGGGTTTGGTCGGCTTGCCGTTCTTCCCCGGCGAGCGTTTTACTCAAGGGCTCGACGGACTCGGCGATCGGCTCGACGAATATCGCCGGTTGGGGGCACACTTCGCCAAATGGCGCGCGGTAATCGCCATCGGCGAGGGTATTCCCACGTCCCAGTGCTTGCGCGCGAACGCCGAGGCGCTGGCCCGTTATGCCGGACTCTGCCAGGTCCATGGGCTGGTGCCCATCGTCGAGCCCGAAGTCCTCATGGACGGCGCCCACGACATCAAGACGTGTCGGTGGGCGACCGAAGCGACCCTGCACGAGGTTTTCGACGCACTCGCGCGTTACCGCATCGGCTTCAAGGACATGATCTTGAAGCCCAATATGGTGCTCTCCGGAACGGACTGCCCCCGCCAGGCGCCGCCGGATGAAGTGGCCGATATGACTCTCGCGTGCCTCAGGCGAACCGTACCGGTGGCCGTTCCCGGCATTGCCTTTCTGTCCGGCGGCCAGAGCGACACGGCGGCCACCGCCAATCTCAACGCGATCAATCTCAAGGCCCAAGCTCTGAAAACGCCGTGGGCGCTTACTTTTTCGTTCAGCCGGGCCTTGCAGTCCTCGCCGATGGCGATCTGGCACGGCCAGGCGGAGAACAAGACCGCGGCGCAGCAATCCTTGGCTCATCGCGCACGCCTCAATGGCGCCGCGGCACTGGGGCAATACGATCCGGAAATGGAGCAGGCGGCGTAATTCCCTGGTCGACGACCTTTAAGAAGAGAAGGCTGGACGCATCGTCAGCTCCGGTCCAGCCTTCCGGTTATTCCTGGCGGTGAATCTTTCTGATCAGAGCGGGGTTGACTGGATGCTCGAATCTTGGTCTATTATTTCTGTCGTTTCCGAAATATCAGATATAGACGTATGAAACTCACGCCGGTCATGGAGAAATACATTCTGCATTGGGGCGAAATGGGCTCCCGATGGGGTGTCAACCGCACCGTCGCGCAGATCCACGCGCTTCTGTATCTCGTCGGAAAACCCCTGACCGCCGACGAGATTGCCGAAACCTTGGGGGTGGCGCGCTCGAATGTCAGCACCAGCCTCAAGGAGTTGCAGAGCTGGGGCTTGGTCAAGCTGCTGCATGTCAAAGGCGACCGCCGCGATCATTTCGAAGCCCTTTCGGATTTGTGGGATACCTTTTTTGCCATTGCCGAGAACCGCAAGCGGCGCGAGTTGGATCCGACGCTCACCGTGCTTCGGGACTGTGTGCTCGAAGGCGACGAGGACGAAAGCGGCCCCGAGGTGCAGCGCCGCATCGAAGCGGCGGCTCAGTTCCTGGAGCAACTGCTTTCTTGGTACGACCAGATGCGGCGCTTGCCACGGCCGGCGCTGGTCAAACTGCTGGAGTTGGGTGCCAAGATCGAAACCCTGTTGAAGTGGACGGGCTGATTTTTTTGCCTTTTTATTTCTGTATAGACTGAAAATTCAGAAACAACGGAGAACATTCGATGCGAGTTTTTGTCGCCGGAGCTGCCGGATTCATCGGACGTCATATCGTGCATGCATTGCTTGATGAGGGGCACGAGGTAGTCGCAGGCGTGCATCGAGCGTCGCCTTTCCGCGATGTGCCGGGCGTAATACCGGTTTCCATCGATTTTGCGCATCACTTGAGGCCGGATGACTGGCTCCCTCGTTTATCCGGAGTCGATGCGGTGATCAATGCGGTCGGCATCATCGCCGAGCAAAGGAACAGCCGATTCGACCACCTGCATCGCGATGCCCCGATTGCCTTGTTCGAGGCGTGCCGCTGGGTCGGTGTCCGGAAAGTGATTCAAATTTCGGCGTTGGGTGCCGACGACTCGGCTTTCAGCCGTTATCACCTGAGCAAAAAGGCAGCCGACGATTTTCTGGCGACGACGGATCTTGATTGGGCCATTCTTCAGCCTTCGCTGGTGTTCGGACCCGGCGGGCAGAGTTCGGCCCTATTCGGCGCGCTCGCGGCCTTGCCGCTCATTCCTCTGATCGGTGACGGGCAGCAAAAAATTCAGCCGGTCCACGTAGACGATCTGACGCGGGTCGTGCTGCGGCTTCTTAAACCCGATGCGCCGACTCGCCTTCGGCTTCCGGTGGTGGGACCGGAGCCCATGACCTTGCGCGAGTGCTTGACCGTGCTCAGGCATTGGCTGGGCTTCGGAAAACCGCATTTCGTTCCGGTTCCTTACCGCTGGGTGCTCGCAGTAGCCGACCGGCTCGGTGCGGTGACGGCAACTCCGTTCAACGGCGAAGCGCTGCGCATGCTCCAGCACGGCAATACCGGGAATCCGCACATTCTGTCCGACCATTTGGGGCTTCGTGCCGAAGGCTTGATGACTGCCCTGCAAACCAGGCCAGTCACGCCCGCCGAACGGATTTATGCCCGGCTGTTCCTGATCATTCCGGCCCTCCGATACGCTTTGGCGCTGCTGTGGATCTGGTCGGGATTGACGTCGGCTGTCTTTTTCCCGGAAAGCGAGAGTCTCGAGCTTTTGGCGGCCACGGGGATTACCGGTTCTGCGGCTTCTTGGGTGCTGTACGGTGCCGCCGCCTTGGACGTCGTGCTCGGCGTCGCGTGGCTGGCGCGCTTTCATGTCGTGTTAATCGGCATGCTTCAGCTCATGCTGATATTCGGCTATACCGCCGTTATCACCGTGAGCTTGCCCGAGTTTTGGCTCCATCCCTTTGCGCCTATCGCGAAGAACATTCCGATTATCGTTGCCACCTTGGCGGTGATGGCTGTGGAGAAACGCTGATGGACGTTCTGATCATCAAATGGATCCATATCCTGAGCTCGATGTTCCTGTTCGGCACCGGGATGGGGACGGCTTTCTTCAAGTTCACCACGGACCTCAGCCGCAATCTGCAGGCGATGGCGATCGTCAACCGGCGTGTGGTGCTGGCCGATTGGCTGTTCACGATGCCGACCGTCATCGTTCAGCCGGTCTCTGGATTCGCCCTCGCGGCGCAGTACGGCTATCCGCTCGATTCGCCGTGGCTGGTCGCGTCCGTGCTGATGTACGTCATCGCCGGGGGCTGCTGGCTTCCGGTCGTATACCTTCAAATCCGCATGCGAAACGACTGCGACCGGGCGCTTGCCACCGGCGAGCCGCTGCCCGAGCGCTATTGGCGGGATCTGAATAAATGGTGTTGGCTGGGAGTGCCGGCCTTCATCGCCATGCTTGCCACGCTGTATCTGATGGTCTGCAAGCCGACGTTCGATTGAAAAGGGGATTCATGATCATCCGCCACATGCCCGTCGTTCGGCGGGTCCTCCAGAAGGAACGCTGGACCGGGCTGGCCCCGTTATCCTACGGTCGTGGAACCCGGAATTTTCGCCCTTCCGATCGCAGCACCAGGCTGTCGGAGCGAATCTCCAAGAGTTCCGCGCCGCCCTGGATGCGGTCGCCTGCTCGGTACTTCTTCATGTCGATGATGGCAAAGCGCTCTTCCGGCTGTTCGGAGTAGGCGAATACATTGATCGTGATCGGACCCACTCGCTGCTGAAAATCGATGGGTAGAGCGTTGAAGAACGGAATGGCGGGTTTGTCCGCGAGATCTAGGGGCGGCGGGGCGTCGTTGGGTTCCGGGGCGCTTGCGGGAGCACGGAATGCGACCTGTGGGTTAATGTCTTCGCTCGCAGCCGATTCCGTTACAGGCTCCTGATCGACCGGTTGCCGGATTTTCTCCGCGGGCTTGCCGAGGCGCTTTTCGACGGGTTGCGCCGAAAGGCGTTCCGCTTTTTCGGGTGAAGCGGGTTTGGGTGTGGTCGTCTTTGGCGGCGTTACGGGCTGATCGGCTTTTTCGTCGGTGCGCGGCGCTATGGCCGGCTGTTCAATTTGCACGGGTGCGGGAGGCTTCTCCTGCTTTGGAGATTGGATTTCCGGCGGACTTAATGTCGTCGGAGCGGTATCGGGTTGGGCCGCCGTTGCGCCGGATGCAGCCGTGGTTTCAGCCGGGGCGGGTTCAGCGGTTTTTCCCGCCGTATTCGCCACGATGGGTGGTACCGGCGGCTCGCTGTTTCCCCATCGGGTGAGCCAAAGATAGCCGAGGACGGCACCGTTAAGCACGATGAGGAGCGCCGTCGCCCAGATCGGCCCGTGACGCCGCGGCAGTGCCGAATCGAGTGGGGCAGGCGCGAGCGGTGCGGTCTGGCCCGCTTGCCGTTCGCGTTCCGATTTTCGGAGTGCTTCGAGAATGTAGGACATCGATGCTGTTCCGGCTTTTTATGGAGAACCTGGGGTTAATCTTGGCACGCCAGGATCATGGTCTCTCTTGGCAAGATAAATCAGGGTATAAGGCCCCGCTACACCGTCCGGGGTCAATCCGTGTTCCACCTGAAATGCGATCACCCGGGCCTTGAGATTCGCGTCGAAATAATCGTCGGTTCCGTCTGGAGCCGGTACGCGCAGTATCTGCCTCAACCATTTTACGGTTTCGCTTCTGTTGCCCTCGGTGATTGGTATGACATCGCCGCTCGGCGGTTTCCACAGCAAGACGGCACCGCCCCGCCAAAACGGCAGAATGTCCGCCAGATAAAAGGTGTGGCTTTGTTCGCCGAAACGAAGTTCGATTTTGTCGTCGCGAATCCCGATCAGGGTCGCATAGCGCTTCGCACCGTCCGGCGTCGTGAATTCCAGCGCCGCCGGATGATCGAGATTTCGCAGTTGGAACCAGTTGCCGCTGGTCGATAGACAATGCAATCCCTTCTGTTCGGCAAATCGGCAGAGATCGGTCGTTTCGTTCGGCGGCTCGATCCCCCACAAGGACAGGAGTCGCGCAAAAGCTTTATCGCGGGTCAACCCTGGAGCAGCGATCAATTCGGCAAACGTCGGCGCAGGCGCCATCACTGCGGCGGGTTTCGCGGGCTCCGGGGTATTCTGCGGCGCGGCTGCGGAGGCTGAAGGAAGCGGGGCAGCCGGCTTCGGCTGAACAATGGGCGGATCGTCGGCCAAAAGCGGGTCCAGCAGAGCCGATAACTGGCGTGGCATGGTCATCGCGCCGGAACGGAGCGTCAAGCCCGCATAGATCGATCCGCAAACGGCGAGTAGGGCCAGAACACCGAGGGGTATGATGGCTGAGGGGCGTACGGAATGTCCGATGTTGAATTTCGGCATCAGCTCGTTGGCCGCTTTCCTCGCAATGGCATAGCCCGCTCTCCTTTTTCCAAGGGTGTAAGCTCCCAACAAGGCCCGGTCGCAAATCAGGTTGATGAGACGCGGAATTCCGCCCGACCGGCGATAGATTTCGCCGACCGCTATCCGGCTGAACAGCAGATCTCGGACGCCGCTGACGGCCAGGCGATGCCGAATGTAGGCCATCGTTTCCCGGAACTTCAGCGGACGCAGGTGAAAACGCGCGGAAATCCGTTGCGATAGCTGCCGTAAGTTCGGCTGAGCTAACAGAATGCCGAGTTCGGGCTGGCCGACCAGGATGATTTGCAGCAGTTTGGCCTGGTTCGTTTCGAGATTGGTGAGCAACCGGATTTGTTCCAGCACGTCGAAGCTGAGGTTCTGCGCTTCGTCGATCAGGACGATGGTTCGCCTTCCCCGTGCGTGGATGTCGAGCAGATGCCGATTTAACAGGTCGATCAACTGCTTCAGGCTCGCCCGGTCTTCGGGATAAGCGATGTGGAGTTCGTCGCAAATGCTGGCAAGCAGCTCGCGGGGGCTCAGCCGGGGGTTGAAAATCAGGGCGAGGTCGACGTCCTCGGGCAACTGGTCCAAAAGACAGCGGCACAAGGTCGTTTTTCCGGTGCCGACCTCGCCCGTCAGTACGACGAATCCCCCGCCGATGCCGATCCCGTACGAAAGGTGAGCCAGCGCCTCTTGGTGCTGGGGGCTCAGATAGAGATAGCGCGGGTTCGGGGCGATGGAAAAGGGTGGTTCGCTGAGATGAAAGTGGGCCGCGTACATGGTGGAGAGCGAGAGATTCCCCTATGGTCAGTGGGATTTCAAACCTGGTCCGACGATACCATTGCGTCGAAGGGGGCTGTCAAGTTTATGGAGCAATAAAAGGCTCTCGCCCGAGAGCCCGATCTCGTTACTGTTGCCATTAGTCCGATTAAGGACCTAACTCAGTAGGCTTCAAAGTCCTTCGACGTTGCTCAGGACGAACGGTCTACTCGGATTGGCTCTAAGTGTAGCGGACTGAAATCCAAACCGGTTGGGACTGCAATCAGCGCGATTTCAGGACCACATTAACTGCAACTATCCAGCCTGCCGGGACCGGGTTAGCTGCCACTGAGACTGCAATCATCCGCTCAGGACTGAAATCGTCCGGTCCAGGACCACTCTATTTGCAAATGTCTCGGTTGGGTCTAGATCGTGAATGAACCGCATTCCAAACTGCCGGAAACCACCCTATTGAGACAGCAAATGTGTTTCATCCATCCCGTATCGTAATGGCCTACTCAAAAGAGATGCCCTGTGGAAGAGCTCGCGTGGCCGGATAGAGTGAAATGGCTCTGTAGCGGTTAAATCCTAATGAATTGAATGGCTCAAACCAGCCAAGTGCTGAAGCTCAAGGTTTGCCTCCCAACCGTCTCAAGATCGGCCAAGGACTAAACCGCTCGCGCGGTAGGGGTGCTCCGATCCAGGGCTGAAGATAATTGAAGAAGTTTGACTCTCTTTTCTATGTTGGCGAACGAGGCAATCCGCCTCGCTTCACGACAGGAGCAGCGCCATGAACCTCTCGACGCCCGCTGCATCTCCCCTGCGCCAACGCATGATCGAAGATATGCGGTTGCGCAAA
>Ga0196971_1000679_pt1 | contig 21898 bp, 26 predicted proteins | sample S1v_1013CmetaG_FD_148660 | JGI IMG/M metagenome (GOLD analysis project Ga0196971, IMG submission 148660) | Soil microbial communities from Anza Borrego desert, Southern California, United States - S1+v_10-13C | ecosystem: Environmental > Terrestrial > Soil > Desert | place: USA: California...
AGCTCCAGCGCCACCGTCAACATCCCATTCAGCGTAAAATCGTTCTCGTGAGTCGGTTGCATGTCGTTCTCCTCGATTTGTTGGTCGCACTTCAAATTCTAAGGATAGCTTTTGCAACTGGCTCACCTCTTCATAGGATCTACGGTTCGTTATGTGCACGGTGGGTTTCGCTTCGCTCTACCCACCCTACGGTTCGTTATAAAGGACAGTAGGGTGGGTAGAGCCAGCGAAACCCACCGCAACCATCAACCCGCAACCAGCGTCGCTGCCAGAAGCAACATCACGACGCCGATCACCCCATCGAGCAGGCGCCATGCCGAAGGCCTCGCGAACCACGGCGCCAGCAGCCGCGCCCCGAACCCGAGCAGCACGAACCAGACCGCGCCGGCCGTCACCGCCCCCAATGCAAACCACCACTTGCCCTCCGGCCCCTGCTGTCCGCCGATGGCGCCGAGCAGCACGACGGTATCGAGATAGACATGCGGGTTGAGCAGCGTGACGGCGAGCACCGTCGCCACCGCTTCGCGCATGCCGATCTCTACCGTGTGCGGCGCCGCATTCAATGCATGCCGGCCGAAGGCCGAGCGCCAGGCGCGCAGGCCGTACCACGCGAGGAACAGGGCGCCGCCCCAGCGGGCCGCGGCGAGCAGCACCGGGCTCTGCTCCACCATCGTCCCGACACCGGCCACGCCCAGCGAGATCAGCAGCGCTTCGCACAAGATGCACACCAGCACCGTCAGGCCGACATGCTGGCGCCTGAGACCCATGCGCAGCACGTGCGCATTCTGCGAGCCGATGGCGACGATCAGGCCCGCGCCCAGACCCAGTCCCTTGAGATAAAACGACACGGCAGTCCTCCTGGTTGATATGGGAGGCATTCTGCCCCGGCGCAGACAGAAAATGAACGATATTTAATATATTTCGGGATGGATTAAAATCGCTTCATCATGAAACTGGACCCCCGACAATGCGAAGCCGTGCGCGCCGTGATCGACAGCGGCAGTTTTGAACAGGCTGCCGCTGCGCTGCACCTCACGCCGTCGGCGGTGTCGCAGCGCGTGCGCGCGCTCGAGGTCGCCCTCGGCACGCCGCTCGTGGTGCGCACGCGCCCCTGCCGCGCGACGCCGGCCGGCCAGCGCCTGCTGCAATACCTGCGCCGCGTGCACTCGCTGGAGCACGACCTGCAGGCGGAGTTCGCGGGTGAACAGGCGGCGCCCCTGTCGATCGCCATCGCCCTCAACAACGATTCGCTCGCAAGCTGGTTCCTGCCGGCGCTGGCGCCTTTCGCGATCGAAGAGCAGGTCCTCCTCGACCTGACGGTGGACGACCAGGACCATACCTACACCCTTCTCGAGGCCGGCCGCGCGCTCGGCTGCATCTCCACCGAACCGCAGCCGCTGCGCGGATGCGAGGTCGAGCCGCTGGGCGCGATGCGCTATCGCTGCATGGCGTCGCCGGCGTTCCGCGCGCGCTGGTTCGGAAAGGGCGTGACGCGGGCTGCGCTGCGCCAGGCGCCCGTCATCGTGTTCGACCGCAAGGACCGGCTGCAGGCGGATTTCCTGCTGAAGCACTTCGGCCTGCCCGAGGATGCCTGGCCGCGGCATACCATCCCCGCCTCCGATCCGTTCATGCAGGCCGTCGTGCTGGGAATGGGCTGGGGCATGGTGCCCGAGCTGCAGATGCACGACCTGCGCGAGCGCGGCCTGCTGGTCGACATCGCGCCGTCCCGCCCGACGGATGTCGCGTTGTACTGGCATGCGTGGAAGGTGCAGTCGCCGCGCATGGAAAGACTGTCGCGCACGCTGGTGGCCCAGGCGCGCAAGGTGCTCAGGGGCGGGCACAGATAAGCTCGGGGCGGCCGGGTTACACTTTGCCCATGAACAGCAAAGATCCCTGGAAGATCGTCTACCTCCTCGCCTTCACGCAGATCGTGTCGTGGGGCTCGCTGTACTACGCGTTCGCCATCGTGGCCGGCGATATCCAGCGCGAGACCGGATGGCGCACCGAGGTGGTGTTCGGCGCCTTCTCCTGGAGCCTGCTGGTCGCCGGCCTCGCGTCCACACCGTCCGGCATGCTGATCGACCGCATCGGCGGCCGCATCGTGATGGCCCTTGGCTCGGTGCTGGCGGGACTGGGCATGGCCGGCATCGGCAGCGCGCATTCCATCGGGCTGTACTTTCTCTCCTGGAGCGCGGTGGGCGCCGGCATGGCGATGGTGCTCTACGAGGCGGCCTTCGCCACCATCAACCGCGAATTCCTGCTCGGCCCGCGCAAGGCCATCTCCGTGCTCACGCTGTTCGGCGGCCTCGCCAGCACCGTGTTCTGGCCGCTGACGCTCAAGCTCAACGGCATGGTGGGCTGGCGCGATACCTTCCTCATCTACGGCGCGATCCATCTCGCGCTGTGCGCGCCGCTGCACGCGATGCTGCGCTCCGGCGGCCGCCGACGCATGCCGGTGCCAGGGGCGGACACGGTGCGTCATTACACCCTGCATGAAGCGCTGCGCGACCCCGCGTTCTGGAAGCTGGCGGTCGCTTTCTCCGCCAACATGTTCGTCTTCTCCGCGCTGTCGGTGCACCTGATTCCGCTGCTGCAACGCTTCGGTCATTCGGCGGCGACGGCGGTGCTGGTGTCGGCGCTGATCGGTCCGATGCAGGTTGCCGGCCGCATCGGCGAACTCGCATTCGCGCGCCACGTGCGCCCGCAGACCGTGGGCAAGCTGACCTTCGCCCTGCTGCCCGCCGGCCTCCTGGCGCTGCTCTTCCTCGGCGAACACCGCTATGCCGTGGCCGCCTTCTGCATGCTGTACGGGGTGAGCAACGGCGTGCTGACCATCGTGCGCGGCACGGTGCCGCAGACCCTGTTCGGCCGCGAGAACTACGGCGCGATCTCCGGAGCGCTGGCCGGGCCGTCGATGATCGCCAAGGCCGCCGGACCGCTGGTGGCGGCAGCCATCGTCCAGGCCGCTCCGGAGCCTGCGTGGCTGCTCGGCGTCCTGCTCGCCGTGGCGCTCGTGTCGCTGGCATGTTTCCTTGCCGCCGTGAATGCGAAACGCCCGCCGATTCCTCCCATACACCGGCACTTATAATCACCGTTTTTCATTCAACGGGAGACGGCAGCATGGACCAGCAATTCGAAGACGGCTTGCAGATGCGCAAGCAGGTGATGGGCGAGGAATTCGTGGCAAAGGCGTTTGCCAACGCCGACGAATTCACCATGCCTTTGCAGGAATTCGTCACGCGCAATGCCTGGGGCACGGTCTGGTGCCGCGACGGGCTGGACCTGAAAACCCGCAGCCTCATCACGGTATCCATGCTGACGGCACTCGGCCGCGCCCAAGAGCTGAAGGGCCATCTGCGCGGCGCACTGAACAATGGCGCGACGCCGGAAGAGATCCGTGAAGTCTTGCTGCATGCGGCGGTCTATTGCGGCGCGCCGCTCGCAATCGATGCATTCCGCGCGGCACAGGAAGTGATGAAGGAAGCCGGCAAGACGGCCTGAGTGCGCAGGGGCAGGCACGAAGCATGCATGCTATCGTCATCGCCGAATGCGATTCGGCAATGGATGATCCCGCACCAGGAGCGTGCCATGAATCCCTTGCGCTTGCTTCTCCATGCCGTGGCACTGGCCGCGGCATTCGCCCTTGCCGCCTGCGGCGGCAGCTATGACGACGACTTGCCTTTCGCGTTTTCAGCCACCCTGGAGAGTGGTGGTGCCGGCACCGGCGGCGTCGGACTGGTCACCGTCGACCCCGACGGCAGGACGCTGACCGCGAGCGTCGTCTCCAACAGCGCCACGGATACCGAGGCGCACATCCATTCGGCTGCGCCGGGGGCGGCCGAGACAGTCGTGTTCACCCTGGCCCGCACTGCCGGGACCAATGTATGGACTGCGCGCGCCCCTCTCACCGAGGCGCAATTCGCTGCACTGCGAGAAGGTAATTATTACTTCGACGTGCACAACCCTTCCATACCGGCGGGCGCGGTCCGCGGGCAGATCGTCTGGGCCATGCCCAGTTTCGACCAGCTGGTCCGCTTTGAACAGGTGCGGCAACAGTCGGCCACCGTCGACCTGCAGTTGTGGCAGGTGCAAGAAATCCAGGATGCCGAAGACTGGCGGTTTTCCGGCATCGGGCTGGGTCTCACGTTCGGCTTCTGACGGCCGCGGCTGCCATCACCTCTTCACCGGCGCTGCGCAGGCGCAGGCATTCCTCCTGCTGCCAGGCACGGTAATACTGGGTCTTTACCGGGATCAGCGTCCGCGGGTGGGGCACAGGCACCCACACGCCGTGGCCGCTGTTACGGGAAAGCCGCTTGTGGAACTGCGGTGTGAAGTCGATCGCCATTTCTGCTCCAATTTGCTCCAATCGGGCGCGCGGAAACGGGTTGCCCGTCGAGGAATTCTATGGCGCGGCTTCTTTTCCGGGAACGAAGCGTTTTGCAGTTCCTTATGCGTTCGCGGCGCGTCAGATGCGGCGATGGAAAAATTCAAATTTCTTGATCTGCATCAAGCACGGCCGCGCGCGAAAACCGCTATATATATTTCCCTAGAGAAATATTGGGTGGGCACCCAAATTCCCGCCGCAGCGACTGAATGCGTTCAAACAAGGCTGGCAATCCAAGATCAGCAGAGGAGACGAAATGCGCAAGAACCTGCCTGTCACCGGGGTCGAATACCCGTTGCGGGACGACGTCGCGATCGTGTCGAAAACCGACCTGAAGGGGAGGATCACTTACGTCAATCCCTATTTCATCGAGGTCAGCGGCTTCACCGAGGAGGAACTGCTCGGCGCGCCGCATAATCTCGTGCGCCACCCGGACATGCCGCCCGAGGCCTTTGCCGACCTGTGGGAAACCCTGAAGGCCGGGCTGCCGTGGACCGGCCTGGTGAAGAACCGGCGCAAGGACGGCGACTACTATTGGGTGCAGGCAAACGTGACGCCCGTGGTTGAAGGCGGCCGGGTGGCGGGCTATGTGTCCGTGCGCACGCGGCCCGAACGCGATCAGGTGGCGGCGGCCGAAAAACTGTACGCGCGCATGCGCGCCGGGCAGGCAGAGGATGTGCTCATCCGGCGCGGCAATGTGCAGCACACCGGCGTGCGCGGATGGGTCGGCTCCCTGCGGCGCATGCCGTTCTCCCTCTCGCTGGGCCTGAAGATGGGTTCGCTCTGCGGCGCCATCGCAATCGTCGGCGGCGTGGCAGCCAATGCTGTCGCAACGCGGGATCCCAGCCTGGCCTGGCTGCTGGGCGCACTGTCCGGTGCGAGCGTCGCCACCGGTCTTTACACCTGGCATAGCCTGCATGCGGCGATCGTCCAGCCGGTGCACGAGGCAACTGTCACCGCCCGCGCCATTGCCGGCGGCGACCTGTCGCACAGCTTCAATGTCTCCCGCCAGGACGATATCGGGCACCTGCTGCGGGCCTTGCAGCAGATGAAGGTCAACCTGCAGGCGATCATCGGCGACGTGCGCGCCAATGTCGAAAGCATCACGATCGGCACCGACGAGATTGCCGCCGGCAACCTCGGCCTGTCCAATCGCACCGAGGCGCAGGCGGCCAGCCTGGAGGAAACGGCGTCGAGCATGGAGCAGCTCGCAGCGGCGGTGAAGAAGAACGCGGAAAACGCATCGCAGGCGAACCGGCTGGGCATCAGCGCCACCGATATTGCCGCGCGCGGCGGCAACGTGGTGCAGCAGGTCGTGAGCACGATGGCCGAGATCAGCGCCTCGTCCAGGCAGGTGGTGGACATCGTCGGCCTGATCGACGGCATTGCCTTCCAGACCAACCTGCTCGCGCTGAATGCGGCAGTGGAAGCGGCGCGCGCCGGCGAACAGGGGCGCGGCTTCGCCGTCGTGGCGGCGGAAGTGCGCAACCTCGCGCAACGCTGCGCGGTCGCGGCCAAGGACATCAAGGAGCTCATCGGCAATGCGGCGCAGAAGGTGGAGGTCGGCACGGTGCTGGTAAACGACGCCGGGTCCACGATGGCCGAAGTGGTCGCTTCGGTGAAACGCGTGAGCGGCATCATGGGCGAGATTTCGACCGCGTCGCTGGAACAGGACTCGGGTATTGAGCAGATCAACCAGGCGGTGTTGCAGATGGACGAGGCCACCCAGCAGAACGCGGCGCTGGTCGAGCAATCGGCCGCCGCCGCGGCCGCGCTCGCCGATCAGGCGCAACGGCTGACGCAGACGGTCTCGATGTTCCGGTTGAGCCATCACGACGGCGCACGCGTTCAGCGCACGGCAAGATCGCGTACGACAAGCTCGATGCCCTTGACCACGCGCGCCAGCCGCTCGTAATCCACCTTGTCGGGCGTGTCCTGCGCGCTGTGATAGTGCGGATAGCGATAGGGCGCGGTGTCGGTCACCATCAGCGCGGGAAAGCCGTGCTCGCGGTATGCCCAGTGGTCCGACCAGTCCACGCCGGGAATCGACGCGGGGGCGGCAAGCCCTTCGGAAGGGAAACGCGCATGGCGGCGGAAGGAAGCCAGCGTCTCGTGCACCAGTTCGCGCGATGCCAGGTCGCCGACGAAGGCGATGAAATTGCCGGCATCCGGATAGAGCGCATCGAGGGGCGGCGGATACTGCTGGCTGCCCTTGTCGTCGGAGTAGTAACCGATCGTCTCCAGCGAGATCATGGCGGCGACATTCTCACCGCGCGTGTACAGGTCGCGCGCATGCAGGAAGCTGCCCATCTGCGCGGTCTTGAAGTACGGCGGTTCTTCGTTCACGAACAGCACCAGCTTGACTTCCTGTCCGGGCGGCGGCGCCATCTGCTTCAAGGCACGCGCGAGTTCGATGACCGCGGCGCTGCCGGTCGCATTGTCATTGGCACCGGGCGTGCCCTGCGCCGAATCGTAATGCGCGCCGACCACCAGCACCCGCGGCTTCGCGCCCGTGGGGCCGGGATGCCGGATGGAGACTTCCAGGTTGCGTACGCGGTTGCCATCCACGCTGAACATCTGTTGCTTGACCGTATGGCCCAGCCCGGCCAGCGTGCTTTCGATATAGCGGGCGACGTCTTCCAGCTGTCCCGGAGTGGTGGTGTTGTGCTCCTCGCGCGCAATCTTTTCCACATGCGCGCGCAGACGGCGGGCAAGCTGCTCCTCTTCCGCCGTCAGCGGCGGAAGAGGGCCGCGAAAGGATTGGCCGGGCATCGCTGTCATGTAGCCCACGCCCCCGCCGGCCAGCGCAACCGCGCCGAGCAGCGGCGCCATCACAGCGCCGCGCATCTTCCCGAAACGCCGGAACAGCCTGCGCATCATGCGCGCACCCAGGCCGAGCAACCCGCCGGCAACAGCGTGCCGCTCACCAGCATCGCGCCGTGCGCGTAGAGACGCGATGCGTTCGCGCCGGGGCCGAGGGCGAAGACCCAGACATCGCCGCGCGGACTGTTCCACATCACCCGTCCGTCCACTTCCCCCAGACCGGCCAGCAACTGCGCCGGCGAAGCGCCGGGACGAAGCAGCACGGTGACGGTCTCCTTGCTCCCGCCACCCATCGACAGGAGCCCGGCAGCAAGCACGGCGCCGGCGAGCATGGGCGCATGGGTAGAGCGCGCCTTGCTGCGACGTTCCTCCCCGTGGCGGGAAGGCGGGCGCCGCCGCAGCATGATGCCGGCAGCGACGAAGAGCACGCCGAACAATGCGAACCACAGCATGTCCCACGCGAGCGGATTGGGCGAGTCCATCCGGATGCGATGGATCCCGAGGACCCAGTGCGACAGCACCGCATCGACGATGTGCCACATGCCGAAACCGATGAGCGCGTCCGCCAACAGGCGCCGGTCGGACGCCGGGTCCACCAGCTGATAACGTGCCCGCAGGAGTTTCCAGATGCCGGCCGCAGCGATTACGTACATCATGCCGTGGAACAGGCCATCGGCCAGGATCTGTGTGCGCAGGTCGTCAAAGGGCGCCTGTCCCACGCCGCTCAGCAGGTGGTGCCATTGCAGTATCTGGTGCAGCAGGATGCCGTCGAAGAAACCGCCGAATGCGAAACCGAGCAGGTAGCCTGCCCAGTTCAGACGGCCTCCTGCCGGGGTGACGAATTCAGTACGGTTGTCCATGAAGCCGCCTGCGTTTCCTGCATCAGCGCAGCGGGTAGAGCTGGTAGATTGCGCCGGCGTAATCGTCGGACACCAGGAGGTTGCCCCGCGCGTCGGGGATGGCGTCGACCGGCCGCCCCCACAGCTCGCGCCGGTCGGGGTTGGTCACGAAGCCGCTCACGAGGTCGATCTCGGCGCCCGCATTGCCCGCTTCATCGAAGGGGAAGAAACTCACCTTGTAACCCGCGTCGAGCCGCGTGCAGTTCCAGCAGCCATGCTGGGCGACGGCCGCGCCGCGGCGGTAGGACTCGGGCAGCAAGCTGCTGTGGAGGAAGCTGAATCCGAGCGGCGCGGAATGCGCGCGGATGCCCTTGGCGGGACGGTCGGTGGCGGCGCAGTCGAGCGCGCTGCTGTTCCTGTTCATCTCGTAGTCCGGCACCATGTCGAGCAAGGACATCGCCACGTTCTCCACCGGATTGCAGAATGGCCAGCCGTAGTGGCCGCCGTCGCGCACGGAGGTGAAGAGTTCAGGCGGATTGCGGTCCACATAGGAAGGAATGATCTCGCCCAGGTCGCCCTCCTGGTCGCCGTCGACGTCGGCATTCACCGGTACCGGGATCTCATCGCGGCTGTTGACGGCCACCCAGAGCGTTGCGGTGCCGGGCAGGAAATCGAGGCCCTCGGCATTGCGCAGCCCGCGCGCAAACAGGCGCCCGTTGGTGCCGTCGGCGTTGTACTGGTAGATCGCCCCGCGTACGGGGTTGCTGGTCGTATCCTCGGTGCAGGCATTGCAGGTGGATGCAATCGAGAGATACAGCTTGTTGTCCGGTGACAGCGCGATGTTCTTCAACTGATGGCCATAGCTTCCGCGCAGCTCCGGCGTGGAGTCGTCCGGCAGGTTGTCGACCACGGCCTCGCTCGTGTTGCGCGTGGTCTCGTCGGCGCGGTAGACGCTGCGGCTCACGCGATGGGACTCGGCTACATACAGATAGACGGCGTCGCCGATGCGGTGGAACACCATGTCGTGCGGATTGCGCAGGCCGGTGACATAGTCGAAAGCCTGCGGCACGTCATTCGGCCGCTCGCGCAGCAGGACGATCTTGCCTTCACCGGGCACGGAAACGAGCACGTCGCCGTTGGGCGCCAGCGCCATGAAACGCGCACGCGGCACGCGCGCCCAGAGCCGTACGCCGAATCCTGGCGGCACGTTGAGGCTCTTTTCGCTGTCGAAGGGCGGACTGGCGAGCGCCGCGGGCACTTCCAGCCTGCGTATGAGTGACGCGGCGGCTGCCTGTGCGAATGCGGGAGTTGCGGCCGGTGCGGCAGGTGCCGCCGCAGAGGGAGCAGCGCCACTGCTGCCGCTGCCTCCGCCGCCCCCGCAGGACGTCAATCCGAATAGTGCTGCTGCTGCCAGCAGCAGCGCGCCCAGCCGTGAGCTGAGGCGCTGTCGTTCATCTGTAAAAGTCATTCCAAACTGAAGCTTCCTCGATTCAATGACACGCAGTCATGTGATGCGAGAATGTCAATTTGGTTCAACCTGCCCGTGGCCTTACTGCTTCGCCGGCGTGGCGAGCGGCTTGCCTTTTTCCACCACGAACACGCCGATCAGTTTGAATGGCGCGGACCCCGTGTTCTTCGCGTCATGCACCTTGCCCGCGGGGATCACGAACGCATCGCCTGCCTTCAATTTGCGCGGCGGTTCGCCGTCGATCAGCAACTCGCCTTCTCCCTCCAGCACATAGCTGATCTCTTCGCCGTCATGGCTGTGGCGGCCGGCCATGACACCCGGGTCGACTTCGACGCGCGCCACGATCGCTTCGCGGTTGGGAATTGAGACGTCGGCCCTGTGAACCGGCGTGCGCTTGATGCCGCTTGCCGGCGCCTGCTGGGCAAGCACAGTGGAAGTGCCGGCGAGGCCGAGCGCGCACAGGCCGAGTGCAATCATCTTCTTCTTCATGTTTTTCCCTTTCGTAAGGTCTCCTCCCATGCCGGGCGGCATGGCAGGTGCATTACAGCACAAAAGCCGGGAAGGGATGTTGCGGGGATCGCTGCGCCTCAGAGCCAGTACTCGAACAGGCGTACCGCCCATTCGCGCAAGCGCTTGCGCATGCCGCGCTCGCTCCATTGCTCGCGCGTGATTTCGACGGACTCGCGCAGGTCGCGCTGGAACAGCGCCTCCATCCGTTCCGCGAACTCCGCGCTGAGGACGACCGCATTGACTTCATCGTTATGCAGGAAGCTGCGCATGTCGAGGTTGGTCGAACCGATAGTTGACCACACGCCGTCGATGACCGCCGTCTTTGCATGCAGCATCGCCGACTTGCGTTCATACACCTTGATGCCGGCGGCCAGCAGTTCATCGTAGTAGGAGCGCCCGGCGTGCACCATCAGGCCGACGTCCGAGAAGCTCGGGAAGATGATGCGCACGTCCACCCCGCGCCGCGCGGCATCGACGATCGCCTGCACGACCTGCCGGTCGGGGACGAAATAGGCGGCGGTGAGGTGGATGTACTTGTCGGCGTGCGCGAAGGCGGAGATATAGGTCTTGTACACCGCGAAGTCTTCATTGTCCGGCGTGCTGCCGATCGCACGCACCAGGGCATTGCCCGCGGGTTTCAGCGCAGGAAAGAAATTCGCATCGGGCAAGGCACTGCCTGTCTTGCGGCGCCAGGTATCGAGGAACAGCTTCTGGAACTCTGCCACCACCGGCCCTTCGATCTGCATGTGCGTGTCGCGCCATGCCGCTTCCTTCGCATCCTCGGGCGGCGCGCGGCGCTTGCTTTGCAGGAAGGAGCTCTTGCCGTAGACCTCGCTGATGTTGACGCCGCCGGTAAACGCGATGCGTCCGTCGACGACAAGGATCTTGCGGTGGTCGCGCTGGTTGATGTCCCATTCGTCACCGGCGCCGATGCGGCCAGGGTTGACGGGATTGAACTCCAGCACATTGATGCCGGCCGTGCGCAGGCGTTCGAAGAATTCCTTCGGCGTGTCGAGCGAGCCTACGCTGTCGTAGATCAGGTTGACCGCGACGCCCGCCGCTTTCTTCCTGAGCAGCAGGTCCGCCAGGCGGCGTCCCACCTCGTCCGCTTCGAAGATATAGGTTTCCAGGTTGATGTGGTGGCGCGCAGTCTCGATCGCCGCCATCATCGCGCGCATGGTGGCAGGACCGTCGTCGAGCAGCACCACCTTGTTGCCGGCCACGAGCGGGCGTCCGCTGATCGCCTCTTCGGCGGCGACATGCTTCTCGAGAATGCCGCTAGGGCCGGCTTTGGCCTCTAGCTTGGCAAGCAGTGCCTGCTTCTTTGCATCCGGCAATGCGCCCGCCGCGGTGATGATGGTCGGATCGCGCTCGGGTACGAGTTGCCGCTGGCGCAGGTAATGCACATCGGGAAGGCTGGCACAGCCGGCGGTGGCTGTAACGATGGCGGCCAGCGCCAGGCGCCGCGCGTATCGGCGCAGCGTGAAATCACAACGCGCAAGCAAGCCTTGCATTCCGGACTCACGAGTTCTTGTTGTTGGGGACATCCTCCGCTTGGAGCCGCTTTTCCATCCGATAATTCAGGCTAATCGAGGCGGAAACGACTTTGCGCAATAAAACATGACGCGCTGCTACACTGCCGCCATGCATATCGTCGGCGTCGATTTCACTTCCGCCCCGCGGCGGGCCAAACCCATCACCGTCGCGCACGGCCATCTCGACGTCTCGACCTTGTGCATCGAGCGCATCGATGCCTTTTCCGACTGGGCATCCTACGAAGCCTGGCTCGCTTCGCCGGAGCCGTGGATCGGCGCCTTCGACTTTCCCTTCGGCCTGTCGCGCGAACTCGTCACCACCCTCGGCTGGCCCCTCCAATGGGCCGGGCTCGTTACGCACTGCGCCGGACTCTCGCGCGAAGAATTGCGCCGCACCTTCAAGGCCTTCTGCGATGCGCGCCCTGTCGGCAACAAGTTCGCGCACCGCGTCACCGACGGCCCCGCCGGTTCCAGTCCCTCCATGAAATGGGTGAATCCGCCAGTCGCCTACATGTTCCATGAAGGCACGCGCCGCCTGCTCGCCGCCGGCGTGACCGTGTTCGGCCTGCACGCCGGCGATCCCGGCAGGATTGCGCTGGAGGGTTACCCGGGGCTGGTTGCCCGCCTCGTCACGCGCGCTTCATACAAGAGCGATGAGCGCGCCAGGCAGACGCCTGAACGGCGTGCGGCACGGGCCGCGATCCTTGCCGCGCTGGAAGACGGCACGCATCCCTTGGGTGTGCGGGTGGTGATGGGAAAGGTGCTGCGCCGGCAGCTGCTGGAGGATGGCACGGCGGACTGGCTGGATGCCGTGTTGTGCGCGCTTGCTGCCGCCTGGGCTTCGGGGCAGCCGGACTACGGCATGCCCTTGCCGCTGGACCCGGTGGAGGGGTGGACTGCCGGTGCGGCGCACGGGGTACCGGCGCGCTGAGAGACATCCCGCCGCTTTCAGAGCGGCAAGAATCCATCGAAAAGGGAAGGGGTGGCCGGCGCTTCACGGCGCCGGCCGGCGAGGTCAGACGCTCGGTCCGATGCTCATCTTGTAATGCTGGGTATGCGAGATCGCATACCCCTTGTCGCTGATCTGCGACAGCGCATCCTCCGCTGACAGTCCGAGGACCGATTCGTTGTTTTCGTCGAGATCGACACTGTTCTCGGCAGTTTCCCAATCGATATTGGTTGCTTCCTCTGGAATGGGGCGGCCTTCCGGAACAGCAAGATAGGAAAACAAGCCTTCCCGTTCCGGGCGTTTGTACACGTCAACTTTCATGACTTCGTCCTCTCAAAAAAGGTCGTCTGCTATTGACCTTGCAACACCGTAAAGGTTGCGCACCGCATCAATCCCCGCGTCATCCCGTCTTTCTTGCCTCCCTGCTAAGCGATTCACCGCAGAGGCTTGCCACACCGTAAAGCTTCCGCAAAAAAACTACCCCGAGTTGCATAAACGCGTATTGAGTCACGGAAACGTGCTCTTTAGAATGGGCAACATTGTGCTGAGTCAAGAACTTGAACCGGCGCAAGACGGCGGTCCGCCTGACGGGCCGATGAGTTTGCAATTCGACGTGTATCGGATGTATGAAGTTTCTCCCAATACAGAAGCGCGACGCGAAGAAAAGCTGGACCATCTCCGCAGTTTTCGGTGCCTTGGCCTTTGCGTCCAGCCTGTTTGCCAGCCCCGCGCCGGCCGAAGCAGTATCCCTCGACGCCTCCCTCAATGAACAGGTCGTGATGATTCCCGCCGCCTACGGCATGGCGACGGTCGAGCTCGAGACCACCATCTTCAAGCCGCCGGGTGAAGGCCCGTTCCCCGTTGTCGTCATGAACCACGGCAAGGCGCTGGGCAACCCGCGCAACCAGAATCGCGACCGTTTCGTCGTGCTCAGCCGCGAGTTCGTCAAGCGCGGCTACGCCGTCGTGATCCCCATGCGCAAGGGCTTTTCCAAGTCCAGCGGCGACTACGTGGACCGCGGCTGCGACATGACCGGCCACGGCTATTCCCAGGCCGAAGACCTGCAAAGCGCGCTCGACTACCTGCACACCCAGCCCTGGGCCGACACCAACCGCGTGATCGTCGCCGGCCAGTCTTACGGCGGCCTCACCGCAATGGCCTTCGGCACGCGCCATTACCCGGGCGTGAAGGGTCTGATCAACTTCGCCGGCGGCCTGAAAATGCACGGCGGCGACTGCCGCTGGCAGCAATCGCTGGTGCAGGCCTTTTCCGCCTACGGCGCCAAGACCGCGCTGCCCAGCATCTGGTTCTATGGCGAGAACGACAACCACTTCGGGCCGGAACTGGCTGCCCGCCTGCACAATGCCTATATCCAGGCCGGCGGCAACGCCAGGCTGGTGGCCTACGGCGCGTTCAAGAAGGATGCGCACGGCATGAGCGGCAGCCGCGACGGCGTGAAGATCTGGTGGCCGGAAACCGAGAAATTCCTCAGGGAGCTCGGCATGCCCACCGACACCGTGTACGCCGTCGGCAACGAAGTGAAGGTGCCGAAGACCGAGTACGCCGCCATCGACAATGTCGAAGCGATTCCCTACCTGAAGGGCAGCGCGCGCGAGCAATACCGCGTCTTCCTCAGCAAGTCGACGCCGCGCGCCTTCGCGGTGTCGCCCACCGGCGCCTGGAGCTGGGCCGAAGACGGCGACGATCCGGTCGAGCAGGCGCTCCAGGATTGCCAGAAGAACAGCAGCGAGCCCTGCCGCCTGTACGCGGTGGACGAACACGTGGTGTGGGTCGACGACGCCGGTACCGCCACGGCTGCGGCCAGCCCGGCCACTTCCGCACTCACCGGACCCTGATACGCGATGGACAAGCAAGTACTCGACAAGGCCAGTCCCAACCTGCTGACGCGCTTCGCGAAGGGCTATTCCGGCCCGCTCGCGGGCGTCGTCCTGGCGGCGCTCAGCGCCTGGATGATCGTCACCGGCCTCAAGGGCCTCGCCGGCTTCGAAGTCACCCGCCAGGGCGCGCTGGCCGACCTTGCCGGCATTGCGATCGTGATCGGCATCGCGCGCTGGATAAAGCTGAAGTACAACGTCAAATAGAACGGTTAAAATCGGTGCAACATTTTTCGCGCCGATCACGATGCCGACACGCTGCTCCTGGGCCAACCCGGCCAATCCCCGCTACCTTGCCTACCACGATGAAGAATGGGGCGTGCCTTGCCATGACGAGGTGCGCCTGTTCGAAATGCTCAACCTGGAAGGCGCGCAGGCGGGGCTGAGCTGGGAGACCGTGCTCAACAAGCGCGACAGCTACCGTGAAGCCTTCGATCACTGGGATGCGGAAAAGATCGCTAGCTACGGCGATGCCAAGGTGGCCGAGCTGCTCGCCAACCCCGGCATCATCCGCAACCGCCTCAAGGTCGCCGCGGCAATCACCAATGCCCGCGCCTACCTGCGACTGAAGGAAGAGACGGGCGGCCTCGGCCCCTACCTTTGGACCTACGTGGACGGCAAGCCGATACAGAATGCATGGAAGCACCTGTCCGACTGCCCCGCCAAAACCCCGCTCTCGGACCGCATCTCGAAGGACTTGTCCAAGCGCGGCTTCAAGTTCGTCGGCTCCACCATCATCTACGCCTACATGCAGGCCATCGGCATGGTCAACGACCATTGCGTTGATTGCTTCCGGCACCGGCCGTTGCGCGGGTTGTGATTCAATTGAAATGCGGTGGGTTTCGCTTCGCTCTACCCACCCTACCGTCCTTTATAAAGAATCGTAGGGTGGGTAGAGCGAAGCGAAACCCACCACAGCACATACAGAACCGCATGGCGGGCAGAGCAAAACGAAACCCGCCATGCCGCATCCTACCCGCCCAACCGCTTGCCCAGCACCCCTCCCTGCCGTACCACAAACTCCCGCAGCAGCGCCGGATACTCCGCCGTCACCGCATCCTTCACCGTCTTCCGCTGTGACAGCGTCTGCTGCCAGGCGCGCACCTTCGGCGTGCTGGCAAACAGGTCCACGCCGCTGGCCGCATCGAACACATCGAAGTAGCGGAACACCGGCGCAAACGCTGCATCGACAAGGCTGAATTGCTTTCCACCGAAGTAGGGGCCATCCCCCAGCATCGCGTCGAGTTGCGCGAAGCGATCCTTCAAGGCGGCCCCTGCGGCGGCGTACGCCGCATCGTCCTTTGCCGTGTAAAAGGTCCAAATGCCATTCAGCGTCGCCGAGGCGAACTCGATCCACGCCCGGTGCTGCGCGCGCTCCAGCGCATCTCCCGGATGCAGCGCCGGGCCGAGCGTGTCCTCGAGATATTCGCAGATCACCGCGGACTCGAACACCGGCTGTTCCCCCGCCAGCAGCACCGGCGTCTTGCCCAGCGGCGAGATCGCCAGGAACCAGTCCGGCTTGGCCGAGAGGTCGATGTCGATGCGTTCGTAGGCGATGCCCTTTTCCTTCAAAGCGATGATGGCGCGTTGCACATAGGGGCAGAGCGCGTGGCTGATGAGCGTCAGTTTCATTGCGTTTCCCCTTTTACTTGAGCAAGCCTTCGGCGCGCATCGCTTCCTGCACGGAAGGGCGGGACTGCACGCGCTCGCGGAAGGCGAGGATCGCCGGCCAGCGATTCAGGTCGATGCCGACGAAGCCCGACCAGCCCGTGGTCACGAACAGATAGGCATCCGCGATCGAGAAGCTGTTGCCGAGCAGGTAGTCGTGCCGCGCGAGATGCTTCTCGACATGGTCGAAGCGTTGCGCGAGCTGTTCCTTGAACATCGTCTTCGCTTCCGCCGGCATCCCGGGCTTGAACAGGGGCGAGAAGCCCTTGTGGATCTCGGAGGTGATGAAGTTCAGCCAGGACTGCAGGCGGTAACGCTGGGCGCTGCCCGGCGGCGGCGCAAGGCCCGACTCGGGCGCTCGGTCGGCGATGTACTGCATGATCGCCGGGCCTTCAGTCAGGACGAAGCCGGGCTCCGCCTCGAATGCGGGGACGTAGCCGTTCGGATTGACCTCCAGGTAATCCGCCCCGCTTGCCGTCAACCTGGTATTGGTGTCGACCAGTTCCAGCGTGAACGGCAGGCCGGCTTCGCGCAGGGCGATGTGCGGGGCGAGGGAGCAGACGCCGGGGGAGAAATACAGTTTCATGGTGTGTCCTTTCAAGGTGAACGAGAATCGGTTGAACGGGATCAGGCAGTCTTCAGGCGCAGCGCTTGCCGGCGCTTGTCGCCGGAAAGGGCGAAGGCGCCGTCACCGAGCATTCCATGCACCACCGACATGGCGATCAGGAAGAGCGGATATTCCCAGCCGCCGTTGGCATTGCTGAACACCCAGCCGTTGCCGAGGTGGGCTGCCATCGCGCCGATGAGGATGGGGAGCAGGAGCAGGGAAGCAATGCGCCCGTGCCAGCCGAGCAGAATCAGCGTGCCGCCGGCAATTTCCATCAGCACCACCGGCCAGGCGACGAAGGCAGGCATGCCATGGCTGGCGAGGAAGCCTTCGAAACCGGGAATGGTGAACACCAGCAGCTTGAGCAGCGCATGCGAAATCCACATGGCGCCGAGGCTGGCGCGCAGCAGGGTGGCGGCGTAGGGGGAGAGGTTGTGGTCGATCATGGTGAAACTCCTTTCAAAATTAGTTGAACCGGGGTCTAATGTAGGATTGTGGGCATGCAATGAAAATAGGCGTCTATGAAATCAAGCTATGCACAAATGCAATCGACACTCAGCCTGTCTGACCTGGAACTGGTGCTGGCGCTGGTGCGCGGCCGTTCGCTGCAGGGAGCCGCGGAGCGCCTGAAGGTCGATACATCGACGGTGTTCCGGGCGATCAAGCGCATCGAGAAGGACCTCGGCGACCTGTTGTTCGAGCGCGGCCGCCAGGGCTACCTGCCGACGGAACTGGGCCGCGAACTGGCGGGCTATGCGGAACGCATCGAGACCGAGCTGCAAGAGGCGCGCGAGGCGGCGGCCAGGGGGGGCAGCGAGCCGGCAGGCGCGCTGCGCATCACCACCACGGATACTGTCCTGAACGGCCTGCTGCTGCCCGTGCTCGGCAGGTTCGCCGCCGCCTATCCGCAGGTGGAGCTGGAGCTGATCGCCACCAACACCCTGGCCAACCTTTCCCAGCGCGATGCCGACGTCGCCATCCGCGCCACGCGCAAGCCACCCGAGCACCTCGTCGGCAACCGGCTCGGCACGCTGCCGTCGGCGGTGTTCGCATCCGAGACCTACATCGCGCGCATGGGCGGAACGGTGGACCTGGAGAGGGCGGACTGGGTCGCCCTCGATGAATCGCTGGCCGAGCATCCCTCGGTACGCTGGCGCCGCCAGCGCTACCCGAAGGTGCAGCCGCGCTATCGCTGCAACAGCGTGTTGTCGGTGGCGGGCTCGGTGGTTTGGGGACTGGGCGTGGGTGTGGCCCCGGTGTTCCTGCTGAAGGACCGGCCCGGGGTGCGCGTGATCGAGGGGCCGGTGGCGGAACTGGAGACTGACTTGTGGATGCTGGCGCACCCGGATATCCGCCATTTGAAGCGGGTCAAGCTGCTGTTCGATTTCCTGAGGGAGAACCTCGCTCCCGAGATGGGCTAGGCGGACGGCCGATGTTCCTTGCGGCCGCTCAAGGAGTGCCGCGCCTGCTCTGGTAAATCTGTGGAACAACCTCCACGATACGACCGCCATGCGACTCCATTCGATTTTCGCCCTGTGCCTGCTCGCGCCGATTCCTGCGGCATTCGCCGCCGAAGATTTCAGCGGGGCATGGGTGGCGTGGATTTGTCCGAGCGGGGTGCAGCGAGACTCCGGCAAGTGCTCGAACTTCGTGCTGGAACTGCACCAGAAGGACGACCAGCTGTGCGGCGCGCATTTCTATTCGACGCCCGGCGCCGAGCGCGTCGATGAAGGCATGGCGCCTTCCGTACTGGGAGAGATCGCCAACGACGTGGCAACGGTGGTGGCCATGAGCACGCGGGCGGCGCCGCCGGTCAAGGTGCGGGTCGAAATGAAAAAGTCCAACGGCCTGCTGCACTGGATCCGCCTGGAGAATCCCTCGGGCGACTACCTGCTGCCCCAGGCCACGCGGCTGAGCAAGTCCAGGAGCAAGACGCTCTTTGCCCCGGTGTTCGAACAGGAACTCAGGTCGGCCTGTGCCTCGGCATTCGTGATGGCGGCGGAAGAGGCGGCCAAGCGGTCGCGCCAGGCCGAGGAGAAGCAAGGCTCCGCCGAACCCGCAGCCCCCGCTTCCGAAGCACCCGCCAAGCCCTGAAGCGTCCGCCAAGCTCTGAAGCGCCTGTGGGCGCGCCTTCGTCCGCGCCTGTGTCCTTACGGATACAGGATGCGCAAAATCTTCTTAGATAGACCTGTCATCTTTCCGGATTTTCTCTTGTCCGTTGACTGCTACATTCTTCGCGTGGGGTCAGCGCCCATCGATTCCGATGGACTCCTGGGTCCACGGGTAACAGTAGCAATCGGCACGGGCGGTACGCCCGTGCAGTCTCTCCTCAGTGTCTCCTGAGGTTTGGGGTGGAGATCACGCAGTCTCCACTCCTTTTTTTCATTGCGGGGCAGGAAAACCGCTTTGGTATTACACTCGGGAAGGCAGGCTGGCCTGCATCTGTGTTGCCATCCATGTAATCCCTCCCCGATGCCCATCAATTACCTTGCTTCACTGACGGCGCAGGAGCGTTCTGCGCGCGCCAACCTGCATCTTGGCACCGCGCTGGCATTCGTCGCCGGCGCGCTCAATGCCGGCGGTTTCCTCGCCATCGGCCAGTACACCTCCCACATGACCGGCATGCTGTCCTCGGCGGCCGACAACCTCGTGCTTGGCCATCTGCCGCTGGTGGTCACAGCCTTCCTGTCGATACTCGCGTTTGCGCTCGGCGCGGCGACGACGGCGGTGATGGTCAATTATGCGCGGCGCAACCTGAACGGCAATCCCTACATGCCGGCGCTGCTGACGGAGTCCGTCCTGCTGCTGGTGTTCGGACTGATGGGCGCGAACCTGCAGATGCATGAGCTCGTCGACCTGTCGTTGACGGCGGCGCTGCTGTGCTACGTGATGGGCCTGCAGAATGCGCTGGTCACCAAGATCTCGAATGCCGAGATCCGCACCACGCACGTCACCGGCCTGTTCACTGACATCGGCATCGAGCTGGGCAAGCTGTTCTACTGGAACAGGGCAGGGGCGGGGACGGGACAGGACCATTATGTCGCCGCCAACCGTACCCGCCTGCGAGTGCACCTGTCGCTGGTCGCTTCCTTCTTCATCGGCGGTGTGGCAGGTGCGCTCGGCTTCAAGCATGCGGGGTTCGCGGCGACCATCCCGCTGGCCATCGGCCTGGTCGTGATGTCCTCCGCCCCCATCTTCAAGCCACAGCCGTAGAAATCTCCAGTAAGATGGACGGCAGCCATGACCATCGTCGCCGTCTTCAACCAGAAAGGTGGGGTGGGCAAGACCACGACCACCCTCAATCTCGCCGCTGCGCTCGCGCGCCGCGGCCGCAGCCCCTTCGGCATCGACCTTGACCCGCAGGCGCACTTCAGCGCCATCGCAGGCATCACCGCGGTTTCCGGCGACGACACCCTGCTCAGCCTCTTCCAGCGCAACCGGCAGCTCTCCGAGCTGGTGCACGCCGCGCCCTGCGGCATCCGGCTCATCCCCTCGCACATGGAACTGTCGAAGGTCGACACCCTGTTCGGCAAGGGCTACAACGTGGTCAACCGGCTCAATGCGAGCCTGCGCTCGGAAGCGATCGGCAACGCGGCCAGCCCGGTCCTGATCGACTGCTGCCCGCTGATCGGGGTGCTTTCCCTCAATGCCATTTTCGCCAGCGACTGCCTGATCGTGCCGGTCTCGGCCGACCATCTCTCCTATAAGAGTGCGCTGCAGGTGGACAAGGCATTGCGGGCACTGGAACCGGTGCTCAAGCGGCGCGTGAAGCGGCGCTACCTGCTCACGCGCTTCGATAACCGCCGCCGCATGGCCAAGGAAGTGCAGGCGATGCTGGAGGAGCAGTTCGGCGAAGAGGTATGCCGCACACGGATCGCCGAGAATGTCAGCCTGGCGGAGAGCCCGGCCCACAACAAGACCGTGTTCGAACATGCGCCCGCCAGCCGGGGCGCGCAGGACTACGACGCGCTGCTCGACGAGCTGATCGCCGCCGGCTTCTTCGGCTAGGCGCGGCTACTTCGAGATCAGCGTCAGCAAGTCTTCCATCGAGGCCGAATGCCTGGCCTTCTCTTCCGGGTGTTTTTCCGTACAGGTGACCACCGTGCAGTTGCGGTACATCTGGAACAGCTTGCGCTCCGCATCGTCCCTGTCGCGCCCGGCGATCACGATGCTTTCGATCTTCTGGCCGGTGCGGGTATGGATTGAAAAGTCGAACTTTTGCATAAGGCCTCCCTGAAAGCCGTTGCACGAATTGTTATTGTTCAATCAAGTGTAGTCCAGGCGAGGGGCGGTGTCAGCAAGGATGTACAAGCGGCGCGCCGGTTGAGACGCTACCATTTCCCCTGAAAGGAAATCCCATGTCTCAATCCACCCGTCCTCAACCCACCCGTCTGTCCAGCTTTGCCGCGGGCGCGCGCGATACCATCCCGATGCTGATCGGCGCCGCGCCCTTCGGCATGATTTTCGGCACCCTCGTCACCGCCGGCCCGCTTGCCGCATGGCAGGGGCAACTCATGTCTATGGGCGTGTTCGCCGGTTCCAGCCAGTTCATTGCCGTCGGCCTTGTCGCCGGTCAGGCCGGCATGCTGGTGATCTGGCTCACCACCTTCATCGTCAACCTGCGCCACATGTTGTACGCAGCCACCTTGCTGCCGCATGTCGCCCACCTGCCGGCGCGCTGGCGCTGGACGCTCGGTTTCCTGATGACCGACGAGACCTTCGCCGTCATGAACGGCTACTACAGCCGGCACCGCGAACAGCCGCACGGCCACTGGTATTTCCTCGGCTCCGGCTTGTCCATGTATATCAACTGGCAGACCTGGACGCTGGTCGGCCTCGTGTTCGGAGCGGTCTTTCCGCAGCTCCAGTCGCTCGGACTGGACTATGCGATGGTCGCCACCTTCATCGCCATCGTGGTGCCGCAGCTGAACCGCCTGCCGCATTTCGGCGCGGCGCTGGCGGCGGGCATCTTTGCCTACCTGCTGAAGGACCTGCCGTTCAAGCTCGGCCTCATGGCAGCAGTCATGATCGGCGTGGCCACCGGGCTGGCGCTGTCGCGCTGGCGCGGCGCGGTGCAGGCACAAGGGGGGAACCCGGCATGAGCCATACCTGGATGATCCTCGGCATGGCCGCGGTCACGGTCTTCATCAAGGCCACCATCTTCGTGCTCGGCGGCCGCGTGACCTTCCCGCCGCTGCTGCAGCAGGCACTGGGCTTCGT
>Ga0196971_1000682_pt1 | contig 21775 bp, 48 predicted proteins | sample S1v_1013CmetaG_FD_148660 | JGI IMG/M metagenome (GOLD analysis project Ga0196971, IMG submission 148660) | Soil microbial communities from Anza Borrego desert, Southern California, United States - S1+v_10-13C | ecosystem: Environmental > Terrestrial > Soil > Desert | place: USA: California...
ACAGCGCCGGAGACAGCGTGCGCAGCCAGGCAACGACCTTGCCGGTCAGCTCGGCTCGATACGCCGCCAGCAATGCCCGCACCGGCGTATAGGCGTGCCAGTCCGGATCGTCGCGGTCCATGTTCGCCTCGAAGGCGGCTGCTAGTTCGTGCTCGCGTGCATTGTGCTCACTCATGGCTGGGCTCCTTGGGTGGGGTGGCTAGGCGGCATCGAACGCACGCTGTAGGGCATCAGCAAGGCCAAGCCCATGGTGTTCGGCTAGCGACGATCGCATGGTGACCGTGACGTTCACCTCTCGGCCTTCGACGGTGAACCAGTTGTCCCTCCAAAACCGAATCGTCAACGCGTCCATGTCGCGCGCCAGGCCTTCGACAAGGCGGCACGACTCGTCGCGCTTGGCCAGGATGGCGGCGCCGATTTCGGCCATCTGCCCGGGCGTGGCCATCTTCGGGGCTCCAGGAAACTCATTGCTGTCGTTCATGTCTCCTCCAGTGCACCGATGTACTGACGGTGCCGAAATCTCGTGTCGTTTCTAAGCTGGGCAGGGCCTTCGTAATGCGCGACCCGCACACCGGAAACTATCGAAAGGACAACTACTTAGCCGATTCGCCAGGATCTTCGATTTACTACTGCCGGGATAGCTCAGTGGCAGAGCGCCTGCTTCGTAAGCAGGGGGTCGCGGGTTCAATCCCCGCTCCCGGCTCCAGTTTCGGTGACGTGCTCCAGCGCCTCCAGCGCGCGCCGGATGACCTCGGCCTCGCTCTCTCCCAGGAGCTGGGCCAGGCGCTTCAGGCGCGCTGCGTCCTCCTCGTAGAGCTTGAACGTCCGGTTCACGGCCTTGCGGCCGGGCGGCAGCTTGGGGCGGCCTCGGCCCCTGAAATCGTGCACGAACGATTCCAGTGGGTGCGTTTTCATCCCGCGCCTGAGCAGCACCTTGTTTGCCGCCTCCAGCATCGCCTCGGCGTGAGGGCGGCACACACGCTCCCCGGTGATCAGCCAGCATTCACACTCGGACTGACAGCCATCGCAATCACACGCCATCCGCCGCCTCCGTCTGATGAATCTTGAAGTCGACGCCGCACACGTAGACGGCGCGCGTCAGGCCAGACGACGTAACCACGCGGATCGTGTCGCCAGGCTCCAAGTCCTGCCCCCACGCCTCCAGCGCGACCTGCTGCTTCTCGGCGCGCCTGCCGTCAGCGTTGACACGCCAGGCTACCGGGCAGTGAACCGACTCGACGGGCTGCCAATGGCTCACGCGGCCACCTGGCGGCCCAGGTTTCCTCGGAGGCACTCGACATCCTGAGCGTACATCCATGCACCGCGTCCCTTCGCGAACTCCACGCGACCGTCCGCGTGCTGGCCGATCTTGTGGAAGATGCGCAGGACAGCGAGCTCAGAGCCGAAAACGGTAACCGTGGAGTCCCAAATCTCCACCGAGACGGCCTCGCCTGCGTACTCACGATACGTGCTAGCGAGACGCTTGAGCTTTGCTGCGCTGATTTCCATCTCTCTGCCCTCCGCGGCACCAGCCGCTCACAAGAGATAGAGTCGCATAGCCTCGATTATTGGTCAATACCCAAAATCATCTCCGGACCGGCTTTTCTCGAGCCATCAGTTCTCTGCTCTCCTCAACCGCCAGCAGGCTGGCCATGCCCAGCGCCACGCAGTACCGCCGCACCGTGCTCATGTCGCTGTGGCCAAGGAAGCTCGCGACCTCCTCCTGGCTCCACCGTCGCCCGCCCGTGTAGAGCTTGGTCCCGAGCAATAGATGGGACGCGCACGTGTGGCGTAGCGAGTACAGCGGCAGCGGCCGACGAATGCCGATCTTCGAGCGCCAGCCCGGCGTCGTCGTGATCTCCTTGCCCTTGTACGTCTTGAACTCGCCTGAGCGCAGGTACTTGGACCACTGCCGGCGCCCCTTCACGTCAGCCCAGCCGAAGTCGTAGCCGTCCGTGTGCGGCTGCCCTTCGGGTCCAGGGAAAACGAGCCCCGTCGCCGGCCGTCCGCTCGCCATCCACCACGCGCGCAGCACCTTGTGAGCGGGCGGGAGCAGCGGCTGTCGATAGTCGCGGTCGCGCTTGTGCGAGCGGAACACCACGGCGCCAGACTCGGCGTCAACGCGGTCCCACGTGAGCAGGTAGAGGTCTTTCGGGCGCGCGCCTGTGAACGCGAGCAGCGTGAAGGCTGTCCGCTGGCGCTCGGGCATGTCGCCGTCGAGAATGCGCCGCACCTCGTCCTCGCGCAGGTAGTCGAAGCCGTCGCCCTGAGCCGTACCCTTGGGGGCCGCCATCGTGGCGTTGCGGATGGTGACGCGCTCGGCAACGTTCGTGTCGATGAGATCGTTCATGACGGCGAAGCGCAGCGCGGCGCGCAACACGGCCAGCGAGGTGGAGAGTGTGCCGCGGCTTGGGCGCTTGCCGGCAGCCTTGCCCACCGTGATTTCGGTGCGTGCCATCGTGTCGATCCAGCGGCGTACGGCCTGCTCGGACAGCTGCGTCAGTGGCCAGTCGATGAACTCGGCGGGCTCCACGCGGGCGCGCCATCGCTTGGCGTCGGTCTTCCGCGTGCGCTCCGAGATGCCGGCCAGGTAGAGCTCGCCGAGCTTGCGGATAGTGATGATGCCGGTGTCCTGCGGGACGTAGTGGCCGAACTCGCGGCGCTCGACGTGGTAGGCGGCGAGAATCTCCTCCGCCTCTGGCCGCGTGTTGCGCGTCGCCAGACAGACCTTCTTGCCGTCCTTCGTGACCAGCACGTCGTAGCGCTTGGTCACGCCGTCTTTCAACGTGCGCTCGCGAATGTGCCCCGCTCCCGGCCCTTTCCTGCTCACCGCCCTGCCCCTTTCAGCTTCCGCCGCACCAGCTCGCGCGCTGATTCCGAGACCTGCACGCCGCTCTTGATCGCGGTGTCGGCAAGCTTGCCACTACGTCGCGCCGCTGAGTCGTTACTCGCGAGCAGTCTCTCGCCGAGCACGCAGAAGCGTCCGACCACCTTCTCGAGCCGCTCGACCACCTCGGCAAGGTGCGCGATGTCGTCCCTCTGCCCCTCATCCTTCCGCGCCTCACTCGCCATCACTCCCTCCCAGTTCCACTGCTCCCAGCGCCTTTGCCACCAGCGTCCAAACGCTCGCCGTCAGCCGCTTGTGCCCGCGCACCTCTCCTTCGCGCGTCGGCTGCCGCAGCGTGAAGTGCGGGTCCTCGTGCGGATAGCCGATGCAGACTTGGTAGGTGCCAAGCTCGTGTGTGCCGCCGACGTTGGCGATCACCAGTTGTCCGAGTTGTCGGACGTGATCGCCGCCTCGCCCGTGCGGCCACAGCTCTACTTTGATGACGAGCATCGCTCCGCCTCCAGCTTCTCCAGCCTCGTCCGCTGCCCCTCGTACGCGCACCGCCGCCGCTTCAGCCGCCCTCTACGCAGTGCATCCTCTGGCGAGACGCCGCGGCTCAGCCTTGTCCTAATCGTCGACGCCGACACGCCGCAAATCTCAGCCCATTCGGCGACGCACAGCGTCCTACCCATGGCAGTAAGGAGAACTGCGGACGACTTGTTTCTGGCTTGCTCGAAAGAAGAGGCCCATCGACAGTTGCCAGGCTCGTAGTGGCCATCATTGTCGATTCGGTCGATAGAGTGTTCGCCGTCCGGGCGCTTGCCCATGTCCTCAACAAAAGCCGAAAAACTGCGCCTCCAGCGGTCGCACATTCGAATGCCTCGGCCGCCGTAGTATTTGTACTTGCTGCATTTGGGGTTTTCACATCGATTTATGATGCTCCACCAGACAACTCGCTCAGCCTTGTAGCCCTCCAGGGCCTTCCGCCTCTCTCGCTCCAGCGGGTCTCGCGAATTGAACATCCGGACCCGATTCGCCTCTCTTCTGCAGGACCTGCATTGAGAGTTCAGCCCGTTGCGCTTTCTTGGAAAGCGGTCGAATGCGTCAGCCGTCTTCTCGATCTTGCACTTTGTGCACGCGACCATCATTTTGCGCGCTCCTTCTCCATGTTCGCGATTCGCATGGATTGTCCGTCGTACGCACAACGCCAGCAGACAAAGAGCGGCTCGTACCGCAGATGCGCCGGGTAGCTCGGTCCGTTGTCGCGCGTGCCGTGGTAGTGCCGCGTGGTGCCGCAGTGCGGACAGGCTGCGCCCCATGCGCGGAAGCTGTCTTGCGCGGACCGCATGCCGGCGTCGATGTTGTCGCGCGTGCTCACCGATCCACCTCCCCCACCCATACCCATCGCGTCTCGCTCCACGGATACCGCTTGCCGTGGTCGCGCTGCCACTGGCGCTCGAACACCATGCGCGGGTATCGCTGCCAAAACTCGTGGTCGTCCCACCACTTCTCCTCGAACGGCCTGCTATCGAGTTCCTTTGGCGTCCACAGGTCGGACTTGTCGACGCCCGTGGCCATTGCCGTGCCGCTGTCCACGCTCCCGAGCTGCACAACGCGCACGCTCTTGACGGGGTAGAGCTGGCGGATCGCCCACGCGGGCATCTGAGTTGACAGGCGCCATGCGTGCCCTGGCTCGCCTCTCCGCAAGTCACCGCACCACATGGTGAACGTGCAGCCTGGATAGCGCTCGTACTCGACCGGATAGGCGTCGTCTTGACAGAAGCGGTAACCGCCTGCTCGGTATGCGATGGCCGGACCGCTTTCGGTGTTCACGTCGGCCCACGCCTCCCTGCACGCAATCACGTCACCGGGGGCGCCGAAGGGAGATTCGCCGAAACGCGCCTCGCAGACGACGCACGGCGTGTCGCTGGGGTCGATCTCGGCGCACACGCACTCGCGCCATGCGTGGCCGGGGTCGGGCATGGCCTCGTGCTTGACCGGCCTCACCAGCAACCGCGCCCCGTTCGCCAGCGCCCTCGCCTCATGCTCGCTCACCGTGATCGGCCTGGTGCGCGCGGTCATGTCTTCGGCTCCTTCCTGATGCTCTCGATCTCCTGCTCAACGCGCTCGCTCACGTGGATCTTGCCGTCGGCGCGCCGCTGCTCTGCATCGTCCAGTGTCTCGCGTAGCCAGGATTTCGTCTCCCCCTCCCGCGTGGCGGCGTCTGAGGTGAGGGCGGCGTACATCTCGGGCCACGTCTTGAATAGGCCCGGCAACGGCTCGGCGTCGCCGCTATCGCGGTCCATGACAAACACCGACCAACGCGCATCGTCCGGGCACTCCGAGTACACGCACTCGCCGCACGACTCCGGCGCGACATGGCCAATATCGACGACGCGCGCGTCTGCCATGAGCCGCTCTGCTTCTGCAAGAACCACGTCCGGCTTTTGCAGGCGGGCGATGATGGCGAGGAGTTCCTCGGTCATGCGGTCGTAGCCTTGGATCGAGCTCGTTTCGCGCGCAGCGAATGCGACGACGCGCTTCTCAGTATCGGTCAGCATGGTCACTCCCCCTCCCCGCCCGACGCGAGCGCTTCGAGCTCGTCGGCGGCCCACCCGTACACCTCGCGCACCGCCTTTCCTTCGGCGCCGCGCGTCCGCCAATCGCGCATCAGCTCCCGCAACACACCCACCGGCACCGCGCGTTCAGCCGCTGCCGGGGCGGGCTGCTCGGGGTGGGCGATCTCATCGCCGACCAGGTATCGCGGCTCCCCATTGCCATCTACCGTCCGCCTGATACGCACGGATGACTTGGACTGCTCGGGCTGGGCGTGAGAGTTGGCATTCATGCTCTTTCCGCAGCGGTAAGACTGGCTCGGCCGATAGCCGGCAGGGTACGGAATGCGTCCGTCGCATCGGGCAGTGACAACGACTGTGCGCATCAGTCGCCTCCATGCGCAAATGCGCCGCCGAGGTAGCCGAAGAACTCCCACCAGTAGACCCGCTTGGGACTCGACTCGCCTCCATTCGCGCTGGGCGTGGATGGGTCGGGGACGATGCGGAATGGCGCGTGGTCCCTGAGGACGTTTCCGGCGACCTGCCAGCCATCGCCCGTGACACGTTCCGTGCGCTTGCCGTCGTCTGCGTACCCGAGCGTCACCCGCGCCATGTCGTAGGCGTTGCCGACGCGCTCGTGCTCGGTGTTTCCGGGGCCGCCCTCTGGCACGCCATCTTCCCACGAGCCCCACGTCTCCATCGCGGCAACGCAGTCTCGCAGGCGGCCCTCGATCTCGGTCAGACGTGAAAGCTGCGCATCGGCACGCGCCTCCGCCCGCTCCGCATTCTCTTTCCACTTGGCGATCAGCGCACTCGCTCGGTGCAGCTCGGCGGCGTTCGCGAGATTGGCAGCGCGCTCAACCTCCGCCCGCGCATTGGCCTCGGCCAGCTGCTTGGCCTGCTTTGCAGCCGCGTCGGCCATTTGCATCGTACCGAAGTCGTCGCGGAACTTGCCGCGGAGCCCGAGGCTGTTGCCGATGGCAGTCATGTCGCGCTCGAGAAAGTCGGCCATAGCGGACTGGTTCGCCTCGGCGAGCCGCTGCTCGAGCGTCGTGATCTCGCTGCACAGCGCGTCGGAGTCGGCCTTGTCGCGGGCGATGCGGGCTTCGAGCTCGGCGATGCGCTCGGCCCCGTCAGCCGGCTCCTGCACGCTGGCCAGCAATGCGGCCAGGCCTCCGCCGGGCATCAGGATCGTATAGATGGCCGCGGCCAACTCATGAGAGCCCGCAATGTCGCCCTCGCGGTTGCAGCGCAGCCACTCGGCGTGGTTGCCGGCGATGCGCTGGAGCAGGGCGGCTTCGATGGGGGTGGTCATTTGGCGGGCTCCTGAACGCGGCGGTAAGAAGTGACCTTGCGCTCGTACTCCTCGTATTCGTGAGCCTCGACCTCATCGACGTACTCGAATGGTCCCTCGTCCTGCTGCTCGGTCAGGCCTCGGCTGTAGTGGAAGCCGAGTAGCTTGCCCTCGTGCCGGAAGATCAAGTGCCGGTCCTCGCTCCAGCGGCGCCTGCCGGCCTGCTCGTCCAAGACGTGACACGAGTCGTCGTCAAGAATGTTCAGAGCCTGTTCCTTCGTGAGCTTTATTGCCATCCCAACACCCTCCATCATCAGCCCATCCATGAGCCCACGCATCGGAATGCGGGGGCCGAGCAGGGGCCGAGCTAAGCAGCCACGTCCCTGCGCCGCCGACCAGCCGCGTACGCCTTCACCGCCGACTCGCTGATCCCGCACTCGTGTGCGACCGCGATGTACTTCCATTGGTCAGACAGCAGGCGCTTTGCGTTGCGGACAATCGCGTCTGAGTGTTCGGTCTCCAACCGACATTCGCCAGCACGCGGGCCGAGCACCTCACGGACGTACCGGCGTGAGCATCCGAGCTCTTTCGCGATGCGCCTGGAGCCCCACAGCCAGACGGCTCGGAGGTCTTGGATTTGATCGCGTAGGCTCACGCCGCACTCTCCTTCTTCGGCTGACGCGCGAGCCATGCTTGGAAGTCGGCTTCCTGGGCCGAGCGGCGCTTGTCGCACTTGCGGATCAGCTGCTCGGCGCTGATGTCGCCGATGCGCGGCTTGAGCGCCCAGAGCAGCGCCCCGCACGCGAGCACATCGGCGAGCGCTCGGTGGGCGCCCTCCATCACGATGCCGCGACGGCCGCATGCGTCCTGTAGCTTCTTGCCTTTCTCGTACTTGTCTGCGTCGCGAACGATGACCAGCGGGTCGATCCACGTCTGCTCGGTGTCGAACGCCAGACACGTGACGTTCAGGGCGAGCCAGTTGCTGCCGGCGAGCTCGCGATGGAGCATCTTGCGGTCAAACTCCGAGTTGAACGCGCACGGGACCGCGCCCTTGCAGACTTCGGCGAAGCCATGGAGAACGGCGCCGAGCCGGGGCATCCCGCGCACGTCGTCGTTGCTGATGCCGTGCACGGCGGTCACGTCTGCCGGAATCTCCCGCCCTGGGTCCACGATGGCCGACCACTTGGCCACGGGCATGCCGCCTTCGAACCTGCAAGCGGCAAGCTCGACGATGCGGTCATCTTCGCCAACTCCGGTTGTTTCCGTGTCCAGAACGACAACTGGCAGCTCGTGCCACGGGCGGGATAGGTCGAGCATTGGTTAGCCTTCTCCCGCTGCGCCGTCGTCGCTGAACGGCACCTCTCCGTGCTCGTCAGCCTCGTGGACTGCGCTGGACGCCTCGATCGCTTCCTTCGCATCGTCAGCGGCCTTTTTCAGCGCGGCCTTTTCGTCGCGCGTTGCCTTGCCCCACACGCGCTTCCGGGACTCCTCGAGTTGCCTGTACGTGGCGGCGTCCGAACACGCCTCGTAGCTCTTGATCAGGTCGGCCGCAGATACGTCGGCCGGCGCCTCGGTTCCGGCGGCCCACGACGCGAGCGCCGTGCCCATTTCCTCGCTCAACTGGCGAGGTTGGCGCGGGTCGAACATCCCGCGGAACTGCGATGGGATTTTGATCATGGCGCGCTCGCCTTCGAACTCGGAGTTCAAGACAGGCACGCCGTCTGCGCCGGGCAGGAGAAGGCACTTGAGCACCATCTCGTAGACGAACTCTTCGCCAGCGATCGGCATGTACCCGAGCTGCGTAGGCTCCTCGCCCTTGACCAGCTTGAGCTTGTGCTTGGCACGGAAGCACAGGATGAAGTTGCACGGCAACTGAAGCATGGTGTTGATGAGCCGGCGGCGCTGCGCCTTGGGCTTCTGCCATGCGAGCATCTTGACGCGTTCGGCCTTCTTCCAGTCTCCGCCGGACATGCGTGCGGTCTCCGCCTCGTGCATCTCGAGCAGGCCGCCTGGGCCTTCGTGCTCGTGGCTCATGCTGTCGATGATGATGGTCCCGGCGCCCTTCTTGACGCAGTGCTCGATGGCCGCGAGGTAGTCTAGGGGCGAGAACGGAGCGCCGAATGCCACGTGCCGGAACTTGAAGTCGTTCGCGTAGTGGAGCGCGCGGCGAGCCTCGGAGTCGATCACGTGAATGTCGCCGCCACTGACGCGCTGGATGCCGGTGGCAAGGCGCAAGGCGGAGTAGGTCTTGCCCGTTCCGGACGGTCCAATCAGACCGACCAGAAGCGGGGTGCGTTCACGAGTCGCGGGTTTATCTTCGAATGTGCGTGCCATCTTCAAGCTCTCCTCATTCAGCTGCGTAAAGGTCTTTCATCGCCCAGGCAGGCGGCGAAACGCTGATCGCTTCGTTCGCGTACTCGGGCCAAACTCCGGTTCGGATGCACTCGCGCCAGGTCTGCGTGGCGCGATTCCAGCGAGCTTCGCCTAGCGCCCTGTACTGTCCGTCAAGGCGCACAGGCGTTACGGCGTAGGGCGCCTCAATCTCGCAGAAGAGAAACTCGAAACGCTCCCGCCCAGCGTCGCGCGGAAACAGACTGCGCAGAGCGTCCGAGTAGTGCGCCCACTGGATATCCAAGCCGCCGTCATAGATACGACGCGTGATGGTGGCTGGGTCCGCGCTGTGAATCGTCTTCAGGTCCCAGCCGATGGGGCCACCCGGAAGATGGTCGAACATGGCCCGGCACTGGATCTCGTGGTCCGACAGGAAGGCGCGCGTGCGCCAGGTGACGGCAACTTCACTGCGGCCCTTGAGCTCGTAGCCGCGCGAGGCGAGCTTGCCGCGAATGACCTCGGCGGCTTGGTTGAGTTCGTCCAGTTCGCGCGACAGCATCGGCACCTTGCCGGCCTCGTGAGCGCCGTCTCGTGCTTCTCTGGCAGCCTTGGTCCGGTAGTTGTCGGCGCAGACCTCGACCACGTCAACGCCCTTGCCGAGCAGCATGCGGTGAATGAACGAGCCGCGGTCCATGGCCTTTGTGGCCGCGCGCGACTGGCCGCCGAATCGCGGATGCTCGAGCCAGGCGTGGGCCGGCGACTTTTCCACAATGAGCTTTGCGATGCCGGACGACAGCGACGGCTCTTCGCACGGGTCGGCGTGGTACTGCTCGGGGGTGATGTCGAGGATCTGGGCTGTCATGTTCACTCCTCCGCCGCCACAGCATCACGCTGCTCGTCCAAATCCGCCGCACACCACCGACAAACCATCCCGCCCCGAACACCCGGCTCCTCTCGCCGCTCCATGTCCCAGCGCGGATGCCGCTCGTCGCACACGCCGCACGCGGGCTGCTCGTCGGGACTGCGCAGCACGTGCTCGGCCTCCCGATGTCCTCGCAGCTCGCCCCTGCACTCCTCACGCAGCGCGATCAGCTTCGTCACGCTCGCGGCATCGGTCACGGTCGAGATTGCGCGGTCGAGCCAGCGGATGGCGCGGTCGCAGGCGTAGGCTTCGATCTGCTCGGCGTGTGCTCCGTCGAGGTGTTCGGGTGGCAGGTGGGTCATGGCAACTCCACCGCGCTCTGAAAGCGCATCTTGAGCGCGATTGCGATCTCGCGGCCGACCTTGCGAACGGCGTCGCGCTCGTCGTCGGCTTCGACTTCGAGGGCGATGCTCGCAGACCTGGGGCGGCCGATCGACGGCTGCACAGTCACGGGAATGGTGACGGAGTAGAGACGAGTCATGCGCGCTTCTCCGGCAGCCTAGCGGACCAGGCGCGGTCGAAGGCTTCGTAAGCGTCGGCGGGGGAATCGCCGAAGCCTGCCACGCCATTCATCAGGTCGGTCCCGTACAGAGCGCACCACTTGTTGCCGTCGATGCTCAGTACCGGCCTATACAGCGTGCTCGGCCTAAGCGCTGCGTGTGCCGCGTCTTGGCGGACCGACTCCGTGCGCATGCGTTCTTGAAATAGGCAGTCGTCGTGAAAGCTCGTGTCAGACATCGTGGCCTCCATCATCATCTCTTCCTGCACTGAAGGCTTTGCTGGTCATGGGGTGGGCTTCTCGGCGCTCGTCGTCGCTACGCCTGCGCATCGTCATCGTCCTCCCCCGCCTCATCGGCGCCATCGTCCTCGCGAATCCTGTCCGCCAGCGCGATCCACTCGCTGGTCAGCTCGGCCCACGCTTCGATCTGGTCCTCGCTCATGCCGCCCTCCTTGCACCGCGCACCTGCGCGTCCTGCTCCCTGGTCAGCGGCCCAAGCATCAGCGGCGTGTACGTCGTCGCGTACTCGTCCCAGCCGATCTGCTCGCGCTCCACCAGCACCTGCGTCGCGCTGCCGGGCTCGGGCAGCTCCCAGTCGTCTCCGGTCACGACCAGCAGCACCTCAGCGTCGCCGGCCCACGACTGGACGGTGCAGACGACGTCGTGGGACTGCCAGCGGGTGTAGGAGAGAGAGTCGCGCCTCAGCAGATCATCAACGGACATCGCTTCCTCCAGTCATCAGCACACGCGCCGCTTCCGCAGCGACGGCGTCATCGAGTCGAATGCGAGCTGCCATCGCGAGCAGACGGCGGGAGACGGGGCAGGGAGAGGGTGGAGAGGTCGAGGGTCATGGGGAGACCTCCGCCTTGACCGTTGCCGCCTGCGACTCGGCCAGCCGCTTGCGCAACTTGCGGATCTGCGTTGCGAGCTTGCGCGCGCGACCGGTCTCCTCGAGGTCGACCGCGTCGGCGTGTGCAGACTCGAGGTCGGCGAGGAGGGAGATGAGCGAGCTCATTGCGCCGCCTCGACCGCATCACATCGCGCCGAGCGCCACGGGTTCGCGTAGACGTAGAAGACGCGCTGATGCCTGCCGCGGCCCTCGGTGACGACGCTGTAGACGGTGCTGGCGTCGAGCAGCCACCAAGGAGCACCGGCGCGGATCATGTCGTGACCGCGAACCGGAAAACCCTGCGTGTAGTAGCCGTCGACCATCACAGCGCGCTGCGGCACCTTGACAGCCTCGACCTCGCGTCCATCGACGATGGCGGTCGTGCGCTCGAATTGCGCAGAAATGGGGCCAATGAAGCGGGCGGTCGGTGCGCTCTGGCGAATCGTCGAACTCATGAGACGATTGTAAACACGATTTATAAACATGCGCAACCGGAAAACATCGCCGTGTCCGCTCGCGGCCGTGGCATCATCGCCCGTTGGAAGGCGGTGAAGACGGGTATGCGAATGATCGTGCTGTGTTGCGCAACGTTACTTGCGTGCGGAGGTGACGCTCAGGCGACGCCCGAGGAACAGCTTCAGGGCAAGTGGTTTCTCGACGAAGGAGGCTGCGTCCGCGCGTTCACGTTCGAAGAAACCTCCTATGAAATGGACCTAATCTGTCCGCTCAACGACGGCAGCCACGGCGTTGAGCTGGTAGTGGGAGAATTTGCCGTCAACGACGGGTCCATCGAGTTCGATCCCCAGCGCGCCAGCTGCGACGACGTAGACGGCGCTCCGTTCGCGTGGAGCTACAAACTCGACGGCGATTCACTCCGGCTAGTTTCGCCGGCAGGCATCTTGATTCTCGAAGGCTTCGAAGACAGCGAAGGAGCCACGCATGGGAGTGCGCAGTTCGGATGCTTCGCCGATGACGGACGCTTTGCCCCCAGCGTCCCGTCCACGATCATCTAGCTGGCTTGCATCACGGTCCACGCGCGTGGCACGTAGTCGCAACCTTTCGACCGGACCATTTTGATCACGTCGGCCTCGTTGTGTTTGCCGCGCTTAGCCAGCAAACGGCGACACGCGATGGTCACGATCTCGTGAGCCGACGCCCCCGGACCGAAGCGGAGCACAGGCCCGCGCTGCTCAACGAATCCATAGCGCGCTACCGGCACGAGAAAAAGGTCGGCTGATCGCGCGAGTTTTAGCGCTCCCCAAAGCATCATGTTCGCCCCCCGAAACAGGACAGCGACGCTACACAAAACAACCAGACGCCGCAATGGAGCTTTCCACCCAAACCGGGGTGGTTAGCGGCGCTTACGCCGGCCTGGCTTTTGGGGCTCGGGGGGCTCAGGCAGCTCTAGCTCCCTGTCGAGTGCTTCATTGAACTCGCGCGCCGCAGCTGCTTCGTCGAGCGTGATCGCGCCTTTGAGCAGCAAGGCGATCTGCTGGTAGAGCGGAACCGTGGGGAGTCGTTCGCCGAGGAACGGCATTCGTCGGATCGTTTCGCGCGTGTCCTCGTCGAGCTCCGCTCCAATCTCCGTCTGCATGAACTTCGCGAACGTCTCCGCGATGTGCCGCTCTCGCAACTGTTGCTCTTCTGGGTCACCGAAGAAGTTGCGCGGCTTTCCCAGTGCGAGCGCGACGCGCATCTGCAAATCGGGGTTGGCGTCGAACTCCTTCCGGCCCTTCAGGATGTCGGTCACGTACGCGTGAGGGGCGCGGCTGCCCAGCTTTCGACCGAGTTCAGACATCGCTCCGTGGCCCAGGTTCTTGAGCTCTTCGCGAAGCAACTCGGTCGGGGTTTTGTCTTTCTTCTTCATGTCTTGCGCACCGTTGCGGGAACGCAAGCATGAGACATGAACATATAAACTCACAACCCCAACACTGGCGTACATGTAGCCCCGATTCAAGAACAAACACTTGAGCTGTTCGCGTTTGGTGCTTATAAACATTATTTGTATGCACCAACGTTCGGACGAGACGCGAACAGCGTGGGGGCGGTGGATAGACACGCAACCGCGCGGAACCCTGACCAAAGCCATGCGCGTGACGGGGCTGTGCTGGCCCACCGTCTCGAAAGCGCAGTACCGGCTGGTGACCGCTGAAGTTGCGCGGCTTCTCGCGAAGTTTTCGCGGGGCAAGGTCAAGGCGCGTGAGATGGAGCGCGAGTCGCGCAGTGCGAAGGCGGTGTCGCGATGAGCGTCCCCGCAAACGACAACGGCGGCTCAGCGCTCGCACCCGTCTTCGACGGTCACGCGATCCGCGTGCAGCTCGACGAGAACGGAGAGCGCTGGTTCTATGTCGACGACATAAGCGCCTTGCTCGGACTGCCTTCGGCATTCCAGGCATGGATCGATGCGCTCGGGGAGCACACTCGCATCATCGACGATGATGAAGGCCAGACGCTCGCTGTGTCCGAGGCGGGGGCCGTCGCTGCCGCTCTTCCGGCGGCACTGGTCCCCGCAATCTCGCTGCTTATGCGCGAGCCTTCCCGCCAAAACACCAGACTCGCTCTGGAACTGATCGGCTCTCAGAACAGAAACCTCTGTAGATGGATCTTGTGGGTCTGGCCGGGCTTGTCGTTGTTCTGCTCTCTGCTTGCGTTGGCATCAGAGAACATGCCGCCTCCTGTGCACTGTCCTACGCAACCAAGCTTCGTCTACTTCATCAGAAGGCCTGACGGGCTGATCAAAATCGGATTCTCGAAGGACCCGCAATCGCGCCGCAGCGCCCTCGCAGGGCAGAGCGGAGTGATGCTGGAGATGCTCGCCACAAAGCCGGGTGACCGCTCGGAAGAGCAAGCGCTTCACCGCAGGTTTGCCGCACACCGCGTAACGGGCGAGTGGTTCAGACCGGCGCCAGAGCTGTGTGAATACATCGCCGATATCAGGCGAAAGGCGGCCAACTGATGTTGTCGCTACGCAATCAGATCCTGTGGTCGCGTGATGTGCTGGAGGTGATTCGATGAGACCGGCGCCGGATTTTTCGCTTCTCACGCCCCTCGCGACCATCCCCCGCGCCCTCTCCACCGTCGCCGCGAACGACCAGTTCGACCTCGACAAGACGCCGATCACCGGCACCCGCTGCATCAGCAAGGCGCGCGACGTGGTCGAGGTGACCGACCTGGAGCTGCGCGAAGAGCTGCGCACGGCGATGATCTGGCTCGCGGCCAAGCCCGGTCCCGATGGCGAGTACCAGCCCATCCCCGAGCCGTCGATCAGCCTCATCCCGCTCGGCAACTGGCGCTGTTCGGCCACGGCCAAGTGTGGCGATGTCGAACTAGGACCGTACCTGTGCCTTGACGCGCACGTCGCTCTCCAGGTTTTGCGTGACCGCGCTGTCGAACTCGCTGAGGTGAAGCGTGACTGAATCCGACGAGTGCATGCGCGGGCTGCTGGATGAGGCGATGGAGATTGCGGAGGTGGAGTTGTGAGCAAACTGTCTTCCATGGATCGAGCGCGTCGTCTCTACCGCCTCTGCTGCGGCATAGAGATGGCGCTCGTTGGACTCGGCTACCGCGCAACGGTCGCGGACGTTTGTAAGGCCAGCGGCATGTCTCGCCGCACGTTCTACGAGACCTTCGACTCGCTGCACGACGCCATGATCCGTATGCAAAAGGCAATGGGCCGTGCCACTGAGCGCGAGTACGCCAGGCTCGCGGCTGAGAAGAACCACGAGGAGCGATGGTACCGCGCTTACGTGCACGCGCAATCCTGCTTCCCGTCAGCCGACACGATGCTCGCTGCCATGTCCTGCGACATCACGATCGACGCAAATCGACTCATGCGCTTGGACGTGCCGCTCACGACCGCGTCGTACATCGCGACTCAGCAGGGCATGCGCCCAACGCCTGAGCCCGGGCCGTTTGACGATCGCATGCTGCAGTGGGCGACCGACGTACTCGGAGAATCGCCATGACCCGCCATCTTACGGCCCACCGATCACCCTTGGCGGTCCCCGCCCACTCATCCCGTGCCCCGCATCGCGGGATGGGTGGGCGCCTTTCTCTGGCCGACGCCGGCATCGCCATCGCGTGCTCGCTCGGTCTCGTCCTGGTTCGCGATCTTTGGTCGGTTTTTGTGGAGGTTGTCCCGTGACAGCGCTTTCTCTCGCCATCGAAGTCCCCTGCCGCATCAAGCTCATCGACGAGCACGCCCTGACCCCAACCTACGCCCACGACGGCGACGCTGGCGCAGACGTGTACGCCATCGCTCCCACGCTCATCCTTCCCGGCGAGACGCAGTCTGTCGACCTCGGCATCGCGATCGAGCTGGCACCAGGCTACTGGGCCGAGATGCGCCCGCGCTCGTCGCAGGCAAAGCGCAGCATCCACGTATCCGCGCCACCGATCGATTGGGGTTATCGCGGGCGAATCAGCGCCATCATCTCGAACTACGGCGAGGACCCGTACCGCATCTCGCTGCACGACAGGATCGGCCAGATGGTCGTTCACGTCCTGCATCGCGCTCGCTTCACGGTGGTGGACGAGCTTGGCAGCACGACCAGGAACGCGGGCGCGTTCGGGAGCACCGGCCAATGACGGCCTGCGGCAACACCGACTGCGGCGTCTCCACCGGCATCTGCGGCGAACTCACGTTCGGAAGCGGGACCCTTGACCCCGACGGTTACTGGGAGATCCCGTGCGAGACGTGCCGAGAAGCAAACTACCGCCGCGAGCGTAAGCAGTTCATCAAGGCCGGAATGGCCGTCGCCGCGATCAAGTCCTCCCCTCGCCTCGGCCACCTCCACGCCATCATCCGCCGCGAGCTCGGCAACGCAAAGGACGGTGTGCATGCGAATCCGGCGCGCTGGTCGGCGGCGGTTGAGATGTGGGAACGGCTGGCTGAGCTGTTTGGGGTGCGGACATGACTGTTCGCCGCTTCGGCATGGCAAACCTCGCCATGATTACCGCGCTCATGGCCGCGCTCATGGCCTGCAACGATCTCGGTCTTGAGCTGCCTGAGATGGAGCCTTCGGACCCGCCTCCAAGGCCCGAGCGCGACCCGCAGCCAGCTGTCGATCCGCGTCCACGCATGAACCGCAAGGAGCGCCGCGCTGAGGCTGCACGCTCTCGGCGGAAGGTGCGGACATGACCCTTCGCGCCCTCGACCTCTTTTGCGGCGCTGGCGGCGCAACTCGCGGTCTGCAGCGAGCTGGCTTCCACGTCACCGGCGTGGACATCGTCCGCTCCCCTCGCTACTGCGGCGACGCCTTCATCCAGGCCGACGCGCTCGATGCTGACTTGGACGGCTACGACTTCATCTGGGCGAGCCCGGTCTGCAAGCGCTACTGCCTGTTTGCTCGCAACCTCGGCACGTTCGATAGGCACCCCGATCAGGTCGGAGCGGTTCGCGAGTTGCTGAGCGCCTCAGACGCGCACTGGGTCATCGAGAACGTCCCCGGGGCCCCGCTTCGTGCGGACCTGATCCTTTGCGGCACGATGTTCGGTCTCAAGCTGCTCAGGCATCGCTTGTTTGAGTGCTCGTTCCCGGTCTTTGCGCCGGCAACGTGTGCCCATCGTGGCGACGAGATTCCCGTGTACGGCAATGGAACGCCCAAATGGCACCGGGAGCGCCTCGGTCGCGGGGTCAGCATTGCTGAGAAGCGCGCCGCGATGGGAATCGACTGGATGAACCGCAACGAGCTGTCTCAGGCCATCCCGCCCGCGTACAGCGAGTGGATCGCTCGTCAGTGGCTCGCCCAACGGATGGCCGCATGATCCTCCGCCTCCTCCACTGCGTCAACCTCGCAGCAGACGGCCTCTGCGCCCTCTGCGGCGGAGATCTCGAAGGAGACGAACTCGTCGGCCCTACCGCGTTCGCCGCCTTGGACAGCCTCCGCGCGATCAAGTCCTCCACTCGCCTCGGCCACCTCCACACCATCATCCGCCGCGAGCTCGCCAACGCGAAGGATGCGGCGCACGCGAATCCAAAGCGCTGGTCGGCGGCGGTTGAGATGTGGGCGAGGCTGGCGGAGTTGTTTGAGGTGAGCCCATGAGCAAGCTCGAGTTCAAACTGGGCGCGAAGTTCTGGTTCGTTCCGGCCGCTGACTACCACGGAAAGGCTCGCACCCTGACCGTGACGAGGGTTGGCCGTAAGTGGGCGACACTGAAAGGCGACTCCTGGCAGGAGTACAGAGCCGAACTTGCCACCGGCCGCATGGACTTCTGCAGCGCTCATTGCGCCCCCGGTTCTCTCTACGTGAGCCGCGAAGAGTATGATCGCGGGGTCGCCCTCGCGTCCGCTTGGTCTGCGCTATGCAGCCGGCTTTCTGGCAGCTACGGCTGGGGTGTTAGTCGCCCCGCCCACGTCACCCTCGAGACCATCGTCCAGGTCCGCAAGCTGCTGTGGCCGGGGGAGCCATGACCATCATCCGCACCGACAGCGACGGCCTGGACTCGGTCTGCGCGACCGACCTACCCGGCGACTACATGATCGGTCCCGAAGCGTTCGAACGCTGCGAGACCGCGTGCACTGAGTGCTCGAAGCGGCTGCTCCAAGCCGCCAAGCCAGCTCAGTCTGCAGACTAGCCTCTCTCCGTACATGTGACTGTGACCGTGGACACGCTGGCTCGCGTGATGGGCTGGCTTTGCCTGGAGATTGCCCGTGATCGATTCCGACGTTCGCATAACCCCGCCGTGGCTCGTGGAGGCCGTCCGCAAGTTCGTCGGCGATCGACTGCTCCGCGACGTGTGCACCGAAGACGACAACCCGGTGAAGGCTGACCTGTTCTTCACGTTCGACAGCGACGGGCTCAACCAGCGCTGGCACGAGCTCGAGTCCGGCACGAACTGGTGCAACTGCCCATACTCGCGCGGCCAGGTAAAGCTGTGGGCAAGCAAGTGCATTTCAGAGGCTGTGCTCGGCGCAGAGATCCTACTCCTCACGCTCGCCGACGTGCGCACGGCCTGGTACCGGCAATTGCGCCTGAACGCAGACGCGCGCTGCCACATCGGCCGCAGCGTGGGCTTTCTCGAGCCTGACGGGCAAGGCGGCTACCGGCAGCTTCCCGGCCACACGATGGGCCATGCGGTTTGGTACTGGGGCCAGCGTCGGCGGCGCTTCGAGAGCGTCTTCAGCCGCATTGGCGAGGTGATCCACGGGCTCGGTCCGCAGGAAACGGAGGCTGCCGAATGAAGACCATCGACTCACCGCCCCTCATCCTGCCTGGCCAGGAGAAGCTCCCGCTCGAGGAGACGCCGCGGAAGTTCTCCGTTTACCTTGCCGGCTCCAGCAAAGACACCACCCGCGTCCGCCTCATCGCCGGCCGCCTGGCCGAGGCTGGCATCGCGATCACGCATCGCTGGTTCGACCTGCCGAAGCTGGGGCACGACGCTGCGCTCAGTGACGATGAGCAGCGCGAGGTCAGCGACCAGTGCCGCGCCGGTATCTACCAGGCCGACGCCTTCTGGCTGCTCATGCCTGGCCACGGTCTGCCACCTTCCAGCAGCGCGATTGAGCTCGGGCGCGCTTTGGCTCGGCGTGACTTGGCCGTTGTCCACGCGCGCGGCGTTGCCTACCCGGTCATCGTCACCGGCGGCGCCTGCCGCTCCATCGCGCTCACTGTCGACGCTGACCTGCGCTCGACGTTCGACAACGACGGCCTGTTGTACCTGGCCAGCCTCGCGCGGGCGGTGTCGCCATGACCACCGGCAAGCACAGCGTCTACTTCCGCGACGTGCGCCACCTCGAGACGGTCGACGTGTACCGCGTCCTGGTCTTGTTTGGAGTCGTTGACCCGTGCCTCCAGCACGCGATCAAGAAGCTGCTGTGCGCCGGCCTTCGCGGCGGCGGCAAGGACATCTCGCGCGACGTGCAGGAAGCCATCGACGCGCTGCTCAGGTGGCAGGACATGCGCGCCGAGGACGACCGGAGGCAGCCATGAAGCTGTCGCCAGCGCAACTAAGAACCCTTCGCGACGTGGCCGCATCCGAGGCGCGCGGCGCACTGTTCAGGACCATCGACAACTACGCGCCCACGGCAAAGCTCGCAGACCTTGGCCTGGTCACTGTTCACGGCCGTGGACACGTCACGCTGAAGCTCACCGACGCTGGCCGAGCGGTGCTGATGAAGGTGTCGCCATGATCGCCTCCGCCACCACCCTCCACAACGGCCTCGCCCTCATCCTCATCGTCTACGGCGACGCCCCCGGATACCGCTGGTTCGCGTCGAGGAGGGCGACGACTGAGTGTGAGTGGACCGAAGTCGCGCGCGGGGAGCACGAGGATAGGCGGGAGGCGGAGAGACGGGCGAGGGAGGCGGTGTCATGACCCACCGCGAGAAATCCCGCGAACAGCACGCGCAGCATCCCCTTGCGAGACCACGTGCGTTTCGCGATGGTGGCGGCTGCAGACATTACTCGCCGAGCCCGAACGACGCTGACAGGCGTGCGCTCGAGATGGCTGCGCTGTGTCCTGTTTGCCCGCACGAGATCAGCGAGGAGTGAGCATGTCCGAGGTCAACGACGGATGGCACAAGTTGCGGGCGCCATGCAAATGCGGCGTGGATGTCGGCCGCGTGCGCGAGACAAACGGGCAGCTCGTGGTGCGCTGCGCTTCGTGCGATGCGTTCTGTTACAACGTCCCGCGCGCTGAACTCGGCCTGCCCAGCGAGCCGCCCAAGGCCGTCGTGATCACGTCGAAGTACCCGGGAGCCTGCAAGGTCTGCGGCGAGCGCCACGTGTCGGGCGAGCGCGTGAGTTGGGTGCCCAAGACGAAGGGCGTGAGTTGCCTGAAGTGCCACGGGGGTGGGGAGTGACGCTGTTTGTTCTACAGGACGAGTTCGATCGTGACTTCGAAGATCTCGATGATGACCCCGCGAGGCATGCGGCGGCGATTGCGGCTTACTGCCTGGTTGGGCAGGCATGCGCGCAAAGGATGACTGACGGCGAAATCACACAGAAAATCCTGCGCAAATCGCTGCAGGCGTGGCCGAAAAAGATGGTCTCCATCGCCACAGCAGACCTGATCGCCATCGACATGTGGGAGTCGGTCAACGGGCAGCTTCGCTTCGTTGATTGGGACCTGACTCAATTTACCAAGGAGCAGGAGCTCCGGCGACGTGAAAAGGCAGCGGATAGGCAGCGCCGGAAACGCCAGGCCGACAAGCTCGCAAAGCAGGCTGTCACGCGTGACGTAACGCGTGACGTCACGGGGGGAGTCACGGTCCCCTCTGCCTCTACCTATCCCAGAGAGAGGGAGAACAGTACGTGGCAGGCAGAGGGATCTGGTGATCAAGATCTAGTAGCCAGGGAAGACCTCTCCGACCCGGTGTCCCGTGAGCTGGGTCTCCGCTACCCGGACAACGACACCCAGACACGCCCGACCGTAACCGTGCTGCGCGGCGGTGCCCGGTGACTCAGGCATCCCTGTTCGCTCTGCTGCCCCAGGAGGCGCCCAAGGCCGCCCCGGAGCTCGACCTACGACCGTACCAGTCCGCGGCCCGCAAGGCCGTCCTGGAGGCGCACAGGAGCCTCCGCGGGGCACTAGTCGTGCTGCCCACCGGGACCGGGAAGACTCGCACCGCAGGGGCGGTGATCTGGGACTACAAGGTTGCCGGCCAAAAGACGCTAGTGCTCTGCCCGACGATAACCCTCGTGGTTCAGATGTATAACGACCTGCGCAAGCTGGGTCTGCGGCCGACCATCGAGCAGGCGAGCAACAAGGCCGACCGCTACATGGCCGACGTGGTGGTGGCGAGCGTTGCCACGATGAAGGGTGATCGGCTCAGGTCTTGGCCGCGCGACGCGTTCGGGCTGGTGATTGCCGATGAGGCTCACCGTTCCATTTCGGGCATGTACTCCGAAATCTTCGGATGGTTCGAGCCCGCCAAGCTGCTCGGCCTGACCGCGACTCCGATTCGAGCTGACGGCGTGTCGCTGGGAAACGTGTTCGACACGACGGCCTACCAGATGGCGATGCTGACCGCGATTCGCGACGGCTGGTTGGTCCCGCTCAAGTTCAAGACGGCGATCACCGACTTCGACCCCAAGGCGCTGCGTACGCTTGCTGGCGAGGTCGACGCGTCGAGCGTAGCAGCCGAGATCACACGCTCGGGCCTCCTGCACGAGGCCGCGAATACTCTTGCAGAGCTTGCAGACGGGGAGCGTGCGGTAGCCTTCCTGCCGACCGTGGCGAGCTCCAAGGCGTTCGTAGGAGAGCTCTTGGCACGCGGAGTGCGGGCCGAACACGTGGACGGCACGACGCCGGAGGATCTGCGCAACGAGATGTTCGCTCGGTTCGCCTCTGGCGAGACTCGAGCTCTCTCGAACGTGGCTGTGTTGACTGAGGGCTGGGATTGCTTGGACTCAGAGTCTGAAATCCTGACCGCGAATGGATGGCGAGGTGTTGGTTGTGTAAACGAGGGCGACATCGTCTTCGCCATGAACCGGGAAACTCTCGCCATGGAACAAG
>Ga0196971_1000683_pt1 | contig 21768 bp, 20 predicted proteins | sample S1v_1013CmetaG_FD_148660 | JGI IMG/M metagenome (GOLD analysis project Ga0196971, IMG submission 148660) | Soil microbial communities from Anza Borrego desert, Southern California, United States - S1+v_10-13C | ecosystem: Environmental > Terrestrial > Soil > Desert | place: USA: California...
GAGCCGAAGTGATCAACCATCTGCGCCGGTCTGGCATCCATCGCAAACTCGCCACGCCTGGCCCGTCCTGGCGGGAACAGGTGGACCACTTAGAAGCGCAGTTTCCAAATTGCGTCCATTATCTCGACTACCTGCGCGCGTCCATCGTATTGGCCGAACGCGAGGGAACTGTCCTACAGCTGTCCCCCGTGGTGCTGGATGGCCCCCCCGGCGTGGGTAAAAGCCTTCTTGCCCAACGCGTTGCAGAATTGCTGGGTACCAGTTCTCACACAATTGATGTCTCTGCAGAGCAGGAGAACAGTGCGATTGCAGGCAGCAGCCGATTTTGGGCAAACGGCCATCCGGGGGAGCTGTTTCAGCTGTTGGTATATGGACAATATGCCAACCCCGTGATCGTGCTCGACGAAGTGGAGAAAGCCAGCGCCGACCTTCGTTTCGACCCCCTGGCTCCGCTTCACGCCCTTTTGGAATGCGACAGCGCCTCTCGATTTCGGGATAAATGTCACCCTTGGTTAAAGATCAACGCGTCTTGTGTGGTATGGGTCTGCACGTCGAATGACGCGCACAGGCTGCCTGCCCCAATTCGCAATCGTCTGCGGGTATTTTCCATTCCGCCACTGACGGCGACGCAGGCGATGTCGATTGCACTGCAGCTGTGGCAGTCCCTGTGCGCGGAATTGCCTCGTGCAGCTGCTGGCGTACAGCTGACCGAGGAGGCATTGGCGGTGCTCGCACATCACCCGCCCCGGTCGATCCGCAAGGCGCTGCGGGAGGCATTGGGCCGTGCCGTTTATGCGGACCGCCTAATAATTGCCGCAGACGACATTGCCGGCGTTCTGGGAAACGTCCGTAAAACCAGACTCGGTTTTCTTTAAAACGAAATAGTCGCCTTCCTATCCAGCGCTTCGCACCTGCCGTCGCGTTGAATAGGTCTTTCAAAACCGTACGACCTGTATCCGATAAAGGGTCGGAGCCGGGCGGGTAGGGCGACCCGCGACCAAGACCGGTCCGACGGCTGCCTGAATGCACTATTTCAGTCCATATTCCTTAAAGACGGCGCGTGCGACGGCCAAGTATGGCTGCTGAGCTTCGAGCAACTTACGGGCGTCGTTCAACAGGTCCGTGGCCAGTTGTTCCTGTTCCTTACGCCGCTCGGCTCTAAGTTCGCCCACCGCGATTTCCTCCGCTTTTAGCGCGCGCTCAATGGCCGTGCGCACGAGCCGTTCCCTTTCGCCCCGCTGTTCCACGAGGTCGGTGCGCCGCAGGCCGAAGACCTCAATCGATTGCGCGCCGCGCAGGCTTTCCACGCCGCCCCGCTTCTTTGCCCTAATCACGCCGCCGCGCAGGAATTCCAGGTGAGATTCCGGCCGGTCGTCGCAAGGATTCGACAAGAGGTGGACCTCCCGACATACGGCGCGATGGCTACGCCAACGCTTCTTCTCGTCCTCCACCGGGAAGATCTTAGCGTTTTTGTCGACCTGCAATTTATTTGTCTACCAAAATGGGATTGTGTAAAGGCGATGTAGATAAATGCGCGGATTTACTCGTGATAAAAGACGTTTTCAAAAGTAAATCTGGAAATTGTTTTTTAACATCAATTCAAAAATTGACGAACAGTCCGTTATCCGTCACCGTTACATCAAGCACGGAAGAAGCCGGGTGAATTGGTCGCCCTGCCTAGACGTGCCTGCTCAGTACGGCTTAAAAAGGGGGCAACGGCTGCGCCACACAAGAAATCCCTGACAATTTTTATCATGACAACTATTGCTTTTCTGAAGGCTGCATCTTTATTGGTGTCCTCCTTCCTCAAAACCACCCTCGCAGTACTATCAGCCGACGTGATCGGCGGCGTGCTGTTCCTGCTAATCCTCGGCGCAGTGACTAAGTTGCTATCCGCAGCAGCTGACGCGATGCGCGCGTGGAAGGGAGGTGAAAAGTAAGCTTTGATGCCGCCCTCCGGGCGGCTTTTTTTTTGAAACGCCGTCCCAAGTCTAAGGTCTAAAAGTTCGCACTTCATCTCCACCACTCCTCCAAGCCCGACCCTTTGTTATGATCGTCGACGACAATCCGGACGGTTGCTTGATCCTAGATCATCACCGCCTGAACGCTCGTCCGTTCGTCGATGAACTGCGGGCGCTTGGACGCGCCAGGTCGGGGCCTGACGATGACATTCCGTAGATGCAATGCTGGCCGCATAGACACTTACAGGGGTCAAACCGATACCGCTGTTGTAAAAACGCCGACCGCCGCAAATATTTTTGCGGAGCCGCCGTGCGCGCCGGGGAAACCGGCCCGGTTGCGTTGGCGGCTCTCCTTGACGCGCCGCGGCGGCCTGCTTGCGCGAGCAAAACAGGGGGGCTAGACGCGCCAGGCGCGACCAGGCTACCTTGAATGGACCGACTTCACTCCACGCGAAGGAACCTTCCATGCACGCCACAACGATCGCCATCAGCCACGCCGCAACCGCCCTCTGCGCGCCGGTGCCCCAGCTTGACCCCGCCTATGCCCGCATCCTGCGCCGCCGCGGGCGCATTCACCTCGCCATCGTCGGCATCGACTGGTTTCCGACCGGCGCCACGCGTATCCCGTTCTGCAAACGGACTTGGGCCGAGCAGCGCAAGCGCAACGGCGCCGGCTTCACGGTCCTCGATGCGCTCGGCATCGACATGATGCGCGCCCAGGACCTGTTTGACACGCCGCGCGAACTGTTCCTGTTTCTGGCCGAGCAGTACGGCATCGTCTTCCTCAATGCCGCCTATACGTATGTCGGCGGCAAGCGCACCGCGCACACCCTGTCCGTGTTCCTGCGCGCGCGCGTGATCAACCTGCCGGTATTTGCCAAGGCGCGCCATATCCTCCTATGCGGCAACCCGGCGCACCGGGAATACGGCCACCTGTCGCGCACAACTTGCGTGCTGCATCCGGCGGCCAAGCGGCCAGCCTTCAAGGCGCGCTGGAGCGCCCATTGGTCTTCGCACGCGATAGCGCGCCAACTGAGCCTGAAGATCGTGCTCTAGGCGACCATGATCTTGGCGAACGATGAGTATCTACTTCGATGAGTATGGCGGCCATGATTGGTTCGGCTATGGTGGTTCCCTGATCGAACGTGGCTTGCTTTTATGCTGCGCGGACCGACTTCGACACCAACAGGTTGCAGCGCTGTACACCCCGCCCCACTACGACTCCGGCCGCCATTGAAGCGCGATGGTTTCGAAATCATCCTGCAGGCCAAGGTCGTACACCGAAAAATCGTAATAGGCCAGCGCGGCGACCACCGTTACCATGTCATCGGCAATGTTGATCAAGACGCTCAACAGGTAGCGCGGATTCCAAGCGCCGTACTGGTGGGCGTCCGTTACGACCAACAGAAAATTGGCGACGTGGCGCGGCTGGCCGCTGTGCCGCTGTGCCGCTTGGCTATGTCGATCAGGCGCAGCAGTGCGGCGCGTTGCGGCTCGGTAAGGGTGTTTTTTCAGTCCTGATCTGCCGTGCCTGCCATGAGCCTTTTCAAGAGCCCCTTTGCCCATGCAGGATCTCGCGCCATTGCACTGCCTATTGGAGCGCTTTCGGCACTGGTTGGCGACGGCTGTCCGATGTCAGCGTCCACATCGACCACGGCACTGAAGTCATTGGCAGCCTGCCCCGAACGCTCCGCCCGGGTCACTGGATCAGCATAGGTGCCGCGCAACCAGTAAACATTGGACGGCAGCTTGGTGAGATCACCCTCACGGCGAGCCGTGATCAGCTCGTGACCGGTGAGCGTGGAAATGCCGTGCGAGATCTGATTCCGCCCCAGCTTCAGCACTTGTTGCATCTTGTCGTAAGTGACCGTGGCCTTGTGCGTGTTTTTGTCGCGCACCGAAGCCAGGTACAGGTACATCTGCAATGCGTCCACGGTGGCTGCCTCGCGATTTGGTAAGGCGGTAATGGCCTTGACCTCGCGCCGTTTATACCTGTCGCCGAACAGGTAGAACTTCGGCAGCTTGGTCCAGTACTTCGGGTTTTCGTAGTTGCACAGCTGGTAGACCGCCGGGCGTCCGCCCAGCTTGTTGATCAATCCCCAGCTCTCCAGGTGACGCAACCCCTCGACCACCATCGGGCGCGACGTCCTGATCAACGTACACAGCTGCGTGAGGCTAGCCCTGACACAGCCGGGCGCCGGCAGTTCTTCCTTTGCCTTGTAGTTCGCTTTCAGACAGAACGCGATATAGAGCTTCAGGGCCGCGATCGCCTCCCCGCAAGGGGTGCTGCGGATCACGGCGTGAACCCGTGCATCGGTTTGCCAAGTACAGGGCATTTTCGCCCAGGTTTCGTCCAGTGCGGTCATTTCTTTGTCTTCGCTCCCTTGATAGCGGTAGCAGCAAGCCAGATGGCCGCCAGGGCGACCACGCCGACGACGATCATGGCCAGATTCGTAGGATCGATCGCGGCCGCAGCGGCGATCAGGTGAGAATTCAGTGTTGGCAAAGCAACCTCCATAAAAGTGATTTCCACTTTTTAACTGATGCAACACCTACCGTCTAGATATAAGTATCCAGCGCAAGTTCCTTAAAACCTAATATTCATGCGGGTTTCGGGACGAAAATCAGCCGCTTCGACGGTAAACGAGATTTCGGACTTTTGGTTTGAGGGCTTGGAAAAACCACTTTTAACGTGGACGATGCGATGTGCCACCGTCGCGCCGGTGACCAGCCAGTGGCTGCCAATAACCAGCACATCACTGCCATTCGAAATTGCTTGCAATCAGCCTGATTCATCTTGCTACGCCTGCCATAGACGGGATCTCCCGCTGGACAACCGCTGCGCAAATTGGATTGGCTCATCCGCAAACGCAGTTGCAGTTCATTCAACAGGCTGATGTAAGCGCGTCAGGAGATTGTCATTGGCGACTTATAATGAGCGAGTCATTTAGCTTGAAAGAATTTATGGCCCTGATGTTTCAACCGAAGGTCGGCAGTGTGCTGATGTGCAGTTTCGAAGGTTTTGTGGAACCCGAGATGGTGAAGCGCCGTCCGGTTGTCGTCATCGCGCGCAACAAGGGTAATTGCCGTCTTGTTACCGTGGTGCCACTCAGCACGACTGAGCCGGACTTCGAAGAGGCTTACCACTACCAGCTGCCCACCAACCCGGTACCGGCCTACGCAGCGAAGCGATGCTGGGCAAAGTGCGATATGGTGGCGACAGTGTCCATCGAGCGTATGGACCGCCTGAAAAACAATAAGCGCGAGCGCGTCGTGCCAGTGATCGCTGACAGGGATTTGAAGGCAATACGGCTGGGTGTCGTCAACGCGCTGCAACTTCGAAACACCATTGTGGCCAACAACGCAGCCCATGCGGTCATTGAGGCTGCCGAAGCCATCTCGAACGCGGAAGCGCCCCGGGCAGTTGAAGCCACCGTTATCACCCCAAAGGAAACCGAATAGATTTCCCTCAAAGGGGGCCCCTGTACATTTTGGTTAATTGTGGGATAATACCCCGGTACCCAATTGGGACTTGTGAGCCTCTTCGCAAGAAGAGCCAGGTGCAGCGACCGGCGACGACAAGCCTGCTGCCTCTGTGAACAGGGCGCTTCGGCGCCCTTTGTCATTTCTAGCCTGGGAATTTCAACCCCTGTCGAATAGGCGTGATGCGCCCGGACTAAGAGCGATCGCCTTTTTCGGCAGCAGACGCAGCAGCTTATCGACGCCGGGCAGTTGCTTGCGCCGCTGCTCAATGCTTAAGCAAGGCCACACCGCCGACTGCCAACAGGCGCCCACCTGGTGCGCGGCGCCTGCGCCACGTCCGGGGGGAAGGCCGTCTTAACGTCCGTGTCCGGGCTGTTCAGTAAAGGAGGCGTGGTCAGATGGGGGAAATTTGGGGGAAATGTGCAGTGCTGTACGTTGCATTACGTAGCAGGATTGGGGGAGAGCATAAATATAAAAAACCAATGAAATCAACAGTTTGACTACGATTTCTTTCCTCCGAAGCCAAGGGTCGTGGGTTCGATCCCCGCCAGCCGCGCCATTCCATCTCCATTCCCAAGACATTCCCTCCGCATAGGGCCGTGTCTGTAGCGCGGTCGCCAACGCAAGCAGGGAAAGTTTCCGTAGTTGTTGCTTGCCCCCTCGCCGCCAGTAAATCCTTCCGTATCGATTCGGAGTCGGGCATTGGCGACGAGCGGTACGCGTGATGGAACCGCCACATGTCGGCCACGAGCGATGGATGGGACGCGCCGAACACGCCGGAACTGGTGAACGAACACACGGCGCTTTCAAAAGCCGTCGGGGCGGCAATTGCGAAGTATGTGGACGCGTCGCGCTCGACGCTCGTTGCGACCTGCAGCATCAACCCCGGATGGATCTTGTTGTCGCTGCTGGTGATCCGGTGGCGCCGTCCCGTAGGCGGATGCGTGCTTTTGCCGTTGCGCCGGGTATTCCGCCTCACCGGCCTTACTGCCCGAGCGGCGAAAAAGGTGCATGACAAGGTCTGAGGATGGTCTATCGTGCTCCGCCGCGCCTGGACGTCGCCCGTTCGCGCAACGCCAGCCTGACGTGGAAGATCCGCTGGCCGGCGCCGTGCTGCGACACTGCAGTCCCTTGCCGGTACGAAGTCGGCGTCACCCCGTGCTGCGTTACGCCGTCTTCTTCCCCAGCCCCAGATAGGTCTCGATCACCTTCGGATCATTCGCCACCTGCTGCGCCGGCCCCTGCAGCACCATCTCGCCGGTCTCCAGCACGTACGCATGGTCGGCCACCTGCAGCGCCGCGTGCGCATTCTGTTCCACCAGCAGGATCGCCACGCCGGTCTGCTTCAGGCGCACGATGATCTGGAAGATTTCCTTGACGATCAGTGGCGCCAGGCCAAGGCTGGGTTCGTCGAGCATCAGCAGATCCGGCTTGGCCATCAGCGCGCGGCCGAGCGCGAGCATCTGGCGCTCGCCGCCGGACAGCGTGCCGGCTTCCTGCGCGCGGCGCTCCTTCAGCCGCGGGAACAGCTCGTACACCACGCCCATCTGGTCGGCGTAATTCCTTTCGCCCGTCTTGTGGCGGCGGTAGCTGCCCAGCTGCAGGTTGTCTTCCACCGTCATCGTGGCGAACAGCTCGCGCTTTTCCGGCACCAGGCTCATGCCGCGCGCGACCCGCGCTTCGATCGGCACGCCGGTCAGGACGTGGCCGCGCAGCACCACGGCGCCGCGCACGGCGCCGCTGGCCGGCAGTGTGCCGGCGATGGCATTGAGCATGGTCGACTTGCCGGCGCCGTTGGGGCCGATTACCGTGACGATCTGGCCGGCGCCGACGGTCAGGCTGGCCCCGTGCAGCGCCTCGACCTTGCCATAGGCGACATGCAGGTCGCGCACTTCGAGTATCGGTGTCATCGTCTTTCCTTCATTCCACGCCGCCCAGGTAGGCTTCCAGCACCGCCGGATCCTTCTGCACCTCGGCCGGCAGGCCTTCGGCGATCCTGGTGCCGAATTCCATCACCACCAGCCGATCGGTCAGGTTCATCACGAAATCCATGTCGTGCTCGACCAGCAGGATGCTCATGCCTTCTTCCTTGAGCTTGCGCAGCAGGTCCGCGAGCGCCTGTTTTTCCTTGTAGCGCAGGCCGGCGGCCGGCTCGTCGAGCAGCAGCAGCGTCGGGTCGCAGCACAGCGCGCGGGCGATCTCGACGATGCGCTGCTGGCCGAGCGACAGGCTGCCGGCTTCCTCGTACAGCACATGGCCGAGGCCGACCCGCTCGAGCTGCCGCTTCGCCTCGAACAGCAGCGTCTGTTCCTCCGCGCGGTTCAGGCGCAGGATACTGGCGGCGATGCCGGCGACATTGCCGTGCGCGCCGCGCAGATGAGCGCCGAGCGCGACGTTCTCCAGCACCGTCATGGTCGGCAGCAGCCGCACATGCTGGAACGTGCGCGCGATGCCGAGCTTTACAATTTCGCGCGACGGCAGCGTGTCGATGCGGCGCAGCTCGCCGTGCGAGCGGAAGCGGATTTCGCCGCGGGTGGCCGCCAGCACGCCGGTGACCAGGTTGAACATGGTGGACTTGCCGGCGCCGTTGGGGCCGATCAGCCCCATGATCTCGCCGGCTTTCACCTCGAAAGACAGTTCGTTGACCGCGACCAGGCCGCCGAAGGTCTTGGTTGCGCCCTTGACCTGCAGCACGATTTCGCCGGCCTGGTGCCTGGCGCGCATCGGCAGCGCAGCGGCCTGCTGCGGCGCGACCGCGGCCGGCTTTGCCGGCAGCCACTGGCGCAAGGCAGGCCACAGGCCGTGGCGGGTACGCTGCAGCAGCAGCACCATCATGATGCCGAACACGATCACTTCGAAATTGCCGCTGGCGCCGAGCAGTTTCGGCAGCACCGATTGCAGCTGGTCCTTGAGCACCGTCAGCAGCGCCGAGCCGACGATTGCGCCCCACACATGCGCGGCGCCGCCGACCACCGCCATGAACAGGTATTCGATGCCGGTGTTCAGGCCGAACGGCGTCGGATTGATCGCGCGCTGCAGGTGCGCATACAGCCAGCCGGAAATGCTGGCCAGCAGCGCGGCCAGCACGAAGGCGGCAATCTTCATCGACGCGGTATTGATGCCCATCGCCTCGGCCATCACGCCGCCGGTGTTGAGCGCGCGGATCGCGCGCCCGGGGCGGGAATTGAGCAGGTTCTGCAGCGCGATCACCGCCAGGATCACCACCAGCCAGATCAGGTAGTACATGTCGCGCCCGCTGCTGAGCGTGACGGAAAACAGCGTGATCGGCGCGATGCCGGTCAGCCCGTCGTATTTGCCGAGGAAGTCCAGGTTGCCGAACAGGAAGTAAAGCGACAGGCCCCAGGCGATCGTGCCCAGCGGCAGATAGTGGCCGGACAGGCGCATCGTGATCGCGCCGAGCAGGAAGGCGGTGGCGGCCGTGATGGCGATGCCGGCCGCCAGGCCGATCCAGGGCGACAGCCCGTACCGGGTCGACAGGTAGGCAGTCGCATACGCGCCGAGGCCGACGAAGGCGGCCTGCCCGAACGAGGTCAGGCCGGCGACGCCGGTCAGCAGCACCAGGCCGAGCGCGACGATCGCCGACATGCCGATGTAGTTGGCGAGGGTGATCCAGAACTCCGGCGTCGGCAGCAGCGGAACCAGCGCGACGGCGGCGATGAAGAGGGCGAAGTAACGGTTCATCATTCCTCCCCTTCGTCCACATGCCTGGTCGTCAGCGAGCGCCACAGCAGCACCGGGATGATCAGGGTGAACACGATCACCTCCTTGAAGGCGCTGGCCCAGAACGAGGAATACGACTCCAGCAGGCCGACCAGGATTGCGCCGGCGGCGGCCACCGGGTAGCTCACGAGGCCGCCGATGATTGCCCCGACGAAGCCCTTCAGGCCGATCAGGAAGCCGCTGTCGTAGTAGACCGTGGTCAGCGGCGCGATCAGCACGCCGCACAGCGCGCCCATTGCAGCCGCCAGCGTGAACGCGAGGCGGCCGGCCTGGGTGGTGCCGATGCCGACCAGGCGCGCGCCGAGGCGGTTGACGGCGGTCGCGCGCAGCGCCTTGCCGGACAGGGTGCGGTCGAAATACAGGTAGAGCGCGACGATCAGCGCCAGCGACACGCCCAGGATCACCAGGCTCTGACCGGATACCGCCAGCGCGCCGACGTCGAAGCGCGCATCGGAGAACGGCGTGGTGCGCGAGCCTTCCGCGCCGAAGATCACCAGCCCGATGCCGAGCATCGCCAGGTGCACGCCGACCGACACGATCAACAGCACCAGCGTGCTGGCCTCGGCCAGCGGCTGGAACGCGAGGCGGTAGATCATCGGGCCCATCGGCACCACGATCGCCAGCGTCAGCAGCACCTGGAAAAACAGCGGCAGGGCGGCGCTGCCCACGGATTTCGTGACGAAGTAGATGGCGCCGGGCAGCACGACGAATTTCGCGAACGCCAGCGGCAGGTCGCGCCCCGCGCCGCGCCGCCGTTCCTGGTTGCCGAGGATGGCGACCGCTTCCTGCGCGAAGCTCAGCCCGCCGAGCGCGCACAGCAGCGTCGCCGATTCGGGGAACTTGTCGGACTGCATGGCCGCCAGCGTCAGCGCGCCGAATGCGACGAATTCGCCCTGCGGGATGAAGATGATGCGGGTGACGGAAAACACCAGCACCAGCGCCAGCGCCAGCAGCGCGTAGATCGCGCCGGTGGAAACGCCATCCTGCGCGAGGATGGCGGCAATCGATAAATCCATTCTGATTCCTGCGTGTTTAAAGCCGGGAAAAGGGCGCAAGCCTTCGGCGCACCTTGGAGAGCGGGGTGGTGCGGGCGGCGCAGCTCACGCTCGGCATACTGCTTGTTCCGTAGGGTGGGTGGGGCCGCCGAGGTAGAGCGTAGCGATATCCACCATCAGTGGCCACCGGTGCGCATGGTGGGTTTCGCTACGCTCAACCCACCCTACGATCCATGAGGTGCAGGGTGCACATGTGCCCTGCGTGCGCTTTTACTTCGCCTCGCCGCCCAGCTTCCACTTGCCGTCCACGATCTGCACCATCACGCGCGAGCGCTGGTCCAGGCCGAGGTGGTCGGTGGCGCTCATGTTGAAGATGCCGTGCGCGCCGGCCAGGTTCTTCACGTTTTCCAGCGCATCGCGCATCGCTGCGCGGAATTCCTTGGTGCCCGGCTGCGCCTTCTTCAGCGCCTCGGGGGCGGCGGCGGCGACCAGCGCGCCCGCATCCCAGGCATGGCCGCCGAAGGTCGAGACGTTGCCGGCGCCGTAGGCTTTTTCATACGCAGCCTTGTACGCCAGCGCGGACTGCTTGACCGGGTTGGAGTCCGGCAGCTGGTCGGCCACCAGGATCGGGCCGGAGGGCAGCCAGGTGCCTTCGCAATCCTTGCCGCACACGCGCAGGAAGTCGTTGTTGGCCACGCCGTGGGTCTGGTAGATCTTGCCCTTGTAGCCGCGCTCCTTCAGCGTCTTCTGCGGCAGCGCGGCCGGGGTGCCGGCGCCGGCGATCAGCACCGCGTCCGGGTTCAGGCTCATGATCTTCAGCACCTGGCCGGTGACGGAGGTGTCGGCGCGCGCGAAGCGCTCGTCGGTGACCACCTTGATCTTGCGCAGTTCGGCCAGCTTGGAAAACTCGCGGTACCAGCCTTCGCCGTAGGCGTCGGTGAAGCCGATGAAGGCGACCGTCTTGATGCCGGCGTTGGCCATGTGCTCGGTCAGCGCGGTCGACATGTGGGAATCGTTCTGCGGCGTCTTGAAGGCCCAGCGGCGCTTGCCTTCGACCGGCTCGATGATGGAGGCGGAGGCGGCCATCGTGATCATCGGTGTGCCGGTTTCCTGCGCGACGTCGAGCATCGCCAGCGAGCCGGGGGTGACGGTGGAGCCGATCACCACGTCGACCTTGTCCTCGGAGACCAGCTTGCGCATGTTCTTGACCGCGGTGGTCGAATCGGTGGCGTCGTCGAGCACGATGTATTCGACGCTCTTGCCAGCGATGGTTTTCGGCAGCAGCGCAAAGGTGTTCTTTTCCGGGATGCCGAGCGAGGCGGCCGGGCCGGTGGCGGAAACGGTGACGCCGACCTTGATCTGCGCGAAGGCCGGGGCCGACAGCGCGAGGGAAAACAGTGCGGGAAGCAGGGCGCTCAAGTACTTCTGTTTCATGGTGTGATCTCCGTGGTTTGAATCCCGGAGCACATCCTGGCGATCTGCTCCGTCTCCGTTGTCTGCCGTGCAACGTCTCTATGTTGCACGGCAGCTATAGTAACAAGGCATTGCCCGTCACGGCAGCATATTATTTGTTCTAACCCAATTTTTCCCGTCGAAAAATCGTGAGGAAGGCGGTTTTTCGACGAAGCCTGCCCCGGTCTCCCCTTGGTCGGGCTTGCGAAAACCATGGCCTTCCTGCCAACATTAGCCGACTCCATCCCCCGACTGTTTGATCAAAGGACCATCCATGCGCTTTTTCCCGTTGCTGCGCCGTCTCGCCATCGCCGTCATGCCGCTCGCCGCGTTCCCACTGTCCGCCCTGGCGCAGCTCAAGGTCGGCGTGACGATTTCCACCACCGGACCGGCGGCCGCGATCGGCATCCCGTCGAAAAACGCGATGCTGCTCTGGCCGAAGGAGATCGCCGGGCAGAAGGTGCAGTACCTGATCCTCGACGACGGCTCCGACCCGACCAATGCAGTGCGCAACGCGCGCAAGCTGACCGCGGAAGAAAACGTGGACGTGATCGTCGGCCCCAACACCACGCCGAATGCGCTGGCGATGCTGGACGTGGCCGCCGAAGCCGAAACGCCGATGATCACGCTGGCGGCGTCGGCCTCCATCGTCGAGCCCATGGATGCGAAGCGCGCGTGGGCCTTCAAGATGCCGCAGAACGATTCGCACATGGCCAGCATCCTGACCCAGCACATGGCGGAAAACGGCGTGAAGACGGTCGGCTTCATCGGCTTCGCCGACGCGTATGGCGAAGGCTGGTGGCGCGAGTTCTCGAAGTTCGCCGAGCTGCGCAAGCTGAAGGTCGTCGCCGGCGAGCGTTATGCGCGCAACGATACCTCGGTCACCGGCCAGGTCCTGAAGATCATGTCGGCCAGGCCCGACGCGGTGCTGGTGGCCGGTTCGGCGACGCCGGCGGTGCTGCCGCAGAAGACGCTGGTCGAGCGCGGCTACGGCGGCCGCATCTACCAGACGCATGGCATCGGCACGCTGGAGTTCCTGAAGGTCGGCGGCAAGGATGTCGAGGGAACCTTTTTCCCGACCGGGCCGGCGGTGGTCGCGAAGCAGTTGCCAGACACCAATCCGGTGAAGAAGACCGCGCTCGAATTCGTCAAGCTGTATGAAGCCGCCTACGGTCCGGACAAGATCACGCAGTTCGCGGCCGACGCCTGGGGTGCGTGGATGCTGATCGCCAACGCGGTGCCGCAGGCGCTGAAGGCCGGCCAGCCCGGCACGAAGCAGTTCCGCGCCGCGCTGCGCAACGCGCTGGAAAACACGAAGAACCTGACCGTGCCGCAGGGCGTGATCAACATGAGTCCGACCGACCATGTCGGCCTCGACCAGCGTTCGCGGGTGATGGGACGCGTCCAGGGGAACAAATTCACCTACGCGTACGGCGGCTAGCGACGGGGGCAGCCGGCACCCTTTGCTCCCGCTCAAGAAATCGACGCGGCCGCGCCGGTTCCGGGCCGCATCCCTCGAACCCGTCTCCTCCTCTGTTGTCGAAAGGACATTCCAACAACGAGGAGACATGCATGAAGCTGCACGCCCGCATCGCGCTTGCGCTGGGTGCCGGACTGCTGTCGGCCGCAAGCTTTGCCGCCGATTGTTCGAAACTCAATCTGCTCACCGTCCCCGGCGCCGAAAAGCAGGAGGCCGCCTGCCTCGACGACCTGACCACCCCCTATCTCACCGCGAGCGGCCACACCGACGCCAGCGACTGGCTGCCGCTGCATTCGCAGTCGACGCGCAACCCGCCCGGCGCGGTGCCCGGGATACAGATCGACGGCTACTTCCCCGACACCTCCACCACCAATGCCTACAAGGGCTGGAACCATGACGCGCAATTCGTGATCCGCCTGCCCGACAACTGGAACGGCAAGCTGGTGGTCACCGGCGCGCCCGGCGTGCGCCGGCAGTACGCCACCGATTACCTGATCAGCGACTGGGTGCTGGCGCGCGGCTATGCGTTCGCCGCCACCGACAAGGGCAACAGCGGCACCAGCTTCTACAAGGACGGCGCGGCACCCGGCGATGCGATCGCCGAGTGGCACCGCCGCGTCACCGAACTGACGGTCGCGGCCAAGCAGGTGGTGGCGCAGCGCTACGGGCGCGCGCCTGACTACACCTACATCACCGGCATCTCCAACGGCGGCTACCTGACGCGCCATGCGCTGGAAAACCGGCCCGACCTGTACGACGGCGGCGTCGACTGGGAGGGGCCGCACTGGCGTCCGGAAGGGCCGAATCTGTTCACCTTCCTGCCGGCGGCGCTGAAATACTATCCGGCTTATCGCGCCACGCTGAGCGCCGACGCGCACGACAGGATCATCGCCGCCGGCTTCGCGCCGGGATCGGAATTCCTGTGGGAGCACCACTACGCGGTGTACTGGGACCTGACCCAGCGCACCTATCGCGAAGAGATCGACCCGGGTTATGACGGCTTGCTGGAAGCCGGCGTGCCGTTCTGCCCGTCGGGCACGCTGTATTGCGATGCCGATTACGACTATGCGCAGCGGCCGCCGGCGGTCAAGAGCGCTGTCTCTTCGGTGTCGCTCACCGGCCGCATCGGCAAGCCGATGATCACGCTGCACGGCACGCTCGACACGCTGCTGCCGATCCGCACCAACTCCGATCCGTATGCCGCGCTGGTCAGGTCCAGCGGGCGCGGCCACCTGCACCGCTACTACGTGGTGGAGGGCGGCAACCATGTCGACCAGCTGTATGACCTGTTCCCGGACCGGCTGCGGCCGATCGCGCCCTGCTACCGCGCCGCGTTCGTCGCGCTGGAGCGCTGGGTGGAAGGCAAGGGCAAGGTGAAGCCGCCGGAGAGCAGGACGATTCCGCGGCCGCCCGCCGGCGATGTGGCGAACGAATGCGGGTTGTAGGGCGTGACCCGACGCCGGCGAATTATGTTGTAATGAAACCGGTCGTACCCCAGCGACCTTAACCAATCGTTGCACTGGAACAAGGAGAAGAACATGAAAAAACTCGCAGCCGCCTGCCTCTTCGCGTTGCCGTTCGTGCTGAACCCGGCGTTCGCCGCGACCGAACAGCAAAACAAGATGGCGACCTGCAACAAGGAAGCCGGCGACAAGAAGGGCGAAGAGCGCAAGGCCTTCATGAAGGAATGCCTGAGCAGCAAGCCGAAAGTCAGCGAAGCGCAAAAGACGCAGCAGGACAAGATGAAATCCTGCAACGCCGAAGCGAAGGGCATGAAGGGCGACGAGCGCAAGAAATTCATGAGCGATTGCCTGAAGAAGGGCTGAACGCTCTTGCAGTCGACGGAGCGGGGCGGCGCCGCCAGGGCCGCCCCGTTTTGTTTTCCAGTTGGGAAAATCACTTCGTGCGGCATGCGGGCATCCAGCTTCGGCACCGCCGTGTCTTCCCCCCGTCGTCCCCGCGCAGGCGGGGACCCATGACCCGGGTGGCAGCCAGTAGACAGGGATACTCTCGAGGCGGCGCAGGCTCGGCATGGGTCCCCGCCTGCGCGGGGACGACGGGCGGACTGCTGCCGTGCGGGACGCCAAGCTTCTTCACCCTGCTGCCGAACTCCCTCATCCCGATTGCGTCAAACATTGGCAAAGAGATACTGGCGCGCCGCGCTTCTCTTTCTATAATGACCGCCATGGGTATCTTTTCCGAAACATTGCCGCCCGCACTGGCGCTGCTCGCCGGCGCCGCGGGCCTTGCGATCATCTCCCACAATGCGCGGCGCGCGAACTGGCAGCGGCTGAACGCGCCCGGCGCGTTTTCCGCCTGGTGCTGCTCGATCATCCTGCTGCCCTTCCTGTGGCACATGAACATTCCGGTAGCCGGCGGCGCCGCGCTGCACCTGGCCGGGATGCCGATCTTCATCCTGATGTTCGGCCGGCGCCTGGCGATGACCGGCATCAGCCTGTCGGTGCTGGCATACACGCTGGCGTTCGATGCGCGCTGGGCCAACATCGGCATCAACCTGATCCTGCTGGCGGTCGTGCCGTCCTACGTCGGTGATGCGGTGATGCGGGCGACCGAGCGCTTCCTGCCGCATAACATTTTCATCTACCTGCTCGGCAACGGCCTGTTCGGCGCGATGCTGATGCTGGCGACCATCGGCCTGTTTTCACTTGGCGCATTCCAGGCGCTGGCCGCCACCGCGCCGGCCGGCGGCGATGCGGTCGCCTACCTGCTGCTGCTGTCCTGGGGCGAAGCCTTGCTGACCGGTTTTCTGCTCACCATCTTCACCGTGTACCGGCCGGAGTGGGTGCTGACCTTCGACGATAACGTCTACCTGCACGGCAAGTAAGCCTTGATGAATTCGCCGGCCGCGCGGCTGACCGCCGCCGGCTGGTCGCGCTGCGGCGAATGGCCGCAGTGCGCGATCGGCAGCGCGCGCGCCTGCTGCGCCAGCCGCCCGATCCCGTAGATCTGCTCCAGCGTCCCGTATTCGTCGCCTTCGCCCTGGATCGCGAGCACCGGGCAGCGGATCTGCGCCACCTCGCGCTCGATGTTCCAGTCGCGGAACGCGGGTTCCAGCCAGGCTTCGTTCCAGCCCCAGAACACCGACTCGGCGTCGCGGTGATGGCGCGCAAGCCTGCTTTTGAGGTCGGTCTGCAGGAAGGCCTCGCGCGCGGCGCGGATGCCGGCGATGGTGATGTCTTCCACGAAGATGTGCGGCGCCATCACGACGATGCCGCTGACTTTGTCCGGAAAGCGCGCCGCGTACAGCAGCGCGATCGAGCCGCCGTCGCTGTGTCCGAACAGCCACGGCCGCGCCACGCCGAGTGCTTGCAGCAAGGCCGGCAGCGCCTCCCAGGCCTGCTCGTGCAGGTAGGTGACAGGCAAGTGCGCCTCGCGCGGCCGCGGCGTCGACTGCCCGTAGCCATAGCGGGAAAACACCAGCCCGCGCAGCCCGTGCGCTTCACAGAAGCGCTGCGGGAAATCGCGCCACATTGAAATCGAACCCAGTCCCTCATGCAGGAACACCACCACCGGCAGGCCGGGCGCCGCGCTGCCGACCCAGCGGTATTCGAGCGACACGCTGCCGTCTTTCCATGGCACGTCGGCAAACTGAATCGGTTGTTGCTGGTTTTCCAAAATCGGCCCTCTGTCGTGTTCTTTTCCTGATGCGCAGATTATTGCAGCTCGACCGGATTCCTGCTGCCTTCCGGGAAAGGTTGACTCAGATCATTGCTCCGCCGATGTCGTCCCTCTAGCCTGATGTGGTATCGGGAAAGCATCCGCTGTTCCCGCACGCTGGGTCGATCAGGACGGGAATGGGATGAAACGTAAAGCGATCGCGGCCGCCGCCGCGGCAACCGTGTGGCTGGCCGGATGCGGTGGCGGCGGAAGCGACGCGCCGGCTGTCGCCGCAATACCGCCTGTGCTCGTGCCGCCGCCGCCTGTCCTGACGGCGCCGCGTTCGGCTTCCCCGCCGCAGGCGCTGGTTGCCTACGGCACCGTCAACGTCGCCGGCACCCGCGGCGGCTACAGCCTGGCGCGGCTGCCCGCCGGCATCGCCATCACCGACCGCAGCGGCGCGACCGCTCTGGTCACCGTCAGCGAAGCGCAGGCGCTCGCGTTCACCGACATCACGATCAACCTCACCATCGGCGACAAGTCCAGGACCGTCACGCCGGCCGCGTTGAAGCGCCTGATGGAACTCTACGTCGCCTTCTTCAACCGCGTGCCGGATGCGGACGGGCTGGCGTACTGGATCGACCAGTACCGTAACGGGATGACGATCGAGCAGATGGCGGAAAGCTTCTATACCGCCGCGCTGCAGTATTCGTCGCTGACCGGCTACTCGCCGACCATGGGCAATGCCGATTTCGTGCGGCTCATCTACAAGAACGTGCTCGGCCGCTCCGGCGCCACCGCGCCGCCGGACGCCGACGTCACGTACTGGAGCGGGCGCATGGGCAAGGCCGGCGTGTCGCGCGGCCAGCTGGTGGGCACGATGCTGGATTCGGCCCATACCTTCGCCGGCGATGCCACCTGGGGCTGGGTGCCGCAGCTGCTCGACAACAAGGTCGCGGTGGCGGAGTTCTTTGCGATCCAGCAGGGGATCAACTACAACACGCCGGCGGAATCGATCGCCAAGACGATGGCGATCGCGGGGGCGGTGACATTCAGTGATACCGGTACTGCCAGGAATCTGATCGGGTTTTCGGATACGGCGTTTGATTTGAGGCAGGTGGGGAAAGAGTAGCCCGTTGCTTGGGTGCGGATGGGGATTGTGGTCTCTCTTCGGTGATTCAATTCTGTTTGTTCTTCGTGGAGGCTTGCCGGGACTGGCCCCGGCGGGCCACCTACCTTTTTGCTTCGCCAAAAAGGTAGGCCAAAAAGGCGACCCCGATGCCGCTGCCCCCTTCGGGGGTGCCCAAAAAATTGGAGCGACAGGCGGGAAGCGCAAAAACTCGCCCTGCGGGCTCAGACATTTGCGCTTCTCTTTCCGCCTGCCGCTCCAATTTTTTGGCAGCGTCAAAGGGGATTTGAAAAGCGCCCCCCATCCCCACCCTGGCCCTCCCCTTGAAGGGGAGGGAACTGGTGCGCGTGCAATTAGCGTTGTCAAACTTGTTCGTGCCCCCTATTACGCTTTTACGCCAGATGCTGTGCGCGCTTCCGGATATTCCCTCCCCTTCAAAGAGAGGGTCAGGGTGGGGATGGGTTTCGCATTGAAATCCCCTTTGACGCTGCCAAAAAATTGGACGGCAAGGCGGAAAAAGAAGCGAAATATGTCTGAGCACCGAGCGTAGCGAGGGCGAGTTATTTCGCTTCCCGCCTAGCCGTCCAATTTTTTGGGAACCCCGCAGGGGCAGCGGCATCGGGGTCGCACCTCGGCGGCCCCCTTTCTTTGCTTACTTTCTTTGGCGAAGCAAAGAAAGTGAGCGGCCCGCCGGGGCCAGTCCCGGCAAGCATCGACGGAGAATAAGCCGCAACGAATCACCGGAGAGAAAAAACAAACAAACGTGAATCCGCGTAAAGTACCCGCATACAGACGCCAAACCACCCCGCATGCCAACAAAAGCAAAAACCGAATCCCTCCTCGCCTGGTACTTCGTCCTCATCTGGGGCTCCGGCTACCTCGCCAGCAAGACCGGCATGCAATACGCTCCCCCCTTCACCTTCCTCACGCTGCGCTACGGCTTCGGCGTCCTCTGCCTGATCCCCTGGATCCTCATCGCACGCCCCGCCTGGCCGCAAGGCCGATGGGAATGGTTCCACGTCGCCGTCGCCGGCCTGCTGATGCATGCGATCAATCTTGGCGGCAGCCATTATGCGCAATACCTCGGCATGTCCGCCGGCATTACCGCCTTGCTGCTTGGCACCCAGCCGTTGTTTACCGCGCTGTTCGCGCACCGCGTCCTTGGCGAACGGCTCGGCCCGCTGCAATGGGCCGGCGTGGCGCTCGGCCTGGCGGGCGTGGCGCTGGTGGTATGGCACAAGGTGGATGTGAAGGCGGTGACCGCGGCCAGCCTGCTTGCCGTCGCCGTGTCGCTGGCGGCGATCACCAGCGGCACGCTGTATCAGCGCAGCTTCTGCAAGCAGGTCGACCTGCGCAGCGCGGCCCTCATCCAGTTCCTGCTGTCGCTGCTGGTGCTGGCGCCGCTGGCGTGGTCGGTGGAAGGATTCGTCGTGCGCTGGAGCTGGCAGATGACGGTGTCCATTCTGTTCCTGGTGATCTTCGCTTCCATCCTCGCGGTGAATGCGCTGCATACGCTGATGCGGCGCGGCCATGCGGCCAAGGTGACCAGCCTGCTGTTCCTCACGCCGGTGGTTGCGGTGCTGCTCGAATGGATCATGTTCGGCGTCGTGCCGACGCCGCTCAGCGTAGCCGGCATCGCGGTGACCTGTGCCGGGGTGGCGCTGGTGTCGCGCCCAGGGCGCCGGTAGGCGCTTCCCTCAATCCGCGAACAGCACGGCTTCCGCCGCCTTGCCCATCTTCGCCGCGTTGTGTCCGACGCCGGGCACCGTGGCGATGCGCCAGTTGAAGCGCAGGCCGAGCGCACGTGCCTGCGCCTGCGCGGCCGCATAAAAGTTCCTGCCGCGCTCGAACCGGTGCTGCCCGAGCGCCATCGCTTCGCGCGAACGCGGTAACGCATCGTCGCCGGCATCCGTGTCTTCCTCGCCGAGCAGCACCACCAGCCGCCGCCCGAATACCGCTTCCAGCTTGTGGCGGTCGAACAGACGCTCGTCCAGCGCCCACGGATAGCGCGGCGCGGACGGCGCCGCCGGCCAGGCGGGAACCATGTAGGCGCCGGCATTGGCCGCGACCGCGGTCGACACGCGGGTGTGGTCCAGCGCGAGCACGAAGCGGTGCACGAACTGCGCGCCGGCTGAATGGCCGAACATCAGGTAGCGGCTGGTCTGCAATCCCTCTTCACGGCGGATCGCATCGAACAGCTGCTCGATGAGCTGGAAGGTCCAGTCGGCTGGATCGCGGCTTTGCATGCCGCCGAGCTGGTAGGCGTCGGCGGAAAAGCGCGGGTAGTCCAGTTCCGGCGCGACCACGATGGCGCCGTGGCGATCGGCGGCGCGCATCCAGATGTCGCGCGCCTGCGCGCCGTTGCGTTCGGCGCCGTGCAGGGAAAACAGCAGCGCGGCACCGGCACCGGCATGTTTCGGCTTGTAGTAGTGGACGGTGAGCGGGCGGTCGGCAAAGCGGCCCTGCGGCGTGAAGGTGAAGCGGCCCGCTTCGCCCGCCGCCAGCAGGCCGGCCTGCGCGCCCGGCGCTTGCAAGGCCAGTGCGAGCAGCAGCAATGCCGGGCCGTGCCAGTTCGGTCTTCGCGCGCGTGTCATGTCCGGTGCCGCCTTTTCTCGAATGAACGTGGCCGAAGTGTAAGACGGCGGCCGGGACATGTCCATGCCGCCGCCGGTTCAGCGCTTCGCCGCCGCCGGGATGCTGTCGCAGGGATCGCTCTTGCGGCGCGTCGGCTGGGTGAACCAGAGGTAGTCGTGCAGCGGCCCGAGCGGGCCGATGGCGTAAGCGGCGGGATCGGTGGTGCGCGGGTCGACCTCCATCAGGCCCACCGACAGCACCTTGTCGTCCGGTGCGCGGGCGGCGAGATAGAGCGGCACGCCCATGTCCAGCCGCGCATGGTTGCGGCCGATGATCGCCACGCCGCCGGTCTTGCGCACCAGCAGCAGCATGTCGGCCATCACTGCGTCGCGCGCCCGCTGCGACTTCGCGATCGCTTCCAGCATGTGGTCCGGCACCTTGCCGCAATGGCCAAAGGCGATTTCCTGCGCCAGCTGCTGCTGCCGCTCCGGCGACCACACGCGCTCGATCGCCAGCCGCGCTTCCGCGCCGCTGCCGAGCACCCCGTAGCCTTCGCGCGCCACCTTGCGCAGCGCCTCGCGCGGCATGTTGGCGGCGATCAGCGGCAGCTTCTGCTGCACCGCGACTGTCACCAGCGGCGCATACAGCGGCCAGTCCCAGCCCTTGCGCATCAGGTCCGACAGCACGCGCAGCTTGTCGCCCTGCGTGCTGCCGCCCTGCAGCGCGCCGTTCAGCTGGTCCTGCTGTTCGACGTCGTACTGCTCCATCACCAGCGCCGGCCGCTTGCCGCCCTGCACGATGGCTTCCAGCAGGCGCGCCTGGATGCGGTGCTGTTCGACATTGTCGTGGATCTCGCCGAGCAAAACGAAGCGCGCCGCCAGCGCCCGTTCGACCACCGCGGAAGGCTCGACGAAGCGGCCGGCCGCGACATCCCAGATCTTGCCGGTCAGCGGATGGCTGCGCGCATGCGGATCGCGCAGGTGCATGCAGGAGGACAGCAGCAGCGCCAGCGCGGCGCAGAGCAGGAATCTCGCAAGGGAAGGCAGGCGTGTCGTCATTGTTTTTGTTCCGTCATGGGTGTTTTTTGTTGCCGCGCATGGCGCGCCGCGCGTCGCCGACGACGGCGGCCAGCGCGGCCGGGGTCCAGGGCGTCGCGGCGGGGCCGTACAGGCTGCGTTCCAGCGCGCGCACGCGTTCGGCCGCAGCCGCGTCCGGCAGGCGGTCGGCGAGCGCGCCGAGCGTGCGCGGCGGGTCGGCATACGCGTGCGCCGCCAGCGCGAGCAAGCCGTCGCGTACCGCTTGCAGGTCGCCCGCCTTGCAGGCTTGCCGCAGCCG
>Ga0196971_1000684_pt1 | contig 21750 bp, 17 predicted proteins | sample S1v_1013CmetaG_FD_148660 | JGI IMG/M metagenome (GOLD analysis project Ga0196971, IMG submission 148660) | Soil microbial communities from Anza Borrego desert, Southern California, United States - S1+v_10-13C | ecosystem: Environmental > Terrestrial > Soil > Desert | place: USA: California...
GCAGATGAACGCTGATTACACGACACCAGCCGCGCGTTTGCGCCATTTCCGTATCCGCGTTCATCGGTGTTCATCGGCGGCCCATAAAGAAGTACCGAAAGTATTTACTGGCATTAGATAAACGCCCGATAAACACCGATAAACACTACGCCGGCTATTTGCACGGAGGATTCGACAACATGCGCGTTTGCGCCATTTCCATGAAGGAATGCTGGCAGGATGACCAGGGCGTCTGGACATCCTACGGCGGCTTTCCGCGCCAGATGACCGCTATTGCCTCGCTCTTCGACGAGATGGATCTGCTCATCGTGCGGAGCAAACGGAGGGGAGGCGGTCTGGCGCTGCCCTCCCGCGCGCGCATCATCGCCATGCGTGAGCCCAAGGGCACCGATACGATGCGGAAGCTGAACGTGCTGCTGAATCTCCCGTATTACGCGGGGACAATGATCCGGCATATTCGCCAGGCGGACGTGGTCCACACTCCCGTTCCCGGGGACATGCCGCTTCTGGGACTCGCGATCGCCCTCTTGCTGGGCAAGCCGGTGATTGCACGGTATGGCGGATCCTGGCATCCCACCGCGCAAACCACTTTCATGAATCGCGTGACACGAACCCTGATGCGGTTCGCCGCGCGCGGACGCCACGTCGTAATCGCTACGGGCGAAGGATCGGAGGCATCGTCCGGCGGAGTGCAGTGGCTGTTCTCGACGTCGCTGACGGAAGAGGAGATCAAGGAACTTCGTCCCGATCTCGACAGAGGCATCCAGCGTCCTGCCCGGCTCTTGTATGCCGGCAGGCTGTCCGTCGAGAAAGGTGTCTACGAACTGGTGCGGGCGATTCACCTGTTGAAAGAACGGGGCGTGCATCCGATGCCCGTGATGACTCTGGCGGGCGACGGCCCGGACCGCAGAGGGATTGCCGATCTCGCCACCGAACTGAATGTTATGCGGCACATCCGCTTTGCCGGCCAGTTGAACCGGGCCGATCTGTCAACCCAGTTTCATCTCACTGACATTGCCGTGCAGCCGTCGCTGACGGAGAGCTTTGGCAAGGCGTGGATCGATGCGATGGCTCACGGGCTTCCGGTGATTACGTGCAATGTGGGCGCGGCCCGGGCCTGCATCGGCGCCGACGGCGAGCGCGGCTGGGTTGTTCCCCCGGGGGACCATGTCCGGCTCGCGGATGCCATCCAGAACGCCCTTGAAGCGGATATCGACTGGCCCGCCATGCGCCGGCGCTGCCGCGAGTACTCGGAACAGTTCACCCTTGAGAACTGGACGGCGCGCATCGCCCGGATGTGTGCCTCGCGCTGGCAATGCTCCTATACGTCCGGCAAGCTGAAGCCGGCGAGCTGAACCGATGATCGCTACTCATCCATCCGCGGCGTTCGCACCGAGCCTGGGCCTTGCAGCCAGTTCGCTCAGCGACATTGACACCGTCGGACGGCGGCTGACAATGATCGTGGCCGTTGTTTGGGTGGCAGGTCTGGCAGTGGGATTTATCCCCGCGGTGACGGTGCTCACGATTGCGGGATTCGCCGCGGCCGTCGCGGGCTTTGTGAAACCGTCCGTCGGCGTGTTCGGAGTCGCGATTCTTTGCACGGTGGATGCACTCACCCGTGTGTTCCTGATGACGGGCGGGCTGCTGAGATGGAACAGCTTTAACTACCTGATGATCGCCGCGATGCTACTGGCTCCGGCTGCGACGGCGAAGCTCGGCGACATCCATTCACGCATTCTTGTCGCCTTCGCACTTCTTTTGACGCTGCAGCTCACGTTCACGCCAGACCTGTTCACGGGGATGCACACGATGCTGAATGTGCTGTCGCCTTTCGGCATTGTTCTTTACTTCAGCAGAACAGGGTATGACCGGCGCATCATTGCGTGGCTAGGAATCCTCTGCGGCGTGTTGGGCGCGCTGGGCGGGCTGGTCTACTTCCTTCAAGTGGATGAGCTTCCCTTCATCAACAAGAACGCATGGTCCGCGTTTCCGCTTACAGCGATGTTCAGTGTTTGCCTGGCCTACACCGTGGTGCGTCCCGAACTGCAGCTGCGTCTTGGCACGCTGGCGGCGGTGAACGCGGTGTGGGTGTTCCTGAGCGGCAGCCGCGGCGGCATGTTCATCGGAATCGTTTGTCTGATTTATCTGTTCTTCCGCACCCGCAGCACAGGGGACAAACTGGTTCTCTTCGCCGCCGCCCCGGCGCTGGCGTCGCTCCTTCTCGTCATCTTTGCCGCCGTCAGCGACACGTCGATGCAAAGAGTGACGGCGCTATTCGACTCGGAAAGAGGCCTGGAATCGCGCACCAGCGGACGATCGGACCTGTACATCGCCGGCTGGCGCATGTTCCGTGACAATCCGCTCGGGGTAGGTACGGGCGGATTTCCGAAGACGTTCGCCCAGATGGCCGACCGCGACCTGAGTTTCACCGGGACAGAACTCGGAGCTCACTCGGCGTGGGTAAAGGTGCTGACGGAGAACGGAGTGCTCGGCATCCTCGTCCTCGCTGCGTACGTGCTCTCATTCGCCGTTGCCGGAGTGCGAAGCGGGAACGCGGATCTGGCAGCGACGGGTCTGCTGGTCACCATGATTCTGACAACTGCGTTCTTCTCACGTGAGTTTCACTCGAAAGGGCTGTGGCTTGCCGCGGCGGGATACATCGCCATGGCACGGTACGCACGGGGAGCGTTCGGACGATGCTGAACATTCTTTTCCTAATCCGGTCTCTGGAGTGCGGCGGAGCGGAGCGGCAGCTCGCCCTGCTTGCCAACGGACTGGCCCGGCGCGGCCACAAGGTTACCGTTGCCACGTTTTACGCCGGCGGGATGCGGGAGCGCGACTTGTCGGAGTCGGTGAGACTTGCGACGCTCGACAAGCGCTCCGTCACCGATATGGCGGGGTTCATGATCCGCCTGATGAAACTTGTGCGGGAAGTCCGCCCCGATATCATTCACGGGTATCTGACGGCCGGCAATCTTGCGGCGGCTGCGTGCATGCCGGCAGCATCGCGCGCCAGCATCGTGTGGGCGCTGCGGGATTCCAACATGGATCTGAGCAAGTACGGATCTGTGACTCGGTGGACCTCCAAAGCCGCTCGATTTCTTGCATTTATCACGGACCTGACGATTGCGAATTCGGCCGCGGGACTCGAGCATGCGCGGGCTTCCGGGTATCCGCACTCCAGGCTGCAGCACGTGCCGAACGGCATCGATACAGACGAGTTCTACCCCGATGCGCGCGGCGCTGCAGCGTTCCGGCAGCTCATAGGCATCGACGCCGGAGTGCCGCTGATCGGACTCGTCGGCAGGCTGGATCCGATGAAGGATCACGAAAATTTTCTAGCTGCCGCGCACCGGCTGAAGCAATCCGTTCCCGACATCCGGTTTGTATGCGCGGGCGGCGGACCCGATGTGCGTCGTGCCCGGTTATCGGAGATTTCGGCTGAGCTGGGGCTCAGCGACCGCATGCACTGGGTTCCGAATTGCAATGACATGCGCGGGTTGTACAGCGCGCTCGATGTATTCTGCCTCGCTTCGCGTTATGGAGAAGGGTTCCCGAACGTATTGGGCGAAGCGATGGCGTGTGCGCGGCCGTGCGTGGCGACGAACGTCGGCGATTCGGCGCTGGTTGCCGGCGTCGAAGCCGTCATTGTGCCGCCCGGCGATCCGGAGGCGCTGGCGGCGGCGATTCGCCTGAGCCTCAACAAGCAGCAAGTCCCCGAAGCCCGGGCGCGCATCCTCTCTGAGTTTTCCATCGAGAAGATGATCGCCCGCACGGAAAGTCTTCTCCTGTCGTGCCGGTCCACAGACCTGCATCTCAAAGCTCGCTATAGCTTTTGATTTCACGGAGCGTTTTACATGCACATCCTTGTGACCGGCGGTGCCGGCTTCATCGGCAGCCATCTTGTGTCCAGTCTGCTGAAGCTCGGGCACAGAATCACCGTCATTGACTGCTTCGACCCGTTCTACCCGGAGAGCGTGAAACAGAGGAACATCGCACCGCACCTGGCACACCCTGCGTACCGCCTGGTTCGGGCGGACATCCGCAGCGGCGATCTTCTGCACGATGCCATTCCTGCGGATACCGATGCGATTGTCCATCTCGCCGCGAAGGCCGGCGTTCGGCCTTCCATCCAGCATCCGCTCAGCTATCAGGAGACGAACGTCACCGGCACACATAACCTTCTGGAGGTCGCGCGGGCGCGGCGGATCAAGAAGTTCGTCTTTGCTTCTTCCAGCAGCGTGTACGGCGTGAATCCGAATGTTCCGTGGCGTGAAGACGACACGGTGCTGATGCCTATCAGCCCCTACGCCAGCACGAAGGTGAGCTGCGAACTGCTGGGTCACGCCTACAGCCACTTGTTCGGCATCCAGTTCCTGGCTCTGCGGTTCTTCACGGTCTACGGACCGGGACAGCGGCCCGACCTGGCAATCCACAAGTTCTCCACCCTGATCAGGAGCGGAGAGCCGATCCCCGTGTTCGGCGACGGCAGCACCCGCCGCGATTACACGTACGTGGACGACATCGTGTCGGGCATCGTGTCCGCTATCTCGTATGACAGGTCGATGTACGAAGTGATCAACCTGGGCAATGACCGGACAGTGACTTTGCTTGAGATGATTCACGGGATCGAGACAGCGCTCGGTGTACGGGCGAACCTCAACATGCTTCCCGAGCAGCCCGGTGACGTGCCGCAGACGTGGGCCGATGTCAGCAAGGCCGCGCGTTTACTCGGTTATGCGCCGTCCCTTTCGTTTCCGGAAGGACTCATCCGTTTTGCGGCATGGTTCAACGATACAGCCGCGGCTGACATAACCGAATCGCTGGTTGCAAGTGCGTAGGACTGTGAGATGAACTTTCCGCGTGTCCTGAAGCAGGTCTACTCGCTGATTCCGCCGCTCCGTCCTGTCCTGGCCGGAGTGTACGGACACCATCTGCGCCACCGCCGGTATGGCGGCACCGCCGATGCGCTCGCTGAAGAAGCATTGGAGCGAGATTACTGGACGCCAGAACAATGGCGAACATGGCAGCAAACCCGGCTCGCGCAGACACTGTGGCATGCTGCGCGGAATGTTCCGTATTACCGGGAGCAGTGGAATGAGCGCCGCCGCCGCGGCGACCGCGCCGACCTGGAAGTACTTGCCAACTGGCCAGTGCTCGAGAAGGATGTGATTCGATCAACCTTCGACGGGCTCTGCGCCGAGAACGTCAACCGCGGCGACGCGGAAGTGGAAACCACCAGCGGCACGACAGGAAGTCCCGTTCGCTTTCTGATCTCGCGTACGACAGTCCGTAACTGGTACGCCTTGTGCGAGGCACGGTTCCGACGCTGGAACGGACTTTCCAGACATGACCGGTGGGCGATGATCGGCGCGCAACCCGTAACGCCGCTGTCGCAGACTCATCCGCCCTTCTGGGTCTGGAATGCGGGACTCAATCAGCTGTACATGTCGGCGTACCACCTCACACCGGTAAACATTCCAGGGTATCTGGAGGCGATGCGGAGCTTTCGCGTGCAGTATGTGTGGGGCCACTCGTCGGCGTTAGAAGCGATGGCGCTCGCTATCCAGCGGCGTCCTGCACTGAAGCCGGATCTGCAGATCGTTCTTTCCAGTTCCGAGCCGCTCACCCCGCGTCAGCGCACGCGTGTTTCAGCCGCATTCGGCTGTCCGGTCCGCGAGACTTACGGAATGAGCGAGATGGTGGCCGCGGCTTCTGAATGCGCGGAGGGACGACTTCATCTGTGGCCTGAGGCCGGCGTTGCGGAGACTGTGAATGGCAGCAGCCCCGCACCTGCCGGGCAAGCCGGAGACCTGGCGGCCACCTCCCTGCTGAACGATGCCATGCCGCTTATCCGGTACCGCGTGGGTGACCGGGTGCTGCTGGACGATTCAGGCCCGTGCCCGTGCGGACGTCATCTGCCGGTCATTCGCTCCATAGAAGGCCGCATCAGCGACATGCTTGTGACTGCGGCGGGCGCGTGCATCAGCCCGGCTGCAATGGAGGCGATCTTCGATTTCGATGCACCGACGAGCGAGTCGCAGATCATCCAGGAATCCGTCAAGCAGCTGCGTCTGCGATACGTGCCGCTGAACAAGCGCGATCAAGCCTTTGAGAAAACGCTTTGCGACCGCATCAGAGAGCGGATGGGCGACGTGGAGATTCAGGTGGAGGTTGTGAATGAAATCCCGCGCGGTCCGAACGGCAAGTTCCGCGCGGTGATCTGCAAACTGAACAGCCGCCCGGTGTCTGAAGTCACCGGCCGGCAGGAGTATGCGGCAAAGGATGCCTCATGCGCGCACACCGTATAGTTCGCCAGAAAGCTCATTCAACGATGCGACTGCTGACGGCGGCGCGGCGGTCGTATGCACAAGATGGTTTCCGCACGGCCGCGGGCCTGGTGGTGCGGTCGCTCCGTTCCCTCGCTCGAGGCGCAAGGCAGCAAGCCGCGACTGAGTTCGATCTCACGCACGGCGTCAATACAGGCGGCATCGTTCGCATTGCGTCCATGGAAATCGACAGCCCGAACTATGTATATGCCGTGTACTACAAGGCATCCAGACCGGATGAAGTGGGAAATGCCATCGCGGCACTGCCGATCCGGCATGAGGAGTTCACGTTCGTGGACTTCGGGTCGGGCAAGGGTCTCGCACTCCTGGTTGCTTCCCTGTATCCGTTCCGGCGCATCGTCGGAGTGGAGTTCGCGGCCGATCTGCATCGAACCGCGGTCGCCAACATCGCAGCTTTCCGGGCGGACGGCCGCCGCTGCTTCGATGTCCAGAGCGTGCATGCCGACGCCGCGGAATGGCAGGTTCCACCCGAGCCGCTGGTCTGCTATTTCTATGAGCCGTTCGAGGCGCCGGTTCTGTCGCGAACGATGGCTAACCTTGCCGAGTCGTGCCGCCAGAACCGCCGGCCGATTCATTTGCTGTACCACCGTGCTCCCGGCGACAGCGTTCTCCACGAAAGCTCCCTCAGGAATGAGCAGCTCATCGTGAATGCCGGATTCACCCGTAATACCGCGTGGAACCATGGCCCGTATCTGCTGTTCTCCGGTCAGGCCTCAACCAGCATGGAGGCAGCCGGTCGATGATGACGTGGCCGGGCGGCAAGCAGTTCGCCTTTACCGTCTTCGATGACACCGACTGGGCAACTCTCAGCGGTTTGCGGCCTGTGTACGACCTCCTGGCCGACGTCGGATTCCGGACAACGAAATCCGTCTGGATGCTGAAAGGCAGCGGACCGGGCCGTCCCAGCAACGCAGGACTCACCTGCGAGGACCGGGATTATCGCGAGTGGGTGCTGGGTTTGCAACGCCGCGGATTTGAGATCGGACTGCATAACGTGGCACCGTTCACGTCGGAAAGACCCGTGATCCGGAAGGGATTAGAGGATTTCCAGCATGTCTTTGGAATGCCGCCGCATGTGCACTGCAATCACACCGGGTGTCAGGACAACCTGTACTGGGGCTCGGATCGCCTTTCCGGCTGGAGGAAGCAGGTTTACACCGGGGCTGGACGTCGTCCGTCCGGCTTGTCGCAAGGACACAACCCCGACAGTCCGCTGTTCTGGGGAGATTTGTGCCAACAGCAGGTTCTGTATGTCCGAAACTTCGTATACAACGAGCTGAACACATTAGCTGTCTGTCCGGAGATGCCGTACTTCGACGCCGATAAACCATATGTGAACGGATGGTTTGCGTCCGCGGAAGCAGGCAACATTCACGCATTCCTGCGCAACTTCACTCCGGCCAACATCGACGCACTGTGCAATCAGAACGGCTTGTGCATTGTCTATGTCCATTTCGGCGGCGGATTTGCGCCTGACGGCAAGCTCCATCAGGAGTTCCGGCGCCGCATGGAGTATGTGGCCGCCAAGCAGCCCTGGACGGCTCCGGTGTCAGAGGTACTGAATTACCTGCGTGCGAAGAGAACGCAGCATCATCCGATCTCCGCGGCGGCACTGCGACGGCTGGAAATCCGCTGGCTTGCTGACCGCGGCCTTACGAAAGCAATCGATGTCATCACCCGCAATCTCAGAACGAAAGCTGCCGCGTGAAAATGCGAGCGAACTCGTTGTTCGTGCCGCCGCCGACAACGAACTTGCCGCGTGGGACAGGATTGTCACACGCTTTCCAAACTGCCGTGTCTTTCACCGGCTGGCGTGGTGCAGATCCGTGTCCTCCGGCCGCGTCCGGGCGGTGTACCTCATTGTCGAATCGGACGGTGAAATCGTCGCAGCGCTCCCGGGGTTTCTGCGTCACCTGGGCCCGCTCCGGCTGTTTGCATCGCCCCTGGAAGGCACGCAGACGGAATCGATGGGACCGGTGTTCGATCCGGAGCGCGTCCGTGGCGCCGATGTCGTCCGGGCCTGTGTAGCCTATCTCGAACGTCAGTATCGGGTCCACCACATCGAGATCGTCAGCCGCGATTTGGAAGCTCCGGAGATGACAGCGATGGGTTTCCGTCCGCATTCGCAGTTCACCTACCGGGCAGCGCTGCATCCCGATAGTGCCGACCTGGGATTTGCGGCTCTGAACTCCAAGACCAGGAATCTGGTCCGCAAGGGCATGAAGAGCGGGGTAACCGTCACGCACGAGAGCGGTGACGGCTTCATCCATGAGATGTATACCCAGTCCGCTGCGGTGTTTCGCCGAAGAGGCAATGCGATGCCTTTCCGTGAGGAGCGGTTTCGCCGGTGCGCCGAAGCACTCCGGGAATGCGGATGTCTGCTTGCGCTGGCGGCACGCTCGCCGGAAGGCACGTGCATCGCTACCGGGCTGTTCGCGGCAGACGGCCGCGAGCTGATTCTGTGGATGTGGACGCACGTCTTCGAGCACCGGAACCTCAGTCCGACGGAGATCATGACGTGGACCGCGATGGAGTACGCCGCCGCACAAGGCTGCACAGTTTTCGATATGACCGGCGGAGGAGAAGCCAAGCGCAAGTTCGGCGGGACTGCGGACGAGAAGACGCTGCGGTGGATCCGAAGCCGTTACGCATGGCTGGGCACGGCTCGACTGGCGGCGTTCAAGGTTTACCGCTGGCAGCAACGGCTGCGCGGGCGCATTTCCCGCCTGTCCGCCCGAAGCACGGCACCCGCCGCGGCGGAAGAGTGATGACAATGCCGGCTCCGAAAACGTCAGCTTACGAAGTAAGGGCCATGCTGCCCGGCGAACTGGCCGGTATCGCGCAAATACACTGCGCGGCCTTTCCTTCCAGCGGCCTTTCACTTCTTGGCGAGAAGATTGTCGAGCGCTATTACGAATGGCAACTGGCGCGCGTGCCGGGAGCAACGACTTTCGTAATCTGCTCCGGGCGCAGCGTGAGAGGGTTTGCGATCTGCGGCGACACGCTCTGCTCGACCGGACAATTCATGCTTGAGCATGCGGGATCGATCGTGCACACGGTGCTGCGCCGCCCGCAGATGATCGCCGACCCGAGATTTGTTCGCTTCCTGAGTTATGCGGCAAGGGTACTTCTCCCCCGACGCCCTCGCGCGGGCGGCGTTGCCGAACGATGTCCGGCACCAGCCGCCCGCCGATTTTGGGTGGAGGCGATCGCGGTACATCCGGCCGAACGCGGCCGCGGCCTTGGAAGTATGCTGCTTAGGCAGTGCGAACAGGCAGCGGCTGCACACGGCTTCGCAGAGTGCTTTCTCGCAGTCGAGCCTGAGAACGCAGACGCTGTCCGTCTCTACCGCCACCGCGGCTGGGAGCCTGTACCGAGCAACGGTCTCTGGAACGGGCGAATGCGCAAAACACTGACACCCGTGAACGTCGGAACTAGTTTGACCACATAAACTGCATGCTGACCCGCATCTATCATTCGCTTCCGCATTGGGCGCGCACCTCCGCTGGAACGCTGTACGGGTATTATCTGCACTCGTGGCGGTACGGTCCGCACACAGAGAAGTACGTGCAGGAGGCCTTCGAGCGCGAACACTGGGATTTAGAACGCACCCTGGAGTACCAGAGCGGGCTGCTTCAGTCGGTCCTGCACCGCGCGGCCACGCAAGTTCCCTATTACCGCGCGATGTGGAGTGCGCGGCGGAGAAGCGGCGACCACTCCTCCTGGAATGTGTTGTCGAACTGGCCGGTGCTTGAAAAGGACGAAGTTCGATCCAACGCACGGGCGTTCGTCGCCGAGGATGTACGGATCTCACAGCTCCATCGCAGCCAGACCAGCGGTACTTCGGGCAAACCGCTCGAGCTGTGGCAAACCCGCGACTCCCTCCGCGAGTGGTATGGACTCATGGAGGCGCGGTGGCGCCGGTGGTACGGCGTTTCGAGCGGCGATCGCTGGGCCATGCTCGGCGGCCAGCTGGTGGTTCCCGTATCGCAGACCAAGCCGCCGTTCTGGATCTGGAATCACGCATTCCGCCAGTTGTACATGTCCAGCTATCACCTTTCGGACGAGCTGATTCCTTCGTATCTGGAAGCAATGCGCAAGTACAAGGTCACGTACGTGTGGGGTTACACCTCCGCGCTGTACACGCTTGCCCGCTTCATTCTGAACCACCGCGGCACGCCGATCCGCCTCAAGGTCGCGATTACGAATGCCGAACCGATGAACGCGGTGCAGCGCGATGTCATCTCCCGCGCTTTCGACTGCCCCGTCCGCGAAACCTACGGGATGAGTGAGATGGTGACGGCGGCATCTGAATGCGAGTACGGCCGTCTCCACATGTGGCCGCGAGTCGGAGTGGTGGAAGTGATTGACGGAGGCGTCACTCGCGAGAGCGGTTCGGGAGAGCTGATCTGTACGGGGCTGCTGAACAGCGCCATGCCTCTAATCCGCTATCGCATCGGAGACCGCGGCACTCTGGCACCACATGATTACGTGTGTGAATGCGGCCGCAGTCTGCCAACCCTGCTGTCGGTGGAAGGCCGTGTAGACGATGTTCTTTATACGCCCACAGGACGGCAGGTAGGCCGCATGGATCCTGTTTTCAAAGCGGATCTGCCGGTTCGCGAGGCACAGATCATCCAGCGTTGTCTTACATCCGTGGACGTTGACGTTGTGCCGGACAGTTCCTGGACCGCCGACGCCGGACGGGATATCGCAGCCCGCGTTCGTGAGCGGCTGGGCGACATCGACGTCAATATTCGTCTGGTGGAGAGAATCCCGCGCGGACCGAACGGCAAGTTTCGCGCAGTCATCTGCGAGGTTGGCGCGGAGGAGCTCAGGCGCTGTGCGACGGGTGCCGCAAGGCAGGAAGCTCGCGCATGAAGCCGTCGGTTTCCGTGATCATGGCCTGCCGAAATGAAGTCCGGCATATTCGGGCCATTCTCGATTCTCTGGCCTCCCAGGACATTGCCGGACTGGATTGCGAGTTCCTGATTGCCGACGGTATGAGCACGGACGGAACCCGCCGCGCGATCGAGGAGTACGCAGCGGGACAAACGAACATCCGGGTGCTGGACAATCCGGGCCGGATCGTCTCCACCGGTTTGAATAATGCGATTCGCGAGAGCCGCGGAGACATTGTTATCCGGATGGACGCGCATACGGAATATGCGCCCGATTACGTCCGCACTTGCGTGCAAGTGCTCGAGAGCACCGGCGCCGATAATGTCGGCGGGCCGGCCCGCACAAAGGCGGAAGGTTTGGTGCAGCAGGCAGTCGCGACGGCGTACCATTCTCCGTTCTCCTGCGGCGGCGCGCGGTTTCACGATACCTGCTTTGAAGGCCGTGTGGACACTGTCACGTACGGCTGCTGGCGCCGGACGGCATTCGCCCGATTCGGGCTCTACGACGAACAACTGGTTCGCAATCAGGACGACGAGCACAATCTCCGTATCGTTCGCGCGGGCGGGACCATCTGGCAAAGCCCCTCCATCGTGTCGTGGTACCGGCCGAGGAGTTCCGTGGCGGCTCTGTTCCGGCAGTATTTGCAGTACGGCTTCTGGAAAGTCGCGGTCATCCGAAAGCACCGCGTTCCCGCATCGATACGGCACCTGATACCGGGTCTCTTTGTCGCGGCCCTGGCTGTTTCGGCTTTAACAGCGCTGATCGGCGCGGCCGCGGGCTCCAGCTTAGCGGCATGGGCGGGTGCGGCCGCGCTGGCGCTCATCGCCTCAGCGTATGGTGTGGCCGCTCTGCTTGCGTCTCTGCTGTGCGAAAAGCCGTACGGCCGAGGCGTAATCGTGCTCTTACCTGTTGTTTTTGCTGTGTACCACATCTCGTACGGCCTTGGTTTCCTGCTCGGTCTGTTGCGGTCGGTTCTGCCGCAAAGCGGACGCGGGCCCGGCCGCTTTGCCACTGAAATTACCCGGTAATCCCATGAAGTTCGACAACGCAGGCGAGCGTCTGCTCGCATTGGCGGGCATTCTAGCCGCCTCTCCGGTGCTGCTGCTGGCGAGTGCGGCGATCCTGCTCGAGGACGGAGGCCCGGTGCTGTTCCGCCAACGGCGCATCGGAAGGCACGGCAGGCCGTTCGGGCTTCTGAAGCTTCGTTCGATGAGGAAGAACTCCTCCGGCCTGAAGATCACCGCCGGGTCCGATCCGAGAATCACAAAGGCCGGTGCGTTCCTGCGCAGATACAAACTCGATGAACTGCCGCAGCTCTGGAACGTCGTCCGCGGCGAGATGGGACTGATCGGCCCGCGTCCCGAGGTTCCGGACTATGTCGACGAGCAGGACGTGTTGTGGCGGGAGATTCTGTCGGTTCGCCCTGGCATCTCCGATCTGGCATCGCTGGTCTACCGTGACGAGGAGCAGATTCTGCGCGGTGCGGCCGACCCGGATGCGTTCTATCGCGCGAGTCTACTGCCGCGCAAGCTGAGGCTGAGCGTGCACTACATTCGCAGCCGCACTCTTGCAGCCGACCTGAAGCTGCTGCTGCTCACCATTCGCTATTCATTTCTTTCGTCCGGCGTGGAGCCGGAGCGAGTATTAAGCGCGTTCGCGTACACGGAGGTAACCGAATAATGACGTTCCTGCCTTATCACAGACCAGATCTGGGGGAGGACGAAATTGCCGAGGTTGTAGCCGCCATGCGGTCCGGCTGGATCACCACCGGCCCCAAAACGGCGCAGTTCGAAGCCGAATTCCGCGAGTATGTACAGGCGCGGCATGCCCTTGCGACAAATTCCTGCACGGCCAGCCTGCACCTGGCCCTTGCCGCGCTCGGACTCGGGCCCGGCGACGAGGTCATTACCACCGCGCTGACGTTCTGCGCGACGGTCAATACAATCCTGCAAGTTGGGGCGACGCCCGTTCTGGCGGACATCGACGAGTACGGCAACCTTGACCCTGCATCCGTCGAGGCACGCATCACACCCCGTACGCGCTGCATTCTTCCCGTTCATCTGGCGGGCACGCCCTGCCGGATGCGGGAACTCTGGACCCTGGCACGGCGGCACGGATTGTTCGTGGTGGAAGACGCTGCGCACGCGGCAGGCACGCACTATGCCGGCAGGCCGATCGGCGCAGGACTGCCGGAAGAAGGACTGTTCAGCGACGCGGTGGCGTGGAGCTTCTACGCGACAAAGAACATAACCACCGGCGAGGGCGGCATGGTCACGACGCACAATGCCGATCTCGACGCACGCATGCGAGTTCTGTGCCTCCACGGCATCAGCCGAGACGCATGGGCGCGGTACACCGACAAGGGCAAGTGGTTCTACGAAGTCACCGAGTGCGGGTTCAAATACAACCTGAGCGACATCCAGTCGGCCATCGGCATTCATCAGCTGAGGCGCCTTGAGGGATTCATCCGTGCACGTGCGGAAATCGCCGCGCTGTACCGCGAGTTGCTGTCGGACGTTCCGGAGATCGAACTTCCCCGGGAAATGCCGGATACGCGGCATGCCTGGCACATCTACATGATCCGGCTGCGGACCGACAGCCTGTCGGTTTCCCGCGACCGGATCATGGAGGATCTCAAAGCCGACGGAATCGGCGCGAGCGTTCATTTCATACCGATACCGCTTCATGCGGCGTATCGGAACATTACAACGCTGAGCCCGGCCATGGTTCCGGAAACGATGGCTCTTTACCCGCGGATTATTTCCCTTCCGCTGTATCCCGGCATGACCGCGGCCGATGTGCGCCGCGTGGCGGGATCGCTGAAGCGGATACTTGCCGCTCAACCCGCCGCCGCGCTGCTGAAGCCGGAAGGCAGCGGGGTTTCATCCGCGTGCATCGCGAGAGGTATTTAGGCATGCCTATTCACTTGCGCCGTCTTCTCAGGGTGGCCGTTACCTGGCACCTGCCGGTTGTGGCGCTTACAGCTTTATACGCGGCTTATCTGCTGCGATTCGATTTTCGTATCCCGCCGAGTGAAGCCGAGATGCTGTGGCCCGCAATCGGCCTGGCGGTCATCGCTAAGTCAATCGTATTTCGCGCGGCCAGGCTCGACCGCTTCTTCTGGAAGTACGTTGGCATCGGAGATCTGCTCCGGCTTGGGATCGGCTGCGTTGTTGCCTCGGCTGTGTTTGCGACCGCGTGCAGGATCCTGATCGGTCCGCAGTTCTCGCGCAGCGTTTATGTGCTCGACCTCATGCTGTGCTTCCTGGGAACCGCGGGCGTCCGGTTCGCAGTGCGCCTTTATGTGGAAGGGGTGCGCGGCCGCGGGAATCGAGGCGGGAAGCAGGTGCTCATCTATGGTGCCGGGGCAGCGGGCCTGGCGCTGCTGCGTGAAGTCCGGTCGAATCCGAGCTTCGGCTGCGACATCGCCGGTTTTCTCGACGACGACCCTCAGAAGCGCGGAATCCTGCTGAATGGCGTCCGCGTGCTCGGCCGAGGCCGCGATGCGGCGCTGGTGGTGGACAACTGCTCCCGCCGCAGCATTGAGATCGAGGAAATCATTATCGCCATGCCGTCGGCCACCGGGCGGCAGATGCAGGAAGCCCTCGCCAACTGCCGCGCGGCGGCAGTGCGGTGCCGGACGGTTCCGGGCATGGCCGAACTGCTCCAGAACAAGTTCCTCGCGGACCAGATCCGCGACGTTTCCGTCAACGACCTTCTCGGACGCGAACCCGTACACATCGAGGAAGGCCGGATCCGCGAACGGCTGCAGGGTAAATGTGTGCTGGTAACGGGCGCAGCGGGTTCGATCGGATCCGAGCTGAGCCGCCAGATCGCTTCCTTCAAGCCCAAGGTTCTGCTGCTGCTCGATCAGGCGGAAAGCGACTTGTTCCGCATCGACGGGGAACTGCAGCGGGACAATCCGGGCGTACGCATTCTTCCGGTACTGGCGGACATTCGCGACGAAGCACGTCTGCGGGATGTCTTCACAACGTTTGCTGTCGAGGCGGTGTACCACGCGGCGGCTTACAAGCACGTTCCCATGATGGAGCAGTACCCGCTGGAGGCCATCCGCAACAACGTCCTTGGAACGTGGAAGCTGGCCTGTCTCGCGCGCGAATACGGCGTGGGATCGTTCCTGATGATTTCCTCTGACAAGGCCGTCAACCCGACCAGCATTATGGGCGCGACCAAGCGGGTAGACGAACTGATTCTGTCGAGTATGTCCAATGAGCGGACACGGTTCGTTTCCGTTCGCTTCGGTAACGTGCTCGGCAGCAACGGCAGCGTGATTCCGACGTTTCAGCAGCAGATTCAGGCTGGCGGGCCGGTGACGGTCACACACGAAGAAATGCGGCGGTACTTCATGACCATCAGGGAAGCAGTGCAGCTTGTACTGCTCGCCTCCACCATGGGAACCGGCTCAGAGGTTTTCGTGCTTGAAATGGGGCAGCCCGTGCGGATTGCCGACCTCGCGCGGCACATGATCCGGCTGGCTGGCCTGGTGCCCGGACGCGATATCGAAATCCGGTACGTGGGACTCCGGCCCGGAGAGAAGCTGTTCGAAGAACTGGAACTGAGCGATGAAAAAGTGCTGCCGACATCCCACAATAAGATCCGTGTGCTGAAGGGTACGCCGGCGAATCCGGCCAGCGTCCATGTCTGGGTTTCGGAGCTTGCCCATCTGCTGGAGCAGCGCAATGCCGAAGCTGCCGTGCAGTACCTGCACGCCATTGTGCCGGAGTTTGAGATGGATGCGCGGTGGAAACACAGAATCGCGGCCGGCCAGCGCCTTGAGGCAGCCCAGCCGGCCGGCATGGATCAGCAGATGATAGCGCGCCCGGCGATAGCGACGTGACGGCGCGGGCGGCCGAAGCCGCCCGCGTGTCCGTGCCTAGTTGGAAGGAACGAACGAGAGGCCGTTCGTCAGCAGGATCTTGTCGATGCCGACGTTGATGTGCCTGGAACGAACAACAATCGTATGGCTCCCGCGGGCAAGAGTAAGAGTCCGTGCTACGGGAGTTTCCGCGGAAGCAGCAGTATTCAGCTTGCTCCACTGCCATTGCGATGACCACGTTCCGTATGCGGCCTTGAACACCTGCTCGGGTCCGCCATCGACGGATACGTAGAACTCCGATGCGGCTGCCGACGGTGCAAGAACGCGGAACCACAGGTTGTACTGTCCGGCTTGAGAAACGGACGCGGTGAAGACGAGATAGCTCTTTTCAGCGACGGGAGCATAAACATGCTTCACACCGCTTGCTGTCGCGATAATGAACCGATCCTCTACCTTGACGGACCCGTTGGGGTTGTGCCGCGAAGCGTTCTCAGCTTCGAAGTACGTCATGACGGACGGTGTCGGAGCCGGTGTCGGTATGGGACTCGGAACTGGAACCGGTGTCGGGACCGGAACCGGAGTCGGAGCCGGAGCCGGTTGTGGCGGCGGGCTTGGAAGCGCCGCCGTCTGGAACGAAAGTGCGCTGGACTGTGCCACCTCGCCGTCCGACGCAACGCTGCGCACGCGGTAATAGATTGTGCTGCCGGCCGGCAGACCGGCCAGAGAAACCGAATGAACCGCAGAGTTAGCCCCAGCCGCAGTGACGGACCCGAGCGCCGTCGTCGTGCCGTATTCCACCTGCGAATTCGCGGTGCGGCTTGTCGTCCAGGTGACGATGGCCGAGCTGGTCGTGATCTGAGCTGCCTGCGGCGTGCTCATGGTCAACGGCTGAACGCCCGTATCGGTCCCGTTATTCACTCTGCGAACCAGAAACGCGTTGAACTCGCTGTCGGTGTGCGGCGGCGGTGCTGCACCCACAGGCACAGCCATTGCGGTCAGATTCATCGGAAGGCGAACCGGAGCGCCCGTGTAGGAACCGGTCGCAACCGGCGCGCCGTACACGTTCTGAGCATCGAAAACCTGATACATGTCGCCCAGCGCGAGGCCGGTGTTCGAGAGATCCACTTCAGCGGTACTCAGGCGGGGCCAGTTGAACACCGCGATGTGCGCACGCCCGCGCTCGTACTTGTTCGGCCGCACCACAATCTTCTGGGCAGCGGGACGCGACGAAACAGGAACGAAGGTGTTGCCGGGGTACGAGCTGGTGCTGAAACCGCGCGTTTCGCCAATCACGGTGTTGTTGGCAAAGGTTCCGGCACACTTCCAGAGAGACAGGCCGATGCCGCCGGATACGAAATAGTTCCGCTCCACGGTGGCGTTGCTGCAACCCACGCCGCTCGCGTAATAGCCGATGTTATTTTCGCCGCCGTGATTCCGAACGGTGGGATGGTACGAGTAGTTATCACGGATGACGGCGTCCTTCACCATAGCCGTTCCGCCGATGAAGATATTGCGCGTCAGCGAATTGGCGAGCGTGCCGTTGCTGAACACGATGTTGCCTTCTACATGGAAGTTGTTCAGGTTGATGGCGGACGATCCGTAGATCTGCATCCCCTGCGCAAACTGATGAAAGCTGATGTTATCGGCAACTACTTTCGTGCCGGTACGATTCTGCATGTACAACCCGTGGCCATGACCGCGGTCCGGTGCCTTCCAGCCCGAGTAGTAAATGATGTTGCCGTAGAATTCGTTGTCCGAGGCGTCTTGCCACGACGCGAGGCCGTTACTCGTATCGTGGACGATGCAGTTAATCACTCGCACGCCTTTGCCGAACACATCGATACCGGTCGGCTGCGTGATGTTGGACGGAAACGATCCAATCTCGGCCGTGTATCTGATCGGCGTCGAGTTCATGATCTCCAGATCGCGGATGGTGACATAAGAACCGAGGACCTGAAGGCCGCCATCAATGCGGGCCTGTTCGCCGGGATAGGGACGAATGGTAATCCCGTTGTTCGCCGCGCCGTTCAGTCTTACATGCCACAGAAGGCGCTGCGGTGCCTGATAGGTACCGGCTCGCAGGTTGATGGTGTCTCCCGGCTTAACTGCCGCGGGGTGGCGGAAGGCTGTGGCGATGTCCCACGGACTTTGCATACTGCCGGATCCGGCAGCACTGCCCGCGGGAGACACAAAGAAGTCTGCGCCAAACGCCGGCATGACCGTCAGAGCTATAAAACAAACTGTACGGACAATGTTTGTCTCGGCGGTGCGAGTGTGCTGGGGTACACGCCAGCGTGCAAAAGTCATTTGTCAGTTCTCTTGAGTTGTTCCGGACTGCCCCGATTATTCGTGAAACGTGTGTTCCGCGCTATTCGCCTGTTTGCGGGGTACTATGCCGCAACCGTACCATCGATGCAGCACCGGCAGACGCGTACTACGCAATACAATCCTGTCGGACCATATAGCCGTACCGCGAACGCGGTGAACTGTACTTCTGTTGAAAATCCAAGGTACTAGTTGTCGTGTTAGATTTCTATACGGTAATCAGGCCAAACTCGCGGAGGGCAGTAGCAACACCCGGTTGCCATCCCCCCGCAGCAGGGAAGGACACCCGCGTTTGCGGTATGGCCGACACTCGCACATGGACGTGGCTCGTTGTTCTAGCGATGTTCCTCGCTTTACCGGAATGTTACGGTCAGCAATCGCATTTCGTGTCTCCGGACGGATCTCCAGCAGGCAAAGGCACGATCGATGCGCCTTGGGATCTGCGGACCGCATTCAATCATCCACAGGCGATCCGGGCCGGCGATGTCCTGTATTTGCGCGGCGGCGTGTACGATGTTCCAGGCAAGCTGAACTTCAACTGCCGCTTAAAGGGCGAGCATGACGCGGCGATTACAATTCGTCCTTGGCGATCCGAGCATGTCGTCATCGACGGCGGAATCCACGTGCTCGGCGAATGGATTATCCTTCGGGATCTTGAAGTAAGAAACACCACAAACCGGCGGCAAACCGACATTGCCGGATCATTCCCTGCAGACATCACCCAGCCAACGGGCATCAACGTATTTGCCGCCAATGTACGCGTAATCAACAACGTGGTGCGCGACGGCTCCAACGGCCTCTCATCGTGGCGAGACGCGCCTGATAACGAGTTCTACGGAAACATCGTGTTCAACAACGGCTGGTCAGGACCGGACCGTCCGCACGGACACGGCGTTTACATGCAGAACCGAAGCGGCCGCAAGGTGCTGGAAGACAATCTCATCTTTAACAACTTCGAGTACGGCATCCAGATCTACGGGTCGTCGGAAACGTACCTCAATCATTTCCATCTCGAGGGCAATGTGGTCTTCGGCAATGGCGCACCTGGCGGGGCGCTGTCGAGGAACATTCTCCTGGGCGGTACAACTGTGGCTGAGTCGCCGGTGCTGGTGAATAACATCACTTACTATCCGCTGACTCCGGGTCACGGAGGTGACAATAACGTTGGTTACTATCCGAGCGGAAGCGGCTGTAAGGGTCTGGTCATGCAGGGCAATTACTTTGTGTCCGGCGGCCTGGCACTGACCCTCCACAACTGCGAGGTAGCGCGGATGGAGGACAACACGTTTCTGGGTCCCGTCCGGGCTTTCGATAAAGAGCCTTATGCGGTGAAGAACCAGTTCACTTCCGCAAGGCCCGCCGACAACCGGGTGATCGTTCGTTCCAACCGGTATGAGAAAGGCCGCGCGCACATCGTCGTGTTCAACTGGGAACGCCGTGCCAGCGTAGCCGTCGATCTTTCGTCCGCCGGGCTCGTGGAAGGTGACATTTTCGAGATTCGGGACGTTCAGAATCTGACCGGCACGCCCGTTGTTACCGGACGGTATGCCGGCAGCCGGATCGAGTTGCCGATGAACTCCTCGGCCGTGCTGAAGCCGCATGGCGATACTCGCCACGATGTGACGCACACAGATTCCGAGTTCGGTGTGTTCCTGGTGCGGCGCGTGTCCGGCACCACGGACCGGCCGGCAGCCGCGGTGACCGTCGAGCTTGAGGCGGAAGACGCAAATCGCGGCGAGACCGTGGCTGCCGAAGCCGCTGAAGACGCGTCAGCAGGCACCGCCATCCGATTTCCTTCCGACGGCGGATGGGTGGCCTTCACGGCCGACCTTCCGGCCGCTGGCATTTACCGGTTGTGGATCCGCGTACGGCAGGACAGGGGCGAAGCATCGTCATTCCAACTGAGCGGCGGCGACAATCCAGCGAACGTGTTCGTGGATGCCGCGGAAGGCAATGCACAGTGGCGCTGGATCGGAGCAAATCAGCGCAGCGGCGATGCCACAGCAGATCGTTACTTCCAGTTACAGCAAGGTGCCGTGACCATCGCGTTCGCCGCGGCCGACGGGGCCCTTTCGTTCGATCGTTTCATTCTTACGTCCGATCTTTCTTTTCATCCCGACCGAGTGCTTTGATCCGTCTTCATCGAGCCTGACGCACCTTCCCGAGAGGAAGCAAAGGCGGCAGGACAACTATCCCTTTGAAACAGGAGCAACCATGCTCATCCTCAGGCAATTCATCGCATTGCTGCTGACGTCGGCTCTGTTCCAGGCGCAGCCAGCAGCAGTCCCTTCCAAACTGAACGTCGTTGTTCTGGAAGGGGAGGGCGCGTTCAACAACATCAAACAACGGCTTGGACGGAACGTCCGCATTGCCGTTCGGGACGAAACCGGAGAACCAGTGCCAGGCGCGAAGGTCCTCTTCAATGCTCCGGCAGTGGGACCGGGCGTCACATTCGGCAAGTTCGGCAACAAGTTCGAAACCGTCACGGACGCAAGAGGCACCGCGTCCACCGTCGATCTCGTGCCCAACGTCAGCGAAGGAAGCTTCGGCGTCCGGGTGACGGTGACTAACGGCGCTGTGCAGCAGACGCATCTGGTGCGCCAAAGCAATACGCTGGCGGGCGGCATATCGGATCCGAAGAAGGGCGGCGGCGGGAAGAAGGCGCTCATCATCGGCATTCTTGCCGGCGGCGCCGCGGCGGGACTGGCTTTCGGTCTGCGAGGCGGCGGTTCTGCTGCCGCTGCACCGGCATCGGTGTCGATCGACAACATCAGCGTCGGGGGGCCGCGCTAATGCGCATCCTGGCTGCTGTTGCGTTCGCGTGCGTGTTGCCGGCATCGCTGAACGCTCAGGGCCTCAGCGGTCCTGTCTCGGGGTTTGTGCATGACAGTCGCACGGGCACTCTCCGTCCCATCAACGGACTGCCTGGCGCCTCCACTCTCGGACCTTCGCTGAATCTGCGGCCGCTCCGTGCCGCGGCAGTACGGTCGGACCTCGATCTCGCCGCCGGCATCGACTCGGAATCCGGCGCGATCTCAGTGGTGCGCAGCCTTTCGAGGCAGCCTTCGGAGCGGCAGTACGAAGGATGGCTCGCGGAAGCCACCGGGCTGGCTTTCGACGCGGCCGGCAAACGGCTGTTCGCCTGGTCGAAGAACCGGTCACAAATGATCGTCGTGTCGGACCTCACCGCCGAACCCGCCGTTTCGGCCTCGATGGACACGTCCGGAATCGGTGACGTTGTTTGTGCCGGCGCCAACGACAACATGCTCCTCGTTGCAACCGCATCGGACTCCGGAGCGCGGCTGTTTGCGATTCCAATCCAGTCCGGATCGCTCG
>Ga0196971_1000686_pt1 | contig 21714 bp, 9 predicted proteins | sample S1v_1013CmetaG_FD_148660 | JGI IMG/M metagenome (GOLD analysis project Ga0196971, IMG submission 148660) | Soil microbial communities from Anza Borrego desert, Southern California, United States - S1+v_10-13C | ecosystem: Environmental > Terrestrial > Soil > Desert | place: USA: California...
AGTTCGCACTTCTGTCCCGGCGCAAACGGTGAGATTTCCCCATGCGAATAAAAGCCTGTCATCACGGCTCGTGGACCGAGCACTTCGCGCACGGCGTCCACTTCCTCCTCAACCCTTTGCTTCAACACCAGCTTCCGGCCGATGCAACTGAACAGAATTGCAAGGTCGGGTTCCGTCCCGGGCGCGTCACGCGATGTTTGCGCCGCATGGGCGGCACCGTCGATCAGGCGGTCGATATTGGCTTTCATGAGGCGCGCGTAGGCGCCTCCAGGAATATCCGCCGTGAACGTCAGGCTTTGTGTCGCTTCATCCACCGCCAGGAAGGATCGAACCACAGCGTTGCCGTTGGGTGTCGAGCGAATGCTCAATGGAAAATAAAGTCCCGTTCCCGGCAATCCCCTGGCCTGGTCGCCGAGGTATCGCTTGTAAAGCGCGAGGGCGGGTTGCCCGTCCAGCTCATAAAGGACGTTTCCGCTCGACCGCGTAATGAGTCGTTCAGGGCCGAAGGAATCCCATCCCCCCAAAGACCCGAATCCCACCGTGAGCCGCCTTCCATACAATCCGACCGCTGCAATCGTGTCTCTCGCAGGCACGCCGTCCCGGAACACCAGCGTCTCGCCCACGTGAGAACCTCCTCCAGCGAGCCCGCCCGTCAGCGTGACGCCGGGCGGAAGGTGCCGCATTGCTCCCGAAACAAACCGGCTGCCGTTGACGTTCAAACCGTCCGACAGCACAAGGACATGCGCGAGTGGATCTTCTGAGCCGTCGGGGTTGGGGATCGCGGGTGGAAGGCTTTGTGCAATTCGTTCGCCCGCGGCAAAACCTTCCCTGGCTTCGTCCAGAACGACTTGCGCGGTGCGGAATTGGGTGTGTTCAAAGCGAATGGCCGTGATGGTCACCCCTTCTTCAATCACCTGCGTTCCGCAAATTTCCGCGGCCGTCGAACAACCGAAAATGTAAGCCTTGGGATAAAACTCATGGATCGACTGGATTAATCGAGGATCGTCCATGCGCTCGGTGGACCCGAATACAATGGCCAACTGCATGCCCGGGTCCGTTGTCTCATGAGTCCAGCCTTGGGAGGCGTTCCAGTTTCTCTGTTCGATTTTCAAGTGTTCACCCTGATTTCATGGCGTCGTCACGGCAGATTCGACATTGCGCCCGACGACGCTTTGTTGCGTCGGTGATTCGATGGCAGTGCCTGATTTGCCGCCTGTGTGTGGCGACAATGCCGCTATATCGGGGGGACTGGTGTTCGCCAGCACACAGAAATTGCCAAAAGCCGACCCTAATTTAGCGGCTTCGAAGCGAGGTCCTTCAGGCCGCGATCGTTGCTGCGAAACCTCGCTGATCCGAGCGATCTATTCGGCTGTTGGGCTGCGGGGAGCGGCTGTGGCGCGAAGGTGCGCTATTAAGTCGGCGTTGCCAGCGCGAACAGCGTGCTGCAGCAACAGGCCGCGAGTCTCTGCAGATCCGTCGAAGGCCAGCACCTTGTCCGCGAGCGAAATGGCCCGGGCCACATCGCCCGCGCCCGCCAATGCCTCGACCCCTCCAATGCCCGAGTTGATCGCGAGCCTGCGCAAAGACGATTGAACGAAGTCGTTTGGCGCGCGTTCCTTCGAGTCCGTGGTGATGTGTGCATAGCGGTCAAAAACCGCTTCGGGTCGGCCTGACGCCACGTCCTTGTAGCGCCGCGCCGCGATGAACTGCTCCCCTGCAGCGTCAATAATCATTGCGCGGGCGGGATGTCCTTCTGGAAGTTCATCAAACAACGTCAACATTCTGGAAGGCGGTCCGGTTTTTTCGTTCAGCTGGAGCAGGGTATGTACATCGTAAGGATCCGGGTTGCCGCTGATGATCTTCTGTTCCGCTGCGTCACGGCGGGCTATCAGAGCGTCCCGGGCTGGCGCGTAATGCTTCGCCAATTCGCTCAATTGCATCAGGAGAAAACTGCTGCGCACGCCCGCGAACGCGCGGGATTGTCCAACACCTTCGTCGTAACACCATAGAAAGTGCTGCAGGGCTTCCGCGTGTTTTCCTTGTGCAGCAAGCTCTCGTCCGAGGGTGAAGCGCGCCATTGGATCGGTGCCTTTCTCCCGCTCATCGGGCTTGATTATTTGGGACGCGGCGGCGCGGGCGAGTTCCTGGTTTTCGCGCGTGAGCAGCCCGATCTCGCCCCGCAGCCGCAGCACCTCGGCGGCATCGCGACGCAGCTTTGCGAGTTCATCACTGTCTGCCTCCACGGCGGGCATTTCAGCAGACGCCGTCACAGGCGCCTCCTTTCTCACGAGTTCGTTTTCGTTGCGCAGCTCGGTGAGTTGCCTTTGTTGAACAACGACCGGCACGGCAGTGACAGCGACCAGCAGCAGCGCTGTCCCGGCAATTTTCAATTTGGTGAATGCCATAAGTTTCAAGGCGGTCTGGGTGAATAGAGGGGACGTTAATGCGAGACCCGAGCCAATTCCGGCTGCGCTGACGATCGAAGCTGCCAGTCCAGCTGGCGCGGCCTGCGGGCCGCTGGTTGAAAGCAGCGTCATGAGCGTTGCGCTTGAAACCGTGATGCCTTCGCTTGTGAATGTGTTCCTCAGCCGGTCCAGCGCGCGGGCGACGCGTTTTTGGGCCGCGTCTTCAGAAATGCCCAGCGCGCTGCCCACCTCTCTCAGCGTTTTGTTTTCGAAGAATCGCAGCAGCAACGGCAGTCGTTCGCGCTCGGGCAGTTCCGCCAGGGCCTGGTCGAGTGCAGGGGCGATGTCCTCCCAGTGATGATCCCCTGGTGGTTCATACAAAGTTTCCATGGCAGCTTTATCCCGTGCTTGGCGTCGTCGCTCTGAGCGCAAGGCTTCACGGGCAACAAAGCGGGTGGTGCGATATAGCCAGCCTGCAAGGATCGTTCCCGAGGATAATGAGGCGGCTTTTCGGGCAAGGAGCAGAAAGGTGGTTTGAGTCACCTCCTCTGCCAGCGAGGTATCCCTGACCTGACGCAACGCGGCGCCATAAACGAGATTCACATGCCGCGTGACGAGAATCTCGAAGACCGCGTCAGACGGTACGGCAGCGTACCGTTTCAGTAGTTCGTCGTCATTGAGGCTGTTCACCATTCATCCAAGTCATGGCCGCATCCCGCTGAAATCCGCCACGATTTCTTGAACAGTTTTGCAACGGCCTGGCCTTCCTGCCGGTTCCGTGTTCGTGCGTCGGGCTCTGGATGGCCGGATCATTCCAACAATTTCAGACGGAAGAACCTGTTGCTCGCCGATGGAGAAACGGGGACGGACTTTGCTGTCGAATTGATCGAAATGGCTCCTGGAGCCCGCGTCCAATCGGAGAATGCCGGATCGTCAGTCTGTTCCAGGATCGAAGGAATGGTCATCCGCGGCCACATGACATCCAGTTCCTCGCCTGATGTTGTGATGATCAATTCCGGCGCTGGAAGTGTCGCCGGGCTGAAAGCCATGAAGTTGGGCCCGGACAAGCCCCCGCTGCCCGGCACAACGAAATCGCCCAGATACGTACCGTCCACTCCGTCGAACCGGGCGATTTTGTGAGTGCTGTAGCTCGCCACGTACACGTTGCCGTCAGGCCCATGCACCAGGCCGACAGGCAGGCCAAGGTTCCCCTCGGTTGTGAATTCGCCCAGCCAGGCGCCATCGTGACCGTCAAATCGCTGCACACGATTGTCGTTGCCGCTCACCACCAGAAGCTCGTTGGTGGCTCCGAAGCGCAGTCCGAACGGCTGCGAGAGGTGATTGGAAACGATCACGCGCATGAGTGCGCCATTCGTCCCGTTGAATTGCATAACTCTGTTGCTGAAACGGCCAACGACGTACAGGTGTCCGTCTGGTCCAAATGTCATGTCAGAAAAACCGTTTGTGGCAGCGGAGTTTGTGACGAACGCATCCACAAATGATCCGTTTGTTGCGTTGAAACGAAGCACGCGATCGTTGAGCTGGCTGCTGATCCAAAGCATGCCGTCGGGCCGGAAAAGTAGCCGCACGGGATAATCGAGGCCCGCATCCGCACCGATGAACACATCCATGAACCCGCCGTTGGTTCCATTGTAACGCAGGACTGAATCGTTGCCCGCGCTCGCCACATAGAGGTTCCCGTCGGGACCAAATGCCAGGCCGTGGGGAAGGCTGAGCAGGTTGTTCGTATTGGGGACGATGACATCAATGAAGCTCCCATTCGTCGCGTTGTAGCGGTGCACCCGGTTGTTATCGAAATCGCTGACGAACAATTCTCCGTAAACACCAAACGGCAGCAGGAGCAATATAAACCCAACTAGCATCGGGGATTGCATGCGGTCAGCAGCTTAGCAGGCGGCCCAAATCTGCCAATTCAAGACTCCTCGCTGGTTCCCTCGATGCTCCCCGGACCATCACGCTCAACAGAGTTCATGGGTTCCTGTAATGCCGAAACACACTCCCCAGTGCCCCGGGCTTTTGATCCCAATTTTTAGAAAAGGTTTCTGTTCGTATGAGAACCATTGCTCTGAAGGGCCGCTGTTGTTGTAGCGGAATCCCTGGATCCACTGCCGATTTTGCGAATGGGCGTAACTTGACACGTCGGAGCTCCTGTCTAGCTTCAGTGCTCTGAATGACTGATTTAAACAAGGCATGCGCTCGGCTGCCGATCCCGTTCGTGGTGCTTTTCCTGTGCCTCGCCGCAGTCTCCTGCTCGCAACGTAAAGACGCCGCGGCTCCCGGCCGCAACCGTGCGCCTGTTCCAGTGGGCACAGCGCAGGCCGTCAGCGGTGACCTTCCTGTTGAAATTTCGAGCGTGGGCACTGTCGAGCCTCTCTTCCTCGTGACTGTGCGGCCGCAGGTGACCGGAAAAATCCAGGCCGTCCATTTCACCGAAGGCCAGGAGGTCAAAGCGGGCGATCCTCTCGTCACGCTCGACGCAAGCGCGTGGAACGCCGCACTGAACCAGGCGGTTGCAAATTTGCGACGCGCCGAGGCGCAGTTGCTCAACGCGCGGCTGGAGTTTCTCAGGACGAGCAATCTCTTCAAAAGCAACATCGCCTCGGAACAGGATTTTCAGACCGCCGAGGCGACGTTCCTTGCAGCCCAAAGCATTGTGAACGCCGATGCAGCCGCCGTGACCAACGCGATGGTGAGTCTCAGCTACACGGAAATTCGGGCGCCGATTGACGGCAGGACGGGAGCGTTGCAGGTAAAGGCTGGCAATGTGATCAAAGCGCCCGATGATGCCATTGTTACCATCGCATCGCTCAAACCCGCGCAAGTGGTCTTTGGCGTCCCGGAGCACCACCTGAACGCGATCCGCAGTCGGGCCGCGAATGCCTCGCTTGAGGTGCGCGCGTTTGCACCTGGAGAGACCGAGAGGCAGTCAATCGGCGAGCTGACCTTCATCAACAATCGTGTGAGCCCCGGCACAGGCACCATTCAGCTGAAGGCGAGGTTCGACAACGAAGACCTTACGCTCTGGCCCGGGCAGTTCGTGAATACCGTTCTCACGTTGAGCAACCTCGTGAATGTCACGTCGATTCCCAGCCATGCCGTGCAATCGGGGCAGAACGGCGAGTATGTCTTTGTCGTGACCGCTGATGGAGCCGCGGAGATGCGTCCTGTGAAGCCGGGAATTACTCACGCCGGGAAGACGGCGATTCTGCAGGGCGTTGCAGCCGGCGAAACGGTGATCTCTGAAGGCCACCTGCGCGTCACACCCGGCGCAAAGGTGGTGATCAAGAATAACCCAATGTCCGCCGCCTCCGTCACCCCAGCCGTAGCCGCGCCGTGAATATCTCGGAAATATTCATTCGCCGCCCCGTCATGACGTCGCTGGTCATGATGGCGATCCTCCTTTTCGGGATCGTCAGCTATCGGTACTTGCCTGTCAGCGACCTGCCGAACGTCGATTTTCCCACGATCCAGGTGACCGCCAGCCTTCCGGGCGCGAGTCCGGAAACGATGGCTGCGTCGGTCGCGACACCGCTGGAAAAGCAGTTCTCGACGATTGCGGGAATCGATTCGATGACGTCGGTGAGTTCACTCGGCAACACGCGGATCACGATTCAGTTCAACCTGGAACGGGACATCGACGCTGCCGCGCAGGACATCCAATCTGCGATTTCGAAAACGGGCCGGCAGTTGCCGCCGAACATGCCGGCGCCGCCCACGTACAACAAGGTGAACCCCGCGGACTCACCCATTCTGTTCCTTGCGTTGTCTTCTGAAACACTGCCGCTGTCGAAAGTGGATGAATTCGCGCAGACGTTCATGGCGCAACGCATCTCCATGGTTGCAGGCGTTGCGCAGGTGTCCGTTTTCGGATCGCAACAATATGCGGTGCGGATTCGCGTCGATCCCACGAAGCTCGCTGCGTACGGGATTGGCATCGATGAGGTGGCTCAGGCCGTGGAGCAGTCGAACGTCAATTTGCCCACGGGAACGCTCGATGGCGCGCGGCAGGCATACACGATCCTTGCCAATGGGCAATTGCGGGAGGCAAAGGAATATCGGCCCATCATCGTGGCCTATCGCAACGGCCAGCCGGTGCGCCTCGAACAATTGGGAAGCGTCCTGGACAGCGTGCAAAACGACAAGGTCGCAAGCTGGTTCAACAACACGCGCGCCATCGTCCTGGCGGTGCAGCGTCAACCCGGCGCGAACACGGTCGAAGTGGTCGATTCCATCCGCGCGTTGCTTCCCAGCATTCGTGTGCAGCTGCCCGCGTCTGTGAGCGTGGAGGTTCTGAGCGACCGCTCGCAATCCATCCGCGAATCCGTCCGCGAAGTGCAGTTCACCCTCATGCTGACGGTTTGCCTCGTGGTTCTGGTCATCTTCCTTTTTCTGCGGAACCTTTCTGCCACCGTGATTCCGAGCCTCGCGCTTCCGATGTCCATCGTCGGCACCTTCGCCGCGATGTACCTGATGGGCTACAGCGTCGATAATCTCTCCTTGATGGCGTTGACGTTGTCCGTGGGATTCGTCGTCGATGACGCCATTGTGATGCTCGAGAACATCATGCGTCACATTGAAGACGGCATGCCCCCGTTCCAGGCTGCGTTAAAGGGATCACGCGAAATCGGGTTCACGATCATCTCGATGACACTGTCGCTTGCGGCTGTTTTCATCCCCGTGCTGTTCATGGGAGGGATCATCGGACGGCTGTTGCACGAGTTCGCGGTGACGATTGCAGTGGCTGTGTTGTTGTCGGGCTTTGTATCGCTGACCCTCACCCCGATGCTGTGCAGCCGGTTCATTCGCCCGGCGCACGAACGCAAGCATGGACGCATTTACGCCGCGTCAGAGCGGTTCTTCGAAGGCTTTCGCGGCCTCTACGATCGAACGTTGGTCATCGTGCTGAGGCATCGCCTGGCGACGTTGATTCTGTCGCTGTTGGTGGTGGTTGCGACAGCTTGCCTTTTTGTCGTCACGCCCAAGGGCTTTTTTCCAGTGGAAGACACGGGCCAGATTTTTGGCTCAACGGAAGCCGCGCAGGACATTTCGTTTGAAGCAATGCGCGAACGGCAGCTGGCCGTGGCGGCGATCATCAGCGAGAACACCAACATCCTCAATTTCATGTCGTCGATAGGCGCGGGCGGGCCGAATGCGACAGCGAACAGCGGACGCATTTTCATGCGCTTGAAGCCGCTTTCGGAAAGGGACAGGAGCGCCGAGGAGATCATCCAGGACTTGCGTCCGAAACTCGCAACGGTGCAGGGCATCCAGGTCTACCTGCAGGTTCCGCCCCTGATCCGCCTGGGCGGCCAGTTAAGCAAGGGATTGTATCAATTCAGCCTGCAAAGCACGGATATGGCGGAGTTGCGCCAGTGGGCGCCGTTGCTGGTCGAACGCATGTCGGAACTCCCGGGGTTCCAGGATGTGACGAGTGATTTGCAGGTGGCGAATCCACAGCTCAATGTTCAAATCGATCGTGACAAGGCCGCGGCCGCGGGATTGACCGTTGAGCAGATAGAAAACGCGTTGTTCAACGCCTACGGCCAGCGCCAGATCTCCACGATCTATTCGGACGTCAATACCTACTGGGTCATCCTGGAGGTGGAACCGGGGTATCAACAGAATCCCGACGCGCTGTCGCAATTGTATGTGCGCTCGCAGAACGACCAGCTGGTGCCGCTCGGCGCCGTTGCCCGGCTGTCGCGGGGGGTGGGGCCCATGACGATCGCGCACGTTGGCCAGTTGCCTGCAGTTACTGTTTCATTCAACCTCGCGCCAGGTGTTCCGCTGGGATCGGCTGTCGATGAAGTGCGCCGTTTGCAGGAGGAGTTGCGTCTGCCAGCAACAATCACAGCCAGCTTTCAGGGATCGGCGCAGGTTTTCCAATCTTCAGTCCAGGGCCTTGGCGTGTTGCTGATCATGTCGATCCTCGTTATCTACATCATCCTGGGAATTCTCTACGAAAGCTTCATTCATCCGCTGACGATTCTTTCCGGACTGCCATCGGCGGGATTCGGGGCGTTGCTCACGCTGATGCTGTTTGGAATGGATCTCAACATTTACGCGTTCGTGGGCTTAATCATGCTGGTCGGCATCGTGAAGAAGAACGCGATCATGATGATCGACTTCGCGTTGGACGCACAACGTGAAGGCAAAACGCCCGCAGAGGCGATTTACGAGGGCTGCTTGCTGCGGTTCCGGCCGATCATGATGACGACGATGGCGGCGTTGATGGGAACATTGCCGATTGCGCTCGGGCACGGCGCGGGAGGCGAAGCGCGGCGTCCGCTCGGCCTGGCGGTTGTGGGAGGATTGGTGGTGTCGCAGTTGCTGACGCTCTACATCACGCCTGTGATTTATCTCTACCTGGAAAGCTTCCAGCAATGGATGCGCAAGCGCTTCGCGCGCAAGGAGCGGGCGGTTGTGGCCGAGCCCGCAGCCGTTTGAGCGTGCGCGAACCCCGATTGGCAGTCATTTCACACGACTGATTTGCGGTTGGCTCAATGATTATTTTTCAGGCTAAGGACCAAAGAATCCCTTGAAGCACAGCCAATCGCGGCTATAACGAAGCCGTCCCACTCGCAGAACCGGCGCGATGCTGCGCCGGGTTATTGCCGCGATTCCGTAATCAAGAAACTGCTTATGCAAAGGAACTCACCCAACCGGCTGCTCGCGCTTCTCTCGCTCGTTGTTTCCGCGGCGCAACTGTTCGCCCAAGGCACAGCGTTCACGTATCAGGGCCAGTTGAACGACGGCACAAGTCCCGCGAGCGGAATTTATGATTTACGATTTACGATCCATGATCTGGCCAGCGGCGGCGGCGCGCTGGGAGGCGCGGTTACCAACTCCGCGACGAGCGTTAACAACGGGCTGTTCACGGTCACGCTGAACTTCGGCGCGGCCCCGTTCAATGGCGCGGATCGCTGGCTGGAAATCGGCGTGCGCACCAACGGCGGCGGCGCATTTACCACCCTCAGCCCACGGCAGGCAATCACCGCAACGCCATACTCCATTCAGAGCGCCAACGCGTCCACAGCCGCGACGGTCAGCGGTTCTGTTTCGGTGACGCAGCTTGCGGGCACCATTTTGTCGAACAACATCGGCGCGGAGAGCATCACCACCTCCATGCTCGCGCCGGGCGCTGTGACCACGGGGGCGATTGCCGATGGCGCGGTCACGGCCGCCAAGATGGTCATCGATTCCAACTGGTTCGCCGCGTTGACGATTGCCAATCCCACGCCAGCGATCCAGGACCAATTCGGCAGTTCTCTGGCAGTCGTCGGGAACGATCGAGTGCTCATCGGCGCGTATCAGGACGACACGGGTGGATTCGATGCCGGCGCGGCGTATCTGTTCAACCTGAACGGCACGCTGTCGACGACGTTCACCAATCCCACCCCCGCGGAAGGCGACTATTTCGGCTACGCGGTGGCGCCCGTGGGAAATGACCGCGTCCTCATTGGAGCGTATCAGGACGACACGAGCGGAATGGACGCCGGGATTGCATACCTGTTCAGCACCAACGGTTCATTGTTGATGAACGTTACCAATCCCACCCCGGCAGCCGGCGACTTCTTCGGCTACTCGGCGGCGGCCGTGGGAAACGGCCAGGTGCTTGTTGGCGCGTATCAGGACGACACGGGCGCGGCGGATGCCGGGTCGGCGTATCTGTTCAGCACCAACGGCACCCTGCTGACAACCTTCACGAATCCCGCTCCGGCAATTGGCGATTCGTTCGGTAGCTCGGTGGCTGCGGTCGGGAATGACCGCGTGATGATTGGTGCGTTTCTGGACGACACCGGCGCGAATGGAGCGGGTTCGGCGTACCTGTTCAGCACCAATGGAGCGTTGCTGATGACCTTCACGAACCCCACTCCCGCGGCAGGCGACCGGTTCGGCGTCCGGGTGGCGTCGATGGGAAACGACCGCGTGCTCATTGGGGCATCCGACGACGACACGGGTGCAGGGAACGCCGGGGCCGCGTATCTGTTCAGCGTCAACGGCACTTTGCTGACCACCTTCACCAATCCCGCTCCCGCGGTGAACGATTATTTCGGCAGCGCGATAGCGCCAGTCGGGAGCGACCGTGTGCTCATCGGCGCATACTCAGACTCAGCGGGCGCGCCGGATGCCGGAGCGGCATATCTGTTCAGCACCAACGGCACGTTGTTGACCACCTTCACCAATCCCACGCCTGCCAACGGCGACTTTTTCGGGCTCCCTGTGGCCTCGCTGGGAAGCGACCGCGTGCTCATTGGCGCGTTTTCGGACAGCATGGGCGCATCGGATTCCGGAGTGATGCATCTGTTCAGCACCGAAACCTACGCGCCGGGACTGGTGGCGGACGCGGTGCGCAGCGGTTCCATTGGCGCGACCAGCTTCGACGCAACCATCGGCGTCTGGACGCGTTCCGGCGACAATGTTTTCCGTCCGTTTGGCAACGTCGGTATTGGCACCGCAACGCCGCAGCAAAAGCTGCATGTCATTGGCAACATCTTCGCCACCGGCTCTGTCACCGGTTTGAGCGACCGCAACGCGAAGCGCGACTTCGCGCCTGTGAACAGCCGCGAAGTTCTCGAGAAAGTTTCCGCGCTGCCCCTCAGCACATGGAGTTACATCGCCGATGACGGCGTGCGGCATCTCGGCCCGATGGCGCAGGATTTCCATTCCGCGTTTGGTGTAGGCATGGACGACAAAACCATTTCCATGCTGGACGCGGACGGCGTGGCGCTGGCCGCAATTCAGGGGTTGAACCAGAAGCTGGAGGAAAAACTTCAACAGAAGGAAATGGAGATAGGTGAATTGAGCCGGCGGCTTGAAGCGTTGGAGACAATCATTCGCCGCCAAACTCTCCACCCGATCCACTCGAACGAAACCGAACCATAAAAGGCCGCACGATTTCCGGAGCGCCGACTTTCAGTCGGCTTAAGGCTCAAATTCTGGCTGACGCGGATGTGGCGTGCGGCGCTGGTAGTCCTGTGCGGTATGGCTTTCAGTCTTCAGCGTTCCAGCGCTTAGTTTGAGAATCATCCGGGTTCATTCTTGGTTAAGAGATTTGCCCATTCGTCTACCTCCGCGATCTCTGCGTCCTCCTGTTCAAGGTCCTGTTTGCCCACGGATCAGTAGAAGAATCGGTAGCCACGAATCACACCAATCACGAAATCCAGAGGTACAGTCCCGACAATTTTGGGAAAACGGGACGGTGCTCCAAATCAGACAACCGCAGTTTCGCAATGGTGATCTTGGTGGTCTTGAGTGACTTTCGGATGAGCTTGCCGCGAATGCGAATTCGGGCATAGTAATTTTCCGATGGCCACAAGGCCGGATTCAATCGCGTTTCGCACTGGATCCAAATGCGGATTCATCGGTTGCGCCCGTAGCTCAGTTGGATAGAGCATCTGCCTTCTAAGCAGAATGTCGTGGGTTCGAATCCCGCCGGGCGCACCACTTTCAAAGGCCATCAGTAATTCAAGGTGAGAATTGTTAGCTCCTGGCCGCCTCCCGGGGATTTGAAACGCACTGTATCGCCCGCTTTGCTATTCATCAGGGCTTGCGCCAAGGGTGAAATTGAACTGATTCGCCCTTGGTCAGGTTCAGCCTCGTCAGGACCGACTATCTGGTAGGTTTCTTCCTCGCCGTCCCGATGCCGGACCCGCACTGATGCGCCGAATCCCACCTTGCCAGAATCGGTGGGAGGTTCTGCAACGATCACCGAATCCAAAACCTGCTGTAAACGCTGAACGGCTGTTTCGATCCGGCGCACCCTGGCGATGCTGTCGTTGCTTCCGATGTTTTCCCCAGTCCCCAGAGCTCGTTTTTCTTCTAGCAGAGCGTTTGCCTGTTGTCGTAAGCGGTCGGCTCCATCCTTTGTGATGTAACGCTTTATCCCGGGCTGAACCTGCAGTCGCAGCGGTGTGATTTCGTCACCACTCGCTCCATCGGATTCACGCGTAAACGCTTTGCTCACGCCCAATCATAACCCCTGTCTTTTCCCACATCAACAAGTCCGCCGGAGGGAATGTCCGAGCGCGGATCTCATTCACAACGCGCACCGTAACCGAAGACGTTTCTTTTCGGGCAACGATCAGGTACACGCAGCGTCTCGGTTGAGTTTGAACCCCGAGTTTACAGCAACTTTCGTCAATCATATCCGCGGCCTGGATTCCGGATTGCATTCGCAACGCAATTTTTTTAGCCATTGCGCCATGAAATCCACCCGTGGCTTGTTTCTTTGGACTTGTGTTTTTTCGCTGACGGCAGGTTTCCATGCTTCTGCCCACGAACCATTGCCGCCTCCCGATGTTCCCGCTGATCCTCCGCCCGTGTTTTCGCTCGAAACTTTGGGCGATATCGTCGTCGGTTCTTGCAATGGCAATCCCGTTGCCGTCCATTTTCCAGTCCCGCGAGTCACATCCGCGTGTGCCGACATCAACACAGTTGTCTGCGAGCCCGAATCGGGAAGTTTGTTCCCGCTCGGAGTTACGGTGGTGACGTGCTGGATGACTAACGCGTGCGGCGAGAGCGCGACCAACTCCTTCACCGTCACAGTGCAGCGCGACGGCGCTTCGCCCACCATCGAATGCCCAGCCACAATCGTCGCGTACGCAACGTCGGATGCGGGCGCGGTGGTGGACTATCCGCTGCCAGCCGTAACGGACGATGGCGATCCAGCCCCCGCGCTTTCGTGCACGCCTCCTCCCGGCAGCATGTTTGACCCTGGTAATACGACCGTGACGTGCACGGCGGTCGATGCGTGCGGCAACGTGGCAACCTGTTCGTTCGTGGTTGAAGTGCGCCCGCCCGAGTTGCGCATCCGCGCCGAGGTGGATGCAACGGGCGGCGCCGGGCCTGTGGTTGTCGAAGCAAAAGGCTTTGACGCATTGGACACCACAACGGATCTGCTGGGCGAATGGCTTCCACTTGCAGGCAGTACCGTGGTTGAGCCGCCGTCGCGAACGAATGTGTTTTATCGTCCACCGTTGCTGGAGGGCGCTGTCCGGGCGCCCGGCCCGCTGGGGGAATTGGCTTACGTCTCCGTCGGGCCGCTCGCTGCTTATTCGACGCCCGGCTTCAACCCGGCACGCGGGCTCACGGATTCCCAGACGCTCTTCGGGGTGAAGATTCTTTCCGGCGATTCGGGTGGAACCGCCAATCGCTGGTCGGGTCCCCAGAACATGCCCTTCACGTTTTACTTCTTTGGCCGCCCGTACAAACAGTTCCGCGTCAGCAAGAATGGATTGCTCACCTTCTCCACCAACATCGTGACTGGAACGGAAGGTCTTTCCTATTTCAACTTCAGCGCGGCGGGACCTAACTCGCTCACCAACCGCCTGCCGCTATGGACGAATGGGTTTGCGGTAGACAACACCGTCTTCGGCCTTGCGGGTCGTTACGTGACGCAATCCAGTTCGGACGACGTCTTCGGTTATCTGCACGGATCGCCGCCGTATCGCCAGGCGTGGATCGTCTTCCGCCATCCAAAGGATCTGTATGGCCAGACCGTGACAGCGATCGTCCTCGAGGAGACGTCGAACCGCATTTTTATCATGGACATGGACACCGACGCGGCGGGCGATTCCACAAGCCGCCTTGTTGCGGGCGTCCAGGGAGAACTCAACTCGTTGCGCGAAGTGCAGCAGCCTCCTGCGTCGCCGTTCATCCAGCTCGTATCGCGCAATGGCAGCCTTGCCGACAATGCAGTGTATTTGTTTCATCCGCACATTCTCATGGGCCAGGTGAAGGGGCAGGCAGCGCCGCAGTTGATGACGGCGACAAACCTGGACCGTTACATCACGGAACAGATGCGGCAGGCGAATATTCCCGGCATGACTGTGGCGATCAGCCGGAACGGGCGGCTGATCCTCAACAAGGCCTACGGCTACGCGAACGTTGAGAAGCGCGAACTGATGCAGCCGTATCATCGCGCGTGCATAGGGAGCGTGTCGAAGATGTTTGCCGCCTTTGCGATTGAAAAGCTGATCGATGACGGCGTGATTGCCAGTTTGAACGAATGGCCGTATGCGCCGAGCCGAATGGGTAAACAGTGGTTCTGGGACGGCGTGAACGAAGGCATTACCAATAACATTCACACCAACTTCAGCAACGCGACCTTTCTGGCAACTCTCACGAATGTGACGCTGCGACATCTGCTCAGCCACACCGCGGGGTTTGCCAACCGCAACGATGACCTCGGGGCTGCGAACGCGTATGCGGACGGTGATTACACGCAGCTCACACCCCAGCAGCAGGTGCGCCGCTTCATCGCCACCCAGAGATTGATCACCAATGGCGTCGCCCTTTTATCCGCCTACTCGAATCCGAGTTTCAAGCAGCTGGGCGTGTTCGTGGAGGAAGTGGTGGGCGAGTCGTATGAATCGTGGATTCTCGACAACCTGTTGATCCCTGGGGGGGCGCCATTTGCCCGGTTGATGCGCACGTACGAGAACGAGGAAACGTTCCGCGACGCGCGGCGATATCTCTATTACCCGGCGGGTCGCGTGCCCAATTCGTCGCCCGTGATATTGCGCGCCGATTCCCCATGGGGCAACAGCCGCATCACAGGCGCGTGGGGACCTGTCACTTACGGCGACGCGATTTACGCGAACGCAGCCGACGGGGCTGCAGGATCGCTGACTGCAACCGCGCATGACCTGGTCCGTTTCATGGCGGCGATCGATGGCATGCCAAACAAAACGGACATCCTTCCACCCGAGCGTTTCAACGAACTGGAACAGCGATTCTTCCCGGCTGTGTCGCAGGGAATTGGCTGGGATAATGTGAGCGTCAGCGGCAATTCGGTGTGGAAGAACGGCAACATCAGTTACGGCGCCTCGCACCTCGTGCGATCCACTACAGCGGATCGGTTGACGGTTGCGGTGGTTTCAAACACTGGCGCGAACGTGACGACACTCGGCAACACGTTGTTCAACATCGTGCGGGCGGTCCCGCCCATCAGCCCATTCTACGACCTGTTTCAACTGCCAGTCATGCTGCCGTAGGAACCGCAGCCGTATCGCTGACTTCCAAATCGGCACCGCGTTGGATGGTCCAGGTGCGCCGGGTTCCTGTCAGCGGTACAGCATGCCCAAGTCATGGCCCGAACGCCGCATTGGTGGTTCCCCACCAATGACTCCAGCGCGCGTGATCGATGCTGTTGTACGGATTGATGTAAGTGCGGATCACCGTATTCACGTTGGTGTTCCCCAACAGGAACTTGTCCAGGAACGCTCCCACTTCGGCATCAATGCTGGGCGTGGTGGCGCAGTGGCCGTGCCCGCCAATGTTGTTGAAGCCGAAACGATCGCCGATCCCCCAGGTGTTGTAGATCTTCTCCACGGCGCGACTCGCAACGTAGTGCGACGGATTGCCGAGCCACGTGAAGTCCGGGTTGCCAGTGACAAACAAAGCGCGTGGCGCAACCATCGCCATCAGCATGTGATGATCAATCGGCAGCCTCGAAACATTTGCACCGCTGAAGGCGAACATTCCTTCGCTGAACCAATTGTGATCCGTGTTGCTGATCTTCTCAACCGTGCCTGCCGGTTCGGTTTCGTTGTATCGCCATGAATTGGCGCCGCCTCCGCCCGATTCCTGCGCTATGGTCAACGCGATGCGCTCGTCAAATGCGCCCGAGAAGAGCGCCATCTTGCCGGCATAGGAGCAGCCTGTTACCGCTATCGCCCGAATGTTGATGGGCAGCGCATCCTGCACCATTTCAAGCCCGTCGATGATTCGGCTGACGCCCCAGGCCCATGCGCTGTATTGGCCGCTGTTATCGATATTAAGATTTGGATACAGCTGGTAATACGGATTCGTGTTCTGCGGGTTGCTATAGGTTGTCACCTGGTTGTGGCTGAACGTGATGCGTGCAATGTCGCGGCTCGTAAAGAGGTTCGCCGGGATGCTTCCACTCGGTGTGTTCATTCCAATCACCGCCGGGAATGGGCCGTCTCCCGCCGGAAGCAAAACCGCGCAGGTCAGCGTCAGTGTTCTGGGGAGGCCTGCGACCATGTTCGTAATCCGCACAGTCAGTGTTCCATTGGTGGCGGTGATGGCGTTGTAGCTGGCGAACACGTTCGTGCGATCGACGGACGGCTTGGGTCCGATCTCGTAATTCTCCACCTGCGCCTTGATCTCGGCGCGACGGTGGCTCCAGTCATAGAAGCTGGTGCTGCGCGTTCCCACCATGTTCAACGGATCGGAAGCCCAGGCGAACGGGTCGGGAAGAGGTTGAATGATCGGCAGGTTCGCAAGCGTGGGCAACGGAGGCGCGGGAAAATTCGTGCCTGTGAATTCCACGGAATAAACCAGCGGCGGCGTGTCGAATGGCGTCGCCGTGACCTGCGCCGAATTCGGGCTCTCGCCGAAGTTGTTGAACGCGGCTATCACGTAATAATAAGGCATCGCATTCGTGACGTCGAAATCCACAAAACTCGTCGTCGTAACGTTCGTGATCGCCGTGTAAGGGCCGCCGTTTATCGTCGCGCGTTTCACGGTGTAATTCGTGCCACCCACTGCCGCAGTCCACGTCAGTGAAACCTGCGCATTGCTCGCAACCGCCGTCAGACCCGTCGGCGAAAATGGGGGCAGTTCCGCAGGGGTTGCGCTCGCTTCGAGCGCATTGCCGCTTTCACCGTAAACATTCACTCCCGAGACGGTGAAATAATACGTTGTTCCATTGGTCAATCCCGTATGGACAAAGCTCGTTCCTGCGATGTTGGTAACGGTGGTGTAAGGCCCGCCGCTCGTGGCCGCTGCCTTGACCAGGTAATTCGTTGCGCCGGAAGCAGTGCTCCATGTCAGCCAAACCAGGCTCTCGCCCGGAGTTGCAACCAGATTCGCGGGAACCACCGGCGGCTGCGGCGGAAACGGCGTTGCACTCCGCTCCACGGAATCCGCGCTCTCGCCATCGAAGTTCAGCGCCGACACGACGTAATAATAGGATGTGCCGTTCACCACGTTTGTATCGATGAAGCTCGTTATGGTTCGGTTGGTCAGTGTCATGTACGGTCCGCCGCTTGCGGTGGACCGCTTGACATTATAGCTGTGCGCGAGAGGCGACCCAGGCCAGCTCAGCGCCACCTGTCCAACCCCGGCTGTCGCCGTCAGGTTGCTCACAGTAACCGGCGGCGGGGTGACATCATGAATCCTATAAAACTGCTGCGAGTCCGAGGGCGTGTTCGTGAGACTTACAAGCCCGAGCGTGTTGGCCGTGCTGGTCTGCATTGCTATCCAGGCCACTGGCGGCTCAAGGCTGTCTGTGCGTTCCCAGGAGTAGGACCGTCCTGATGTTCCAGAGTAAGTCACGCTCACGTCGCCGTTCGGCAGCAGCAACGGGAGAAGAAGCTGATTGGCGATCAACTCATACCCAATGCCGTCAAGCCACGTCCGCGTGTCCGACCCAGTCTGGTTGGGGTCGGGGCCAAGAAACACCGTGATGTTCGTGTCATAAACCCGTCCCAGCACCGGTGTCATGAGCAGGCGCCGGTTGCCTTCTGAAATCATCACGGGCGTGGTGAAGGGATTAGGTGAAAGGTTGGTGCTGTAAATGGTCGTTGAATCTGTGGTGCTCGCCCATAACCGCCTCACGCCGGGCGATCCCTGCCGATAAAACGGCAGCGGCCCCGGGTAATCCGTCAATGCCGCGCCCGCGGTCCAGGTCGGGCTCGTATCCGTCCAAAACAATCCATAGACATTGTAATACTGGCCAGGCGGAGGCTCAGGCACGGCAATGCTGGTCTTCAACCTCGCCGCATTGGTGTCCGCGAGGGCGTTTGCTGCGTTTTGGAAGATCGTGGCCAGATTCCCAAATGCTCTGCGGTCCCAAATCCCATCGTTGGCCAGCGCTGTTTGTCCGTTGAATGCAGTCCATGGCTGCCACTGCCCGTTCGTGAATGTCGTGGTGTTTCCAGCAGGGCCGTCAGTTATGTCGACATAGGTAATGGCTGCCTCGGCGGTGCTGACGATGCCAATGGCGGCGCAGAGGGCGAGTGCTTTGATGCGGTTTGTGATCATGCGAATTTAGAGTTGATGCGCGCGCGTGGAGGCGCATCGGGATTGCGGAAGAGAGGCATTCCGCAGGAGAGTAATGACGCGCCTGACGACGATCCACTGTTGGACTGGTGGCCACTCTAACCTGCGAGAAACTCAAGGCAAGGGCTGAACCATGGATGATTCTATGTTTCGGACGCAGCGCAGCTTTCCGAGCGTGCCCACGCTCCGCAGCAGCTGCTACTGGGGACGCCCTGAAAGAATAGACATGGAAGTCGCGCTACGTCGCGCACCGCAAAATGCGATTCCGCAAAAAGCAAAAGGCCGTCTCCAGTGAGACGGCCTCTGTAGGATTGACGACGCTTATTTCCGTTTCGCCATGAACGCGAGGCCGGCCAGCGCTGATCCCAGGAGCATCACGGAACTGCCACCATCCGGAACCGCTGCTGTCGGGGGCGGCGGAATTGTTCCCGTGGAATTCACGACGACGTTGATGGCCGCACGGCCGATTTCAACATTGTTCTGAAGAAGGGCGAGCGCGAAGCTGTACTCACCATTGGCGTTCGGATCGAAGGCAGATGATCCGAAAACCGAATCCATGCCCAGGTTCCAGGAGTTCTGGGGATCCATGCTCAATCCCGTCAACAGGGATGGCGCGACGGCCAATGAGGTGGTCACGTCGTTGTCGAATGCCGGGTTCTTGTCGTAGTAGAGCCGCACGGAAAAACCTTTTGTATTGAGGAAGTTCACGTTCGGGTTGATGTCCACGAAAAACCCGACATTCCATCGGGAGTAATCCGGATTGGAATTGCCGCCGCTGAATGTGTCACCTCCACCGACAGCGTAGAAAGTGCCTGCCCCGTCGTTGGCAGGCGCCGGATTGGAGTAGCGCGCATGGGCCGTAAGGCCGAGCGTGATGTTGTAGCTCCCGCTGGTGACTGAGGTGATGGCCACCGCGTTGTTCGGAATTCCCGAGCCGCCGAATGTCGCACCGCTCAAGGTTCCAAAGGATGTGTATGTGGGATCGACCTGGATCGCCATCGCGGAAGCGCAGGCCAAGCTCAAGGTTCCAATGCTGCAGATTATGTGTCTCTTCATCTAGTTATAGTTCTTAAACCGCCCCGTACATCGGCCACGGCAACTCCTTTTTAGCTCGCGACGTGCCATGCCACTGATTCCGTGCGGTTCTGCGCAACGGAACTCGCAAGAGCTTGACGAAGAATAACTTGGAGAGCTGATTGTTTCGAAGATCGGATGGCACCGGAAATCCTCAATCGATGAAATCCGTAAAGCGCGGCGACATCGAGTCGGGCGATGAGCAGGTCGAATGGAACTGCGAAAGTCATAACATGCCGCACGGCGAGAAAACCCCGGTCGGCAAATGTTCCGAGCCAATTCGTCCGCAGTTATCTCGATGAAGCCGTCGGAAAACTGCGGACGCCGCAGTCTCTGGCCATGCAATCCAACTCAAGAGAGTTCACTGTGCGAACAAGCGGAAGAATCTGGAACCCTGTGCTGCGGGCACTGTCATCGTCTGTTCCATCCCCGCAAAAACAGGCAAACCCGCAACGTTCTGCCACGTGCCCACAGAAAGGTTTGTTCGCGATTGAAGCGTAAACCCAGAGATCGCAGCGGGCCAGCCGAGTTGAATCGAGTTGTTCGCCGCGGCACGCATGTTCAGGTAAACCAGGGCGTTGGTCGAAATGACGTCGATCTCGCCTCCGACGACAAACACTTCCGTTCCGATGCCATTGTCGAGCCTCGTCATCCAGCTGAAGGTTCGCGCATTAGCGAATTGCGACAGGACTGGTGGTGTGATGGGAAGCGCCGCGGCGTCGTAAGCGGTTTTCGATGGATCACTGAAATAGAGCGTGAGCGTCGGGACCACCATTCCAATCCGGGTTGAAACACCGTCCACAATGATGTCGGAGCTCCCCGATTCGATCGTGAGGGAATCATTGTTATTGAACTCATTGTAGACTCCCACGTACCCGCACGTGGTGTGTGAAAAATGGGAGGCATTGGTGATCGTATGGCCGCCGATCTGCACCAGCATCGAAAAGTCGGATGTGTTGGTGAAATACGCGTCGAGAACATCGCCCGCGGGAAAGGACACGAACAACGATTGGCCGACACGTGCCGGATCGTAGGTGACGCGGCCGCTGAATGGTGTGCCTAGCGCGACACCGGCTGGCAGGGAATTCGAAGGATTTCGGATGTTGTTGACCGTTCCCTGGAACCAGAACGTGACAGGCGCGGCGTGCGCTCGCGAGACCACATCGCCAAGCGTCAGCAGCAGCAACGCTGCAAAAAAGGCGCGAACGGGCGGCGCGATGAGGCCACGGGCGTTAAGAATGACGCTTGGGGTGGAATGTTTATCCATCGAGGTGGGGGAATGCATGAGCCCGTTGTAGCATCGGACGTTCAAACCACCAATACGCCCATGGTCGCACCTGCGCCACAAGGGCGGGGCATTGCGGCCCGATGTCTCCGCCGCGTGAGCGATGCTGCGTTGCAAAATGGACATTGCTCCAGGGGCCGCAGCTTCGGATAGTTGGTTCCGCCCGCTGATTCGCAGAGCCGCCGCAGCGCGGCCAGTTTACCAAGGCGCGTTGGCAGCGTTAATAGACGCGAATAATCTCGGCAGTCTCCACAGCGACAGGGCCGAGCAGCCCGGATTCCAGCAACGGAGATTCTTTGGTGTAGTGACGCCAGGTGCTGAAGGTCAGCCGGCCCGTCGGGCTCGGTTTTCCGTCAACCACCCATTGCGGCACGGCTGTTAGTTCTTCGCCTTTCCATTCAGCGTCACCCGGCAATTGTTCGTCGCCAATAATCCTGTTGGGCCACAGATTCGTTACCTTTAACACAATCCTGTTTGTGCCTGCCTTCGCGGCTCGCGTGATGTTGACGCGGAATGGGGGCTTCCACAGCACACCCAACTCCTTCCCGTTCACGATTACCTCGGCAAAGTTTTTCACGCTCCCGAGGTTCAGCCACAACTCCCGTCGCCCAGCACGTTGAGCGGCGGAGAGTTCAAATCCATTCTCGTAAGTGGCGGTTCCCGAAAAGTAACGCACCCCAGGTTCGCTGCGCCCGGTCCACGAGCCGAGTTTGTCCCATGTGATCATCGGCGGAGCGCCCCACCCAGGAGGGAACGTCAAAGTCCAGGACCCGCTGATCTCGAACGGCGCAGGCACGTTCGTGGCTTCGGCGTGCAGCACTTTGCCGTTCGCGGTTTTCATCGAGACGTGACCGTTCTTCCAGGCTTTCACCGCCAGCGAGCCTTCGGCTGATACGC
>Ga0196971_1000687_pt1 | contig 21710 bp, 22 predicted proteins | sample S1v_1013CmetaG_FD_148660 | JGI IMG/M metagenome (GOLD analysis project Ga0196971, IMG submission 148660) | Soil microbial communities from Anza Borrego desert, Southern California, United States - S1+v_10-13C | ecosystem: Environmental > Terrestrial > Soil > Desert | place: USA: California...
ATCGAGAACGTGTATTCCCCCGCCGCCGATTTCGCCAGGCCGATCGGAAGGAAGCCGGCCGCGGTGATCAGCGTGCCTGTCAGCATCGGCATCGCCGTCGAGGTGTAGGCGAAGGTGGCGGCATCGAAGCGGGAAAAGCCCTCTTCCATCTTCCGCACCATCATTTCCACTGCAATGATGGCATCGTCCACCAGCAGGCCGAGCGCGATGATGAGCGCACCCAGCGAAATCTTGTGCAGGTCGATGCTGAAAATGCTCATGAACAGGAAGGTCACCGCGAGCACCAGCGGGATGGTGAGCGCCACCACCAGTCCGGGCCGCACATCCAGCCGGAACGGTTTGGTATGGAGGCCGAGCGAGAGGAAGCTGACCGCCAGCACGATGAGCACCGCTTCGGCGAGCGTCTTCAGGAATTCGTTGACCGAGGAAGCCACCGCCTGAGGCTGGTCGGAGACGCGCTCCAGTTCAATACCGACCGGCAGTTTCTCCTTGATGCCGGAGACGGTAGCGTCGAGGTTGCGCCCCATCTTGATGATGTCGCCACCCTTCTCCATCGAGATGCCGAGGCCGATCACTTCCTTGCCGTTGTAGCGCATCTTGTCCTGCGGCGGGTCCTTGTACTCGCGCCGCACCGAGGCGAAATCGCCGAGGCGGAACATGGCATTGCCCGCGCGCAGTTCGAGGTTTTCCAGGTCCTTGACCGAGTACATGGCGCCGGTCACACGCACCTGCAGGTTGTCCGTGGGGGTGACGAGCACGCCCGTCGATTCGACCGCGTTCTGCGCATTCAGCTGCTGAACGACCGATTCGAAGGGAATGCCGAGCTGCGCGAACTTCTTGTGCGAGAACTCGATATGAATCTTTTCATCCTGCACGCCGAACAGTTCGACCTTCGAGACCGACGGCACCTTCAGCATCTGCTGGCGCACGAAGTCGGCGTAATCCTTGACCTCGGCATAGGAAAAACCGTCGCCCGACAGCGCGAAGATGGAGCCGTAGGTATCGCCGAACTCATCGTTGAAGAACGGGCCGACGACGCCCGCAGGCAGCGTGCCGCGAATATCGCCGATCTTCTTGCGGACCTGGTACCAGGCGCCCGGCGTTTCCTTGGGCGGCGTCGATTCGCGCAGCTGCAGGATGATGAGCGTTTCGCCCGGCTTGGAGTAGCTGCGGATCTTGTCGATGTAAGGCGTTTCCTGCAGCTTCTTTTCGAGCTTGTCGGTCACCTGGTCGGCCATCTGGAGCGCCGTGGCGCCGGGCCAGAACGCGCGCACCACCATGGCACGGAAGGTAAACGGCGGGTCCTCGTCCTGCCCCAGCCTGCCGTAGCTGAGCACGCCGCCGATCAGCAGGGCGACGATCAGGTAACGCGTGAGGGGAATGTGTTCAAGTGCCCAGCGCGAGAGGTTGAAACCAGACCTCATTTCGCGCCCCCGGCGGCAGTGCGCACGGCATTGGCCCCCGTTGCGCTATCAGCCCTTTGCGTTTGCTCCTCGCCGAGGATGTTGACCTTCTGTCCAGGCTTGAGGAGGTTGACGCCCGCCGTCACGATCGTCTGCCCCGGCGCGATGCCGCCCGCGACCAGGATGTCATTGCCGGCAGAGCCCGCGACCTGCACCGGGACCAGTTTCACCCCGCCGTTTTCCACCACCCAGACGGAAGTGGCGCCCTTGTTATTGAACAGTGCCGTCAGCGGCAGCCTGATCATCGCGTTCTGCGATTTCGCCGCGAAGGTCACATAGGCGGTCATCCCCAGCTTGATGCCTTCCGGCGCATTGGGAATGGATACTTTCGCCGTATAGGTACGCGTGGCCGGGTCGGCCACCGGCGACATCTCGCGCAGCTTGCCCGGGATGATCTCGTTCGGGTTTGCCCAGGTACGCACTTTCACGTCCGACACCTTGCGCAGCGCATCGACCTTGTCTTCGGGGATGCCGATGACGATTTCCTTTTCACCCGCCTGCGCCACGCGCACCACCGGTGTGCCCGCAGCCACGACCTGTCCGACTTCCGCATCCACGCTCGTCACGACGCCATCGACGTCCGCCACCAGGCTCGTGTAACCGGCCTGGTTCGACTGGTTGCGGAAAGCGGCCTGCGCCTGCTCGAAGCTGGCCTGGGCCGCCTTGAAGGCGGTTTCCTTGCTATCCAGTACCGCCTGGCTGACGAAATTTTTCTCGCGCAATTCCTGGTAACGCTTCAATTCGGCTTTCGCCAGGTCGCGGTTGCTCTCGGCAGCCTTCAGACCCGCATTGGCCTGCGCCTGCGCCAGCTTCAGGTCCTGCGGATCGAGTTGCATCAACAACTGTCCGCGCTTGACCTGCGTGCCGACGTCCACCTTGCGGGAAACGATCTTGCCGCCTACCCGGAAGCCGAGGCGCGATTCCACGCGCGCCCTCACCTCGCCGGGAAATTGGGCCACCGTATCGACGTTGTCCGCTGCCAGCTTGACGGCGCGGACCGGACGGATTTCCTCGGCCTTTTCGACCGGCTTGGAACAGCCGGCCAGCGCCAGGACTGCACCGAAAGACAATACGGCCAAGGCGCGACGCCTGGACAAAGACTCGGTCGGACGACCATGAATGATCGAAGTGGCCACGGTTTTTCCTTTACTATTCGGACTGAAATTGCACGTCCCGGGATATTGCTCAACTGCAATCAATTTAAATGACTGACCAGTTAGTAATTATAAGCACGGGCTAAGCCGTTTGCATACGGGTTTTTGATTATTGATAGAAAAGCAATGCCGGTCGAGCATTATGAAAATTTCCCGGTCGCCTCCTTCCTCCTCCCGGCCCGCTTGCGGCCTGCGGTGGAGGCGATCTACGCCTTTGCACGCAGCGCGGATGACATCGCCGATGAAGGGGATGCCTCGCCGGAAGCAAGGCTGGCTGCGCTTTCCGCCTACGAAGCGGCTCTCGACCGGATCGAAGCCGGCGTCCCGATGGAGGATCGCATCTTTGCCAACATTGCCGAAACGGCAAGGCGCCACGCACTGAAATTACAACCGCTGCGCGACCTCCTCTCTGCCTTCAAGCAGGACGTGGTCACGACCCGGTACCAAAAATTAGAAGAACTGCTCGACTACTGCCGCCGCTCGGCCAACCCGGTCGGGCGCCTGATGCTGGCTTTATACGGCGCGGGCACCGCGCGCAACACTGCCGACGCCGATGCCATCTGCACCGCTTTGCAGCTGATCAACTTTTGGCAGGACGTCGGCATCGACTGGAAAAAGCAGCGCATCTATCTTCCGCAGGAAGACATGGCACATTTCGGCGTCACGGAGTCGCATATTGCCGAAGCGCGGGTCGACGATGCGTGGCGAGGGCTGATGCGCTTCGAGGTAGACCGGGCGCGGGCGATGATGCTTTCCGGCGCGCCGCTTGCCGTCCGCCTGCCGGGCCGTATCGGCTGGGAACTGCGCCTCGTGGTGCAAGGCGGGCTGCGCATCCTCGAACGCATCGAGGCCGCGGACTACGACGTCTTCCGTCGCCGGCCGGCGCTCGGTCCGGCCGACTGGCTGCGCATGGCGGGTCGAGCTGCCGGGATGAAAATCCGTTTGTCGCGCACCGCGCAACTCGGCTAGCATTACGGCTTCTTATCAGTCCAGCCCCCATCCTTTCATGTCTCCGGACGAATACTGCCAACAAAAAGCCGTACAAAGCGGCTCCAGCTTCTACTACAGCTTCCTGTTCCTGCCCCCGGAAAGGCGGCGTGCGATCACGGCGCTGTATGCCTTCTGCCGCGAGGTCGACGACACGGTGGACGAATGCACCGACCCGACGGTCGCGCGCAACAAGCTGATGTGGTGGCGCAAGGAGATCAAGGCCATGCTCGACGGCACGCCTTCGCATCCGGTCACGCAAGCCTTGCAGCCGCACGTCCCGGCATACGCGCTCGACGGCAAGCATCTGCTGGCCATCATCGACGGCATGGAGATGGACCTCGACCAGACGCGCTACCTCGACTACAAGGGCTTGCAGAAGTATTGCTGGCATGTGGCCAGCGCCGTCGGCATCCTGTCGGCCAGCATCTTCGGCGCCACGCGTCCGGAGACGCTGCAATATGCGGAGAAGCTCGGCCTCGCCTTCCAGCTGACCAACATCATTCGCGATGTGGGCGAGGATGCGCGCAAGGGGCGCATCTACCTCCCGGTCAATGAACTGCAGCAGTTCAATGTGACCGCCGCCGACATCCTGAATGCGCGGCACAGCGAGAATTTCGAAAAGCTCATGCGTTTCCAGGCCGAACGCGCGCGCAGCGTCTATGCGGAAGCCTTCGCGCTGCTGCCGAAGGCGGACCGGAGGGCGCAGCGCCCGGGCCTGATGATGGCCGCAATCTACGGCGCGCTGCTCGAAGAGATCGAGCGCGACCGCTTCCAGGTCCTGAATCAGAAAATTTCGCTCACGCCGATCCGCAAGCTGTGGCTGGCGTGGAAGACCTACGTGCGCGGATGATGCGCAAGGTCGCGGTCATCGGCGGCGGCTGGGCCGGGTGTGCAGCCGGCGTGGAACTGGCGTCGACGGGCGCCGCGGTCACGCTGTTCGAATCAGCCCGCACGCTCGGCGGACGGGCGCGCGTCGTGGACATCGACGGCAGGCAGCTCGACAACGGCCAGCATATCCTGCTCGGTGCCTACAGCGAATCGCTGCGCCTGATGGAGACTGTCGGTCTCGCTGCCGACGAGGTCATGCTGCGCCTGCCGCTGCAGATGCGCTACCCTGCCGGCACCGGAATGGATTTCGTCACGCCGCGGCTGCCCGCGCCGCTGCACATGCTGGCCGGACTGCTGCGCGCTTCCGGGCTCGATCGCACCGACAAGCTTGCCCTCGCCCGCTTTTCCACCACTGCGAGGTGGATGGACTGGACCTTGTACCAGGACTGCAGCGTGAGCGAACTGCTCGACCGCTACGACCAGACCGAGCGCCTGACGCGCCTCATGTGGCGGCCGCTGTGCGTCGCCGCACTGAACACCCCTCCCGAACGCGCATCGGCGCAAGTGTTCCTGCATGTATTACGCGACAGCCTCGGCGCCCGCCGCGCGGCATCGGACATGCTTATCCCGCGCGTCGACCTGACTGCCCTGTTCCCCCAGCATGCCGGCGCCTTCATTGAAGGGCATGGCGGCACGCTGCGTCTCGGTGCGCAAGTGCGGCGGCTGGTGCGGGAAGACGCGTATTGGCGTCTCGAGATGAACGGTGCACCGCAGGCCGGCGAACGCTTTGACGCGGTGGTGATCGCCACGCCGCCGGGCAACGCCGCCTCACTGCTCGAGGGGCATGCGGAAATCCCCTCCCTGTCCGCATTCGACTACGAACCGATCACCACTTGCTATCTGCAGTACGAGCAGGGCCTGGCGCTCGATCATGCCTTCTTTGCCCTGGTTGATAATCCGGAACATGGGGAATGGGGCCAGTTCGTGTTCGACCGGGGTCGACTCGATCCCGCGCGCAGTGGATTGCTTGCCGTCGTTGTCAGCGCTTCGCGCGAGGCCATCACGCCCGGCCACGACACGCTTGCCGCGTCACTCGCAGCCCATCTGGCGAAGGCATTCCGCCGCCCCGAACTGATGCATCCGCTGTGGAGCAAGATCATTACCGAGAAGCGTGGGACCTTTTCCTGCCGTCCCTCTCTATCCCGGCCCGCGAACGACACCGGCATCAGCGGCCTCGCGCTTGCCGGCGATTACACCGCCTGCGACTACCCGGCGACATTGGAATCGGCAACGCGCAGCGGTGTGCAGGCCGCGCGCATCGTCCTCGACGCGCGCTCTTAATTTCCCGCTCAGTCCAGCTCGCGCAAGCGGTTCAGCGCTTCGTCGATGCGCTCGACGCCGATCACGTTCAAGCCTTCGATCTTTTGTTTCGGTGCGTTGGACTTGGGAATCAGCGCGATCGAAAAGCCGAGCTTTGCCGCTTCGCGCAGCCGCTCCTGCCCGCGCGGCGCGGGACGGATCTCGCCGGCAAGGCCCACTTCACCGAACACCACCAGCCCGCGCGGCAGCGGCTTGTTGCGCATCGACGAATGGATGGCGAGCAGTACCGCGAGGTCGGCCGCCGGCTCGGTGATCTTCACGCCGCCGACGGCATTGATGAACACGTCCTGGTCGAACACGGCGATGGAAGCATGCCGGTGCAGCACAGCGAGCAGCATGGCCAGGCGGTTCTGCTCCAGGCCCACCGACAACCGGCGCGCGTTCGGCACATGCGAGGTATCGACCAGGGCCTGGATTTCCACCAGCAATGGCCGCGTGCCTTCCTGGGTCACCATCACGCAGGAACCCGGCACCTGGCTGTCGTGTTGCGACAGGAACAGCGCAGAAGGATTGGATACGCCCTTGAGTCCCTTCTCCGTCATGGCAAACACGCCAAGCTCGTTCACCGCGCCGAAGCGGTTCTTGAATGCGCGCACCAGGCGGAAGCTGGAATGCGTGTCGCCCTCGAAGTACAGCACGGTGTCGACGATGTGCTCCAGCACGCGCGGCCCGGCCAGCGCGCCTTCTTTCGTGACATGTCCCACCATGATGATGGTGATGCCCGACTGCTTGGCTACGCGCGTCAGTTGCGCCGCGCATTCGCGCACCTGTGCGACGGAACCGGGGGCGGAAGTCAGCGCATCGGAATAGATGGTCTGGATGGAATCGATGACGGCAACCTGGGGCTTGTGCTCGGCCAGGGTGTTGAGGATCTTTTCAAGCTGGATCTCGGCCTGGAGCTGCAACTCCTTCGCATCGATGGCGAGGCGCTTGGCGCGCAGCGCGATCTGCGCGCCGGACTCTTCGCCGCTGACGTACAACACCTTTTTCAGTTTCGCCATGTTCGCCAGCGCCTGCAGCAGCAGCGTCGACTTGCCGATACCCGGATCGCCGCCGATCAGTACGACGCCGCCGGCCACCAGCCCGCCACCCAGCACGCGGTCGAATTCATCGATGCCGGTGCCAAAGCGCGGCACATCGATGGCTTCGATGTCGGCCAGGCTGAGCACCGGCGCCGATTGCGCAAGTCCCTGGTACTGCCCCGAGAAACGGTTGCCGCCGGTCTCGACGACGGTTTCCACCAGCGTGTTCCACTGGCCGCACGACGGGCACTGGCCGGCCCACTTGTTGACGACGCCGCCGCACTCGGTACAGGTGTAATTGGTTTTCTGTTTTGCCATGTTTACTCTTCGACCACCCGCACGCGCGGCGCGAGTGCGCACATCAATTCATACCCGATGGTTCCCGCCGCTGCGGCAACCTCGTCGATGGGCAACGCATTGCCCCACAGCTCCACTTTGCTGCCGACCCGCGCGCCGGGCACGTCGCTCAGGTCCACCGTGATCATGTCCATCGACACACGGCCGACAAGCGAAGTGCGGTGCCCGTCGACAATCACCGGCGTACCGCTGGGCGCATGGCGCGGATAGCCGTCCGCGTAGCCGCAGGCGACGACGCCGATCGTCATCGGCTTGTCGGCGATGAAACGGCTGCCGTACCCGATCGCGGCGCCCGCCTCGATGCGCTGCATGCCGATGATCTCGCTTGCCAGCGTCATCGCCGGTTTCAGTCCGAACCCCTGCGCAGTGTTGCCGCCCGGAGTGCTGCCGTAGAGCATGATGCCGGGGCGCACCCAGTCGCATGCGAGTTCGGGATGCGTCAGCACCGCTGCCGAATTGGCAAGACTGCGGTTGCCGGGCACGCCTTCAACCGCGGCCGTGAAACGGCGCACCTGTTCCGACAGCGGCATGCCGGCGTTGACCGGGTCGTCCGCATTGGCGAAGTGCGTCATGAGCGTGATGCTGCGCACCGCAGGAATCGCCTGCAACCTTCCATGCGCCGCACGGAAGGCGCCTGCTTCGAATCCCAGGCGGTTCATTCCGCTGTTGAGTTTCAGGTGCACATCGACCGGCGCGGCAAGACTTGTCTTTTCGAGCATGTCGATTTGCTCATTGCAGTGCACCGCGAACTGAATGCCATGCTGTGCGCACACCGGCAGGTCGTCCGCGTCGAAGAAGCCTTCGAGCAACAGGATCGGCTTGGTCCAGCCGTATTCGCGCAGCCGGATCGCGCCGTCGACTTCGATCAGTGCCAGTCCGTCGGCGGCGGCGAAGGCATTCACCGCCCGCCGGAGTCCGTGGCCGTAGGCATTGGCCTTGACGACGGCCCACACTTTGGCGCCGGGGGCATGAGATCTGGCAACAGCAAGATTGTGCTGCAAGGCAGCGAGATGAATGGTGGCGACGAGCGGTCTGGGCATGAAACGAATCGAAGAAACGAAGAAGCTTGAAGATCCTGCATTTTACCGGAGGCTTATATTCCGATGCGGAACAAATCCCCAGTCGCTCTATGTTTCTATGGTATAAAGCAAGCCGGAGACAATAGAGAGTTAATGGCTACTGCAATATGCGGATGAATCGCGGTTTCTACACCATCATGGCGGCGCAGTTTTTTTCGTCGCTTGCGGATAACGCACTGCTGATCGCGGCCATCGCACTATTAACAACAATGAAAGCCCCGGCGTGGATGACGCCGCTGCTCAAGTTGTTCTTCGTACTCTCCTACGTGCTGCTGGCCGCCTTCGTCGGCGCATTCGCCGACTCCATGCCGAAGGGCCGGGTCATGTTCATTACCAACATGATCAAGATCGGCGGCTGCGCGATGATGTTCTTCGATGTGCATCCCCTGCTCGCCTACGCGGTGGTCGGCTTCGGCGCCGCGGCGTATTCTCCCGCCAAGTACGGCATCCTCACCGAATTGCTCCCGCCCGAAAAACTGGTCGCCGCCAACGGATGGATCGAAGGCCTGACCGTGATTTCCATTATTCTCGGCACCGTGATGGGCGGCGCGCTCGTCAATTCGAAAGTGTCGGCGATGCTGCTCGGCCTGGACTTCCCCGTCATCGACCTCGGCGTGGATACGGCGGCCGAGGCGGCGCTGTCGGTCATCATGGTCACCTATGTGCTGGCCGCCATGTTCAACCTGAAGATCCCCGACACCGGCGCGCGCTATCCGCACCAGGAACGCAACCCGATCCGGCTGGTGGCGGACTTCGCCGGCTGCTTCACGACGCTATGGAAGGACAAGCTGGGCCAGATCTCGCTCGCGGTCACGACATTGTTCTGGGGTGCCGGCGCGACGCTGCAATTCATTGTGCTCAAGTGGGCCGAGAAGTCGCTCAACATGCCGCTCGACAAGGCGGCGATCCTGCAAGGCGTTTTTGCGGTCGGCGTTGCCGGCGGGGCAACAGCAGCCGCCCGCTTCGTTCCGCTCAAGAAAGCCCTGACCGTGATGCCCTTGGGTGTTGGCATGGGGCTGATCGTGATCACCATGACCATGGTGCACACCGTCTGGCTGGCCTACGTGCTGCTGGTCCTGATCGGCGCGCTGGCAGGTTACTTCGTGGTGCCGATGAATGCTCTGCTGCAGCACCGGGGCCACGTCCTGCTCAGCGCGGGCCACTCGATTGCCGTCCAGAACTTCAACGAAAACCTGTCCGTGCTCACCATGCTGATGCTGTACGCGCTGATGGTGAAACTGAACCTGGACATCAATATCGTGATCGTCCTGTTCGGCCTCTTCGTCGCCGCGACGATGCTGCTGGCGATGAAAAAGCATGCCGCCAACCAGCGCGAGTTCGACTCGCTCGCGCTCATCGGCGAGCACAAGCATTAAGCCTCGTCAGTTGTCTCGCGCCTGACGCGGATCTCGGCCCTGCTGCGCCAGTCGTCGGGCACCACGAAGCCGCGGTCGGTCTCCAGCAGTACGCCGCCTTCCCGGCGCAGCAGGGCCACCAGCACGGGGGAAGAATTCGCGTGGAAACGCGCTTCCAGCTTCGCGCGCAATGCCTCTTTGTCCATCCCCTCGCCCCCAGCCAGTCTCGCAGGTGCAAGCCAGCTCAGGCGCGGCAGGATTGCATAGGCCTCGGCGTCAAGACCTTCCGTTTCTTGCAGCGCGCACCAGAATCCCCGGCAATGCGCGTGCGAGACACCTTGCGGGTGCTCTGCTTCCGGCGTTCTTCCTTGATAAAAAAGCCATCCCTTGACCAGGGCTTCGGCGGATGTGACCGGCATCGGCAGCAGCGTGGCGGCGGCCGGATGCTGCGATAGCGAGAGTTGCCGGTCCATGATCTTGCGCACCTTCACTCCGAGGGTATCGGCGAGGTTGGGGCCGACGAAATAGTCGGCGTGCCGTCCGCGTCCGCTGGACTCGAGAAGGTAGAGCTTGGTGGCGAACTCCCAATGCACGAGACCCTGGCCGCGCCTGAGGAGGAAGTCGAACTCGCCTACCGTTTCGTTCTTTTCCGTCCGGACCTGCACCCCGTGCGCGAACAGGTTTTCGCTGTGTTCGAGGTAACAGGCCATCAATTTTTCCGCGTAGCGGCCGAGCCGGGTCAGCGGCTGGATGGCAAGATAGTCATGCAGTGCCTGCGGATTGCGATCCAGTTCGCGCAGCCAGGTGATGTCGCGCTGGTCCAGCGGTCCGATGCTTGCGATTTTGCCCTGCCACTCCGCGGCAGCGGCGTCGAGCAGGTCCGGCGCATCCAGCAGCCACGCGAGCGTGCGGACATGCGGGTCGGTCAGGAAATTCCAGCGCTGATGGAAGTGTTCTTGATAGGTCTGCGGACCGTCAGGCGTTTGCATACGTCGTCGTCGCCAGGCACAAATCCGCCCACGCCTTCCGCTTGTCCGCCATGTTGCGTAATAGATAGGCCGGATGGTAGGTGACGATCAACGGCAGGCCGGCATAGCTGTACACCGTGCCGCGCAGCTTCGACACCGGCGTTTCGGGATCGAGCCCGAGCAGCGACAGCGCGGCAGTCTTTCCGAGCGCAACCAGGACCGTCGGCTGGATCAGGGCGATCTGGCGCTCGAGGTAAGGCATGCATGCCGCAACCTCCTCCGGCGCCGGCGGACGGTCGCGTCCAGTCTCGTCGGTGGGACGGCATTTGACGATGTTGGCGATGTAGGCATTCTCTCCACGCCTGAGCCCGATGGCGCGCAGCATGTTGTCGAGCAGCTTGCCCGCAGGACCGACGAAGGACTCGCCGGTCTGGTCCTCATTGCGCCCGGGGCCTTCGCCGATGAACAGCCACTTGGCCTTCTCGTCACCCACGCCAAAGACGGTCTTGGTCCGCCCGTTGCACAGTCCGCATTTCACGCATCCGGCCACGCTCGCCTTGAGCTGCGCCCAGTCCATCGTGGCCACGGCATTCTGCGTCGGTTCCACGAGCGCCACCGGAGCAAGCGTCTGCTCGGCGCGCACAACGACCGGTTCCTCCGCCGGTTCGATCGCTTCATGCGAGGGGGGTGGCACGTCGCGCCGCTGCCAGAGCGGGCCGATCCCCATTTCATCCAGGAAAACTGCGCGGCGTTCCAGTGTCATAACGCAAACCTCATTACGATGGCGTCCTCGCGCGTATTATCGGCCGCCGGGTAATACCCCTTGCGCACGCCGATCTGCGCGAATCCGTATTGCTTGTACACCGCCAGCGCGCGCTGGTTCGACGGGCGCACCTCGAGCAGGATCGAGGCCATGCCTTTGTCGCGCGACAGGGCCGCGACCTTGTCCAACTGCATGCGCCCCAAGCCCTTGCCGTGCAGGTCGCGCCGTACGCTGATGTTGAGGAGGTGCGCTTCGTCCACCGCCAGCATGACCAGGAAATAGCCGGCGAGCATGCCGGCGGGATCGCGCAAGGTCCAGGCTTCGTAGCCGCTGTAGAGCGAATCGAGGAAATTGCCGCGCGACCAGGGATGGGGATAGACATCGTTTTCGATGGCGAGCACGTCGGGCAGGTCGCTCACCTGCATGCGCGCAAACTGCAAGGAAGACAAGGCCGGCGACTCGGCCGCGACTTTGAAGAGGGCGCTCATGACGCCACCTTTGCCTGGCGTTCGGCGGTGGTCAGCGCGACCTTGTTGCGCAGGTAGATGGGCTGAGCCTCATGCGGTGCCACGCCGCGGCCGGCGGCAAGGTCAGTTTCCGCGAGCCGCGCGATCTGCGCAGCGTGCGGCATGATGTGCGGCCAGGTTTCCTTCCAGTTGCCGAAGGCGGATGCATAGGCCGCGAGGCCATTGCCGCACACGGCGGCGTCGCCCTGCATGACGACCGCGCCGGGCGCGGACAAAGCGGGTTCCGCCACGATCTCCCAGCCCTCGTTGTAACGATACTGCGCCCAGTACACCTCCTCCATGCGCGCATCGAGGACGGCCAGCACTTCACCGGCGCCCGACGTTTCACGGCACGCGGCCGCCATGGCGAGCAGGGTCACGACAGGAACGACAGGCAGGCCCGCGCCGTAGGCCAGGCCCTGCGCGACACCGCATGCCGTGCGCACGCCGGTGAACGAACCGGGGCCCGCGCCGAATGCGATCGCGCCGCAGGCGGTGAGCGGGATCCCGGCTTGTGCCAGCAGCGCTTGCACCATCGGCAATATGGTCTGCGAGTGGGTTTGCACGCCGGCCGCTTCATTGGAAATCAATTGTCCGCGATGCAACAAGGCGACCGAGGCAAGCTCGGAAGATGTGTCGATGGCAAGAATGGTAGGCATGGCCGTTATTTTACCGTGACGGCCACCCTAAATTGTGCCGTTTCACTGCCGTTAACAGCGGAACGACAGCGGAGGAATTCATGGAAGTCAAACAAATCGCCCAACTCGCAACGACTCTTGCGACGACGGCAACCAACCAAGCCATCGGCGTTGCGGTGATGAAGAAGGCAATGGATGTGCAGGCCAGCAGCGCGACCGCACTGCTTGAAGCCTTGCCGCCCGCCACCCCCGCCAACCTGCCCGCCCATCTCGGCCAGAACGTCAATACGACCGCCTGATCGGAAACCTTCACGACGGCAAGCGTCCGGACACGCCTTCCCTTACAATAGGCTCCCGTTCCCGATACGCTTGCCGCACATGCCCGCCAACTGCATCACGCTCGACAACGACAACCGCGCCCTGCTGGCCGAATGGCTCGCTCAGGATGCATGGCTCGTGGCGTGCCTGTGCGCCGCGTGGTGCGATACCTGCCGCGGCTACCGCAGCAGCTTCGACAAGCTGGCCGAACAGCATCCCGACAAGCGATTCGTGTGGATTGATATCGAAGACCAGGCGGATTTCATCGGCGATATCGACGTGGAAAATTTTCCCACTCTTCTCATCCAGCGCAGCGACGCAGTGGCCTTCTTCGGCACGGTGCTGCCTGACACAAAGATCGCCGACCGCCTGATCCAGGCACAGGCGGAAAAAAGCCTGGCCGCGCTGCGTGCGGAAGCCGCCGCTTCCCGCGAACGGGCGGAATGGCAGCGCACCTGCAACCTGCACGTCCGGTTGCAGGAAGCGGCGGACTGACTCAGGTAAGACGCAACGGCAGGCTGCGCAGGCGCTTGCCGGTCAATGCGAACACGGCGTTCGCCACCGCCGGCGCGATGGGCGGCGTGCCCGGTTCACCCACACCTTCCGGCGGCTCCGCATTCCGGATCACGATCGACTCCACATGCGGCGCCTGATTCATGCGCAGCACCGGGTAGTCGTGGAAATTCTGCTGCTCGACCTTGCCATCCTTGATCGTGACTTCGCCGAACAGCGCCGCGCTCAGGCCGAAGATCACACCTGATTCCATCTGCTGCGCAATGATGTTCGGATTGACGGCGAGCCCGCAATCGATCGCACAAATGACCTTGTGCACACGGATCTCCGTGCCTTCGACCGACACCTCGGCAACCTGCGCGACGATGGAGCCGAAGGAGCGATGCAGCGCGACGCCATGCGCGCGGCCCGCCGCCGGCTTGCCCGCCTTCGCCACCGCCGCATCGAGTACGGCGAGATGGCGCGGATGCGTCTTCAGGACGTCACGGCGGAATGCGACCGGGTCCTTGCCCGCCGCATGCGCAAGCTCATCGATGAAGCTTTCCTTGAAAAACGCGTTGTGGGAGTGGCCGACCGAACGCCAGTAACCGATCGGCACCGGGGTCGGCACCGTCACATGCGCGATCTTCTGGTGCGCGAATTCATAGGGCATGTCGAACGCCCCTTCGGCGGTCGTCTTGTCCGGCCCGGCCCCCATGAGGCCGAAAGTCCGTTCCATCACCTGGTGGGTGATCGCGCCGGACGCCATCTTGTTTTCATAGACAACGACATTCCCCTCGCCGTCCAGCGATGCGGAAAAGCGCGCGAGCGCGGCGGGACGGTAAAAGTCATGGGCGGTATCCTCTTCCCGGCTCCAGATCACTTGCACCGGCAGGCCGCCTGCCTGCGCCGCGATGGCCACGCCCTGCGCAATCATGTCGACTTCCAGCCGGCGGCCGAAGCCGCCGCCGATGTAGGTCACGTTCACCGTCACGTTTTCCGCGCCGGTCTTGGCCACGCGCGCCGCGGTATCGGCGGCGATGCTCGGCACCTGGGTCGACGCCCACAGGATCACCTTGCCATCCTTGACCTGCGCCGTGCAATTGACCGGCTCCATCGTCGCATGCGCGAGGAAAGGCGCTCGGTATTCGGCCTTGATGTGCTTCGCGGCGGCGGAACGCGGGTCTGGCTCGCCGACCTGGTGGTAGGTGAAGCCGGATTCGCTGTCCAGGCGCTCGGCAAGTTCCTTAAACACGGCCGCCGACGACAGGCGGGCATTCGCCCCCTCGTTCCAGATCACCGGCAGCGCGGCAAGCGCCTGCCTGGCTTGCCAGTAAGACTTGGCGATCACTGCCACGCCCGCCATGCCCGGCGCCGCGTCGGAAAAATCCACTACGCCAACTACGCCCGGCATGCCCTTCACCGCGTCGGCATCCACCTTCTGCACGCGTCCGCCGATGGTCGGGCTCATCTTGACTGCCGCGTACACCAAGCCCTCGGGGCGCGGGTCGAGTCCGAAGGTCGCGCTGCCGTTGACCTTGGCCTGCGAATCCCGGCGCGGCTGCGGCGTGCCGATCAACTTGAATTCCTTCGGGTCCTTCAGGCGAATCGCGCCGGGCGTGCTGTTGACCGCCTTGGCCGCCAGCTCGCTGTAGCGCGCCTTCTTCCCGTCCGGATGGATCACCGCCCCCTCTTCCGTCCGGCACTGTTCCGGCGCCACGCCCCATTCCTTCGCCGCGGCCGCCACCAGCATCGCGCGTGCGGTTGCACCTGCCTCGCGCATCGGGTTCCAGGCGTCCTTCACTGACGACGAGCCGCCGGTGATCATCAGCCCGAACTCGCGAGCCGCCTTGCCGGTGAACCAGACCGCCGCCTCCTTGAAGGTGCCGGCCCCATCCGGATGGAAGGGCAAGCCGTCCTGGAGCACCGCAACGTTGCCGAAGATCTTGTCGATCGGCGCCCGTTCGATCTTCACCGTGGACAGCGGGACATCGAGTTCCTCGGCAACCAGCATCGGCAGCGCGGTGTACACGCCCTGTCCCATTTCGCACTGGGGCATGGCGACGATGACCGAGCCGTCGGCCGCAAGCTTGATCCAGCCGTTCAGCCGGACCTCGCCTTCGCCCACGGGCAGGGGATTGTCGGGATGCAAGCGCTGCCGTGGCGGCATCACGCCCCAGCCGACGATCAGGGCGCCGGTGAGGCCAAGACCGCCAAGCAGGAAACGGCGGCGGGAAGTGTTTTTGGGTTTGGTTTTCGGTTCGGCGGGCTGCATGGAGTCTCCGTATTTTGTTTTGCGTTTTCTGTGGCATCCTAGCCGACGCCGATTTCGCCTGTCTCGCTGCGTTGTCGAGCGTTTACTCTATAAATTCCCATAAGAATAATTCTTCCCAGAACATGACCGAGAATTTTTTCCAGTCCTTCATCATCCTGCTGCTGGTCACCGATCCCTTTGGCAACGTCCCTCTGTTCGTCAGTGCGCTTTCCAACGTCCCCGCCGAGCGCCGCGGACGCGTCATCGTACGCGAATGCGCGATTGCCTTCGTGCTCCTGCTGCTGTTCATGTTCTTCGGCCGCCACTTCCTGTCGGCGCTCCAGCTGAGCGACATCGCGCTGCGCATCGGCGGCGGCGTGATCCTGTTCCTGATTGCCTTGCGCATGGTGTTTCCGCAGCCGGGCGGCGTATTCGGCGATGGCGAGGGCGACCACGAACCCTTCATCGTGCCGCTGGCGATTCCCGCGCTGGCGGGACCGTCGGCGCTGGTCACGGTGCTGCTGTTCTCGTCGAACAGTGCGCGCGAAACGGTACTGCACGTCGCCGTGCTGTCGCTCGTTGCCGTGGTGTGGCTGATCGTACTCTTGAGCGCGGAGCGCATGCAGCGCGTGCTCGGCCCGCGCGTGATGACCGCGTTCGAGCGGCTGATGGGCCTGATCCTGACGGCGATGGCGGTGGAAATGCTGCTGGCGGGTATCCGTGCCTACGTCAAGTCGCTGGCCTGAGTCGCCAGCCCTATAGGTAGCCCCGCACCCAGTTCGCCAGGCCGGGCTCGTCGAGCATGGCGGCGCTGGTCTGCCAGATCACCTCGGCGGCCTCCCGCGGCGGCGCATCCAGCCGCCATTCGTTCAGATAGAGGAACAGCCCCATCGCCAGCAGGGCCACGCGTTCATTGCCGACCGCAAAGGGGCGGTAGCGCAGGATGCCGCATGCGTATGCCGCGGCGATATCGGCGATGTCGACCGGCCGCGCGACGGCCTGGTTGAGCGGATGCGACAGGGCCGCCTCCAGCAGCGCGTCGTCGCAGGGCGCCGGCTCGCTCCCCTGCTCCCCCAGGCTTTCCTCGTGCAGCAGCAGCAAGGCGTCCGGCTCGATGCAGAACAGGTTCATCCCGAGAGCGCGCGCAGCGCCTCCTTGTAGTCTTCGATGAATGCCCTGCCCGCATCCACCTGCTCCTGGATGGCAGGATGGTTGGAGGACAGGAGCAATCCGTCCGGGGTCTCCGTCAGGTAGACCGTGCCGCCGGCGCCGCGCCTGAGCTTGGCCAGCACCTCGCGGGGCAGGACCACGCCAAGGGCGTCGCCGAGGGGGATCAGTTTCAATGCATGCATGACTTCCCTGTTTGAATGCGTCTTCAGTACATGTTAGTCAACGCCTTGGGGAAATCAAAAGTAATGCGGTGCTTAAATGGTCTTGTAGAAATAAAAGATCGTCAGCACGAACCCGACCGCGATGATGAAACGGCGCAGCCACAGCGCGGGGATCTTGCGGGCAATGCTCGCGCCCCAGTAGCCGCCGAGCGTCGCGGTCGCCAGCATGACCATGGTGTACGGCCAGTCCACCGCGCCGGCGATCACGAAGGTCATCACGGTCACGCTGTAAATGATCGCCGACAGCAGGTTCTTGATGGCGTTGATCTCGTGCACATCGTCATGCCCCGACATCGCCAGGCTGGCCAGCATCAGAATGCCCATGCCGGCGCCGAAGAAGCCGCCGTAGACCGACACCACCGCATGCCCGGCGAGCGAGGTCGGGCTATTGCCCGGCTTGCCCGCGTCGGCGCCGCGCAGCATGGCCGAAATGCGGCCGGAGAACGCAAACAGCACGGTCGCAAACAGCAGCAGCCACGGGATCAGCTTGGAGAAGACCGCATCCTTCGTCGCCAGCAGCAGGAGCCCGCCGCCGATGCCGCCGATGAAGGAAACGATCCCCATCGGGATGAGGTAACGCTTGTAGCGCGCCAGTTCGTTCCGGTATGCCCAGGCGCCGGACAAACTGGCCGGCCACAAGGCGACCGAGTTGCTGGCGTTGGCCGCGACCGGCGGCACGCCGGCTGCCAGCAGCGCGGGAAACGAGAAGAAGGTCCCGCCGCCGGCGACGGAATTCATCGCGCCGGCGCAGAAGGCCGCGACGCCTACGAGTGCGATCTGCCAGGCTGTCATTTCGCGCCTCCCTGCACATAGGCCAGGAGCGCGTTCATGTCCGGCCCTGTGGCGTCCGGCGTCACGCCCAGTTCCTCGAGCGGCGCATTGGCGCGGTTGATCCAGAAGGTGGTGTAGCCGAACCAGGTGGCGCCGCAGGCATCCCAGCAGTTGCTCGATACGAACAGGATGTTCCTTGCCGACAGGCCGAATACATCCGGCGCCAGCTGGTAGGCTTCCGGCGCCGTCTTGTACTTCTTGACCGCGTCCACCGACAGGATGTGATGGAAGATGCCGTGCATGCCGTTCGCTTCCACGGCGGCGTCCAGCATTTGCGGGTTGCCGTTGGAGAGGATGGCCATCTTCAGGCCCAGCGCCTTCAGTTTTTGCAGCACCCCGAGGTTTTCCGGGAAGGCCTTGAGCTTCGCGTACTGCCCCATCAGGATGTTCTGCGCATCCAGCGTCAGGTCCAGCCCGAGCTTGCGGCAGCTGAAGACGAGCGCATCCTGGGTCACTTCCCAGAACGGCTTGTAGGTGGAACACATGGTGCGCAGGCGGGTGTACTCGATCTGCTTGTCGCGCCAGAGTTCGGCGAGTGCGGCGCCGCGTTTCGGGAACAGCTTTTCGGCGAGCTCCCCGATGGAGTACACGTCGAACAAGGTGCCGTAGGCGTCGAAGGCGATGGCTTGGATGGTCATGAATGAGGATGGGGTTTCCGGGGAATTCGAGTATATGCAATATAAATAGATATAAACAAAACTAAAAATCACTTTATTATTGCGTTTAAGTATCAGATCCCCTATCGTCAGCAAATGGACCAGTTCAAGCAGATCTCCACCTTCGTCGAAGTGGCCGTGCGCGGCAGCCTGACCGCGGCCGCGCGGGCGGAAGGCATTGCGCCGGCGATGATCGGCCGGCGGCTCGACGCGCTCGAGGAGCGGCTCGGCGTGAAGCTGCTGCAGCGGACCACGCGCAAGATCGCGCTGACGAACGAAGGCGTAGCCTTTCTTGAAGACTGCCAGCGCATCCTCGCCGAACTGGAGGAGGCCGAGACGGCCGTGTCCGAGCGTAGCGCGCGCGCCAGCGGCCACCTGCTGATTTCCGCCCCGGCGGGCTTCGGGCGCCAGCACGTGGCGCCCTTGATCCCCTCCTTCCTCGCCCACCACGGCGACGTCAATGTCACGCTCAACCTCAACGACCGCGTGGTGGACCTGATCGGCGAAGGCATCGACGTCGCCATCCGCATCGCCGCCCTGTCCGACTCCAGCCTGATCGGGGTGAAGCTGGCCGACAACAAGCGGGTGGTGGTCGCCTCCCCGGCCTACATCAAGAGGCACGGCACGCCCGCCTCGCTCGACGACCTCGCCCGCCACAACTGCCTGGCGTTCAGCAGCGACGGCAGCCAGCGCGGCTGGACCTTCCGCCAGAACGGCAAGAACGTGACACTGAAAGTCGCCGGCAACATGGTCTGCAACGACGGCGCGGTGCTGCACGACTGGGCGCTGGCCGGCAAGGGATTGGCTTGGCGTTCGATGTGGGAGGTCGGCAATGCGATCGAGTCGGGGCAACTGGTGACGGTGCTCGACGAATTCGCCGCGCCTGGAAACGACATCTATGCCGTCTTCGCCCAGCGGCGCCACCTTCCCCTGCGCATCCGCGCCTTCGTCGACTTCCTGCGCCACGCCTACGCCCAGCCCGGATACTGGCGCAAATCCTGAACGTCTTTCACGTATCGCTTGCATGCTTTTCATCCATCCCCGCCGTTGCGCGTGACAGAATCGGTCACGCTGCTTCCCAGCGGAAACCCAAAAACATGATGAGGAGATATCGCATGAAAGCTTTGCTCAAGGGATTTGCATTCGTGGCATTCGCCGGTTTTGTCGCCGGCTCCGCCGTTGCCGCCGAGCGCGGCAGCGCCGAGGAAGCATCTGCCCTCGTCAAGAAAGCCGTCACCTACATCAAGGCCAACGGCAAGGAAAAGGCCTTCGCGGCGATCAATGACCCCAAGGGCCAGTTCGCCGACCGCGACCTGTACATCTTCGTCTACGACATGAAGGGGACGAACATGGCCATCGGCAACGGCAACGCCGCCAAGATGAACGGCAAGAACATGCTCGACATGCGCGACGCCGACGGGAAGTACATCATCAAGGGCTTCATCGACCTGCTCAACGCCAAGGGCAGCGGATGGTTCGACTACAAGTGGCCCAACCCGGTGAGCAAGAACGTCGAAGCCAAGTCCAGCTATGTCGAAAAGGTGGACGACCTGATCGTAGGCTCCGGCATCTACAAGCAGTAAGCCGATTCACTTAAGGCCGCGCATAGAGAAAGTCATTCCTGCGAAAGCAGGAATCCAGCGGCGTTAAACGGCCCGCAAGACGCTGGATCCCGACGTTTGTCGGGATGATGGCGGTGGGCGGGCGTCCGTTTTATTACAAGCTCAGAACTGGTAACCGACGCGCAGCGCGCCCCAGTGCTTGCCGTTGACGAACAAGGGCACCGACAGATCCTTCATCACTGCGAAGTTGCCGCCGCCCATGTCGCGGCGGTAGGTCTGCAGCAGGAAGGGCTTGCGATTGTTGATCGCCGCCCATTCGGTGCGGCCGGTGAAAAAGCGCCGGTTGCGCGCGTTGGCCTGGTTCCAGAGCGGATCGCTCCCCTGCGGCTTGGAGAACTTCTTGTTGTGCGTGGGGATATACCCCTTGCGGTCGGCCGCGACGCTGAAGACCACTTTCGGCGATAGCGACAGCAGCGGCTCGAGCACGTCTGGCAACACCTTGTCGCAGTAGGGCGTGAATTTCGCCATGAACTGCTCGGGGTTGGTCCCCGGGATGCGCTTGTGCTGTTCGTCGAACATGTCCGCCATCGACAGTTCGCCCTTGCGGATACCGTCCTCAAGCAATTCCATGATGCGCTTGCCGGCCGCCACTGCCGCCTCGATGAAGGGCGTGTCCTCTGTGCGCACGCCGCTTTCCGCCGCCATTTCGATCAGCGACTCCGACAGCGTCAGGAAACCTTCGGTACGCTTGCGGGCGTTCTGCAGCGCGGCGGCGGTGCCGGCTACCTGGTCGGACAGCCCGCTTACCGATTCGAGCACACCGGCGCAACTGTTCAGGTTGTGCTGCGCAGCCTCGGCGATGGCCGCCACACCGCGCTCCACCTCGGACACGGCGGCATCGAAGGTGCCCCCCTTGGCGTCGCTCTTCTGCCTGCTGTCCTTGGACTGGATATCGTCGGCCAAGGCCTTGATGCGCGCATCGAGCTGGGTGACCGTGCTCATGATCTGCTTGGAGGATTGCTCGACCTTGGCGGCAAGGTCACGCACGGCATCGGCCACGACAGCGAAGCCTCGGCCCGCTTCGCCGGCGCGCTTGGCTTCGACGGAAGCATTGAATGCGACCAGCCTGGTCTGCAGGGCGATCTGGGTGATTTCATTGGCGGCGTCGGCGACTTCCGACAGGTTGTCGGTCACCGCGATCACCCCCTGCCCGATCTGCTCGACCGTCCGGCGCGCGCGCAGCACCGAATCCGTGCTGGCCTTGGTGACCGACTCGATCTCGCGATTGGCCCGCACCATGGCGTCAATCTCTCCGGCCAGCGCCTTGAAGGTATCGGCCTGTCTGCCGCTCGTGGCGGCAAGGTCGTCGATCAGGCCGTTGAGGTCGGCCGCTTCCTTGCCGATGTCGCCGGCACTATGCGCGATGCTGCCGACCACCCGTTCCAGATCTGCTGCCGGCGCTTCCTTCCGGACTTCCGGCTCATGCATTGCCTTTCCGAATTTGAACATCTTCTCCCCTCCCGATAGTCTTTCTTATGAGCACTATTCAAGTGCATCGTACACCTTCAATCGGTGACGTGCAGGGGGAAGATGAGATGAAAAGTTTTTCCGGGTACGGCCAGCTCGCATTTTTGCAACAGGGCTGACTAGCGACGGTAAGCGGGCGTCTCCACCCGTGCCGCATATTCCCGGCTCTTGTTGCT
>Ga0196971_1000688_pt1 | contig 21705 bp, 17 predicted proteins | sample S1v_1013CmetaG_FD_148660 | JGI IMG/M metagenome (GOLD analysis project Ga0196971, IMG submission 148660) | Soil microbial communities from Anza Borrego desert, Southern California, United States - S1+v_10-13C | ecosystem: Environmental > Terrestrial > Soil > Desert | place: USA: California...
TGCGAGCCGCGTGGTGTGGAAGGCCGAGGTCAGGTTGATCGCGATGATGGCGTCCCAGCGCTCCACCGGGAAATCCTCGACGTTCGCGACATGCTGGATACCGGCATTGTTGATGAGGATATCGACCCCGCCGAACCGCTCCGCCGCGAACTGCATCATTGCTTCAATTTCGGCCGGCTTGGACATGTCGGCATTATGGTAAGCCGTTTGCACGCCGAACTCGTCACGCACACTCGCTTGCAATGCTTCAATTTCCTTGATGTCGCCGAAGCCGTTGAAAACGATGTTCGCCCCTTTTGCCGCGAAGGCGCGAGCGATTCCCAAGCCGATGCCTGAGGTGGAGCCGGTGACCAGTGCGGTTTTCCCTTGATGCATATTGCCTTGCATGATGTCCTCTGCGAATGAAATTTGGAATTGGCGACGAACCTGAGCGAGATTTTAAGCGGAACGCCCAGTAAAATGTGAGAATGACAATCGGATAAACTGATTCGCGACAAAATCCCGAGCAAATGACTCAACATCAGATCAGGACCGTGCAATGCCTGTCGCCTGCCGGCTTGCACAACATGGCCTACCAGGAATGGGGCGATCCGGACAATCCCCGGGTGTTGGTCTGTGTACACGGGGTGACGCGCGTTTCGGGTGATTTTGACAACATGGCACGCGCTTTGTGCGATGTCTATCGCGTGGTTTGCCCGGATGTCGTCGGGCGCGGGCGGTCCTCCCGGCTGCTCGACCCGAGACATTATCACTTGGCACAGTATGTGAGCGACATGGTGACCCTGCTGGCGCGCCTCGATGCAGGCACCGTGCACTGGTTTGGCACATCGATGGGCGGGCTGATCGGCATGGGACTTGCTGCGATGAAGGACAGCCCGGTGAGCAAACTGGTGCTGAACGATGTCGGGCCGGCGTTGAATCCGGCGGCGATCGCCCGCATTGCCGACTACATCGGCAAGGACCTGCGCTTTGCAAGCTTCGAGGAAGCGCACCGCTACATCCGCGATATTTCGCTGCCGTTCGGTCCGCATTCGGACGAGGAGTGGCGCAAGCTCGCCGCCGACGTGCTGAAGCAGGACACCGACGGCCAGTGGATCCTGCACTACGACCCGGGTCTGGCAGTGCCGATCAAGGCGCTCACACCGGAGCAGGTCCGGCAGTCCGAGGCAATGTCCTGGATGGCGTACGATGCGATCGCCTGCCCGACGCTGCTGGTGCGCGGGGCGGAGTCGGACCTGCTGACACCGGAGGTGGCGAAGGCGATGACCGAACGCGGGCCGAAGGCCAGGCTGGTGGAGATCCCTGGTGTCGGCCATGCGCCGACCTTCCAGCGCGCGGACCAGATTGCCGTCGCCAGGGACTTCCTGCTCGCATAAAAGGAAAGAATCGAACACTATGGAAATCAAACGCTTGCACGTCGGAAAAACTCTGTCGGAGGTGGCAATCCACAATGGGACAGTGTATCTCGCCGGCCAGATCGCCGAAGACCTGACGCAGAACATTGAAGGCCAGACGCGCGAAGTGCTCGGCCACATCGACCGCCTGCTGGCCGAAGCAGGCAGCGACAAGTCGCGCATCCTGATGTGCCAGATCTACATCGCCGACATGAAGGATTTCGCCGAGATGAACGCAGTCTGGAACGAATGGGTCGCCGACGGCAATTCCCCGCCGCGCGCTACCGTCGAAGCCAAGCTCGCCAAGCCTGAATGGCTGGTCGAAATGGTCGTCACCGCCGCACAGAAATAATCCTCATGGTTTCCATCGTCGCAACGCCCAGCGAGGCGCATGTGCATCTGTCGGCCGGGCTGACGGCGGAAGACAGCGCGCGCGTGCTCGATGCGCTGGCGTTCGTCGAACCGATCTACCGCGGCAAGGCGGTGCCCACCGGACAGGATACCTTCGCGTTTGCGCAGGGAACCGCGCTGACGCTGTCGCTGCTCAACAGCGATGCAGACTCCCGCATCGCCGGCCTGTTGTTCGAGCTGCCGGCGATCGATCCCAAGGCTGCGGAAGGCATCGAGGCGCGTTTCGGCGCCGATATCGCCGACCTGGTCGGCGGCATACGCCAGTTGATGCGCCTGCACGAGCAGACCTTCGGCTACCAGGAAGTGGGACGCGGCAAGAACGCATCGCAGCAGGCGGCGGAGCAGCTGGAGACGCTGCGCAAGATGCTGCTGGCAATGGCCAGCGACATGCGGGCCGTTCTCGTGCGCCTGTCATCGCGCGTGACGACGCTGCGTTATTTCGCCGAGCTCAAGCTGGAGAACGAGCGGACGCACCAGTACGCGCGCGAAACGCTGGACCTGTACGCGCCCCTGGCCAACCGCCTTGGCGTGTGGCAGTTGAAGTGGGAGCTGGAAGACCTTGCCTTCCGCTTCCTCGAGCCCGACACCTACAAGCGCATCGCAAGGATGCTCGAGGAAAAACGGCTGGAGCGGGAAAGCTTCGTCGAAGCGGCGATCGCGCGCCTGAAGGCCGAACTCGCCGCCACCGGCATCAAGGCCGACGTGTCGGGGCGGCCGAAGCACATCTACAGCATCTGGAACAAGATGCGCGGCAAGGCGCTCGATTTTTCGAAGTTGTATGACGTGCGCGCCTTCCGCGTGATCGTTGACGACCTGCGCGCCTGCTACGCCGTGCTCGGCATGGTGCACAACATCTGGACGCCGATTCCGGAAGAATTCGACGATTACATTTCCCGGCCCAAGCCGAACGGCTACCAGTCGCTGCACACCGTGGTGATCGCCGAGGACGGCCGGGCGCTCGAGGTGCAGATCCGCACGCACGAGATGCATCGCTTCGCCGAGTATGGCGTTGCCGCCCACTGGCGCTACAAGGAAACCGGCGGCTCCAGTTTCTCGGCACAGAAGTACGATGAGAAGATCGCCTGGCTGCGGCAGCTGCTGGCCTGGAAGAGCGAAGTCGCGGACGCCGTCGTCGGCCAGGAAGACATGCAGCGCGAGTGGGTGCAGAAGCTCAAGGACGCCGCACTCGATGACCGCATCTATGTGCTGACGCCGCAGGCAAGGGTGATCGAACTGCCCAATGGCGCGACGCCGATCGACTTTGCGTATCACCTGCACACCGAGCTCGGCCACCGCTGCCGCGGCGCCCGCGTGGATGGCGTGATGGTGCCGCTGAACACGCCATTGAAAAACGGGCAGACGGTGGAAATCATCACTGCCGGGCGCAGCGCGGCCAATGCCGGCCCGTCGCGCGACTGGCTGGGGCCGGGGTATGTCAACAGCCCGCGCACCCGCGCCAAGGTGCGGGCCTGGTTCAATGCGATCGAGCAAGAGGAGACCCTTGCGCGCGGCCGCAGCATGGTGGAGAAGACCCTGCAGCGCGAAGGCAAGACCGCGGTCAGCCTCGATGAACTCGCGCACAAGCTCGGTTTTCCGAAGGTTGACGAGCTTTTCCTCGCGGTGGGCAAGGAAGAGTTCGGCCTGCGCAGCATCGAACTGGTACTGCATGCCGATGCCGTGCACAAGCATGCCGCCAGACCGGCGGAAGAAACGGTCATCACCAACAAGAGCCGCGCATCGAGCATTTCACAGGGCGCCAGTTCGGGCGTGCTGGTCGTCGGGACGGAAGGATTGCTGACCCAGCTGGCGCGCTGCTGCAAGCCGGCGCCGCCGGACGAGATCGTCGGTTTCATCACGCGTGGCAAGGGCGTGTCCATCCATCGAGCCAACTGCAAGAACCTGGCGCAGATGCGCATGAAGGCGCTGGAGCGCGTGATCCAGACGACCTGGGGCGAGCCGGGCAGGGACACGGTCTACCCGGTCGATATTTTCATTTTCGCCAATGACCGCCAGGGCCTGTTGCGCGACATCACCGAAGTCTTTTCGCGCGAGAAGATCAATGTGATCGGCGTCAGTACGCAAAGCGCAAAGGGGCAGGCGCGCATGTCGTTTACCGCCGAGATTTCATCCACGTCGCAATTGCAGAAGGCGCTGGGCGTGATCCGCGAGGTGAGCGGCGTGCTCGACGTGCAGCGCCAGTAGGGCCTGCTAGCGCTCTTCCACCATGCCCGGCAGCTCCGCCTGCAGCGTCACATGGTCGATGCCGTGCTTGGCTTGCAGCATGGCCTTGATGTCGCGCAGGACGGCAGGCCATTGCTGCAGGTCGCCGATTTCGAGGTGGCCGATCAGTGCCGGATGGCCCGCCGACATTTCCCATACGTGCAGGTCATGCACGGACAGCACGCCTTCGATGGACGCGATGTCGGTGCCTACCTGGATATAGTCGATGTCGTGCGGCACGCCTTCCATCAGCACGTGGTAGGAATCGCGCAGCACCGCAATGGTGGACTTCAGGATCAGCAGGGACACCAGCAGAGACAGCAGCGGATCGATGGCCAGCCAGCCGGTGAAATAGATGACCGCGCCGGCCGCCAGCGCCGCTACCGAGCCGAGCATGTCGCCGAATACATGCACCAGCGCTGCGCGGGTGTTCACGCTTTTCTGGTCGCGCGACAGCAGCCAGGCGACAATGATATTGACGACCAGGCCGATCAGGGCCACGGTGAAGACCGTCTTGCCCTGCACCGGCTCGGGATTGGAGAAGCGCTGTGCGGCTTCGATCACGATCCACGCCACCACTGCCAGCATCGCGAGGCCGTTCATGAATGCGGCCAGGGCTTCCGCCCGGCCGAATCCGAATGAATGCTTCGGCGACGGCGGCCGCGTGGCGATGTACTGTGCCAGCAGCGCGAGGCCGAGCGCAGTGCTGTCGGTCACCATGTGGCCGGCGTCGGAAATCAGCGCCAGCGAGTTCGACCAGAATCCAGCGATCACCTCGATTGCCGCAAAGCTCAGCGTCAACAGCACGGACAATGCCAGTACGGTCGGCTTGCGGCCTTCGGCAACGTGCTGATGAGCGGAGTCGCCCGCACGGTGCGCGTGCAGGTGAGTTGCGGAGGCGGGACGATGCTTGCTGGGCATGATGTGCGAGGCGACCGGGACTGACCGTCGGATATGAGGTTTTGCTAAGATCTTGCCGGAGGGGGGGCGAATTATTGCCGAGTGTACAGCATCCGTTGTCAATCGCATATTCGATCGCCGTCATCGCCCCGCTTCATTATCCGGAACCCGCCATGCCGAAATTTGCCGCCAACCTGAGCCTGATGTACAACGAGTACGAATTTCTCGATCGTTTCGCCGCTGCTGCAAGGGATGGCTTTACCGCGGTCGAGTTCCTTTTTCCGTACGGTTTCATTGCCGGCGAAATCAAGGCAAGGCTGCGCGACAGCGAACTGACGCAGGTCTTGTTCAATTGCCCGCCGGGCGACTGGGCTGCAGGCGAGCGCGGCATCGCATCGCTGCCGGGGCGGGAGGAGGAGTTCAAGCGCAGCATCGAAAGGGCGCTCGGCTACGCGCAGGTGCTCGGCAACACGCGCCTGCATGTGATGGCGGGATTGCTCCAGTACGGGCAGGATCGCGGGCGCCACCTCGAGGTGTATCTCCACAATCTTGCGTACGCCGCTCAGCAGGCGGCCGCTCACGGCGTCACCGTCCTGATCGAGCCGATCAATACGCGCGACATGCCCGGCTATCTGCTGAACACGCAGGAAGAAGCGCACGCGATCTGCCGCGAGGTGGGCGCGCCGAACCTGAAGGTGCAGTTCGACCTCTATCATTGCCAGATCGTCGAGGGCGACGTCGCGATGACGATGCGGCGTGACATTGCCGGCATCGGGCACATGCAGATCGCCGGCGTTCCCGAAAGGAACGAGCCGGATACCGGGGAGCTGCATTACCCCTATCTGTTCGGCCTGATGGACGAACTCGGTTACGACGGCTGGGTGGGCTGCGAGTACCGGCCGAAAGCGGGCACCTCCGAAGGACTCGGATGGTTCAGGAAAGTGATGAGCAACAAGTACTAGCGCAACTGAAAAATTGCCGCTATAATTTCGCTTCTTTAGGCTCGTAGCTCAGCTGGTTAGAGCACTACCTTGACATGGTAGGGGTCGTTGGTTCGAGTCCAATCGAGCCTACCAACGAACAACACACTGTAAGAGCGAGAAAGGCAGTCCCGGTTATGACACCGCGAACTAACACCGCAGAGGTATTAGTACGGCGCTAGTCGGGGTCTTTTTCGTCTCTGTAAATCGAAAAAACGCGGCTAGTCCGCGTTTTTTTTCGTCCGCAGTTTTTAATACTTGATCTAGCGTCAGTCACAACATTGCGCTGACAAGGAGAGCAAAATGGTAGCAGTCCGACTCCCAGATGGTTCCCAACGCCAATTCGACGCGCCGGTCACAGTCGCGCAGGTCGCCGCCAGTATCGGCACCGGTCTCGCCAAGGCGGCACTGGCGGGCAAGGTGGATGGCAAGCTGGTCGACACGTCCTTCCTGATCGAGCGTGATGCCGACCTGGCAATCGTCACCGACAAGGACCCGGAAGGACTGGATGTGATTCGCCATTCGACCGCGCACCTGCTTGCGTACGCGGTGAAGGAGCTGTTTCCGGATGCGCAGGTCACCATCGGTCCGGTAATCGAGAACGGCTTCTACTACGACTTCTCCTACAAGCGCCCGTTTACGCCCGAAGACCTGCAGGCGATCGAGAAGAAGATGGCAGAGCTGGCGAAGAAGGATGAGCCGGTCACCCGCAAGGTGCTGCCGCGCGACGAGGCGGTCGCCTACTTCAAGTCGATCGGCGAAGCATACAAGGCCGAGATCATCGAATCGATCCCGCAGGGCGAAGACGTGTCGCTCTATTCCAAAGGCAAATTCACCGATCTGTGCCGCGGTCCGCACGTGCCGTCCACCGGCAAGCTGAAGGTGTTCAAGCTGATGAAGCTGGCCGGCGCCTACTGGCGTGGCGACTCGAAGAACGAAATGCTGCAGCGCGTGTACGGCACCGCCTGGGCAAGGAAGGAAGAGCAGGAGGCCTACCTGCACATGCTGGAAGAGGCCGAGAAGCGCGACCACCGCAAGCTGGGCAAGGCGCTCGACCTGTTCCATTTCCAGGACGAGGCGCCCGGCCTGATCTTCTGGCACCCGAAGGGCTGGACGATCTGGCAACAGGTCGAACAGTACATGCGCCGCGTCTACCAGGAGAACGGCTACCAGGAAGTCAAGGCGCCGCAAATCCTTGACCGCGCTCTGTGGGAAAAGACCGGGCACTGGGACAACTATCGCGAAAACATGTTCGTGACCGAGTCCGAGAACCGCAGCTATGCGCTCAAGCCGATGAATTGCCCGGGCCATGTGCAGATCTACAACTCCGGCCTGCGCAGCTACCGCGACCTGCCGCTGCGTTTCGGCGAGTTCGGCCAGTGCCACCGCAACGAATCATCGGGTGCGCTGCATGGGCTGATGCGGGTGCGCGGCTTCACGCAGGACGACGGCCACATTTTCTGCACCGAAGAGCAGATCGAGGGCGAGGTCACCGCCTTCCACCGGCAGGCGATGCAGGTGTACAAGGACTTCGGCTTCTCCGACATTTCGATCAAGATCGCGCTGCGTCCGGATTCCCGCATCGGCTCGGACGAAACCTGGGACCGCGCGGAGCACACGCTGCGCGCGGCGCTCGAGGCATGCGGCGTCAGCTGGACGGAGTTGCCGGGTGAGGGCGCGTTCTACGGGCCGAAGATCGAATATCACCTGAAGGATTCGCTTGGCCGCCCGTGGCAGGTCGGCACGATGCAGGTCGATTTCTCGATGCCGGGCCGCCTCGGGTCCGAGTATGTCGCGGAAGACAATACCCGCAAGGTGCCGGTCATGTTGCACCGGGCAATCGTCGGTTCGCTGGAGCGCTTCGTCGGTATCCTGATCGAAAACCACGCCGGCGCGTTGCCGCTGTGGCTGGCACCGGTGCAGATCGCCGTGCTCAATATCTCCGATGCCCAGGCTGATTACGCTCAAGAAGTTGCACAAAACCTGAAAAAACAAGGGTTTAGGGTGCATGTCGATTTGCGTAACGAGAAAATAACCTATAAAATACGCGAGCATTCGATTCAGAAGCTGCCTTATATCGTCGTGATCGGCGACAAGGAGCGGGATGCGAAAACAGTGGCCGTGCGTGCGCGGGGCAACGTCGACCTGGGTGTGATGCCCGTCGACGCATTGGTGGATCGACTCAGGCATGAGGCCGACACCAAAGCCTGAGAGGGAATTTCCCGGCGCCAGAGCACGGCTTAATTATTTGATTTTTAAAGGAAACTGCAATAGCTACGGACAAGTCGCATCGCATCAACGGCGAAATCAATGCGCCGGAACTGCGTCTCAGTGGGGTCGATAACGAGCCGTTGGGCATCGTGAGTCTGGCCGAAGCCTTCCGCCTGGCGGAAGCAGCAAATGTGGATCTGGTGGAAATCGCACCGAATGCGAATCCGCCCGTCTGTCGCCTGATGGACTATGGCAAGTTCAAGTATCAGGAGCAGAAGAAGGCTCACGAAGCGAAGCTGAAGCAGAAGGTCATCCAGGTCAAGGAAATCAAGTTCCGGCCGGGGACCGACGATGGCGATTACAACATCAAGCTGCGCAACCTGGTGAAGTTTCTGGAAGAAGGCGACAAGACCAAGATCACGTTGCGCTTCCGTGGCCGTGAAATGGCGCACCAGGACATCGGGATGCGCATGCTGGAGCGATTGAAGGCGGACCTGGAGCCGTACGGCCAGGTCGAGCAGTTTCCGAAGATGGAGGGCCGCCAGATGGTGATGGTGCTGGCGCCCAAGAAGAAGAAATAAGGATTTCATTGGTTGTTCCGTCAAGCGAACAACCGGTGCAAATGGCGGCGGACCCGATTTCGCCGCCCAACAAGTGAAAGCAGGCATCCAAGAGCAACGAAGTGTTGCCACCTGCAATCATGTTAAAAATGGAGCTGTCCGAAAGGACAGAACTTGTCATGCCTAAGATGAAGACGAAGAGCAGCGCGAAGAAGCGCTTCCGCGTGCGTCCGGGCGGTACCGTCAAGCGCGGTCAAGCCTTCAAGCGCCACATCCTCACCAAGAAAACCACCAAGACCAAGCGCCAGCTGCGCGGCGCAGTGGACGTCCATGAGACAAACATGGATTCCATCCGCGCGATGATGCCGTTCGCCTAACCTCACATAAGGAGCAAATATGCCTCGAGTAAAACGTGGGGTCACAGCGCGGGCCCGTCATAAGAAAGTCCTCGACCAGGCCAAAGGCTATCGTGGTCGTCGCAGTACCGTATACCGCATCGCCAAGCAGGCGGTCATGCGCGCAGGCCAGTACGCCTACCGCGATCGCCGCAACAAGAAGCGCGTATTCCGCGCCCTGTGGATCACCCGTATCAATGCCGCCACGCGCGAGCATGGCGTGACCTACAGCGTGTTCATGAACGGCCTCAAGAAAGCCAACATCGGCCTCGACCGCAAGGTCCTGGCAGACATGGCTGTGATGGACAAGCCGGCATTTGCCGCGATTGTCAACCAGGTGAAGGCCAACATCGCTGCTTGAGTGTTGTGTACGTAGGCGCCGCTGCGAGGCGGCGCCGCATTGAGCGGGGCAGAGGTGGCACACCTGTGCCCCGTTTCATTTTGAGCGCCTGCTAGGCATCAAGGCAGCCGCTCCCGGGATCAGCGTTTCCGGATCCATCTTTTCGATCTATTTTTTCGGGCGAAAAAGCCGCATGAACTCCCTAGAACAAATCGTCGTCCAGGCGCAGGCCGATTTTGCAGAGGCGGCAGACGCCGCCGCGCTGGAGAACGCGAAAGCCAAATACCTCGGCAAGACAGGACAGATTACCGAACAGATGAAGGGCCTGGGCAAGCTGGCGCCGGAGGAGCGCAAGACCCAGGGTGCCGTGATCAACGCCGCCAAGGAAAAGATCGAAGCCGCACTGAATGCGCGCCGTGACGCGCTGGCCAATGCGCAGATGCAGGCGCGGCTGAATGCCGAAGCGATCGATGTCACGCTGCCCGGCCGCGGCCGCGGCAAGGGCGGCATCCATCCTGTGATGCGGACCTGGGAGCGCGTGGAAGAAATTTTCCGCTCGATCGGCTTCGACGTCGCCGACGGTCCTGAAATCGAAACCGACTGGACCAATTTCACCGCATTGAACAGCCCGGAAAACCATCCGGCGCGTTCGATGCAGGATACCTTCTACATCGAAGGCAACGACACGCAGGGCAAGCCGCTGCTGCTGCGCACCCACACCAGCCCGATGCAGGTGCGCTATGCCCGCATGCACAAGCCGCCGATCAAGGTGATCGCGCCGGGGCGCACCTACCGCGTCGACAGCGATGCGACCCATTCGCCGATGTTCCACCAGGTCGAAGGCTTGTGGATCGCCGAAGACATCAGCTTTGCCGACCTGAAGGGCGTCTACCTGAATTTCGTGCAGGCCTTCTTCGAAACCGATGACCTGCAGGTGCGCTTCCGTCCCTCTTACTTCCCGTTTACCGAGCCGTCCGCCGAGATCGACATCGCGTTCGGCAGCGGGCCGCTCAAGGGCCGCTGGCTCGAGGTGTCCGGCTCCGGCCAGGTGCATCCGACCGTGGTGCGCAACTTCGGACTGGACCCGGAGCGTTACATCGGCTTTGCGTTCGGCTCCGGCCTGGAGCGCCTGACAATGCTGCGCTACGGGATCAACGACCTGCGCCTTTTCTACGAAGGCGACCTGCGTTTCCTGAAGCAGTTCAACTGAAAAAATACACGGGGCGCCGCACGACGATGCCCACGCTGCGCCCGACACCCGCTGTAGAAGCGGGGAAAACGTTTTCTGAAGGTTCTGACTATGCAATTCTCCGAGAGCTGGCTGCGTACCCTGGTTGATCCGAAGATGACATCGGACGAGCTGTCGCATTTGCTGACCATGTCCGGTCTGGAAGTGGAAGAGGTGGAGCCGGTGGCACCGCCGTTCTGCCATGTGGTCGTCGCCAAGGTCGTCGAAGTGGCAAAGCACCCGAATGCCGACCGGCTCAACGTCTGCCAGGTGGATGCAGGCACCGGCACGCTGCTCAACATCGTCTGCGGCGCGCCGAATGTGCGTCCAGGCATGAAGGTGCCGTGCGCAATGGCCGGCGCCAAGCTGCCGCCGGGAGAAGACGGCAAGCCCTTCGAAATCAAGATCGGCAAGTTGCGCGGCGTCGAATCGCAGGGGATGCTGTGCTCGGCGCGTGAACTGAAGCTCTCCGAGGACCATGGCGGACTGCTCGAGCTGCCCGACGACGCGCCGGTCGGCCAGAATTTCCGCGACTACTACCAGCTCAACGACCTCAAGTTCACCATCAAGCTGACTCCGAACAAGGCGGACTGCCTGTCGGTGCTCGGTGTCGCGCGCGAAGTATCGGCGCTGACCGGCACGCCCCTCAAGGCGCCGGGCTTCAAGACCGTGACGGTCAATACCGACGAGAAGCTGCCGGTAAAGATTTCCGCGCCCGACCTCTGCGGCCGTTTTTCGGGCCGCGTGATCCGCAACCTGAATGCGCATGCGCAGACGCCGGACTGGATGAAGCGCCGACTGGAGCGCAGCGGACAGCGCCCGATCTCGGCGCTGGTCGACATCTCCAACTACGTGATGCTCGAACTCGGCCGCCCGAGCCATGTGTTCGACCTCGACAAGATCCATGGCGGCCTCGATGTGCGCTGGGGGCGCCCGGGGGAATCGCTCAAGCTCCTGAATGGCAATACCATTGAACTCGACAACTGGGTGGGCGTGATCGCCGACGACAAGGAAATTGAATCGCTCGCCGGCATCATGGGCGGCGATTCCACCGCCGTGTCGCTCGACACCACCAACATCTACCTCGAGGCGGCATTCTGGTGGCCGCAGTCCATCCAGGGTCGCGCCCGCCGCTACAACTTCTCGACCGATGCGGCGCACCGCTTCGAGCGCGGCGTCGACTATGCGACGACGGTGGAGCATATCGAGCGCATCACCTCGCTCATCGTGGAAATCTGCGGCGGCAAGGATACCGTGGTCGGCCCGGTGGACGACCATGTGGTGAACCTGCCGCAGCGCAAGCCGGTCTCCGTGCGCACCGCGCGCGCGGCCAAGGTGATCGGCGTGCCGGTCTCGGACGAGCAGATCGCCGACATTTTCCGCCGTCTCGGCCTCGACTTCACGCAGGAAGCGGGCACATTCACCGTCACGCCGCCATCGTACCGCTTCGATATCGAGATCGAGGAAGACCTGATCGAGGAAATCGCACGCGTCTACGGCTTCGAAAACATTCCGGCACAGCCGCCCGTTGCGCCGAACATGATGCGCATTGCGCCCGAAAACACCCGTTCGCTGTTCGCGGTGCGCCGCCAGCTGGCCGACCTCGACTACCAGGAAGTGGTCAACTTCAGCTTTGTCGAGGAAACCTGGGAAACGGACTTTGCCAACAACACGAATCCGATCCGGCTGCAGAATCCGATCGCGAGCCAGATGAGCGTGATGCGTTCGACGCTGCTGGGCAGCCTGGTGGCGAACGTGCGCTACAACCTGAACCGCAAGATCAACCGGGTTCGCGTGTTCGAGGTCGGCGCCGTCTATCTGCGCGATGCCGCCACCCAGGACGGACCGCTGACCGTGGCCGGTTACGACCAGCCGAAACATATCGCCGCCATTGCCTATGGGCAGGTCGCGGAAGAGCAGTGGGGCCTGCCGGCCCGCAACGTGGATTATTTCGACGTGAAGGCCGATCTGGAAGCGCTCTTCGCACCCAAGTCACTGCGTTTCGTGAAAGCGGAACATCCGGCGCTGCATCCCGGGCGCTCCGCACAAGTCCTGATGGATGGCCGCGTGGTCGGCTTCATCGGCGAATTGCATCCGCGCTGGCAGCAGAAGTATGACCTGCCGCTGGCCCCGGTGGTGTTCGAGGTCGAAGCCACTGCACTGCAAACGCGCGACTTGCCGGCTTACCAGGAAATCTCGAAATTCCCTGCGGTTACCCGCGACATCGCGGTTGTTGTGAAACAGTCGGTTGCGGCTCAGGAACTTATCGATACCTTCATTTCCGAGAGGAAATCGAACCCGGCCTGTGCTATCATGCAAGCCATTGTTTTGTTTGATGAATATCGCGGCAAGGGGTTGGAAAATGACGAAAAAAGTCTTGCTTTCCGGTTTACCTTGCAAGATACTCAAACTACCCTGCAGGACGACAAAGTGGACGCCGCAATGACCGCTTTCATCGCGTCGGTCGAGAATAGCCATGGCGCCAGACTGCGTGCATGAAAGTAGAAAACGACGTCAGGGCAGCGATAACTACTATGAATGAAGTGAATTCCGCCGAACTTCAATCCGTTTTGGCCGCCGACCTCAATCGTGCCGTGCAGGAGTCCCAGGCTCGCACCCAGGCCGAGAAGGAGCTGCCGACGCTGACCAAGGCGGAGCTGGCCGAACTTCTGTTCGAGCAGGTAGGGCTCAACAAGCGCGAAGCGAAGGATATGGTCGAAACTTTCTTCGACGAGATCCGCAACGCGCTGGAACGCGGCGAGTCGGTCAAGCTGTCCGGCTTCGGCAATTTCCAGCTGCGCGACAAGCCGCAGCGTCCCGGCCGCAATCCGAAGACCGGCGAGGAAATCCCGATCACCGCACGCCGCGTGGTGACCTTCCATGCAAGCCAGAAGCTGAAAAGCATGGTCGAATCTGCAAGAGCCAAGCCGCTCGCCCGCCTCGCCTGACGCCATCCACTGACCCATGACCGAGCGCTCCAACAAATCCGACGCTGTCGTATTGCCGCCGATTCCGGCGAAGCGCTATTTCACGATCGGCGAGGTAAGCGAGCTGTGCGGCGTCAAACCGCATGTTCTGCGCTACTGGGAGCAGGAATTCACGCAGCTCAAGCCGGTGAAGCGGCGCGGTAACCGGCGCTATTACCAGCATCATGAAGTCCTGCTGATCCGGCGTATCCGGGAACTGCTGTACGAGCAGGGCTTTACCATCAGCGGCGCGCGCAACAAGCTCGACAGCCGCATGGCCAACGGCAGCGCCAACGGCAACTCCGAGGATGATCTCGGCGCGGGCTTGCCGCCTCTCGAAATGAACACCGCTGCGATCCGCAACGAACTGTCCGAAATTCTCAATCTTTTGAAGCGCTAGGCAGCCGGTCCCGGCGCCCCTGCAGCGAAACCGCCAATGGCGGTTTTTTTTTGTCACCGTATCCCGGGCGACGCGCCATCCGGCACGCAAAGTAGCTGTTCGAGCCGGCGAATGTCGAGGGGCTTTGCAAAATGGTGGTCGAAGCCGGCATGACGGGCAGTGACCCGGTCGCGCTCCTGCGCATAACCAGTGACGGCAAGCAGCAGCGCCGAGGTCAGGCCGATTTCCGACCGCAGGCGCTGGGCGACCTGGTAGCCGTCCAGGTCGGGCAGGCCGATGTCAAGAATCACCACATCAGGTTGCAGCCGTGCCGCAGCCAGGAGCGCGCTCTTCCCATTGGTTGCGACATGAACATGGTGACCGGCGGCCTTCAGGAACTCGCCGAGCGATTCGCCCGCGTCGACGTTGTCGTCGACGATCAGTACCGTCTTTGGCGGAGCTTGCTGCGCCTTCAACGGCTGCTCGGTTCCCCCATCTTCCGGTGCCGCGCTTGCGGCCGGCTCGAGAGGCAGGGTCACCGTAAACACGCTGCCGCGGCCCGGGCCTTCGCTTTCCACCCGTACCTCGCCGCCATGCATCCGAACGAGGCTGCGCACGAGCGTCAAACCCAGTCCCAACCCGCCGCGCGCGCGATTGAGCGAGGCCGCATCCTGCACGAACAGGTCGAAAATCTTATCCTGCAGTGCCTGCTCCAGTCCGATGCCGTTGTCCCGAACGCGGATGGCGATGCGTTTGCCATCCTGTTGCCCGGCGTCGACGACGATGCATCCGCCCGGATCGGTGTACTTGGCCGCGTTGTGCAGCAGGTTGGCGAGGACCTGCGCGAGTCTCGCGGTATCGCCTCTCAGGGGAACGGGCGGCGCCGGCAACCTGATGTCGAGGCGATGGTTGCGCTCATCGATCAGCGGACGCACGATCTCCACCGCACGCTCGATGACTTGATCGAGCGCGATCGTTTCCATCTTCAGTTCGATCTTGCCGCGTGTAATTCGCGATACGTCGAGAAGATCGTCCACCAGTCGCGTCATGAGCGCAACCTGTCGGGCGATCGTGTCGCGATGGCGCGCGACAAGGGCAGGGGCGTCGCCGTGCATGCGCATCAGCTCAAGCGAGTTCATGATCGGCGCGAGCGGATTGCGCAACTCGTGGCCGAGCATCGCGAGGAATTCGTCCTTGCGCCGGTCCATGTCGGCCAGCTGTGCGAGCCGCTTGTTGAGTTCCTGCTCGAGGCGCACGCGTTCGGTTACATCCCGCATCAGGCAGCGCGTGGAAATGAATTCGCCCTCCGCCACCCGTGCGTTCGAATGGATCAGCACATGCTTGATCGATCCGTCGCGGCAACGCATGCGCGCCGGGTAGTCGTACAGCGCTTCGCCGGCGCGCAGTTTCTCGATGATGTTGTCGATCACGTGGCGGTCGGCATGGAACTCGGCGATATGCCGCCCGACATATTCTTCGTACGCATAGCCGAGCAGGCCGAGCTCGGCCTTGTTAGCCCAGAGAATGATGCCGTCCGGTCCCACGCGGTGCATGCCCTCCACCGCGTTTTCCAGGAAATCCGAGAGCTCCTTCTCCCGTTGATGCAGAGAATGTTCGATCGCCTTGCAGCGTGCGACTTCGGATTCGAGTGCATGCGCTTTTTGCTGGAGCATCGCGATCACGCGATTCTGCTCGTCGTGCTTGTCCGGCGCGAGGCCGTTTTCGGCAGGACGTACATGCGTGTGGGCACCGCACACCGCAGCGAAGGCGTCGCTGTGGCGGGCGTCGGAGAATGCGTGCATCGGGTAGCCGCACAGCAACGAGAATGGAAAACGCTCGCCGAGGCTGTTCCATAGCTGTTCGAGCCGGATCGCCGCATCGCGCTGCCCGTCCGCACATAGCAGCGCGACCATTTCGCCGTAGGCGCGCACATGCCGTTGTCCTTCCCGTGTGGCGCTGCGCATCAGGTCGCCGATTACCGCGTTGAATTGCGCCTCGTCCGGCCAGCCGTTCTTCATGATCGACGTCAGGGTCAGCTCGGCGTCGAGCGCAATATAGGGGCTGGCGTGATGCGGCACGCCGATCTCCGTGAGTCGACTCGGCGCGTACTTCATCTCGATGTCCGCAAGCCTCTCCCGGGACGCAATCACAAGCGCGGTTTCTCCTAGCCGCAGGCAGGGATTGATGAACCGCCATATCTCGTCAACCAGGTGGTTCTCGTTGTCGTAGAACTGAACCAGATGCTCGCCCATGAAATGCCTCCTCATTGCGCTACGGTGGCGCGCCGCGCAAGGCATTCTCCGCACATCGTCTCGCAGCGGCCCTCATTGATAGAGGGGGGAGCGGCGGATACGTTCTGCCGGATGCTTTTATTTTTGCAATGGGAATAGTGATGCTGTTCGGCTGCCGGGATCATGCCAGGCGGTGTCGCGCAAAGTTTCAAAAGAGCATCTATAATCGTCCGAGCCTCGGCGGCGCTTCGATGGAGAGGATATGAAAACGTCTGTTGCCCCTTCCTGGGACGTGGACAGCATCCTGCGGGTGGGGATGCAATCCCTGCTGGACTTGTTCGACGATTCCTGCGAGGGAACGTTGGCCGTCGACGAGGATGGCCGCATTGCGTGGATCAACGACAAGTACGTCGCCTTCCTCGGTCTCAAGAGCCCACTGGACGCACTTGGCAAGCCGGTCGAGGAAATCATCCCGAACAGCCGCATGCGGGAGGTGGTGCAGACCGGCAAGCCGATTCTGCTCGACATCATGATGATCCGCGACCAGCCGCTGGTGGTGATGCGGATTCCGCTCAAGGACGAATCGGGCAAGGTGATCGGCGCACTCGGCTTCGCACTTTACGATCGGCTGCAGCGGCTCAAGCCGCTGGTGTCCAAGTTTGCGGAACTGCAGTGGGCGCTCGCCAATACCAAGAAGGAACTCGCGCAACTGCGCCACACCAAGTATTCCATCTCGAGTTTCATCGGCGTCAGTCCGGTATCGCTCGAACTCAAGCATCGCGCGCGCCGCGCGGCACAGCTCGACACCACAGTCCTGCTGCTGGGCGAGACCGGCAGCGGCAAGGAATTGCTTGCGCACGGCATCCATGCTGCTTCGGGGCGTGCGGGGAAACCCTTCGTCGGGATCAATATCGCTGCTGTGCCGGAATCGCTGCTGGAAGCGGAGTTCTTCGGCGTCGCACCCGGCGCCTACACCGGCGCCGAACGCAAGGGGCGCGACGGCAAGTTCAAGATCGCCGACGGTGGCACGCTCTTCCTTGACGAGGTGGGCGACATGCCGCTGCAGGTACAAGCGAAACTGCTGCGGGTGCTGCAGGAGCAGGAGATCGAGCCGCTCGGCTCCAATACCATCATCAAGGTCGACGTGCGGGTGATTGCCGCGACCAGTCATGACCTGAAGCAGCTGGTCGCCGAGGGCAAGTTCCGCTCCGACCTGTATTACCGCCTGAATGTGCTGCCGATCGTGCTGCCGCCGCTGCGCGAACGGCTGGGTGACCTCGATGCACTGTGCGAGCATCTGCTTGAGCAGATCGCGTCGCGCACCGGCATGCCGCAACGCGAACTGACGCCATCGGCGCGCGCGTTTCTTGCGTCTTACCGCTGGCCGGGGAATGTGCGCGAATTGCGCAATGCGCTCGAGCAGGCTGGCATGCTGACTGACAGCATCAGTCTGACTGCCGAGGATTTCGCGCCCATCCTGCCGGTCGACGCCGGCGTCCCGCCGAATGACAGCGCGGTGACAGGCAGTGGCGGGTCGGGCGTCCGGCATCTCGCCGAGGCGGTGGCCGAGCTTGAAAAAAGCCTGATCCGGTCGGCCTTGGAGAATACGCGTGGCAACAAGGCGCAGGCCGCGCGGATACTCGGAATCTCGCGCGCGACGCTGTACCAGAAGATCGACGAATTCAACCTTCTGTCTGAATAATAGACACCTGTCCGAAATCTGGACATGGGCCAAATCCCATTATATTTCAAGCACATATCAAGATATAAGCCACAGGTGTCCAATTCCCGTACATTTTCACCGGCGTCTTCTGCGGCAAACTCCCGCCGCCTTGTCGGCGTCTGTCTCACAATTCCTTCGAAATCAAGCATTTAGCGTTGTTGGCATGGCAATTGCCATAGCCTGTTATCGCCGCGATGGCGCGGTCCGCACGCCGGGCTCGCCTTCTCAGGCCATAACAACGATTTGGAGACAACGTGAGGCTCACGAACAAGGTGGCGCTGATTACCGGCGCCAGCCGCGGCATCGGCAAGGCCACGGCGCACAAGTTTGCGAAGGAAGGTGCGAAGCTGGTCGTCGGCGATCTTGATGACGCCGTTGCCGAGACGGTCGCCGAAATCCGGCTGCAGGGCGGTAGCGCGATCGGCTTCAAGGTCGACGTCACCAAACCCCATACCGTCGACACCATGGTGCGCGGCGCGCTGGCCACCTACGGCCAGATCGACGTGCTGGTCAACAACGCAGGCGTCGTCGCCGACGCGCAGCTCCGGAAGATGACCGACGAACAGTTCGACAGGGTCATCGACGTCAATCTCAAAGGCACCTACAACTGCACCCGCGCGGTGGTCGACAGCATGATTGAAAGGAAGGGCGGCGTCGTGCTCAATGCCTCCTCCATCGTCGGCATCCACGGCAACTTCGGGCAGACCAACTATGCGGCAAGCAAGTTCGGCGTGATCGGCATGGCCAAGACCTGGGCGCGCGAACTGGGCAGGCACGGCATCCGCGTCAACGCGGTCTGCCCGGGATTCATTGAAACCGGCCTCATCACCAGCATGCCAGAGAAAGTCATCCGCTCGCTCGAGGAGCGGGTGCCGCTCGGCCGCCTTGGCCGGCCGGAAGAGATTGCGAATACCTTTGCCTTCCTCGCTTCGGACGAGGCCAGCTACATCAATGGCGCCGTCATCGAGGTATGCGGAGGAATGACGCTTTAACAGAATCAGGTTCCCGTTGTGTAGTACGAAGTCCCCATAACAGCAACCAGGGCCGGTAAAGACAGCCGGACCGACTTGAAGGAGCGAGACGACATGGCAATGCGCAGGACATTCGGTTTTACTTCGATCATCACCGCCGGCATGCTGGCCGGATGCGGCGGTGGAGGAGGCGGCAGCAGCACCGTACTTGGCGCCGGACAGGCGAACACGACGCCGGCCTTCCTCTCCGGCAGCATCAGCGTCAAGACCTACGATGGCAATAGCGACGACCTGCTGACCGCAGGCCTGGGCGCTGCCGGCCTGGCCAGTGCGACCGCGCCCGCGGTCAGCGCGACGCCGACGGCGGCTGAACTGCGCCGCCTGGCAATCCACCAGAACTACCGCGCGCTGGTCGATACCAGCGCCAACGGCGGCTACGGCACGCTTTACGGCCCGACGGTCGCCAACGGCGGCGTTACCCCGAGCGCGACCGGCAAGATCGCCGGCAAGGAGTACATCGCCTATGCCGACGATGGCAGCGGCGCGCAGAACGTGGTGCTGATGGTGCAGGTCCCGGATACGTTCAGTCCGTCCAGGCCCTGCATCGTTACCGCCACCTCTTCGGGCTCGCGCGGCATCTATGGCGCGATCGGCACTTCCGGCGAATGGGGACTCAAGCGCGGCTGCGCGGTGGCCTACACCGACAAGGGCAGCGGCAACGGTTTCCATGACCTGCAATCGAACAAGGTGACGCTGATCGATGGCACGACCGCCGATGCGTCTGCCGCAGGCAAGCTCGCGCATTTCCGCGCCAATATCAGCGAAGCGGCGCGCACCGCGTATAACGCGCTGTTCCCGAACCGCGTCGCGTACAAGCATGCGCACTCGCAGCAGAATCCGGAAAAGGACTGGGGCCGGGATACGCTGCGCGCGGTCGAATTCGCGTTCTATGTGCTCAATGAGCAGTATGGCAGCACGATCGCCAATTCGAATGTCAAGGTACGCAGCCTCGTACCGTCCAATACCACGGTGATCGCATCGAGCGTGTCCAACGGGGGCGGCGCCGCGCTGGCGGCCGCCGAGCAGGATAACGGCGGCCTGATTGATGCCATCGTCGTATCCGAGCCGCAGGCGCAGCCGAAGGCAACCTCAGGCCTGACTATCCGCCGCGGCAGCAACACGGTGACGACGATCGGCAAGCCGCTCGCCGATTACTTCACCTACGCCAACATCTACCAGCCGTGCGCGGCGCTCGCGGTGCCCAACAGCGCTTTTGCGGCCTCGCTGCCGGCCGCCAATGCGGAGGCGCGCTGCACCGCGCTCGCGCAGAAGAACATGGTCGCCGGCGCGACCACGGCGGAACGCGCCGCCGACGCATTGGCGAAGCTGCGCGCCTATGGCTGGGAGGCAGATACGGATATCCTGCACGCGACGCACTACCGCTTCGCCACGCCGTCGATCGCGATGACGTACACCAACACGCTCGGCCGCTTCGGCGTGACGGACAACCTGTGCGGCCTGAGCTTTGCCAATACCGATGCCGCAGGCAATGTGGCCGCGCAGGCCGCGCCGCAGGCAACGCTGTTCGGCACCGGCAATGGCGTGCCGCCGACCGCCGGCGTCAACATCGTCTATAACGATTCCGTCGGCGGCGCCAAGCTGGACCGTCTCGCGGTATCGCCGTCGACCAATCTCGCCGACTTCGCGCTGGACGCCGCCCTGTGCCAGCGTGCCTTGGTGACCGGTACCGATCCGGTCACCGGCGCGGCGCTGACCGGTGACGTGCTGGCAGCGTCCCGGCGCGTGCAGCAAGGCATCTCGGAAGTGCAGCTGAACGGCAGCGTGGGGAGCCGGCCGACGCTGATCGTGGCTGGCCGCAGCGATACGCTAATCCCGGTCAACCATGCGGCGCGCGCCTACTTCGGCAAGCTGCAGGTGAACAATGGCGGGCCGAATGCGCGTTATATCGAAGTCACCAACGCCAACCACTTCGATTCCTTCCTGACGTTCCCGGGCTACGACACCGCGTTGATCCCGCTGCATTACTACTTCAACCAGGCACTTGACATGATGTGGGCGCACCTGACGGCGGGCGCGGCACTGCCCGGCAACCAGGTGGTGCGCACCACGCCGCGCGGCGGCAGCCCCGGCGCGGCGCCGGCGATCACCAGGGCCAACGTGCCAGACATCGCCGTCACGCCGGCAGCGGCCAACGCCATCACGTTCGCGAACAACACCCTGACGATCGCGGACTGATTACCGGACCCGAGCCGCGCGCGGCGATCGGCGAACCTGGTCGCGCGCGGCGCAGGGTGTTTCTACTGTTCTTATGTCGCCTCCCCGGTGCGCCGGGGCAGCGGGATGCACGCACTTGCATCGGATGAAAAGTGCAAGCAAAGCAATACTGGAGAAAACGGATGGCAAGCGAAGTCATACTCGAAACGCGAAACCTGACCAAGGGTTTCAAGGGATTCATCGCGGTCAATGACGTGAACTTCAAGGTCAAGCGCGGTTCCATCCACGCATTGATCGGCCCCAACGGGGCAGGGAAGACGACGTTTTTCAACCTGCTGACGAAGTTCCTGACGCCGACGGCAGGCACGATCCTGTACAAAGGCGACGACATCACCTCCCTGGCGCCGGAACAGATCGCGCACCGAGGTGTGATCCGCTCGTTCCAGATTTCCGCGGTATTTCCGCACCTGACGGTGCTGGAAAACGTGCGCATCGGGCTGCAGCGCGCGCTCGGCACCTCCTTCCATTTCTGGAAGAGCGAGCGAACGCTCAACCAGCTCA
>Ga0196971_1000690_pt1 | contig 21411 bp, 20 predicted proteins | sample S1v_1013CmetaG_FD_148660 | JGI IMG/M metagenome (GOLD analysis project Ga0196971, IMG submission 148660) | Soil microbial communities from Anza Borrego desert, Southern California, United States - S1+v_10-13C | ecosystem: Environmental > Terrestrial > Soil > Desert | place: USA: California...
TTCGCTTCCGGATAGCCGCCACCGAGTGCGTCCCCGGCACGTTGACGCTCCGGGGGTAGGGGGAAATCTGCCCATTCTTCACGCCTTGGCCCCAAATCGCACCCATTGGCCGCCGTTTGGCCCTAACCAAGCTATGTTTCCGACTTTGCGGGGAAGCGCCGAGTGGAATGGTGAAATATGCGGGCTAGGAGAAGAATTACATGATAATAATACGGCAATTTTCTTATAGACATATCGCCGCAGGACCTTCGCTAAACGAAAGGCGTACGGGATTTAAGGCCGTTTTCGCCGACTTGTAGCCGAGATTTTTAAACCTAGAGAAATCTCAACGAACCTGACACGCAACGACTTCGCAAAACGTTTGTCCTTATTTTTTATGGAAAGCAAACGTCGAAGATCTTTCTTCAATCGCATACAGAGAAACATTCTCGCGGGGCTCGTCGTCCTTACCCCCATTCTGCTGACCTGGCTGGTTTTCGACTTCATCCTCGCCAAGCTGATTGCGTTCGGGAGACCTTGGGTACCAGCCTTATATAAAGCCATTTACGCATTTTCGCCTAAGCTGGCGGACTGGATGATCGACGGCTGGATCGATTCGATGATTGCCGCACTGATTACCCTGTTCTTGCTGTTTATGCTCGGTTGGCTGACGAACCGGGTGATCGGGCGGCAAATTCTGATCGGTTTTGAATTGTTGCTGGAAAAGATTCCGGTGCTGAAAGCCATCTACGGCTCCACCAAGCGGCTCCTTTCGGCCTTTCAAGCCCAGCCGGAGCAGATCCAGCGGGTCGTCCTGATCAACTATCCCACCGAGAAAATGCGGGCCGTGGCCTTTGTGACCCGAGTCGTTCGGGATGCCGACACCGGCGAGGAATTGGCGGTCGTTTATATGCCCAACGCGCCGAATCCGACGGCCGGTCGTATGGAAATCATGCCGCTTTCGCAAGTAACGCTCACCGACTGGACCGTGGAAGAAGGCATGCAATTCATCATCTCGTGCGGGACCAGCATTCGCGATGACGTCGACTATTCGAATGCAAATCGGAGCGAACAAACGGCTCGTGAGATGCTGGCGACGAAACCCTCCGCCAAATCGGGATGAGATTTGCACTTTCGGATGCTTTACGTCGCCCGGAATTGTCAAAGAGTCGATGGAGCAAATCTGTAAGCGTTTTTGAACACCTCAACCCAGACTACCGATAGGCCAACCATGGTGTAAGCGTGTTGCCGCCTGGCCGGACCTACCGAACGGAGAATCGCTATGGGAGCACGAACCGCTTTGCGCCTGGGGCGCGTTGCAGGCATCGAAATCTTCGTCGACTGGAGCCTGCTTATCATCTTCTCACTCATTACCTTAAGTCTCGGGGCCGGCTTGTTCCCGGCGTGGCACCCGGACTGGGGTTCGGCGCTGATCTGGACGACCGCAATCACCGCGGCATTGCTGTTCTTCGGTTCGGTGCTTCTGCACGAACTTTCGCACGCCGTGGTCGGGCGCGCCCACGGCATTCCGATTCCGCGTATCACTTTGTTCATGTTCGGCGGGATGGCGCATATGGAGAAAGAACCGCCGTCCTGGCGCGCGGAGTTGTACATGGCGGCCGTAGGGCCGATCACCAGTTTCGTCCTCGGATTCGTTTTTCTCGGACTGGCCAAGCTCGTCGTCGGCCCCATCGAGATCGATCCGGACAATCCGCAACAATCGTTTGGCGAGCTGGGACCTACGGTCAGCCTGCTCATGTGGCTCGGCCCCATCAATATTATCCTCGGCTTGTTCAATCTGGTTCCCGGCTTTCCACTCGACGGCGGGCGGATTCTCCGCGCTGCGCTGTGGGGCGCGACCGGCGACTTGCTGACCGCCACGCGCCGTGCCTCGATAGTTGGGCAAGGGTTTGCCTGGGTGTTGATGGCGTCGGGCTTTCTCATGATCCTGGGATTGCGCGTACCGATATTCGGGTCCGGTTTTATCAACGGTTTGTGGATTGCGCTGATCGGCTGGTTTCTCAACAATGCGGCGGTCATGAGCTATCGCCAGTTGCTGGTTCACCAATGGCTCGAACACGTGCCGGTAATGCGCCTCATGCACACGCGATTCGTACGGGTGGAGCCGCAGTTATCCCTTCAGGATTTGGTGGATGACTATCTGATGCCGAGCGGACAACGCGCTTTTCCGGTCGAGGAACGCGGCCGGTTCGTCGGGATGATCTGCCTGAGCGATCTGCCGAAAAGCCCTCGAAGCGAGTGGCACGCTACGACCGTCCGAGACATCATGACACCGGCAAGCAAACTGGTAACCCTTTCCCCCGACCAGGACGCGACCGAAGCGCTCGATCTTTTCGGCAGGCGCAACGTGAATCAGCTACCGGTCGTAAAGGACGACAAGCTTCTTGGATTGATCCGGCGCGAAGACATCTTGACATGGCTGTCGCTCCATGCCGGCACGGCAGTTACCGAAGGCGATCAGCCCATTTCGAGACCTCTCGGCTGATGGAGATGAGTCTATCGACGATGTCGACTTAAGGAAGCTCTGATTAAGTCCTTCGACAGGCTCAGGACGAACGGTAAGGTATTGATTCCTTTTGTGGTGAGCCCTTCGGCTAGGCTCAGGACAGGCTTGTCGAACGCTCTCCTGAGCTTGTCGAAGGGCATGAACGGAATCCACTTGTTCAGAGCTTCCTTAAAGGCAAGGGTCGGAAATTTACCGTTTGTGAAGCGGTTCGGCTACCAGCCGGGATCCGAGCGTATGGTAATAGCCTTTCAGCAACAGCGGCGCGGAGAGGGTTGTGAAGGCGATGACGATGATCAATGCGGCATAGATTTCGTTGCTCAAGATGTTCGATGTCCGCCCCAGTTCGGCAAAGATGAGCCCTACCTCGCCGCGCGGGACCATCGCCAACCCCACGGCGAAACGCGTAACCCAACGCTCACTGATGAAGAACGCACTGAACAGCTTGCCCGCCAGCGCAACGCCGATCAGAGACAGGGAAAATACCCAGATGAACGGCGATGTCCAGTCGATAGTTCGGAGATTCATCGATAGCCCTACCATTACGAAGAAGATCGGAACAAATAGATAAATAATCGGATGCATCTGCCGATCGATTTGTTCGGCAAAATCGGACCCAGCATGCAAAGCCAGGCCGAACGGCAGAAAAAATCGCCGGGACAGGGCGAGCCCTGCCGCGAATCCTCCCAAAAGCTCGGGAGCGCCGATTTCATGCGACAGCCAGGCGAAAAAAAGCACCAGAGAAACGACAGTCGTGGGAATCAATCCCGGAGCCTGGCTGACTTCTTCGAAACGCCTGATCACCAGCGAAATGAGCCTCGCGCAAATCGGGGCCAACATGAAGAATACCAAGATGAACAGCAGCACCCGGCCGGCATTCATATAACTGATGCCGCCGCCGGTGGAAAACTCATACAGAATCGCGAGCAACACCACGCCCAGAATGTCATCGATCACCGCGGCCCCCAGCACCAGTTGGGCTTCGTAGGAGTGCCTTTGGCGCAGATCGGTCAACACCCGTATGGTGATGCCGATGCTGGTGGCGGTCAGCGTTCCGCCGATGAACAGGGATTCGAGCAGCGGGCGTTCGAAGACTTGATGGCTCACCAGAAAGCCGAATACGAACGGTAAAACAAAGCCGCTGACTGCCACGATCGAGGCCTTGAAACCGGCTCGTGCCAACTGGCGGATGTCGGTCTCGAGACCCGCATCAAACAACAGCAAAATGATGCCGATTTCCGCCAGCATACGGATGGTCTGGTTCGGCTCGATCCAACCCAGCACCGTGGGCCCTAGGACTACCCCGGCTAATAACTCCCCGACCACCGGAGGCACTCGCACCAACGCCGACAGTTCGGCGAATGTCCGCGCGCTCAGGAGAATGATCAGAAGATCGAGAAAGAATCCGTGTACCGGGTATTCCATGGCGTGTTTTCTCGATGGTGAGATTCAGCGAAACCGGATGAGCCTGAAGCCTAGAAAACGGAAAAAAGACCCGGCGGTCAAGCTCGGCTTGCCATCGAGCATAGCCGTTGGGGTTTGGCCCAACGTTATGCGGAATCCGCCCTCTCCCCGAGCGTCGACGCAAGCCGCCGACAGCTCGGCCCGGTTGCTCTCGAGTACATGGCACGCTAGCCTGATCGATCGCAGCGCGCCTCCAGCGTGATGCAGCAGTCTGTACCGATATCGCGGCAATCGAGTTGCATATTTCTACAAAAATCGCCGACTATTGAGTTAACTCGCCTTTCAGGCACACCTTTTGGCTCAAGGCGCAGTCTTCCCTCTCCAGTTCGGTCAGAACTGGGGAAGCGATTTTCCCTATTTCGGGCGCGCGATTGGCAAAATGGGTCATATTGCCCGCTACGTTGCCGTAACACCGGATCACGCATCCACGGAACCAATATCGAGCAAGATCGTAGTTATGTGGTTTAAATTTCCGTTCGTCGAGCAGATTTTGCATAACCGCTTATTTCGACAGTTGTTCGCCAGCGTGCTGGATCTGGTGCCTATTGTGGCGGTCATCCTGTTCTTTCAGATCCTGGTCATCCAGCAGCCCATTCCCGAGACCGGACGGTTTGTCGCAGGCATGCTGCTGGTCGTTTTGGGTCTGACCATCTTCATGCAGGGCTTGAAGCTGGGGCTGTTCCCGCTCGGCGAAAGCATGGCCCATGCTTTCGTCCGCAAGGGCAGCCTGTTCTGGATACTGGTGTTTGCTTTCGCCTTGGGTTTCGGCGCCACCGTGGCCGAGCCGGCTCTCATCGCCGTCGCCGACGAATCAGCCCGGATCGCAGCGGACGGCGGCGCGATCGCAGCCACGGAAGAAACTCGCAAATCGTACGCCCTGGGTCTTCGCCTTACCGTCGCCCTGGCGGTGGGCTGCGCGCTGATCATCAGCACCATCCGCATCATCCGCGGCTGGCCGCTTCCCTATGTGATCGTCGGAGGCTACGCCGGCGTCGCGATCATGACGATCTTCGCGCCGCCCGAGATCATCGGCATCGCCTACGATTCGGGCGGCGTGACCACCTCGACCATCACCGTGCCCTTGGTGACTGCGTTGGGCGTGGGGCTCTCGTCCTCCATCCCCGGCCGCAATCCCGTGAGCGATGGCTTCGGACTGCTCGCCCTCGCCGCCTTGATGTCCATGATCTTCGTCATGGGATACGGGATATTTGCATGAACGAGTGGCTGCACGAATTCGGAAATACACTGCTGGAGACCCTGCGCGCCGTATCCCCGATCATCGGGATACTGGTACTCTTCCAGCTGCTGGTCATACGAAAACCCTTGCCCCATCCGGGCCGGATTCTCGTGGGCTTTTTCTATGTCCTGCTGGGGATTGCCCTATTCCTCATGGGACTCAAAATGGCCCTGTTTCCGATCGGCGATCTGATGGCTCAACAGCTGACAGCGCCGGATTTTCTCGGTATCGAGCCCGATACCGGTCGTGTCCATTGGTACAGCTATATCTGGGTCTATCTGTTTGCCGGCTGCATCGGATTCGCCGCGGCCATGGCCGAACCCACCCTCATCGCCGTCGCGATCAAGGTATCAGAGGTTTCGGCCGGAAGCATCAGAGCCCTGCCGCTCCGTCTCGCGGTCGCCCTCGGCGTAGGCGGCGGACTGGCGCTGGGCACATTCAGGATCGTCACCGGCGCTCCGCTGTATGCCTACATCCTTACGGGTTACGCCATCGTGGCCGTTCAAACCGCTTTCGCTCCCAAGCTCATTGCCGGGCTCGCCTACGACGCCGGCAATGTGGCCTCGTCGACGGTGACGGTACCCATCGTGACGGCACTCGGATTGGGTCTGGCCACCGCCGTTCCCGGCCGCAATCCCTTGCTGGACGGGTTTGGCCTGATTGCGTTCACCTGCCTGATTCCTATAATGAGCGTGCTTGGTTATGCCCAAATCGCCATGTGGTTGAGCCGGCGCAATCAAGCGGCCAACAACGACTAAGGTAGCCTGTTATGCGCTTCAAACTGATCATCGCCTTCGTGGAAGACGATAAAACCGACCTTATCCTGAAAACCGCGCGTTCACACGGCGCCACTGGCGCCACCGTTATCGCCAATGCCCGCGGCGAAGGACTCAAGCGATCGAAAACTTTTTTTGGACTAAACCTGGAAAGCCAGAGGGACGTGCTCTTGTTCCTGGTAGAAGAGCACCTGACCCGGCATATCCTGGAAGCCATCGGCCATGCAGGCAAGTTCGACGAAAAGCCCGGCACCGGAATCGCGCTTCAAATCGATGTGGAAGATGCCGTGGGCGTGATGCATCAGGTGGAAAAGCTAACCAGCATCGTCGAGGAGGAACTGTGATGGACAAGAAGCCCATTATCCGGGTGCGAGACGTGATGAAGACCGAATTCGGAACCATTGACGGCATCGCCACCATCAGCGATGCCTTGAAGAAAATGAAATCGATGAAAACGTCCGTTCTGGTGGTCAACAAGCGCCACGACGATGACGAATACGGTTTGATCACCGCGGGGGATATCGCACGGCATGTACTGGCGAAAGATCGGGCGCCGGACCGGGTCAACGTCTACGAAATCATGAGCAAGCCGGTGATTTCGGTACATCCCGACATGGATATCCGCTACTGCTCGCGCCTGTTCGCGAACCACAACCTGGTGCGCGCCCCGGTACTGGATGGCCGGAATGTCGTCGGCATGATAAGCCCCAACACGCTCGTGCTGGATGGGCTATACCAGATCGTTTGAGGCACGTCTCCATCCGATTGGCCGATGATTAAATCTGCCGATAGGCCTCGCGCCACTTTTATGAATCACCATTACACGTTTTGGATACACCAATAGAAGAAGTTATCCACTGTCAAGACTTGACAGAGCCTTGAGCAGCGGCGGTCAATTACCGCGTCGTTGTAAATTATCAATTCATCGTTTCGCAACAAAGCCGAGTCTTAAAATCAAGCACTTACGTTTTTCTCGGTCTAACGACCGGGTCTGAAAAAAACCTGGTCAAGCCAACGTAAAGCTTGAAGGAATCAGGTGCCGCCGGTTTCATCCCCACACTTATCCACAGGGTTGTCGACGGAATCTGTGGATAGCCGGTCGGCTTTGTTAGGCCGGTTCAAGTGAGTGCGTTCTCTAATCGCGAAAGTCGGCTTTTTAACACCTGTTCGCCGGAAACGGCTGATGCCCCTTCCACGAGGCTTAAGACGGGCTTATCCCGGCCTACAATTCATCCGCTGATCTGGGAGTAGGTCGGTCGGAATAAGCCCTTCGGCTCCGCGTTTCCGGCACACTCCGGCAGCACCTCACAAGAGTTGAGAAAGGACTTCCGATCTACTGCCCCCAAGAGGCTATGCCAAATTGAAGCCTGTTCTACTCTCAAAGGCCTGGGCTTTTTCACTTTTTATTTGAAGAGATACGGGATCAGTGCCCTCCGGAAGCCCCCGGATCCGTAGCCACTTTCCTGACCAGCGGCATCAACAACAGGGAAGCGAAAAAGATAGCTCCCAACAGGTGGAATAAATCGTTGGCGGCCATGACCTCGGCTTCGCGTATCACCCATCGGGAAAGCTGTTTGAGCGCCGCTCTTTCGCTGTCCGGCAAGGGAAATCCGGCCATTTGCGCCTGCAGCTGAGCGATGAAGGCTTCGGCCTCCCGCGAGCCTCCAGTGATGGATTCGCGCAACGCAGCGTAATGCTCCTTGACGTAACGAATTTTCAAGGAGCTGGCGACGGCGATGCCGATGGCTCCGCCCAGGTTGCGCATCAGATTGAACAGCCCGCTGGCATTCTTGACCTCCTCCGGCGGCAAAGTGCCGAGAGCCAAGCCGCTGATCGGCAAAAAACAGAACATCAGGGCGAAACCTTCCACGGCTTGTGGCCAGAAGAACTCCCAATAGCCGGCGTCGGCGGTCAAATGGCCGTTCATCCAGGCGCCGGTCCCGTAGAGCGCTAGTCCGCCGGCCAACATCAGGCGGGAATCCAACACCTTGACCAATGGGCCGGCGACGAAGGCGGATACGAATTGAAATAGGCCTGTCACCATGACGTACTGGCCAATCTGCAGACTGTTGAGCCCCTTGATCCCGGCCAGGTATACCGGAATTAGATAAATCATGGTGTAGAGCCCGATGCCGAGAATGAAGCTGAACGCGCAGCCGACCGCGAAATTACGGTTGCGGAACGCCCACAAATCGACGATTGGGTGGTCAAGAGTCAGCTCCCGATAGAACATCGCGACGCCGCCCACCACGGCAAGCCCCGCGAAAAACACGATCTCGCCGCTTTCGAACCAGTCTTTCCGAACCCCCTCTTCCAGCACGAATTGGAGGCTGCCGAGGAAAACGACGATGTACAAAATGCCGCGGAAATCGATCCGATTCAGCAAGTCCCATTCGGGCTCGTCAATCCGCAAGAACAGCCAAGTCCCGAGACAGACCAGCAAGCCGGGCAAGAGGTTGATCAGAAACAGCGCTTTCCAGGATACCGCCTCGGTGAGGTAGCCGCCGAACACCGGGCCGGCGGTGGGCGCCACGGTAACGACCAATCCCACCAGGATGGTGATCGCCGGCTGAAGGCGGGGCGGGAACAAGGTGTAGATCACGGCGAAGATCGACGGGATCATGGCCCCGCCGAACAATCCCTGCAGGGCCCGGAACACCACCATCGAGGGTAGATCCCACGCCAGCGCGCAACAAAAACTCATTAAAGTGAAGCCGCCGCAGGCGAGGACGAACAAATAACGGGTCGATAACGCCCGGCCCAACCACCCGGACAAGGGAATGATCACCACCTCCGCGATCAGATAGGCGGTTTGCACCCAGCCGATCTCGTCCCGAGTCGCCGAAAGGCCCGCCTGAATCTGCTCCAATGAACTGGCGACGATCTGAATATCGAGAACCGCCATAAAGACGCCGAAGATCATGGCGGTGAAGCCGATCCATTCCGATCGGCTGACCTCTCTTTCCCGAGTCTCCAGGCTCTCGTGTTCCGGCTCGCTCCCGGCACTGGTGTCGAGACGGATTTTCTCGGCTGCGCTGGCCGCCATGACGTGCTATCGCACTCGGATCTTGGCCGGGGTAGATGAACCGCGCTTCAGCACGCCGAGTCGGCATTGAAAAAGGACAAGCGGAGGGGCTGGATGAAGCACAAAATGGATGATCACAGTTGAAGCGCTCTAAACTGAACGGTTCAGTTTAGGATAAGTGGGAACTTTTCGATTCGCAAACGGTTTGTCCCATCGAAAATATGCCGACGCGCCGTCCCGCTCGACCGAGCAAGCGAGACCTCATCTCCCATGCCGCCCGGCGAGTCTCTTCTTTTCGAGAAAAACGCGTGATAGTCTCGTTCTTCGAGAAATACCCGCTTTCGGGTTCGCAATTACGGCACAAGGAGTCAACGCATGGATTCGCATCCCGGAACAGCTATAGCGCATCGGTTTTTCGCCGGCACGGGCCATAGCTACGACACGATCGTCAAGCTCTACACCCTGGGGTTCGACCTTTGGTGGAAACAAAGGATCGTGGACGCAATTCCTAAAGAGGCTTCGCATATCGTCGATCAAGCCTGCGGGACCGGCATTCTGACGTTCAAGATCGCCCGCCGCTTTCCCTTATGCCGGGTCACGGGCGTGGAACTTCGGGATGAATATCTGAGTATCGCTAGAGAAAAAGCGCGTGCGCTGAAACTTAGGAATGTGGAGTTTATGCTCGGAAGAGCCGAAGACATCCGCGTCGACGGACCTATCGACTGCATTACCTCTTCATATCTCGCCAAATACGCGGAGCTGGAGAGTCTGATCCGAAACGCCAAGGCCATGCTTCGCCCCGGCGGCGTTCTCGTCATTCACGATTTCACCTATCCCAGTGGTCCTATATTCACTCGGCTCTGGGAGTTTTACTTCAAGATTCTTCGACTCGCGGGTCCCAGATTTTCCCCGGAATGGAAAACGGTTTTCGATGAGCTGCCCCAATTTCTCAAGCAAACCACATGGCTGGCCGAACTTCCGGAGACCTTGCGCGAGAACGGCTTCGCCCACGTGAACGTCGAAATGCTGACTTGGGGCGCTTCGGCTTTGGTAACGGCGACGAACGCTTCGCATGGACGATGAGCACTTGCTCTAATTCCATTCGGCATTCGAGTGACCATGAATCGTCGGGTGGGTTAGCCCCTCGGCTCCGCTCGGGACAGGCTCTGCGTAACCCACCGATCCGAGGTCGCTCGGTGGGTTACGGCCTCGCGGCCCAACCCACCCTACAAAAATGAATTCCTGATTGAAAGCGATTTGGAACAAGACCTCCGAACGGCCATGGGGAATCGGAATGCGTCAAGCCCCGTTGAACATCTCGATAAGCTCTCGAGGCGCTTCGTGGATCATCGTTGCCTTGCAGGAATCGGGCACCAACCCCGCGATTTCGAGACGAGCCCGCTCAAGGCGTCTTTCCATTTCTTGCTCCATACCTCTCCGGACCTCGTCAAAGCTTTTCGACAATGCCGGCGACAGCATCGAGCACTCTCCGATCAACAGAGGCGTGAGCGACGATTGATGCCTACCGAAGCGAACCATTGCCGGTACAAGAGCGGCCAGCTCCCGAGCGTCGATGGCTCCGCTCGCCAGGTGATGCCTGATCTCCTGCAAATCGTCGGCAATCTGATATGCCTCGCCGATCAAAAGGCCATAGCGATAAAACGCAGTTCGGATCTCCCGCTCGGCACCCGCCGCAAGGGCGCCCAGCTCGCAGGCGACACCGAAAAGCACGCCGGTCTTGAGATCGATGATCGCGTCATAAAAGGATTCGGGCATGGTATTGGCGCAGAGTTGGAAAGCCAGTTCCGAAGGATCGATAGGCTCCTGGAATGCGCCCTTCGAAATTCGGGCGATGGCGCGCGACACCGCCAAGCCGTCATCCCGGCTCAGGCCGCTCATCATCTCGATGGCGGACGCGAAGATGACATCGCCCAACAGCACCGCTTTTCGCGCCCCCGCCAAAGTCCACGCAGCAGGTTTGCCCCGTCGGGCCCGATCCTGATCCACGAAATCGTCATGGATCAGCGTGGCCCCATGGATGAGCTCCACCGCCACGGACCTGAGCACTGCAGATTGCAGGCTTCCACCCAGACTTTCGTTCACCAGGCACACGAGGGAGCCTCTGATCATCTTTCCGCCCTGGAGCGTGTTTGTTAGCGCCCCATCGGGACGGACATGCAGGTCCTGAAAAAGCCCCTGCAAAGTCTGCCCAATCGCTTGGTCAAGAATCGGCCTACATCTGCAGCAATAGTCCTTGAATCCATTCACGCCCGTAGTCCTTCTCAAATGGCAAAATCTGCTCGGAAGACCATATCACAACTTGGATCGGATCCGATATTTAGTCCGGTTCGGGAAGGGACTGCCCTAATCGAACAGGCGAAACAGCAGCAGTCCCCCTCCTAGCACGATGACTCCGAGACTGATGCTCTTTAGAATCACTTCGAGCCGGATCATTAAGGCTCGATCGGTCTCTTCGAGATGGGGGCCGCATTGCTTGAGCGCCTTGTAGGGCCGCGACGCCTTAATCTCCACCAGGCTGAACAGGGCCATGGACAAAGCGACCGGGAGCACAGCGACGGAGAGGGTATTCGTTTGCATCACGTATCCCGCCAAAACCGGCAGAAATCCCCAGGAAAACGCGAACCATCCGTCGGTATGATAGCGCCCGCCGAACCACTCCAGGTTATACGCGAAGACGAAGAACCCCTCGATAAGTGCGATGAAGATCAGATTCGGCACGAAACGCACCATGAAGTAGGCGGCAACGAGATAAGCCATCGTTAATGAGCATCCGGCTAGAAACCACAGTTGTCGTTTGCCGAACACGTCGCCCCAGGGTTTTTTCGTCTGGCTGCCCAGTGCGTCCAACGCATGGGCACCGATTCCGAGGCCCAAGAAATAGATGAAGCCGATAGCCGCCACGCGGTCCCAATGAAGCTCGGGGGCTAGCATGGATCCGATCACGGAAAAGGCTATGACCATCGCTGTATAGGGGAGAAAAAGAAGACCGATCGCTCTCCTGAATTTCGGAGAGCCGAATCGGGGAACAAACCATTCAGATCCTCTGTCCGGCTTCGCTGAGTCATCGGGCGTCAATGCGTGTCCTCCTTCCAGGCCCTGCGGGTACAAGCCTCCGTCACTTCGAATACACGGGATGATAGCCTTTTCACGGTCGGTTCCGAAAGGATCGCTGGGAGCTCTTGCGGATATCACTTGCCGCAGACGCGTTACGGAGAGATACTTACGCCAAGGGATTTCGGGACCTTTCTGGACTCCCCGGAAACGCTGCAAAAAAGACACCGATTTCACCTTACGTAGTACCCGCGCGACTACTTGCCACGGATGGAGCTCGATCGTTATGAAACAGGGAATCTCGTTTCGGTCTTGGATGATGCTCGGAATCTTGGCTATGGTTTTTGCCGGTTCCGCTGCCGAAGATACCAGCCCTCTCCCTCATCATTTTCCCGATATTGCACAGGAGCAGCATAACACCCTGTTTGTCGAGCCGGAGGGATTGCAGGACGCGGTGCAATTCTGGCGTCAGGTTTTCGGCGCGTGGCATCTGAATCAGTTTGCACTCCATGACAGCGTTCATTTGGGTGTTGTCTACGACGTCATCAAGCTTACGGATGTTGATGGCGAAGGTCTGACGCCCGAGCATCGAGCCTCCGTAGAATGGCATGTCCGCGCCCTCGAAGATGAACTTCGCGAGTTGGAAGACCGGGTACGGCTCGGTGCCAGCTTGAGCAATACGCAGCAACGTTTGTTTGAACTCCTGACCAGCCGCGCCGGTGAGAACGCCGTATACGGAGCAAGCCAGCGGGTGCGCAGTCAGCGCGGCCTGCGGGAGCGTTTTTTAAAGGGACTCGAGGTCAGCGGCCGCTATGATCGCCTATTCCGTCGGATATTCCGCGAGGCCGAGTTGCCCGAGGACCTGGCATTGCTTCCCCATGTCGAATCCTCCTTTGTCAATCACGCGCATTCCTCGGCGGGAGCCGCCGGGATGTGGCAATTCATGCGCGCGACGGCCCGCCACTGTCTCCATGTGAGCCGGGCGGTCGATGAGCGTTATGATCCGGTGTTTGCCGCACGCGGCGCCGCACGCTACTTCGCCCATGCCTACGAAGTGCTCGGCGACTGGGGGCTGGCGATCACCTCATACAATCACGGCGTGGCCGGGATGGCGCGTGCTAAAGACGAACTCGGACCGGACCTCGCGCGGATCGTCCGCTACTATCAAGGCTCCACCTTCGGTTTCGCATCAAGGAATTTTTATGCCGAATTTCTCGCCGTGCGATCGATCATTCAGAATCTGACGGCTTATTTTCCGGAAGGCGTAATCTTCCATCCACCGCTCAGGCACGACCTCGTTCGTCTAACCGGCGCCCTGCCGGTAAGCCGGCTGGCCTGGATGCACGGCTTGGATCGCGACACGCTCGCGGATCTCAACCCAGCCTGGACGTCGGCAGCGATCAATGGACGTACCCTGCTCCCCGCGGGCATCGATGTCTGGCTCCCGCACGGCACCTTGGCTCACAACTCGGGCACCTCAATCTATGTGCAACCCGTACTATTGGCCGGCGATGACGCTCTGACCGACCCATCGTTGCAATCGAGTAAGGGCGACGGGCGCATCATCACGGCCGGGTTGATCGATGTCGGCGAGGAACCGGTGAACGTCGTACCGCGTTTGCTCGTCTCACCAGCAGCGGTCCCGGCAGAGAACTTCGTGAAGACGTCCGGACGCGGCAAGGCCACGGCACAGAAAGTTAAGTCCACACGGCCGCCGAAACAAAAACTACGAGTACATGTAGTTCGCCGAGGCGAGTCGCCACATCTGATCGCTGCAAAATACGGCGTTAAACTCAGTAAATTGCTGATGCTGAATGCGATAACGCAACGAACCATGCTTCGTCCAGGCCAACGACTGCAGATCCCGATCAAATCCAGCTGACGTCTGCTCGTTTTTCAAGCAATGAGGAGGATAAAACCGAAAGCCCTCGATTGCCCTGACTCCCGTTTTGATATCGTTGCCCCGTCAAATCGACTCTGTACCCCTCTGGGTGTCCAATCCGACATCGCCAAATATCAGCTTGCTATAAAAAACGGGATTATCGAAAAATTTTTTATTAAATCGGCCAGCTTAACTGCAAATCGGATTTTATCCGTAAATATCCGTGCGAAGTCTTACGACTTTTGTGCAACAAACCTCGAGTGTTTAATAAGACCATAAACTAATTCTTATTTAATGTCAGAACACCTGACGGCTTGAGTAATTTGCTTTTATAGGAATAGTTAGTTTGGTCCCATTTAGATAACCTTATTTTTTGTATGCCTATACCCCATGGCCGAATAAGATAGTGGGACAAGTCGGCAGGATTGCTGGATCGAGTGGGATGGTTTATTGGATAGGATGGATTTGAACACTGAAGCTGTTATGGAATCTGACAGGATCTTCTTAAGGAGGATCTTATTATGGCTACTATCTATATTGATGATCAGGAATTGGTGCACCGAGTCCAACAGGGAGACCGAAGTGCGTTCGACCGGCTGGTACGAAAATATCAAGCCAAACTCTTGCAGCTGATAGGCCGCTACATCAAGGACCCGCATGAATCGTGGGATGTCGCTCAGGAGACTTTCATTAAGGCCTACCTCGCACTACCCAGGTTCCGGGGAGATAGCGCCTTTTACACTTGGCTCTATCGGATCGCCATCAATACGGCCAAGAATCACTTGGCAACACGGCTACGCCGACCGTCGGAAGACGAGCTCAATGTTGAAGAGGCCGAGCAGTTTGAGTCCGCCGTTCGGCTCAAAGATCAGGAGACACCGGAGGGATTGGTGTCGACAGAGGAACTTGCGCTGATCATTCAGCAGGCCCTCGATAAACTGCCAGGAGAATTACGAATCGCAATCCAATTGCGGGAATTCGACGGATTGAGCTACGACGAAATCGCTCAAGTCATGCAGTGTCCGGTTGGAACGGTCCGCTCACGGATTTTCCGAGCGAGGGAATTCCTCGACAAACAAATCGATTACGCGCATTGACAGCGGCTAGACAATAAAGCGCGCGGCATGGATGGCGCGATTCCCATGCATCCTGACTGTATACAAAGGACGTTTTATCAGTCGGGATTGTGCTTGAAGCAGAATGACGGAATAAGCGAAATATGAGGTTCAGACATCCACAGAGCCGTGGTGACCGGATCTAAACGTCCCCGGTTTCGACACTGCATATTGCCGAATGATTCGCCCCCCGCCTCCAGTCATCATTGCTCTCGAAATATCCCGTCCTAAGCGACATCCTTATTTCTTTCGCTCGTTCTAATCTTGGAAGCATTCCTGGGCTGAAAAACAAAGGTCAGCCGCGAAGCGGGTAGACCGGGATGTTTTTCATGCCCCCGGAAGGACGAGGGCCGGGCGGGCCACCGGAGGGAGGCGCGATAGCGCCGTCCGAAGGTGGACTGCAAGGCCTCCCGAACGTCCGTCGAGTCATCTGCGAGCCACGTGAAGCGACCCTGTTGTCGCTGAACGGGTCGAGCGGGGAAGGGGGGCGATTAAAGCCACCGTTTGCGATTGGGTCGGCCGGGGCGCCGAAGGCAAGAACCGTCCCGCAAAATGCGGCCGTGCGGCGTCGGGAACGCCGTTAGGCATAGCATTTTCGTGGGACTCGCTTGGCTCGCCAGCTTGGCCACCGGCGACCGGATCCGCTAAGCCCATGCCCTGCTCATCGGCGGCGCCACCGGTACCGGCAAAACCTGGCTCGCCTGTGCCCTGGCGCAGCAGGCGCGCCGCCAAGGCTTCTCCGTCTTCTACGGACGAGTGCCCCGGCTCCTCGATTCACTCCGCATCGCCCAAGGCGACCGCAGCTTCGGCAAGCGCCTGGCACAACTGGCGCGGATCGACGCGCCCATTCTGGACGATTGGGGATTAACGCCCTTGGACCCAAGTGCCCGTACCTACTGGAAGTGATCGACGACCGCGTCGGGTCCGCTCAACGATCATTACCAGCCAACTCCCGATCGAACATTGGCAGAGCTGGCTTAACGAGCCCACCCTGGCCGATGCCATCCTCGACCGCCTCGTCCATCAGTCTCACCGACTCATCTTGAAAGGAGACTCCCTGCGGAAAAAAGGCTCACTAACCATCCGAAAACCCCATCATCGTGACCGATTCAGGTAGACTTTAAACCCCGCGCAATACCACTGCATTCAACCGGTCACCCTCACCAAAACGGCTGGTCACGTTCACCGAAATACGCAGTCTCATCTTGATCAGATGTCACTTGGTCTTTCTTGCTCGCGATAACTGCTCTTTCCCCTCTCACACCAAAATTCCGGCAGATTCGTTCTAAAGGCTCACGGTTTTAGGATCCGACGAATTAAGGGCGACTGGCTGAGGTGATAAACTTGGCCGCTTTTTCGGTTCCGGTCTCTCATGCGACGTTTTTCCCTACTTTCCCTACTCCTCTGTGTGTTCCTCACCGCCTGTGTCGGCGGTCATCGTAACCGTGAACTCAGGCAACTCTCTGCCGATAAAGCGGAGCTGCCGCCTACGGAAATCATCCGTGAGGGTAAGCTGCTTCGGCTCAACTATGAGGGGTACACCCTTTGGCTCGACTGCGAGCAGCGCGGCGCGGTGAAATTCCGATACAACGCCCAGCACGATGACGGCAACGAAGCTCGCGCCGACAACTTTAGGCTGGATCCCTACGTCCCGAAGGAGTGCCAGCAAACCGGCACGAAAGGTTACGGCCACGGCTACGACCGGGGCCACCAAGTCCCGGCGAACCACTTGGACGCCTCGGCGGTCGCCATCAGACAAAGCAACTACATGACCAACATCCTCCCGCAGGCTGCGCAGATGAACCGGGGCGCGTGGAAGCTGACCGAGGACATCGTCGAGTGCTATCGCGATATCGATGAGCTGCTGGTCATGGGCGGCGTGATCTGGGGCAACGACAAGGCCAATGATTACTTCATCGAGAGCCATGGCATAAAGACGCCGGATGCCTTCTGGAAAGTAGTGGTCCGCAGCGACGGACGAACGATCGCCTGGATCGTGCCGAACACGAAGGATGCGGTTGAGGCTAAGCTCGATAGCTACCTCGTGACAGTGGCGGATATCGAGAAAATTACCCGAGAAAAGCTCCCGGTGTCGGGCGACGCCCGGACCACCAAGCCCAAGGGATCGTGGGTCGTGCCGATCGGATGTAACAAGGGCTAAACCTTCAATAGCAAAATGGCTATCTCGACCAAACCGGAACCCGCCGCCAAACTCGGCTTCGAACAAACCCTCTGGGCCGCTGCCGACAAGCTGCGCGGCCACATGGACGCCGCGGAATACAAGCATGTCGTCCTCGGTTTGATCTTCCTGAAATACATCTCCGATGCTTTCGAAGAAAAGCACGCGCAATTGCAGGCCGAAACCGGCCAGGGCGCCGGTCCCGAAGACAAGGACGAATACCTCGCCGACAACATCTTTTGGGTGCCGAAGGAAGCCCGCAGGTCCTTCACTCAGGCCAACGCAGTACTTAACCCCAAGGCGGAATTACTCCCGGAGTTTTACCTTAAACCTGCGCGGCTTTTCGGTTTTCAGTTTCTGTTTCTCACTTATGCCGACACATCCCTCTTGCTGGTTTCGCCATTGTTTGAAATCTTGTGCAGCCAAATCAGCGCCATCCGATGGATGCTTTCGGGAAGAAAGTGTTCGAACACAAATGGCCTGAAACCCAAACCGACCGGAACTGCGCTCATTGCAATTTCAGTCGGCTACATTTGATACTTTCAGGGCTCGGATCCACTGAGAAAATCGATTATGAGCGAGTTGTTCCGCCTGATTGATCGCAAAGCGGTATTCAGTCTCGTAGCGGTTTGCGTGCTGGAAGGCTGTGCGAATCGAGCGGCTTACCGAACGCCGGTCACTACGTTTCAGGATGCCTCTTCGGTAATGGTCCACAGCGCGCGAATCTATCTGACGCAATTGAACAAGATCGAACGAGACGCCTATATCAGGCGGCAAGCCGCCAATAACCAACACATCCGTCTGGATGAAATCGAAAAGACACAATCCTTCTCGCCCGAGGAGATAGCGGTCAGGCTCGAAGCCCTCAATGAGTTATCGCGTTATGGGGAATTGCTCGGCCACCTGGCAAATTCCGATGCCCCGGAGAGAATCACCGCCAGTGCGTCCGATCTGGCCGACTCTCTGCAGAGGCTTTCGGACAAGGTAAGCCAATTGGCTCGGAGACCGACAAATAGCAAGTTTGTAAATTCTGCGGGTCCCGCCGTGAAAATCGTTGGGGAAGTGGCCAGCATCGCCGTGGAAAAGAAGATACAGGCAGCGCTGGATCGCGCGATTTTATCCGGCGAAGGTCCGATAAGAGACCTGATCCATGCGATTCGGGACGACATCACCATCGCCTTCGAAAGAAAGCGCAATGCGCTTTCGGCGCAGCGGGTGGACTATGTGGATGCATACGAAGATACCGTTGGCACGGACAACGAGGCCAATGGCGATCAGCGGAGACAGCGCGCCAACGAACTCATCGCCTACCTGGATGTTTGGGAGTCGTTTCCATTATCCAACCCGCACGAAGGGCTGAACGCCCTGGCCGATGCCTATTCGGCCTTGGTCGCCTATGCCAAGTCGCCCAAGACACCAACCGATTTGTCCGGCCTGGCCGATCAAATCGAATTGTTCGCGGCGCGAGCCAATCGGATCGGCGGGGTGATTCAGCAGCTCGAGAAGAACTTTTAGCACCATAGGAGACTTCCGTGTCCAACCAAGAGCTCTCCCGGCTCGACTTAATCCGCATCATCGGCGACATGATTACCGCAATTGACGTGGCCAGAGGGAGTCTTCCAAAAGGGAGCCCTGAGCGCAAAGAGCTCGACTCTTGGCGACTGCGGCTCGACGCGAAACAACATGCTCTGGCAGATGCGGTCTTTGATGAAGGAACAGTGGCTTATCAGTCCGCGTCGGCCGATATCGATCACATCGCCAGCGCCATGAGCGAGGCAATCATGGATGTGAACAACACGGCGCAAACCTTTGAGAACCTGGAGCGATTGGCTTCCGCCATCGACGATTTGTTGGACTGTGCGGCGTCGGCTTTCAAGCCAGTGTAGCTTGCCCGGTTCCGGCTTCTCCTCACCGAGCCCCCTGATGAACGTTTTTCGACCCTAGCTCATGTGCCGGCTCACCCGGTCGAAAAAAATCCGGAGAAAGATGCACACACAAAATGGGTTTTTCTGCAGCCTGGTTGGGTTATGGCATTCACGATCACGTTTCTCAGCGAATCTTGATCACCCGAATCCAGTTGGGTAGCGACTCGGTTACGGGTTCCAAATCCTTAGCTGCAACCGCGATGACATTGCGGGTATGGAGCGCCAGTCTCGTAAGGCCTATCTTACCCCTGGAACGCTCTTGCGTAGCGAGCATGCAGAAGGCCCGCACCCAATCCCATACCAAGGTGGGGCTGACGTGACTCATGTCGAAGAATAGAGAGGCCATGCCACCGTCGGTCGCATCCGATGCCATTGCCAACAGAAAAGGACCGTTCCGCACCGAGGGTTTGCCCAGCTTCGCCAGGAACGCGTTGGCTCGCGCGTAATCATAGGCCGACAGCACCATCTCCGCCGCTTGTGCGGTTTGCCTTGGAGAGCTCAAATCCTCCGGCAGTGCGATCTCGCGCCTCACCGGAATCAGGGTGAGATTAAGTTCGCTTGGCCGCATGTATTGCTCGAGTTCCTTGATCGGCCGCAGCACAAGCAAGTAAGCCTCCAAAGCTTTGAGGTAGCGTTCTCGCTCCCAATCATTTTTAGGCGGGGTATCAAAAAGCAAATAGCTGTAAAGCCCATACCCAGAAGGTGGCCGCTCTGTGGGCAATAACAACGCGCGGCCGCTGCTTAGGCGCAGCGCTCGCGTCGCTCTTGGCCTGCCGATACTGGATCGTTTGGAGACGAACACCTGCACCTCGCAGTCGCCCTCTCCCAGCCGCCGATCCTGCACCGTAACCTGGGCAGTCGCACGCAAGCCATCGCTGGTGTCGCTAAGTGGGTCGTCCAGAGTCCAGCGAGCGACATCGGTGCCGACGATCCTGCCGGTCGATGCAACCCAGGTGAACCGGGGAGGATGAACGAGTGCCTTGCCGGACACATCCGTAACCCAGGCTCTGACCTCGATTGATTCGCCTGGATGGACGACCGGCGTCTCGGGAGCACATGAGACTGTTAGGGAGGACGATGATTTAGGAGCCTCGGAAGGCTGGATAGCCTCCCCGCAACAGGCCTTCGCGTTTATGACGAAGGCGGCCAAGATCCCCATCAACCAAATTAAGCGAGTAAGTGATCGCTCAATGGCGCGCATCTGAGTTATGCCTCCTGCGCCGGGCCAGAAAGTTAGCCCCTCCAGTCATGATCACTAAGATGATCAGGACAAGAAAGGAAATTTCAGCGGGGCCAAAGATCCATCCGAGGAAGAGTTCTGCGATGACGAGCAAGAATACGGTCGCGAAGATCGTGCTAAGAACAATTCGGACCGGCATGCCCATGATCGAGGCTGATCCCTCACTGGCCTGGGAGGCTCGAGATGGATCTACATCGGTGTTCCGTCTTTCCTTATCCATGATTCCTCCAACGTTCAGATGTACGCGGTGGACTAGCAGAAGGTATTGAAGCGTGCCGCTTCGCCACCGTGTCGGATCCAGCGGATGGCCAAGTAGGGGTGTAATCAGCGCGGTCGTCCTGATGCCACCGTATCGAGATGATCATCATCCCGGTGAGTCCGAAGATACTAGCCTAGCCGATGCACTATCGTGGGACCACGACAACAATCAACAACTTCCCGTAGATGTCTCATTATGTGCTTGAGTGTGTTTTCTCACAGGCGGCGATACGGCTCTACGGGATATCACTTATCAGTCAACCGTGAACAATAAATGACTTTACAACCATAGAGCCCAAGGACGTTACCAAATTGACTCGACACGGGAATGATTGTTCCTCCAGCAACAAGCAGTTCCGGTTATCGCGGTACCGGCGAACGGCCTAGGTATTGGAGCGCCGGACCATCAACCCACCGGTGTAACCCGTAGCCTCGGCATGATGGATAACGTGGGTTCTGATTAGGGAAGCAACACTTTCGGTGTTTCTACTAGGGCGTGTCCTCAATTGAGCCAGATAACGGCTGCAGTGAGAAAAATGGCGGCCAGAAAGTTGCAATCGGTTTTGTCATAGCGGGTGGCGATGGCGCGGAATTGCTTGAGTTTGCAGAAAAATTCTCGATCAGGTGGCGTGCTTGATAGAGGTGTCGATCATACTCGCGTGGGACTTTGCGGTTCCGCTTCGGTGGAATCACGACGGTCTTACCCGCCTGTTGCCAAGGTTCAATCACCCGTTG
>Ga0196971_1000692_pt1 | contig 21380 bp, 15 predicted proteins | sample S1v_1013CmetaG_FD_148660 | JGI IMG/M metagenome (GOLD analysis project Ga0196971, IMG submission 148660) | Soil microbial communities from Anza Borrego desert, Southern California, United States - S1+v_10-13C | ecosystem: Environmental > Terrestrial > Soil > Desert | place: USA: California...
GGTCGCTGGTACCTCGCCGACAAGGGCAAGGTGCACGAGGCGGTGCGCGCGCACGTGGCTTTCATCGCCTCGCAGCAGCGCGAGCAGCGCCGCGAGGTGCGCCACTTCCTCGACCTCTACTCGGCCGGCAACGTCGCGGGGCTCGGCACGCAGACGCCGCGTGAGCGCTTGCTCGACTACCTGTTCGAGGGTCGCGCAGCGACGCGCTTCAACATGGTGGCGGCGGTCTGCGACACGGCGGTGTCGATGATCGCCCAGCAGCCGGCGGTACCGCAGTACCTCACGACGGGCGGCGACTTCTCGCTGATGCGTCGCGCGGAGAAGCGCTCGCAGGTGCTGCAGTGCCAGATGAACGATCTCGCAGGCGACCTCTGCCCGCGCGCGTTCCTCGACGCCACGAAAGCCGGTAGCGGCTTCGTCACCGGCTATCTCGACGACAACGGGCTTCCCGCGCTCGAGCGCGTGCACATGCTTGAGCTGTTCGTCGAGCACGCGGACGGCATCAACGGCAAGCCGCGCTCCATCCACCGCGTGTACCTCCGCTCGAAAGAGGTGCTCAAGGCGCAGTTCCCGGGCTTCGAGCGCGAGATCGAGAAGGCGCCTCCGCCGAGTAAGGAGACGGTCGACGCGCTCTTTCTCGACGTGAAGGGCTGCCACGACATGGTGGAGGTGTACGAGTCGCATCACCTGCGCTCGATCAAACGCCTCAAGCGCGACCACGACGGGCGTCACGCGGTCTGCATCGCCACAGCAGACTTGCTCGATGAGAAGTACGAGCACGACGACTTCCCCTATGTGAAGGTCGACTATCGCGAGCGCGATTTCGGCTACTACGGCTCAGGACTCGCTGAGTCCGCCCGCGAGGCGCAGACGCGCGTCAACGAGCTGATCGCGCGCGTCGCACGAGCGCAGGACCTCGCCAGCACACTGATCATCGCGAACCCGACGGGCGGCGATGTCAGCGTGAAGCACGAGCAGATCTCGAACGAGCTCGGGCTGATCATCGACTACGACCCGGCGAATGGTCCGCCGCAGCTGATGAAGTGGGACGGGACGCTCGGAGATCTCCAGGAGCAGATCGACCTCGAGTTTCAGCGCGTGCTGATGGTCGAAGGGCTCTCGCAAGAGCAGGTCAACGGCGAGGGCGCTGGCAAGGGTCTCACGAGCGGTGTCGCGGTGCGCGCTGCAGACGACGTGCAGAGCCGTCGCCTCGTGTCGCCGACCAAGCGCTACCAGAGCTTCTGCATCGGCGTGGCGAAGCTCATCGAACGGCTCAACGATGACGCGGTAGAGGACGCGAAGCGGCGCGAGGAGCAGTACGAGGTCCGCGGCAAGGCCACGCAGGGCCGGCGCACGTTCCTGCGCAGCTCGCGCTGGGAAGAGCTCTCCATTCCCGAGGGCCAGGCGGACATCGTCATGGCGCCGATGAGCGCGCTTCCCACCACGCCACAAGGCAAGTGGGCGGCGGTGCAGGAGTGGATCGGCTCGGGCTTCGTCTCGAAGCAGTACGCCATGTCGCTCCTGCAGTTCCCCGACATCGACGCGTACGCGGACATCGAGCTTGCGCACCTCGACATGGTCCAGTGGCAGATCGAGCGGATGCTGGATGGCGAGAGCGTGATCCCGTTCCCCCGTCAGGATTTGCAGATGGCGATGGACCTCGTCACCAAGAGCGAGCTCAAGGCGATCACCATGGGCGCTCCGCCCGAGGTTATCGATCTGATGGAGGCTTACCTCGTGCAGGTGAGCGAGATGCTGAAGCCACCAGCGCCGCCGCCTGGGATGCAGCCACCCGGCGCGCCTGGGCCAGTAGCAGGTCCGCAGGGTCCTGGGCCGATGCCGCCTGGAGGACCGCGACCAGGCCAGCCGATGCCGCCTCCGCAGATGGCTCCGGGCGGCCCGATGGGTGCGCCTGTGATGGTGCCGCGTCCGCCGCCTCAGCCCGTGCGTCCGGGCGTCGCAGCCTGAGCGCGCAGGCCACTACGTATCAGCACTGAGCAGCCTCGCGCTCAGCGGCATTCGTGCCGCCTGAGCAAAGGGAGTCCCTGGAGTGCTGATCAGACTGAGCAACGTGTGCATGAACGCGGCGACGGGCGGAGAGGGATCGAGCGGAGCCCCCGCGCCAGCAGCAGCATCGACGACGGCGCCCACCGCGCCGACGCAGCCCACCGAGAGCGCCCCGAGCGCCCCGGCAGAGGCTGCTCCCAAGAAGACGGCGAAGGAGCTCAAGGCGGAGCTGCTCAACGGCGGCTTTCGCAAGTTCGTCACCGAGCAAAAGGCGGCGAAGTCCGCTCCGGCGCAGCCAGCGCCCGCACAAGGCGGCGAGGGCGCGAACGCGGCCACGATTGCGAACGCGCCCACCGAAGCCGCACAGGCCGCTGCTGAGGCGCTCGCCGACGCAGGCAAGGAGGTGCCCGAGCAGAAGGAGGGCGAGAGCGACAAGCGCTACGAGCTGCGTCTCGCCACGCTGCTCCAGCGCACGCGCGAGCTCGAGGGACTGCACAAGAAGGAGTCAGCGGGCAGGGAGGCGGCCGAGAAGCGAGCGGCGGAGAACGAGGCGAAAGCCAAGGAGTTCGCCGAGCGCTTCGAGCGCATGAAGGACAAGCGCGCCGCGCTGAAGACGCTCTACGAGACCACGGGCCTCACGCTCGAGGACATCGTCAAGGGCATCAACGCGGGCGACATCGAGCCGCACGGCAAGCAGCCCGACCTGCCGCCCGAGGTGCGTAAGCAGCTCGAGGAGCAGCGCGCCGAGATCGAGCGCATCAAGCAGGTCGAGGAGCAGCGCGCGCTAGAGCAAAAGCAGGCCGAGCAGCAGCGCACGTTCCAGGCGCACACCGAGCAGACCACGAAGTGGCTCGCGGCCAACGCCGACGACTACCCGATCCTCGCCGCGAGCGAGTGGGCGCCCGCCACGATCGTCAACAACGCCTACCAGTCGAACAACCTCGACATCGCCACGCATGCAAAGGCGATGGAGGATGGCTTCGGCAAGAGCGTGCTCTCCGTGCTCGGAGATGAGCGCGCCATCAAGGCACTGGCCAAGCGTGACCCCGCCGTGAAGGAGAGGATCGCGAAGGCGCTCGGCCTCACGGCAGCGCAAGCGCGCGCCGTCGCGCAGCAGGCCGCAGAGCAAGCGCCCGCGCCGAGAGTAGCGCCGCGTGCGGTGAGCGCCGTGCCGAGCGAGGCCACGACTCCGCCCGACCGCAAGCCGACCCGCGCCGAGCTCAAGGCGCAGGTGTTGGCGGGCCTGTCGGAGATGAAGAGGCAGCGGCGCGCGGGCGGCTGACAGGCCGACACGCAGTTCGCGCTCTTACTATCAGACCACTCCCTGACTCGCTGTGCGCGGCTTCAGCAATCCCCTGCCGGCGCGTGAGTCGCGAGTGGTCTCTCTGTCTCTGAGCCACGCAAAGCACCTGCCGAAGACGAGCAACGAGGTTCGGCGCGCAACCAGGCAACGCGGATAGGCCGCGTCTGCCGCCGAACACCGATCACGTCTCATCGCCTCGTTCGCGAGGCGCGCAGGTTCGCAATGGCACTCGACAACTCAACCGCACAGTACGTCTTCAAGACGCTGTACTCCGACGGTTTCGATCCCAAGAGCCTCGTCCGCAAGAAGCCACTGCTTCAGTGGTGCGAGCACAAGACCGACTTCACCAGCGCGCGCGGCATGGAGATCCCCGCGCCGTACGTCAACCCGCAGGGCATCGGCGCGACCAACGCTGCAGCGTCCTCGAACGAGGTCTCCGGCAAGGGCGTCACGTTCCTTCTGCCGCAGCGCAGCGTCTACGGCTTCGGTGCCATCAACGGCAGCGTCGTCCGAAACGCGGTGAACGGCAACGATGACAGCCAGTTCATCAACGCGATGGAGCGCGAGGTCGACGGCGCCACCGAGTCGATCGCGGTCGAGCTCCATCAGCGCATGTACGGCACGAACACGGGCATTCGCGCCTATCTGAGCGGCACGGCCGCGATCACCACGACCACCTGGACGTTTGCGAACGTCGAGGATGTGCAGTTCTTCGAGCCGGGTATGAAGGTCGTGCTCGTCAACCCCGCGACCGGCGCCGCGCGCGTCGGCAGCGCCGTGACCGTGACTTCTGTGGACCCGGATGCGGGCACGATGGTCTGCTCCGGCAACCCGAACAGCTTCACCTCTGCGGCGGCTGGCGACGGCATCGCGCGCGACTCGATGGTGGGCGCGGATCTCGACGGCCTCTCCGCCTGGTGCCCGACCACGGTCAGTGGCTCCGACTCGTTCCTGGGCGTCAACCGCTCCGTGTATCGCTCGCGTCTCGCTGGCGTGTACTCGGACATCAGCAATGACCCGATCCGCTCGGGCTTCATCAAGGCGATCGCCAAGGCGGAGCAGCAGGTCGGAACCATGTTCGACGCTGACTCGCCGTTCTTCATCCACCCGAAGAACCTCGCGCAGATCATGCAGTCGGTCGAGCAGGCGAAGATCGTGCACCAGGAGCTGGACGACAAGTTCGGCATCGGTCTCAAGGCAGTGAAGATCATGGACTGGACCTTCGTGCGTGACGCGATGTGTCCGGTCAACACCGCCTACCTCGTCGGCGAGGACGCGTTCATTCGCGCGAGCTGCGGTTCTCAGCCGAAGCTCGATGACTCAGGCGGCAACGAGTTCTTCATGAACTTCCGCACCGGCGTTCTCGAGTTCGTGCTGGTGCACGACGGCAACTGCGGCTCTCCCGCGCCCTACAACATCCTTCGCTGCTCGCTGCCGACCACGGCGCTCTGAGGCACCATGCAGGCGAACTATCAAGGCGGGCCGGTCTTCGGCTATGGACCTACGCAGTGCGTGGCACGCGCGCGCTTTCAGTGCGCGGGCGCTTCCGCAGGCGCGCAGACGCTCCTCGACAACTTCGGCATCAAGTCGATCGTTCGGGGCGCGTCCGCGGGCCTGTTCACCGTGACACTCTCAGACAAGCTCCCCGAGTTCACGCCGATCGTGAATGGCGTGGAGGCAGGCGCTCGCCTGCACAACTACGCGATTACGGCGATCGACACTACGGCGGGCACGTTCACGTTCCAGCACCGTGCAAGCTCGGCGGCTGGATTCGGCGTGGCGGGCACGGCGGATGATGGCTTGGTCGGAACCGACCTGGTCACGTTCCAGGTCATCGTCCTTGGACGGATGACGCTCTAATGGCCGCTGACGAAAAGGTCCCCGGCGTCCTCATCGCTTTCGGCAAGGGCAAGCCCGAGTCGAAGCCGGCGGACGACGAGGAGTCTTCGGAGGAAAGCCCCGGCGCGCTGGCAGCCAAGGCGTTCTGGAATGCGGCTCAGTCGAAAGACTGGACCGGCGCGTTCGAGGCGTTCGAATCGCTCGTCGCCGAGTGCGACTACCGATCCGAGCCCAAGGACAGCGGCCCCGACGACGAGTAACAATCGCTCTTAGTCCGAGTCCCCTCACCCTCGGACTTTCGCCCGCCGCTGGCTCCTCTCCTCCAGCGGCGGGCGTCTCTTTTTCTGGCCAGGCCAGCGCGCGAGCCACGCTGCGACTCTGGCCGTGGAATGGCCACCACCTTCGCGGTCTCGGACCTGCTGAGCGACATCGCGGCGCGTGCGAACGTGCCTCCCTTCACGACGAGCACGCACGTCACGAGCACGCGCGTCACCTACTGGATCTCGCAGTCGGTACGCGCCGCGAGCGCGCTCATGCGGCAGTGGTTCCCCGATGACCGCGAGCTGCTTCAGACCGCGACGCTCGCCACCGTGCCGGACTTCGAACTCGTCTCGCTCCCCGCCGACTGCGGCGAGGTGCACAGCGTCATCTGGCAGCGCGACACGAACGATTTCGTGCTGCTCGAGAGCAGCCAGGGCGACGACATCGCCGACCGGCTCAACGCCGGGGAGACCTGGGAGAGCGCGTACGTGGAGCCGCGCTGGCGGCTCGAAGGCCAGACGATCGCCATCTACCCGACGTGCTCCACGTCCGAGACGATCACCGTCTACTACACGACGCACCTCGTCGCGGGGAGCACCTTCGCGGCCAAGGTCGACTTCGACGAGTGGGTCACGCTCGACGTGCTGGTCAAGGTCTACACGGCGAAGGACAAGCCGCAGAAGGTCGCCGAGACGCTGCAGAACAAGAAGCTGCTCGAGGACGACCTGCTCTCGAAGGCGCGTCAGCGCGACCCCTATCGCACGAACACGATCCGCGACGTGCGCTACGCGCGCGCCATCCGCGATCACCGGCGCAGGTGGTGAGCATGTTCGACGATCTCCTGCGGCGTCTCTCGCTCGATGTGACGGGCCTCTCCGACCGCCTCCGCACGCTGCTCTACGACCAGCCGCTGCCACGTGTAGTCACCTCGGTGACGCTCGCTGCCGGCGCGACCACGGCCAGCGTCGCGCATGGGCTCGGCCGCATGCCCGTGGCGGTGTTTGCGTCGCCAAGCAGTCCTGTAGCGCTCGGGGTCACGTCGACCGAGACGCTGGTGCAGCTCGAGGCGGCGTCCGGGCCGAGCGCTGACGTGCGCGTGACGCTGGTGGTGTACTGATGGTCAGCCCTGATCGCAAAATCTCGATCCTGCTCAATGGCGGGATCAACAACCGGAGCTTTCCCGAACTCGTCTCGCCGATTATCCAGCAAGGCGAGTCACCTCCGCTCATTGCGAGTACGAACACACGGCTGAGCAAGCGGCCGGGGACGTGCACGCGCAGCCCTGCGGTGACGCAGATCTCCTACTCGGGACCTGGTTATAAGCGCTGGGGGCTCGCTCCCTCATCGGTCGGACGGGTGACGATACGCTACGGCGCGACAGCGTACTTGACGACTGTATTCTCGGACGACGGCAGCAGCCCGACAGGTTTTGGCGCGATGTACGGCATGACCTCGTCATACTTCCCGGCGCGCATCGATTCCGCAGGCCCACTCGACTCGATTCGCTGCGTCGCGAATATCGCCGTAACATACAACGGGACGAACGACCGCGTCTGGCGCGCGTATCCAGCGATGGACACCACTGGATCCGTGGTCTCGATCCACGTGGCCGCTTGGACACTCGACGGCCGTTCTCTTTGCGAACCGACACAGGTCACAATCTTCCCATATTCGGCATCTCGAATCGTATGGGTGGGGCTAACCAGCCACGGAGCGCTCGGCGACGTGTTGTGGTACACGGGGCCGAACGGCATCTGCTACCGAGGACTCACGCTCTCGGCGCGGACCGCAAACGTCAACGCGGAGAACGTCGTCGTGGTTCCCGGCGCATCGGCAACAGGCGTCGACGTGCTTTCTGATGGCTCGTCGAGCGTCTATCTAGCGCATTCGCAAGCCGGCTCCGCTTCGGGGGCCACGCTACGGCGGGTCAACGTCACAACGAATACGACCACGCACAGCGTGACGATTGCCGGCGCACTCGATGGCGGCGGCGACTGCGCCGTGCACTACGGCACGCTAGCGGGCGTCCCGCGAGTGGCCGTGGCGTTCTCCCGCGTGACGGGAGCGAAGACCACGGCAGCAATCTATGACGCGACGTTGGGAGCCGTGGGCGCAGCGACCGAGCTTGACGGCTACGGCGACGTAGCAGTGAAGTTCTGCGAGGAGGGCACACAGCGCCACGTGATGGTGTTCGTCAGCTCCACATTGGGAGACCTGGCGGGATCGCCCGGCACACTGTTCGCGACAACGTTTCTTGGCACGAGGATTTACTCCGTGAATGCCTCGGCGTGGCCGACAGTTAGCTACACACGTTCGCTGCCGTGGCTACTCTTGCAGTCGCATGGCGTGCAGTGGTCAGCGAACGGCAACCAGTATGCGATCATGTTCTACGGTCGATCGTACGGGAGCACTGGCTACGATCCAGGCAGCGACAACTACGTGGAGGACGCGAGCCACGAGGCGTATTTCCACCTGCCATGGCAAGTCACGCCGATTGCACGGTACGGCACGGTGCGTGGCATCGCGCAGCCGGCACAGACCTGGACTCACCAAGCGCTCGCGAGTCGCGGGGCGTTCATCGTCGGAGACAAGATCTTTACGACGTACAAGAAGCAGTCAACGAGCACCACATTTCCGGTGCTGTCAACGGGCCGCTATGTTGTGCTCGACCTCAGCCCGCATCAGCCGCCACTCGCGCACGACAAGGACGGTGCCACGCTCATCGCTGCAGCGCTTCCCGTGCAATTCGACGGGTCAGTGTCGATCGAGATGTGTGGGCCTCTGCACGCGCCAAAGATCGCTTACGAGAACGCTGGCGGCTGGGTGTTGCCCGCCGGCAGCTACCGCTGGTGCGCCGTGTACCAGTGGACCGACGCGGCTGGCAACACGCACCGTTCAAAGCCGAGTAACATCGTTTCGCGGACGATGAACGGCACGAGCGATCTCGCCACGATCTACGTGACTGCTCCCGATTCTACCGATGCTTGGACCGAGCAGCGTGTCACGATCGTGCTTTACATGAGCGCCGCGAACGGCACGTCCATGCATCACTACGCAGAGCAGGGATCGTACGCTATCGCGCACCCGCTGACAGCGTTCACGATCAGTGGCGTCGTGGACACCGCCAAGCCGCAGATCTACTCGAGCGGCGCAGGCGGCGAAGAGATCGCGCCGCAAGTGCCCCCAGCATTGCGAGACATTGCTATCGTAGGCTCTCGCGCATGGGCCATCGACGCCGAGATTCCAACGCGGTTCGTGTACAGCAAGTACCGCGTGGCCGGCGTGGGCTACGAGTTCTTCCCCGCGGGCGAAATGCAGCTGCCGAGTGGTGCGGGCGAGGCCATGGCGATCCGCGACTGGCAGGGGACCGCGATCATTTTGGCCGAGCGAGGCGTCTACCAGGTCTCGGGCGACGGACCCAACAACAACAACTCTGGAGGCTCGTTCAGCCCCCCGGTGAAGCTCTCCGAGATCGGCTGCTCGAACACGAGTAGCGCCGTGTGCTTCCCAGGCGGCATTATCTGGCAGTCGGGAGGGCGCTTTGCGCTGCTCACCGGCGCTGGTGTCGACTACGTGGCCGACTACGCCTGCACCTACGACGTGTCGCACGCGATCTTACTGCGCCGATACGACGAGGTCCTGTTCTTCAGCGACACCATCGCCGAGATTCGCGTCTACAACTACGCCCGCAAGGCGTGGTCGACGTGGGACAGCCAGACGCTCGCCGACCCTGTCTCCTGCGCGGCGCTGTGTCCCTGGGACGAAGACATGATCTTTTTGTACTCGTCAAGCACGGGTATCACGCGTCGGCTCGAGGCCGACACCGTCTCGACCGCCGCCAACATGGTCTGGGACACGGACTGGCTCTTGCTGGGCGGCGACTTCCAGGAGCACGTGATCCTACGCGATGTGGTGCTGAACGGGACCATCGTCGGCGCGCACGACGTGACGATTGAGGTCTACGTCGACTACGAGACTACCGCATCCCGCACGAACACGTGGACCTCATCGCAGCTCGACGCGATCGACGTAGGAGGGCGGTACACGGTGCGGCTCGAGCCGAGCTCGCAGAACTGCCGTGCCGTGCGCATCCGCGTCTACGACACGCGCGTGGCAGGCGAGGGCATGGCGCCGCGCACGCTGACGCTGGTCTACGCGACCAACGGCATTCTCTACGAAGAGGCATTCGTGCAGGGCTCGCGGGCGTAGGCCAGCGGCAGCACGCAACCGCCACGCTGGCGGTATGGCCCTGCCGAGAGCTGACATCCGCAAGAAGCGCCGTGCGGAGCGGCGCGAGAACAAGCGCCTACGTAAGGAAGGCCCAGCGACCACCTACTACGGCGGCTCGAAGGAGACGCACGACGCGGCCATAGAGCGCGCGCAGCGCCAGCGCGAGACGATGAACGCGCGCGCCTCGCAAGAGATTGCCGCCTACGACGCGTACGGGCAGGACATGCGGTCGGCGGCGCAGCTCGCCGATGCGGAGTACCAGCAGCAGCGCGACGTGTCGGCGCTGTCGCGCCTGAGCTCGCAGAACGCGATCGGGGATATCGCGGGCGCTGCACAGTACGGCTCCATGCTGCGTGACGCGGCGCTCGGCAACAACGACATGCGGATCGCCGGCAACAGCGCGATGGGCATTCGGGACGCCGCCTTGGCGCAGACGAACCTGCAGAACAACGCGCTGCAGTCGAACAACATGCGCAACCAGGCGCTGGCGCAGACAGACCTACGCCGCGACGCGTTCGCCGCGAACAACCTGCTGGACTCGGCGCTCGCGAGCACGAACCTCGAGCGCTCCGCGAGCAACGCGAACGCGATCCGCTCGAACGCGCTCGCCACCGGTCCGAACCTGCAGCAGGAGGCCGCGCGCGCTGCCGGCACACGCTCTGCGGCGCTCGCCCAGACAAACCTCGAGCTGTCCGCCTCGCGTGCGAACCAGCTGCGGGATGCGGCGTTTGCGCAGACCAACCTGGAGGCCGCCTCTGCGCGCGCGAACGCGGAGCGCAACGCGGCGCTAGGCCGGACAGACCTCGAAGGGTCCGCCTCGAGCGCGAACAACATCCTCGCGGCGGCGCTGGCGAGCGGAGATCTCAACCTCGCGGCGAACACGGCGATCGAGAAGAACGACGCGCTGGCGCAGGCTCGGCTCGAGCAGCAGATCGGGACGCTGAACCGCTCGGCGCGCGGGCTTGCTGGCTCCATGGGGGAGGGCTCGGCGCTCGCGATGCAGGCTGCCATCGCGCAGTCGGGGCTCGGCTCGGCGGACCTGGCCGCGCAGGACCAGATCGTGCGCGCGCAGATGGCGAACGACATGCGCTATCAAGCCGCGAACCAGCAGATCGCGAACCAGCTCGGGGTGGCGAGTCAGCAGTCTTCGCAAGCGTACACGGGCGCGCGCGACCAGGCTGGCAACATCCTGAACGTCGGCAACGCCAACGCGAACCAGACCTACCTCGGCGCGAGCGAGCAGGCGGCGAACCGGCTCAACGTGGCGAACGCGAACGCCAACACCGCGTACCAGGGCTCGGCGGACCAGGCGCACAACGTCATCTTCGTGGGCGATGCAAACGCGAACCAGCTCTACGGCGGTGCGCGCGATCAGCTTGGGGCGAACCTGGACGTAGCGAACGCGAACGCGAACACGGCCTACACGGGTGCGCGTGACCAGGCGGGCAACGTACTGGATGTGGCCAACTCGAACGCGGACCGCTCGTTCCTTGGATCGCAGTTGCAGACGCGTAACCAGCTGGAGACAGCCAACCTGAACGCGAACCAGTGGTACGACGGTTCCCGCGATCAGGTCAGCAACATCCTGGACGTTGCTGACGCGAACGCGCAGACGTACTTCGATGCGTACGATCGCCAGGCATACAACGCGCTCGGTGTCGCCGACGCAAATGCCGAGGGCCGCTACAACAGCGCCGTGGACACGCAGAACGCGTGGAACAACCTGTATGGGCAGAACATCACCGCACAGGCCGCTGCCAGCAATCGCCAGATCAACTTCAACGACGCGGCGATCAACATGGCCGGCAACACGGTGAACGCGCGCATCGGCCAGCAGCAGCAGGCGCAGCAGAACGAGTTCAACATGAACATGCTCGCGATGGACCAGCAGGCCGCTGAGAACATGCGCAAGTATCAGATCGCGGTGAACAACAACCCGATGGAGAAGTTCAAGAGCGCGATCTTCGACCCGGCGAACCTACGCGGGGCCGAGGGTGGCGATCAGACGTACTTCCACGGGAAGTGAAGGAGGCGGCAATGCTCAATGGACGTAGCGTGTTCGGCAACGTCGGCGACGACGAGATGAACCAGGCGCTGGCAAAGACAGGCAGCACGCATCGCGTGGAGCCGTACGCGGGCAACCCCGTGCACATCAACCCGCAGGGCGAGAAGTTCGTAAAGGACGCTGGCGGCGGCGGCATGAAAGGCATGCTCGGTGGCATCATGGGCGGTGGCGGCGGCGGTGGTGGCGGAGGGGGCTTCGCCAACGCAGGTGGCAAACCGTACCAATCGCCGCCTGTGGGCGAGACGCAGGCGCAGATGATCGAGCGCCAGTTCGCCCTGCGCAATGCCGCTGAGGCGCAGCGCAAAGAGCAGCTGTTCTCGCTGGTCGGCAAGGTCTTCGGCTTCTGAGCACGAGGTAACGCGTGGACTTCGACTTCAACCCGTACGAGACCGACGAGGAACGCGCTGCTCGCAAGCGCGCCGAGGTCGCACGCGCGCTCGAGCTGGCTAGCGGCGCCGGGCAGCCACCGGAAGCGGTGGTGCAGGACCGCGTGGGGATGCTCAACGATGCGCTCGCGCGCACGGGCGCCGAGTACCGAGTGCCAGTCCATGCGCAGGAGGCGCAGGAGCGCTTTGAAGCTCGTGGCGGAACGAAGCAGCCTATCGCGCAGTTGAACGCCGAGCAGGAGGCAGCGTTGGCGGCAGCACTCCCGCGAGCCCCTGCATCGGGTCCGGTGTCGGCGCCCGAGCCCGAGCCGGTGAGCCGCACGGAGTTCAACCCGCGCGTGAGCACGCGCCAGCTGCAGGAGGAGTTCACCGGCGCGCAGAACGAGTCGCTCGGCAACTACGCAGCGAGGAGCGACGTAATCGCAGCGTCCGGCGAGCGTCGAGAGGCGCTCTACGACGAGGCCGAGCAGCTCAACCGCGCCGGCACCGACGAGGCTCGTGCACACACGGAAGCCGCGCGCGCCGAGCGCGAGCAGTTCGAGCGCCTCGCCGACGAGCGACTGAACAGGCTCGCCGCGCTGGTCGACAACCCTCCCGAGGAGGCGTTCAACGCCGGACGCGCCATCATGGGCGCCATCCTGAGCCATGGCAGCAACGGACGCGTGAGCGATGGCCGCGAGGCGATGGCACGCGAGACGGCGATGATGATGGCGCGCTGGAAGGCGGAGATTGAGGGCAACAAGGAGCTCGCCGAGGCGTATCTCGGTCGCTCGAAGCATGCGACAGGCAAGGCTTTCGACGATCAGAAGCTCGACGCTGCGCTGCTCGACATGGCCATGGGCTCCATGAAGGTCGCGCTGGAGCGCGAGAAGGCGGCTGCCGACACCGAGGAGAAGGTCATTGCCGCCGACGAGGCGCTGAACACGCTGCGCCAAGGCATGGTGAACAGCGAGCTCATGAAGCGACAGCAGCAGGCAGCGACGCAAGCGGGAGGCCAGCGCTCGAAGCAGGACGACGAGATCCTGCGCTACCTCGCGGGCCTGCCCGAGGAGCAGCGCTCGGAAGCGGCGATGCAGCTCGGCGGGCGCGCCGTGGAGCTGTGGAAGAAGGCGCAGGCGAACTTCGCTGGCGATGCGGCGCTCACCGAGAAGCGCACGCAGGCCGTAAAGAATCTCGCCGACGGCAGTCCCGCGAGCAAGGCCGAGCAGATCGAGGTGCCTGGGCTGAAGCCGCTCGCGGGCGCCACCGACAAGGACAAGACAGAGGCGCAGAAGATCATGGATGCGCACGCTACGCTGGACGCCTCGCTCGTCGCGATGAAGAGCCTGCAGGGCAAGGTCGACTCGAACTCGATGAAGGAGTACGAGCTCCAGCATGCACTCGCGGTCGGTGCGTTGAACGGCCTCGCGAATGCTGGCGTGCTGAACCCTGGCGAGCTGCAGGCTTGGAACAAGCGGCTCCCCAAGCACGCGATCCGCAATGCTACGGACATCGCCACAGGCGGCGAGACAGGCGGCATCTCGGGTCGCCTCGGCGCGCTGGTGAATGTCGCGGGCGTGGACGAGGAGGAGTTCTTCGACTCGACACGTTCGCACTTCAAAGCGATCACGGACACCAAGCTCCGCACGCACAAGTACGAGCGCGCACCGCTTGACGCGCAGTCAGAGCAGCCGACCGCCCCCGCACGCGCGCCCGCTGGTACGGGAGGCGGTACCGTGCAGATGCTCTCGCCGAGCGGGCGTCCGTTCGCGATCCCTGCCGATCGGGTAAAGGACGCGGAGGCGAAGGGCTTCAAGCTGCAGCGCTTGGCGGGCACGAGCGGGGGCTGGTAAGTGCCCAGCCTGAGCGACGAGCTCGACTTCGTCCGCCAGCTCGGCGGAAGCCCGCTCGACGAGGAGCCGGAGCAGCAGCCGGAGCCGTTCGACGAGGAGGCGTTCGTCGCGTCTCTGCATGGCTCCGCGCCTGAGCCTGCGGTCGACCCCGATCGTGTGCGCATGTTCGCGCCCGACGGATCGGCGGTCACGGTCCCCAAGCTCGACATGCAGCGAGCGCTGGACGAGGGGTATCAGACCGCCGAGCAGCAACACCAGGCTGCGCTCGAGGCAGAGTACGGTGGCGCTGGTGGTGCCGCGCTGGCGGGCGCCATGGGCGGGCTGCGTGGCCTCTCGCTAGGGCTCTCGGACGCGGCGAGCGCGGCGCTCACAGGCGCGCTCACGCCAGAGGCGCCACAGCTGACCCCAGAAGCGCGCGCGCGTGCCGAGCAGATGGGACTTGCCGTCCCCGAGGACAAGGGCTCCTTCCTGACCGGCTACGAGGCGGCTCGCGAGTACCAGCGAGGGCTGCAGGAAGCGCACCCGACCGCCTCACTGACCGGGGAGCTTGGCGGAGCGCTCCTTGGCGGCGGCGCAGGGCTCGTGCGCGGCACGGCGGGCCGCATGCTCTCGGCTACGCCAGCAGCGCTCGCGACGCGTGCGGCGGTGGCCTCGTCGGAAGCGGCGGCGGCGCGACTCGGCGGCGGGGTGATGGGCCGCATTGGTGCCACCGCGCTGGGCTCTGCCGTGGAGGGCGGGATTGCCGGCGCGGCTGTCCAGGTGGCGGACGCGGTGCCCGAGTTCGCGACCGATCCCGCCGAAGCGGCCGAGCACCTGCTTGCCGGCGCGGGCGAGGGCGCTCTGCTCGGTGCAGCCATCGGCGGCGGACTCATGGCGTCGGGCGAGCTCGCGCGCGCGGCAGGTCGCGGCGCGCTGAGCCTCACGGACAGCATGATGGGCAGCCTCATGCCGAGCACCGACACGCTGCGGCAGCTCGCCGGGGAGAGCGCATACAAGGCAGCCGTCGGACGCACGAGCAAGGCGGCGATGAAGTTCGCCGATCGGCACGGCGGAGCCGCTGCAGTGGGCAAGACGCTGCTCGACGAGGGCGTTCCGCTCGCGGGCTCTGCCGAAGAGATCCTGGAGGCCACCTCGCGCAAGGCAGACGAGGTCGGCGCGGCCCTCGGCGCGAAGGTGAAGGAGATCGACGCGCTCGGGGGTATCCCCGTCAGCCGCGCCGAGGTGATGCAGCGCATCGACGACGAGGTTTTGGCGCCGCTGCGCGGTAACGTGTTCGGGCAAGACATCCTGGCTGCCGTGGAGCGCAAGATCGAGCCGTTTCGCGGCGCCATGTCAGCCGGCGAGCGTCCCGTGATGGTCCGCGGAGCCGACGGCGCGACCCGTGCGGTCAATCGCGACGCGATTAGCTTCGAGGAGCTGCATGCGATGCGCAGGGACCTCGATCAGACGCTCCGCTACGAGTCTGCGGGGCCTCCGACGCCCACCACGCAGGTCATGCGCGACGTGCGCACGGTGCTCGAGGATTCGTGGCTGGAAGCAGCCGAGCGGAGCGCGCAGAGCGTCGGCGTGGACGGCTTCGCGGACTCCGTACGCGGTCTCAAGCGCAAATACGCCCACCTTCGGCTCGCGGCAGACCAAGCCGAGGAGGCCGTGCAGACGCAGCTCGCCAATCGCTCGCTCTCGCTCACGGACAACATCTGGGGAGCGGGCGCCGCGGGCGCTCTCACCGCTGGTGGTGGGCTCTTCGGGCTCGCTGCGGGCGCGGGGACGGCCGTCGCTCACAAGATGGTGCGCGAGCGGGGGCGTGGTATCGCGGCCATCGCGTTCAATCAGATGGCCGACCTCGCAGAGCGTAAGACAAGCCTTGTCGCGCTCTCCGCGAGCGGTCAGCAGAGGCTGGCGCGCACCGCGCAAGCGCTCGTGGAGCGCACGGGACGCGCTGCCTACGCAGCGGAGGGCGCTGCCATCTCCAAGTTCAGCGAGCGCGACCTGCAGGAGGCGATTGCGGAGGCGCAGGAGCTCGAGGACCCGAGCAGCGAGACCTCCGCGCACCTGCACAACACCGCTCAGCAGCTCGACATGGTCAATCCAGGCATGGGCCAGGCGTACGCGCAGACCGTGGTGCGCCGCTCGCAGATGATCCGAGGCATGCTGCCGACGAAACCGCTCAGCACGGCGGTGTTTTCGCCTCAGCGGCAGCTCGATCCGACCACGGAGCGCAAGGTCCACCGCGCGATCGCCGCCTCTCACGAGCCGCAGAAGGCGCTCGAGCGTGTCGCAGCGGGGAATCACTCGCCGGAGGACCTTCGCGCCGTCAAGACGGTGTATCCGGCGATGTGGAAGCGCTTCCAGCAGAGCGTGCTCGAGCAGTTCCGCGCCATGCAGCGCCCGCCGAGCCACGAGACGCGTCTGCGCATCGCCTACGCCACGGGCTTGAACCTCGATCCAACGGTGGAGCCCGGCGCGATCCAGATGCTGCAGCGCGTGGCGCAGTCGCCCGACCAGCAGCAGCAAGCCGAAGCGAAGCAGGACGCTTCCGCACAGGCCGTCGCGCAGCAGTTCAAGCCGATCGACGCAGACAGCGTGTACGCCGCACCTGTCGATGCTCGTATCGATCGCAGGTAGGCCAGTGCGCCGGTCGCGTCCGCAGACTTGCGGACATGTCATCTGCCGCTGAATACCAGGCAGCTCGCGCCACCGGGCCGATCGCCTCCACGAGCACGACGGGCCTACGCGGGGTCGCACGCGCAGCGCTCTCCGGCACCACGCAGAGCTGGGCCATCCCCCCCGAGCTACGCGGCAAGTGGGTGCGGATGGTGGCCAACAGCCAGGATGATGTGCAGTACGCGTTCGGCGAGGGCTCCGCGCCCGGCATCGTGCTGACCCAGATCTCGGTGCTCGGGACGGGTCACGGCAGCGCGGGGACCACGATCTTCTCGCGCACGTCCGAGGAGCGCTTGGTTCCGCCGAGCGCTACGCATCTCGCGTTTCGCTCCATGACGGTGAACACGGGGACGAGCGGCGCGCTCGGGGGCTGGTTCGAGCTCTACTGCTCCGAGACGCCCTGAGCCGTATCGATGGCGACAATCGACGTGTGGCCAGCGTCCGGGACGGTGACGCTCGAAAGCGGCGCCGTGATCACGTCGGTGGGCGCAGAAGTGCTCGTCACGAACGAGATTCAGCGACTGCTGCGCTCGCGCGTGCTGCTGACGAGTGATCCTTCGGGCGAAAGCGCTGACCCAAGCCCGCTTCCGGGCGGTGGGGGAGGTGGCGGCAGCGGCGTCGGTGATGCAACGACGTATGTGGTCCCTGCGGGTGGATTCGGCGTCGCGGCGGACGGCAGCACGGACGACTACACGGCTCTTCACACGCTCTGCAACGTCACGGTCAGCGCCGACGGTGGCACGGTCACGCTTCAAGGGCCGTATACGTACCGCATTTCGACTAACCTCACGATTCCGTCCAACGTCACGCTGAGGATCCTGCACGGCGCCGTAATCAAGCCGGACGCTGGCGTGACGCTGACGGTCAACGGTCCAGTCGAGGCGCCCTGCGTGCGGTGCTTCGACACCACGCAGGGGCTCAGCGTCGTCTCGTACATCCGGCTGCCCGGCAAGACTGTCTATCCAGAGTGGTTCGGCGCCAAGAACGACAGCGGCGCGACTGACAACCACGCGGCCATCATGGCCGCCTTCGAGGCGCTCAAGGGCGCGAACGGCACCATCGAGTTCTCCGGGACGCAGGGGTACTACGGCCTCTCCAAGGGAGTCGGGTTGATTCCATCGGACGGCAGCGCCGCCAACATCCTTGGCGAGGTGACGATCAAGGGGCAAGGGTGGGGCACGCAGATCAAGCACACGCTAGAGTACGCGTTCGGTGCCGACTACGGGGCGGACCTCGCGATCTTCCGGGTCCAGGGCCACGTGAACCAGTACGTCAAGCATCTGCACGTTCGCGACATTCGCATCAGCGGGTACAGCTCCGCGGACCACATCCAGTGCTTCCGCCTCGGCTTCGTGAACAAGGCGCACTTTGAACGCGTGTACATCGACAGCACGGCGAATGAGGGCATTACGTCGGTCTCCACCGATGCCTGTAACGTGTTCCTGATCGATCACTGCTACGCGGAGAACGTCGGGCGGAACACGCAGAACGTGGCCGCGTACAACACGAACGCGAACTGGACCATGGTCACGAACTGCACCGCGATAGGTTGCGGTCAGGGCGTCGAGCACACGGGGCGCGGAGCCATCTTCTCGAATAACACCTTTGAGCGGTGCCTCGCGAACGGTCTGCTGGTGGCGAGTTCCACCTACCACAGTGAAGAGATCCTTGTGACCGGCAATCGCCTCTTTCGTTGCCCCGTCGCGATTACGACCGCATCGCAGACCGACTCGCTCGGCAAGATGATCATCGCAAACAACGTCATCTCGTTTTGCGATACGGGCGTCACAGTCGTGTCCGGCAACAACAACGGGGCCATCATCGAGGGCAACTATTTCTACGGCGGTGAATCGACCGTTGGCGCGGCCGTCGTGCTTGCGACCGGGCGTCACACTGTCCGCGGCAACGAGTTCGTGTACCTGACCGGGACGCACACGCTATCAACCACCAACGGCTCTGTGACGGCCACTGGCAACCGTGGGTCCGGCATTACGGATGGTATGTACGTCACGATCGCGGGAGTCACGGGCGAGAAGCGCGTCGAGTCGATGGTCTGGAGCATCAGCACGGGCATCGTGTGCACGCTCAGCAGCGCATGCGACGCGACCGTAACCGGCGCATCGTGCACGTACCACTCCGGCAAGTGGGCGTACTACATCAACGTCACGACTGACGACTACCACATCATCGAGGGGAACACGTTCCGCGGCGAAGGCTGGACGACGCTCTGCATCTCGCTCAAGGGGCTTCGGGCCACCGTGAAGGACAACCTTTGGGACAACGGGGGCGTCGCGTGGTCCGCGTTTCTAGTCGGGATCGGCGGCTCCCTCGCCTCGCTGCGCGGCGTGCACACGAACAATCCGAGTTCGCTTATCTACGGCCCCTCCGAGCGCAGTCAGCTGCAAATCGCAGGCGACCCTCCAGCGCTAACCTGGAAGGTCGGAGACGTGACCTACGATCCAGCGCCAACGGCGGGCGGAACTGTTGGCCGCGTGTGTGTCACCGCAGGCACGGCGGGAACCATCCCGTTTGCCGCAACCGGCTCCATCACGAGTGGCTCGACCACGCTTACTTTGTCGTCGAGCGGCTCGCTGTACATCGGCGCGTACATCACGATCGCTGGCGTCACGGGCACGAAGCGAATCGCCAACCTAAGCGGCACCACGGCAACGCTGGATAGCGCGGCCAACGCGACGGTGTCCGGCGCAGCCATCGCGTTCTCTGCGCCGGTTTGGAAAACCTTCGGGAGCATCACAGCATGAGAAGCAGGAGCAGAGCCTTTCGAAGGAATCTATTGCCGCGTGCACTATCCGTTACTGCCGCGGAGTTCGACCCTCTCGAGCACGCTGCAATCTTCGCTGCTTACCGCGCTGACACCACGGATACCGCGACAAACTTCGATTGGACCGACCTCACGGGAAACGGCCACACGCTGCGTCAGGCGACGACGGACGACAAGCCGACTGTCACGACTGCGGCGGAGCTCGGTGGCCGAGAGGTCATCCGCTTCGACGGCGTGAGCGACTACCTCGCGGCCATCGACGTAGCGGCGACGTACACGTTCTTGCATGACGGTGCTGGCGCAGACGTGTGGGCAGTCGGCGTGATGCGCGACAACACTGCGGGTGAGTCTGTCATCGACACGTACTCAGCTGGTGCGGCGACGGGCTTTCGCATTCTGCGCGGCGGGACGGGTCCAGTCGTGCGCACGACGACGCTGACGAACGCGGGCGGCTTCTCGGCGGATCTCACCAGCACGGGTCCTTTCACGCAGGACCAGCCGTTCATCGTACGCGTCACGGTGAAGACCGGGGCGACGCGGGAGGTGGAGCTGTTTGCCAATGGCGCATCCGTGGCCAACAGCGCGCTGACGACGCCCGGCACGAACGCGCCGCCCGCCACGCTCAACGTGGGCCGGCGCCCGAACGGCTCCTCGTTCTGTCAGGTGGATCTCGCGGCGATCTACATCTTCAGCGACGTGCTCTCGACCTCGGACGCGACGAGCATGCAGGACCTGCTGTCTACGTACTACGCGCTGTAGGCCAGCGCTCGAGCGCGACCCTTACCGTCGGCGCATGAGGCTTGCGGTAGCACGACGAAACGAAGCGCTCGACGCCATCCGAGACAACGCGAACAGCGGCATCCTGCGCATCTACTCGGGCACGCGCCCGACTGACGCCGACACCTCGCTCAGCGGCAACACGGTACTTGCTGAGCTGGTGCTCAATGCGACCGCGTTCGCCGCGGCGAGCGGTGGTGTCCTCACCGCCAACGCGATCACGCAGGACGCGAGCGCAAACGCGTCGGGTACCGCGTCGTTTGCGCGGCTGTTCCAGAGCGACGGCACCACGGTGTTCGGCGACCTGTCGGTGAGCGCGAGCGGTGGCGGCGGCGAGATTCAGTTCGCCACGACCACGTTCACGGCCGGCGTCGCGGTCAGCATCTCGAGCTTCACGATCACGTTCCCCGTCGGCACCTGAGCAGAGTAGGGCCTCGTGGCCGTCATACTCGACCTCAGCTCGCACCAGCCTCCGAGCACGCTCACGTCCGGCAACTGGCCGGCGACGATGCGCACGGGGCGCTGGCAGTTCACGTTCACGCCGAGCTATGCATCGGGCGCTGCGCCTGAGCAGTTCTACGTCCTGCTCAACTTTGCGTCGAATACGCCCGTCGGCGACATCTACCTCGCGGACGACTCGATCAACGGACGCGCGGAGCTGTGGTTTCCCGGCGCGAACGGCTACGAGCTGCTGACGCACGTCACGTTCGCCGCCGCGCAGACGGTCACGGTCGAACTCAACATCCCCACCGGACAGGTGGTGGTCTCCGGGGCGACTGCTGGCAATGGCACGTTCGCTTTCACCAACGCGCCGAGCTCGTACGCCGACGGCAATCTCGACATCGGCCACATCGGCAGCGCGTACGTCTTTCCCGGCACGATCGGCAACGTCGAGGACTTCACCAGCTCGGGCACAGGCACCGCCGCAGGCGCGCTCTCCGGGCTGACGGGGGCTGCGACTGGAGCCATGAGCATGGCTGGCACGGCGGCAGCCAGCGTGCCGGTGCTCGCAGGCGCGGCGACGGGCGCGAACACGACCAGCATCGACGGCGTGGCGGCGGCCCCGACCGGCATTCTCGTGCCGCTCACAGGCGTCGCGCTGCCTGCCACGTTCGCCGACAGCCACGCGCTGATCCGCAGTCCGTACGGACGCTGGCAGTTCACGTTCACGCCAGCGTTCGCATCGAGCTCGATGGCGCTCGGCGAAACGCAGTGGCTGCTCTCGTTCAACGGC
>Ga0196971_1000693_pt1 | contig 21372 bp, 18 predicted proteins | sample S1v_1013CmetaG_FD_148660 | JGI IMG/M metagenome (GOLD analysis project Ga0196971, IMG submission 148660) | Soil microbial communities from Anza Borrego desert, Southern California, United States - S1+v_10-13C | ecosystem: Environmental > Terrestrial > Soil > Desert | place: USA: California...
AGTTGACATGTGGGCATCACCTTCCTTTCATTTGTAAAATATTTACTCATAAATTATATAGTCCTTTACTATTTGTTATTTACTACTAAAGTATTATTTGAAATAAAACAATTATGTATTCAAAATAAAAAAGGGCATAAAGTGTTTAACCCATGCCGCAATATGCTATTGTTTTTATAAGCATTAGTAGACAACACTACCTTTGCTTGCTATCTGTCTATTTTGTTCATATTGATATTCCTCTACTCATAATTCACCAACTATTCAATAGTACGACGATACAACGCACTATGGTTGGCAGAGGGAAGACCCGATAATACTATAGACTTAAATTTCTTACTTGCGTATAATCCTAAAATCGTTAACCCCAATTTTATTTATCCGGAAATGACAATTGCTCTGTCAGAAATTATGTAACTTTCAAGCTTATACTTTGCATTACAGAAGTGCCCATTTTTACTAATAGTAATCAGCCAGTGCACTTTATTAATCGAAGCTTTCTTTTCTCATTCGTTAAAGCCCTGATCTTGAAACGACTTCTTTATATTATAGTCATATGTAATGCCAACTACCTTGCCGCTTTTGTCAATATCAAGAACTAGCCTCTTGCTGCCAAAAACATAAACATACTGAAGAGGTACAGCTTCTCCTTTTACCTTATCATCTGGCTTACCATATGCGCTGATAACTTTATCGGAAGGGTCACCAGCTTTGATGCCTCTGGAGGTGGCTATATCTGATAGTGCAGCACTTGCAATACAGTCTCCTTCTGATGGGCTGAGGCCATATCCCATGATAACCAACCGCAGTTGTGGTTTATCTGATTCTGGATAGCTTAGTCTCCAACGTTTATAGCCATTCTTAGGCCCTTCGCTGACAAGCCCGCTATTGTTTTCGAGGTCACCTTTACTTATGCCCGAAGTATTAACTAAATCATTTATAGGATAAGTGTCATCAAACTCAAATCCATTATAATTTATAACAAAATCTTCTGCTGACAGTGGCTTTGCCTCTTCTGCTGCGTTATTTACCGCAGAACAACCAATCGGTATCAATAATAAGCAAATTACCATAATTAAAATAGCTTTCTTCATTTAAACTGCTCCATTTACAATAAATTTTTAGTAACCTTTGTAGTAGTACAAGTTATCGTTTATCTTCTCTAAAACTTCTACAGTACCCCAGTCAGGTTTATTCATATATTTTGAGTAAACAATGCCGTGTACGAATTGCAAAGAAGTTTGCCTTGCAAAATATATCCCGTTATCACCGAGTTCATCAATATATTTATACTTTAAAGTATTAAGAATATATGAAATATCATCCTTTACCTTTTCATCGTCTATATTAGTTTCAACGCTTACGTTATCTACGCTCATTTTTACAAGGAACTTATTTTTGTCCGTCTTTTCAATGCGTAAGTTTCCTTATTAGTATTTTTTATATATTCAGCAATTCGTTCAAATCGCTCAGCGTTGCTGCTGTATTCCTTTATTATTCTATCTTTATCTATTCTAATCGGAAATGCGCCTTCTTCCCTATTCCATATACTATTAGCAAAAGCTACTAAACAGAGTAAAGCAACTATAGCAACCCCGGTAAGTATTGAAAAATATTTTTTTGACCTTAGCACAAATTCAACTCTCCAATAGTATCCAGAATCATTTATATTTTTCGCTATATCAATTTACTGTTTTATTTCATAGTCAAATGCAACAGGGTCAAAGTAATACCACCATCTGGCCGTTGTATCTTTAGTCCTTCTGACTCCTATGATGTACTTTCCATCATCGCTTTTTCCATCAAAGCTAATATATAAATTTTCACCATCGTGGTAATCAGTTGCATTTAATGTTCTCCAATCCTTAATGCCTAATATACTTGCAGCTATATCCTTACACTTGTTAATGCTGTTAACTTCATCAATATCTTTTTCTGAAGCGGGGCTATCAGGATTGTTCTCTTTTTGCTGGCTTTTATAAATCATAGAGATTTCATCAATAAATTTTTCTTCACCCATACCAAAGCTTATAGTGCTTCCATTGTATTCATAAACAGAATAGGTTCTGCCGTCTCTTTGATCACTGTAAGCAGGCGCTCCATAGACCAACAGCAACATTCTATAAGTGCTGCCAATCTTAGTACCTCTTTTTGTCGGGATACTATTCAGGTTTATCTGGCCAATGACCGATGCTCCATCTATAACATTTACCTTTGTATGAATAGAGACACCGTCGTACTCATGGTAATAATACTTGTATTGATTATCATCGCTCCATCCGACGAACCCATAATTGTTTTCTTCACTAGCTGAACCGTTTCCGATTTTATCAAGTACATACTTTGTTGACATGCCCAACTTTATGACCGAATCCATGTAAACAACTTCAAGGTCATTTTCCTGTAATGGTTCTCCAATTCTATCGCCTATTTCCCACTTATCGTCCTTGCCTCTGACGGCTCGATAAACCGACTTGTCCCTGCTGTTTATAAATGCGCTTGTTACAGCGTCAGCTTCGAGCTTGGGACTTTTGATCATGTTTAACCCGTAGAGAATATCAAAATAATAATACTTTACACCATTTAGTACAATATCGGATTGCTCATCATCAAATACACTAACCCCAATATCAGGTCTTCTGAATATATATTCGATAATGCCTTCTGCCTCCTGAACGGATATCACATTTTCTTTTACCGCTGCAGTGTTCTTATCTATCAAGTCTGTATTTTCTATTGGCTTTGCTTTTTCAATAGTTATTTGTTTGTTAGTAGTTACCTCAATAACTTGCTTAGTATTATCTATTTCCTTAATTTCTTTTGGTGCAGTGCATCCTGCGGTTAACCCAATACATGCAACAGCCAAAACAGTGATTACTGATTTTATCAACGAATATCGCCTCCCACAAGAACATGTTAACATAATATTCGCAAATTCCCAAGAAAATATGTAGCGTTGTCTACCCCTCCTCTTTGTTACATCAATTTTTTCTTTTTAATTTTATAACTCTATACCGTACATAGGATAATACAATAATCTTTGCTGCATATTATTTGATAAGATATTGTATCTTAGGTTTAAGATTATTTAACAAGGATTTTGGAGGTGCTTATGAAAAAGTCAAAGATCTTTATTTATTTGATCGCAGCTGCCATTATTGCACTATTCGCGTTATGCCTTAGTAACGCCGGTATAAAAGAATTCGCTGGCGGGTATTTGATCGGTAGATCATTTATCAATGAGCCTGAAATTGATAAGGTAAAATTCCAGCAAACTAAAGCTCAGGTATATTTATTTGAGCAAGCTCTTAAAGAATTTAATGCCGCCTCATTCATGTTTGGACTTATAGATTATCTGCTTGAACCAGGCCAGGCTTCCCATAACAACTGTATTCAAGCCAAGGCTCATGAAATAATTATAATGGATATGGACAAATAAACCGAATTTAACTAAAACGAACTCGAAAAGCACAAAACCACAAGAAAACACAATTATATGCATAAGCTGCAATATATTTTTACCTGGCAGGTACTGCATGAATAATACCCCCATGGTGAATGCGATTCAAACGACAAGTATGTTGAAGCTTTCTGAAAAAAGCAAAGCAGCTGGAAAAGATGTAGATGTTACATTATACCTCCAGAATCTCGAATAGGACCCAATCAGGTTTATAGATAGCTTAAATACGGCTGCGATTATCCCACCACAGACAAAGATATGTATTTTTTTACTGTCAATCAATAATAAAAATAAAACCAAGCTTATAGAAAATACATATTAACAAAAGATCATATGACTCTCCCTCTGCAATTACATCAACTTATTGTGCTTACCAATTTCATTTATTATCCACAATCATATAACTATGTATTCATGTTCCAAAGAATTTTTAAACTTACACAAAGGTTCTATATTCTAAAAGGTACCAACCCTGCAATTAAACTTTTATGTCATTCAACCTTTACTTCGGCAGTATACACAGCATTGTAACCATAGCCTTTCCTGTTCCATTCCGCTTTTGATGGCTGCATGCTGCCGGCAGAATCCCTGGCTCTTGACATGATTGTATACTCCCCGCTTTGTTTAATATCCCACCGGTATTTCCAGAATACCCACGAGTAGGGCTCCCTCTTATCCCTGTAAAGCTCTGCATTCACCCAGGTTAAGCCCTTGTCAAAGCTTAGCTCTACCTCCTCGATTACTCCTTTTCCCGCCCAGGCTATACCATATATCTCGTGAAGCCCTTTATCCAGTATGGAATACTCTGTCGGCTTTTGTATGATGGAATCTACATTAATTGTGGTTACAGGTTTCTTCCCCGAATCATCATCCTTGTTGGGGTAATATACATAATCCACTGTCTGGAAGGGTCCTTTAAACTCATGATCAATAACAGTAATCCGATTCAGCCATTTCACCGAGGCCATTGCATACCACTGCGGGACAACCAGCCTTAAAGGAAATCCATGTCTGTAGGGTATCGGCTTATTGTTCAGCTGATAAGCAATAATCGTGTCGGGGTGCATGGCCTTCTCCACAGGAAGGCTTCTTGCATAACGAAAAACTCCGTTGAAATCCGTCCTTTCTCCATAATCCAGTCCCTCAAACACCACCTCTACGGCAGTGCTTTTTAATCCCGCAGCTTCAAGCAGCTTATGTAAAGGGACCCCTTTCCATATACCCTGGGAAACAGCGCCGTCCTCCCACTGTTCACCGTAGACTTCAGGTTCAAACCTGCTTCTTTTGTTTCCCGAGCATTCAAGTACCATTGTAACCTCTTTTGCAGGCAGGCTTTTGATATAACGATAGGGAAAAACCATTTCATCCTTTATCTCACCATTGATTTGCAGCAAAAATGAATTAGAAGTCAAATCGGGATAAGGGAAATGGTTTCTTCTGTAAAAGTATTCAGTTGGCGTAATCCAGCTTCTGATAAAGTGAATCGGGGTCTCCTGATTCTCCGGATGTAATGAGTGTGTTTTGTAATATGGTTTTGTACGGTTTTCAAAGGGATCCTTCATGGCTTATACCTCCGCAATACCTATTTACAGTGTAATGGAGAGCCTTGGGCATACTGCATCAACAGCTTATGACTCTATTAAATAAATGTATGATTTAGCAGGAATTAATATGCTGGGCAGTACAAGCAATACGTGTGCGGATCCAGGCGGGCGGCAGTTGGGGCAACCCCGTGGACACTTTGAAATGCACGGTTGAATGATTTTGGTGAAGCATAACCATACTTTGAACCGATATCCATTATTTTTGTTTCACTCACCTGTAGTTCAAAAGCTGCTATTGTCATCCTCCGCCGGCGAATATACCCATATAACGGAATACCTGCCACATAGTAAAACATCTATATTTCCAAAAAACAATACCGTGTACAGATAATAATCTCTTGTATCTGTACACGGTATTGAGCAAAAGAGCCGATCCCTTGTGATATGCTGCTAGTCAGGCTTTCCAGCCTCAATCAGAACTTTGCTGCCCAGCATGACAAGGCTTTGAACGAACATCAGCAAGCCGGTTCCAATAAATAAGTGCTCTATTCTGATCAAGTCGGCTGCCGGTCCATAGATAAGCATTACAAGAGGCAATATGGAGCTTGATATCATACTTAGAACGCCAAACACCCTGCCGAGAAAATTCTCTTCAACCTTCTGCTGTAATAGCACCATAAATGGAGTATTGAAAATTGGCAGAGCAAGTCCGATCAATGCCATAAAAAGCAGATATATCCGGAAGACAGGAACAATTCCAAGAACAAAGGTACTGATTCCTATGACAAGAATTGAAAGCACCATTGTGTGAGCCTTATTTTTAAAACCGCTCCAATAAGACATAACGATACCACCTGCCATCATACCAACAGAGTAGGTGATCTGGACAGCGGTCAAACGCCAGACATCATCACCGAAGCTGCGTGTAACCTGCAGGGAGTTCAAGAATGTTAAAGGTGCTATCAGTATAAAGTAGCTTGCACAGAATATAAAAAGTGTCTTTACAAATCCATGATTATTTATATAGCTCAAGCCTTCCAGCATATCTTCAAAATAATCGGATGTCTGTTCTTTTAAGGCCTTTTCATGAGCGGGGATATGTAGGAATAAGAGTAGTATCAATACTGCTATGGCAGCAGTAATAACATCGATAAAGAATATTGATTCGATCGTCGCCATGGTCAGCAGTGCGCCGCTAAGCATCGGAGACACAAGTATGACCAATGACTGTATGCTGCTGTTTGTTGCATTTACCCTGGTCAGCTTATCCTCCGGCACAAGCCGTGGGAGAAAGGAGCTTACTGCCGGCGTCTGAATCCCTGAACCAAGGGCACGTATGGCTGATACAGCAAATAGCAGCCATATCGAAGCATAGCCCATAAAAAACAGTATGCCCAGAATAAGCGTTGCTGCTGCTATCAAAGAATCTGACAGAACAATGAGCAGCTTCCGGTCATACCGGTCAGCCCATACCCCTGCGAAAGGGGAAATAAAAAAAGCAGGCAGGAAACCACAGATAATTGATATAGTCATCATAACGCCTGAGTGTGTTTTCAGTGTTATATACCAGGTAATAGCGTACTGGACCAGCATCGACCCGAAAAGTGATATGTTCTGGCTGGCCAGAAAAAGTATTATGTTCTTTTTCCAATTCTTATGCATATCTGAGATATAACCCCTTTCTACTTCAGCCAATATTGATCAATGTTTATCCTTATGTAAGATCAGAGCTTGATCATATAGAATCTTGTATCCACTTTCATAATAGAAAATGTATCCGGCAATGTCTCTTTAGCTATACGGGTAAATCCCTTTTTCTCATAAAACCTATGGGCAGCTAAAAATTTATCGGTAGTTCCCAAATAAATTTCATAGATGCTATGTTCCCTTGCCCATAATATTAACATAGATAACAAGAGCTCTGCAGTATTATAAACCCTTCCCCTGTAGGCGGCCTTTACGAACATTTTTCTCAGCACCCCCTGATTATTTCCAATATCAATCAGTGCAATCGTTCCAACAACCTGTCCATTGCACATTGCCGCCCAGAAGTTTCCGCCTCCTGTTTGATAAAAGCTGGGGATATCGCTTAAAATTGCAAAAAAATAATTAAAAGTAATTTTCACTTATTTTCATCATAAATAAGAGCATAATATGAATTATTACTTTATTGGAAAACATTCATGCAGAGGATTGATACAATATGGCATACATAATCATACTTTTTTCTTTTCTTATCTGGATGATAATACTGATCCGCAAAAGGAAATATTCCTGGCATACCCTTGTGACTGCATACGTAATCGGCTTTTACCTCGTGGATTTGCTCGAGATTTTTTTCAACCAACTGTTAGGAGTTTATAAATTCCCTATGTATCTTTTGCAAGATCCTCTTGATGATAATCAATTGGGGATCATATTTGTCGATGGATTTATCCTCCCTATCGGATTCATAATTTTCAGCCATTATATCAAGAAGGGCAATCACTGGAAGATGTCATACATTTTTGCAATGTTTCTTTCTATCCTGGAATGGATCATATATAAATTGAAGTATTTGATTTACATTAATTGGGAGCTTGCACATTCAATTGCAATATATGCATTGGGTTTCCGAGCCGGAGCCCATATGGCAGACCGTATAGTAAGCTATGATCCACCTATTCCATATCCTGTGCGTCTTTATTGTTTTTCTTATGCTGCTATTGCATGGGTCGGCGCTTTATTTGGATGGCCTGTATTAAAGTTGTTACAATTCAGAATAGGACTGTTTAATAGCATCATGGCTGATGACCGTTTTGTAGACCTTTACAGTGGAATGGCACTGTCACTGATTTGTGCTTTGATGGTTCCAAGAGCATCCCGCCGCATGAAGCCTGTTATGCTCGCTATTGTTGCCTGTATAGGTACGGCTTTTGCGGTATATTTTAATTTCAGAGGCTGGTTGATATACCACCATTGGAATAATTTGCTGACAGCAATACGGTATATTATCTCCTTTGCACTGATAATGTGGTATGACCGTTGGGAATCGTCCTACATGCCAAAACGATTTTTGTTTGAACTTTAACCTTTGTGCAAAAAATACTTTATGAGGGGTTTTCACAATGAAGGTTGCAATAATCGGAGCAGGAATCTCCGGACTGTCCTGTGCATTTGAATTTAAAAAGCATGGCATAATTCCGGCAGTTTTTGAGAAAAAGAGCCGTATAGGTGAAGATGTGAATTTTGTTGCTTCAACAATCAAGCTGTATGATACTACATTTAAAGATCCGCTGAAGCATTTGAAGGATGAGTATAACATTGAGCTAAAGCCATTGAATGTTTTAAGGCAAACCGTTATGTATGCACCAAATAGTAAAACGATTGTAAATGGAACAAGTGGATATATTTTTAGCCGGGGAGAGCATGAACAATCATTAGAGTATCAAATGGCGTCCATTGCCGATGTCCCGATCATATTCAACAAACATATAAATATTGAAGAAATAAGAAATGAGTATGACTATGTAATAGATGCAACAGGTACACTTGATATGCCAAAGAAATTGGTTATGGTAACTCCATATCTTAACGCCTATTCACGGATTGCTGAAATAAACGGGAGTTTTGATGTAAGCTCTGTTTCAGTATGGTTTAATACAGAGTATGCAAAAAACTGTTATTGTTTTCTCCTGCCTTACAGTAATAAAAACGCTTGTTTGATACTTACTGTGAATGATATTTCACATAGTGAGCTTGATTTCTACTGGGATAAATTTCTAACCATGGAAAACATGAAGGACGCAGTAATCTGGACATCAGATGTAAGCCATGAACTGGGAGCCATATATCCTCATAAGGCAGGCAATATATATTTTACAGGAAATTCAGCCGCTGTCATCGAGTCCACCCTGGGGATCGGAATGTTTAATTGCATTGAGACCGGCAATCTCGCAGCCCGTTCTATTATAGAAAAGCTGGATTATGAAGCACAGACCAGACATATTTTCAAGTATTCCAGAAAGATGTCTGAGCTCAGGAAGCTGTTGAATACCTTTGATAATGAGGATTATGACAGGCTAATTACTCTTTTGGGGATGCCGGTCATAAAACAGCTGATATACAAAAATCCTTTTGCAAAAGTAATACAGGGAGCCGTTTTTATCAAGGCATACAATAAGCTTACAGGTATTAAATGAGATATAACCCTAGATTAGTATCCGGACCACAATATCATAATATTTCACGTCCAGTGGTTCTTTAATTATGCTGCTTTTTATGTCAGAATATAACTATATAGAACATTCATATAGCATAAGGAATTTTTCCATAATGCTCCATGAAATATTCACGCCCCTTTGGAATTGTGAATATAAAACGCTTTAAGTGAAGTATACAGGTGGTGGGATTGATGTTTACAGATATTAATTTGTCAAAGGAACGGCCGGCTTATCTCCAGATAAAAGAATATATAAAGCATATGATTTCCAAAGGGATGCTCCAGGAAGGGCAAAAGCTCCCGTCAACCAGAGAATTGAGTGTGATCCTGCATGTAAGCAGGAATACAGTCATTGAGGCATATAACTGCCTTAAGGACGAAGGATTTATAGACATAGTTAATGGTAAAGGTACATTTGTAATGTTTAAAGCGGTAAACTGCATGGAAGCATGCAATATCAAATGGCAAAAGCGAATAAGCTCTGAAGCCCGGCTGGCTGATCAACTGGATATTATGAAGCATGGGATAACTTATAAAAAGGGGATGATTTCTTTTACAAGTATTGCTCCTGATGAAAAATATTTTGATCTGGATAATCTTAAAAGAGCATTCCTGGATAGGATCCCTCTTGAAGGCAAAAAAATCCTGAACTACGGGTATGCAAAAGGCTATAGGCCTCTCATGCGATATTTGTTGAAATACATGGAAAGCAAAGGGCTTGATACTGATGGAAAGGATATACTTGTTACCAATGGATTTACTGAAGGTTTTGATCTGGTATTATCCGCTCTATGTGACAAAGGTCAGAAGGTAGTATGTGAAAATCCTACACACAATACCGCTATAAAAATATTCAAATTACATGGACTGGATACTATCGGAGTAAGACTGGACAGTGACGGCATGAATCTCGATGAGCTCTCCAAAGCTCTTTCAGAAAATGATGTCCGTTTAGCATATCTCATACCCTCCTATCATAATCCTACGGGTATAGTCATGCCGCCGGAAAAAAGGGCTGAAATCCTTACGGTCTTTGGTAAATATAATCTGCCTGTCATTGAAGACGGGTTTAATGAGGAACTAAGGTACTCCGGCTCACATGTTGCTCCTTTAATAGCATGCAATGGTAAAGGTAACAATGTTATCTACATCGGGAGTTTTTCCAAGATCCTTTTTCCAGGCTTAAGAGTGGGATGGGTTATAGGAGATAAAAGCTTGATCAGCTACATGGAAAGCTTGAAAAGAAGCCGCAACATCCATACTTCTGCTTTTGACCAGGCGCTGCTGTACCAGTATCTCAATGAAGGGAACTTTGAAAGATACATTAAAAAAGTAAGGAAAATATACAAGGAAAAATACCAATTGGCCATAAGCTGTACAAAGGAATCCATACCCTGCAAGAATATCTCCGGTGAAGGTGGCCTGCATATTTTTATTGAGCTTGACCGCAATATTGACTCGCGGATTGTGCTGGAGCAGTGTTATAAAAAAGGTGTAGTATTCACTCCGGGTGATATTTTCTATACGGACAATACGGGCAAAAACACCCTGCGGATAGGATTTTCCAGGGTAGAGAATGAGGATATCATAAAAGGTATAAAGATCATTGGAGAGGTAATCAGAAAATTATTAGTGCAAGGTGTCTATTCTCAGTAATATTTAATAATTGGAGGATTTTATGAAGCTTGGAGTTATAATGGGGGGAGTATCTTCGGAATATGAAGTTTCCCTTAATACGGGTAAAGAAATAATTGCAAACTTGGATGATAAAAAGTATGATATATATCCCATAGAAATAAAAAGCAAAAGAGAGCTTATAGATAAAGCTCAGGGCCTGGATTTTGCAATAATAGCCCTTCATGGAAAATTCGGAGAGGATGGGACGGTTCAGGGCACGCTTGATACTATGGGTATACCATATGCCGGCAGCGGCCTTACCTCAAGTGCCCTTTGCATGAATAAAGACCTGACAAAAAAACTACTGAGATATGAGGGCGTACAAACCCCGGACTGGTTAATTGTCCGGAATGCCGATGAGATAGAATATCACAAACTTGAACAACTGGGATACCCTGTAGTTATTAAGCCTAATTCCGGAGGATCCAGTGTCGGGACCTCCATCGTTCATAGTCCGGAAGGAATATACTCCGCAGTAAAAGAAGCCCTGAGATTTGATAATGAGGTGATGCTCGAACAGTACATCAGAGGCGACGAAATAACATGCCCCATACTGGATGGCAAATTATTACCGGTCCTTTCAATTAAACCAAAAGCAGAATTTTTCAGTTACAGTTCAAAGTATGATGATGGGGGAGCGCAGGAAAATATTATTGAGCTTGAAAAGTGCCTTCACCGACAAGTTGAGCAGTGTGCCAAAAAAAGCTACGAGGTCTTGAAATGCAGCGTATATGCCAGGGTTGACATGATATTAAGGAACGGCGCTGTTTATGTGCTTGAAGTCAATACCCTTCCGGGAATGACAAAAAACAGTCTGTTTCCCAAATCTGCAAAGGCAGCCGGGATATCATTCAAAAAGCTTATGGAATTGCTGATCGAATATTCGCTGGATGCCAGAAAAAAAGAAGTCACCGGTTCCTGATACAGGAACCGGCGGCTTTTATATTTTGCAAGTATCTACTCTTTCATATGATTATCAAGCACTTTATCAATAATGGGCTGCCTATCTATATTCCGTTTTATCAGTATTTCTTCAACCAGATTCGCCCTGGCGCCGCTTTCTGCATCACCGGTCCTATCATTACATGCTTTTGTCAGTAGTTTTTCAAACTCATTTATCAGCGCTTCATTTTCAAATGTATTATAATGCATATCTGCCCCTTCACTTTTTAATCTTCTGGTTACGATTTCAATGTTCTCCGATAGTATCTGTGCCTTTTTTTCAACTTTCACTTTGGCTATTTTGATATAAATAAATATTGCCAGACCAAAGGCCACAATTACAAACAAACTCAGATAAGGACCGGTCATATGTCTCATACCTCCAATCAAGCTGCCGGTAGTATATTCTTAGTACTTTTTACCCTCAACAGTTTATCATACAACTCTTATTCAAGTCTTGTTATAAAGAGTCAGGCATTCTGCGCTGCATGCGGTACTTATGCTATAATATTTGTGTATCCTATAAAAATATTCCGGCGGAGGCATTATCACGGGCATTTTCTTTATACGTTTGAGGTAATATAAGGTACAGAACAGGCTCTCAACTACCATTCCTGCTGTTGGGTTTTTTTGTACTGTACCTTTTTCATTCCCATAATAAGAATAAACGAGGTGCATTATATGTCCAGAATTGATATTAAAGAAAGTATTGATATATTCCTTTGCCCTATCTGCGGCAAAAAAATGAAAGCTTATGGCTCAGGCAGAATTACCTGTAAAAACAAGCACAGTTTTGATCTGTCCAGGAATGGCTATGTTAATCTGTTATTAAGCCCAGCAAAGCTGGACTATGATAAAAATATGCTAAAATCAAGAAGCCTGATTTGCAGGAGCAATTTTTTCAGGCCGATGATAGACCAATTAAGCACACTGATATTAAAGGAAAAGCAGAAGGAAAACACGGATATGCTTAAAATACTGGATGCCGGATGTGGTGAAGGCTCCCACCTGGCACAAATAACAGCTTCTATTTCCTCCAATTCGTCTATTAAAGCAAAAAGCTTTGGTATTGACATTTCCAAAGACGGTATACAGCTTGCTTCCAGAGATTATCCTGAGATCGTCTGGTGTGTTGCGGATCTTGCAAGGCTTCCTTTTACCGGCAAGCGATTTGATGTCATTTTGAGTATCTTATCCCCGTCCAATTATAAAGAGTTCAACAGGGTTATTTCCCATGATGGAATTCTTGTGAAAGTTATTCCCGGAAACAGCTACTTGAAAGAATTACGAATTCTTTTCTACGACAGGACAGATAAGGAAACATATTCAAACGATAGAGTTATAGAGCATTTCAAAAGTAATTTTAATATTTTCAACATACAGCAGCTTCAGTACAACATGCCCATAGATAAAGGCAATCTTGTGCATCTTGTGAAAATGACCCCTCTGTCCTGGAGGGCGCCAAGTGAAAAGATTGAGAATATACTTAGTTCCGGTATTGATAATATAACTGTCGACTTGTCAATTATTGCCGGATCTAAGAAAAAATATCAATAACCACTTCTGTTGAAAATGCATATAATAATATACATAGTTATTTGAGCAGATTATACCGGGCTTACCCAAAAAACTCACTGAACTGCGGGCGGACCCGCAGTTCAGTTCTTTTGCTATTGTACCTCTATGCGGTTTTTCCTGTTTTCTCCCGATTCCTTCTTCGGAAGCACCATTGACAGTACACCATTCTCGAACTTGGCAGAAATCTTATCCTCCACTACATTTTCAACATAGAAGCTTCTGCAGTAGCTGCCGCTTCTTCTCTCTTTTCTTATATAGTTTTCCTTTTCTTCGTTGATCTCTTCATTCCTTGCTACGGATATTGTTAATCTGTCATTGTTAAGCTCGATATTTATTTCTTCCTTCTTTACTCCGGGCAGATCTGCTTCAACGATGTATTCCTTTTCGTTTTCCTTTATATCCACCTTTATCTGTGAGTCACCTGTAAACAACGCCGGCATGAATGAATCATCAAAGAAATTTTCAATAAAGCTGTCTATGTTGAAAACATCCTGGGATCTGTTCGCTAAACCCCTGCCTTTTCTGTTATATGGTACTAAGAACATATAGAACACCTCCATTAAAATTCTAATATCAGGTCTTTTGACTTTGACTTTCTTTGACCTTTGATTATATTATTTATCTTTTTTTATTATATTTCAATCTTACAAAATTATTATTATTGACAATATTAGTTCGTTATGGCTTAATATTTACATTTATATCCGTATACCTTAAAATATCTCTGCCTGACCATCCCCTATGCCCTCTGTCCATATGTGAGGGGGATCAATTCAAATACAAAGCCGCATCATAATCTGCCCCCGCAGATCATCTCCCACGTTTTCCTTTTCAAATTCCGAGAGCATATAGAAAAGCGCATCTTCGCCGCCATATTTTATAATATTTTCATAAGCGTTCCCGTTTGCTTTTATATAGTCAATTGTAGACTAGTCTTGTAAAGGGAGAAAATCTATTTCAAGATGGTTGTTGTTAATGATTGGATTCAAAAAACTACAGCCGAAATGGAATTCATATCCCGGCTGTTATAATTAAAGGTGAAGGTACCTTCTTATGTAAATAGGGGGCGAAACGTGAGGTTTCAGGACCTGCAGCACTCACTTATTATTCAGCGATATCTATTACATTGTCCTGAATCAGCTCCACTGTAACTTTAACAATACCGGGATCAAATTGCGTACCTGAGCAATTTTTTAGTTCTTCTATAGTTTCAGATAGGTTTCTTTTTTTTGTGTATACTCTATCGGTAGTCATCGCATCAAGTGCATCAGCAACTGACAGAACTCTTGCCAACAGCGGTATTTCATTACCTTGCAAACCTTTTGGATAGCCCTTTCCATCATACCTTTCATGGTGATGCAAAACCACTGGGACAATGTCTTTAAACATGGATACTGCTGATAAAATCTGTGCTCCACGTTCAGGATGCTTTTTAATCTCTTCATACTGTTCTTTGCTGAGCTTTCCGTTTTTTTTCAATATTCCATCCTCTATGCCAATTTTGCCAACATCATGAAAAATACCACTATCCTTTATCAAATCAATTTGTATATCCGAAAGATTTAAAGCTTCAGCAATCTTTACAGCATACTCCGAGACCCTGTCCGAATGGCCTCCGGTATAATGGTCTTTGGCATCAATTGCCAGCCTGATTGTTTTCACAGTACACAAATACCATGCATCCATTTCTTCTTTTGTATGCTGCAATTCTCTATCTTTCATTTTAATAGTATTTTGCATTAAACCATTGGTAATTGCACTGGCAGCAATAGCTGTATATATTGTAAGCTGCTGAATGCTGTCTTCATCGATAACCATATCCTTGAACTTTACATACAATACACCCAAAGTACCATATATCTCGCTGGAAATAGGTATAAAAACACTATTCCCCATAATATCGATTTTTTTCTTCAGGCGTGCGTAACCAATATGTTCCAGGAAGTCATCACTGATTGTATTAATACCATCCTCGTATATACCTATACCACTAAAAATAGTACCACCAACAATTTTATTTTCATAGTTGGCAATATTATCAACAATTACAAAAGCATCTGAAGAGTTTATGATCTGAACCAACTTAATAAGAACATCTTTTATAGTTAGCTGCAAAGGCTGAATTCTATATATCCTGGGAACTGCATGTAAAATTTTGTTTAATCCATCTCTGGTCTTCTTTACTTTTTTCATCATATCTACTGCTTTTAGTGAGGATTTTATCAGAATCACCAGTTGATTATTGTCGCTGGATTTTTCACAATAAGCTGTTATATCCAATGTATCCATTATTTCCAATGCCGGAGCCTCTGCATATCCTGTTAATAATAAAATATATAAGTTCTTATCAAATTTCCTTACTTCTTCAACTACCCTATCTCCCCTCATTTCATCCATAAGATAGTCAAGAATCAATAAATCGTAATTATTCGCCTGCAGTTTTATTAACGCATTTTCTACAATTGTTTCACCTTCGACATTGTATCCGTATTTTCTCAAAACCTCTACTTTTTTGTCAACATATTTGGCATCATCATCAAGAAGTAATATTTTATAGTCATAGTGGCTATTGTTTATATTACTAATTCTCATAATTCGTCTCCCTGTTAGCTGGTAAAGTAATACAAAATTCTGTTCCTTTTCCTTCCTCTGATACAAAACTCAGACTTCCATTAAATTTGGTTTTTATAATGGAATTGGAAATATAAAGACCAATGCCTGTACCTTTATTTCCTTTTGTAGTAACCATTCTGTTGAATATTTTATCTTTGATATCCGGAGGGATGCCCATACCGAAATCTTGTACAACAATTTCTATACTTTGACCGTATTTCATGATAAAAAGATAAATTTGGCCATTTCCAGTTGCATATGCCTGAATCGCATTAGATATAAGAACATTCATAACCTGTATCAGGTATTCAATATCACCATTAATCTCATCGCAGTCAGACATATTTGTATGAATATCAAGCTTACAACCATTCCTTTTCAATTCGTTAGACATCAGAATGTTTATACCCTTAGTCAAATTCTTGATTGTAAATTTTCCATCTGTAGGTCTGTCCAAATTAATGGAATGATTCTTCACCATACTGATAGTTGTATTTATATACTCCAGAGCATCTTTTAAATCTTTAACATTAACTTTTATTTCTCCCGCAATACTATGGTGATCTTCTCCAGTTACAGTATCAATATCAATTGATTGATCATATTCATTTGCAAGATTCTCTATACAAAAAGCAGCATCAGAGGCAGTTGATATAGGAGTCTTCAAACTATGAGCTATTCCGCCGATCAGTTGTCCAAGTGATACCATCCTTTCTTGTTGAATGAGCACCTCATGATTCTCTTTTATTTGCTTGATATGATTTTGAACTAACGCCTGTATTTTATTAAAAGCAAAAACTAAATCGGCTATTTCATCATTGGATGAAACAGGAAGCTTTCTGTCAAAAGTAATGTATTCACCAGATGCTATTTCATTCAAATTATTTGCTACAGTTAATATATCCTCCGACATTTCTTTTGATAAAAAATAAAGCACCGTCGAACAAAGCAATAAAATAAATGTAAAACTAATAGCATAAAAACCAACTAACTCTGTAGATGTAACATCGAACCTAATACCTACAATATAATTTCCGTCTGAGCCGCGTATATTCGATATAACCCCACGTATTTCTTTCGTAACATCATAAACATACCCACCGTTCTGTAATGACAGCTCCCATAAATATTCCAGGAAATAGCCTCCTAATTCCTCATTATCACTTGTAATAATACTTTTATCCGGGGCTATGATAAATCTCATATCTTGCGAGCTGCCAACATGCCTTACATTATATAGCAGTTCCCTGATCCTGTCAGGGGATAGTTCCTCTGCCTTAAAATCTGAAAATGTTTCGTTTAGCGCTGCCATATATCCTTCACTAATAAGATCGCCTTTATCTTCAATATTATTTGCATATCCGCTTAATGATGTAATGGATATAGCCACTATAAATACCGGCAGTATCTGAAGAAATAATTTGAATACCAATGGTAATCTTATTCCCTCAATATTCACATCCGGTTCAAACTTCAGCAATAATCTTTTAAGGGAGCTCCGGGATATTACCAATGTTATAATAGATACCAATGTGGCAAATGAAATCACTAAAATAAACAGTCTGAAAAAAACAAGGAAGGAGGCTTTTTGAATGATAAATATAGGTAAAACAACTAATATTATAATAACTGCCGGAACAGCAACCTGTAAAATATAAAGCTGATAAGGCAGGTTTAATAATTTACGCTTCATTACTAATAAGTGTTCCGGTATATCACTCTTTGAATTACTTAAGGAAGCTTCAATCTCTTTTACTCCTCTAAGGCAAAAGAATATGATTAAATATCCAATCAACAAAGCTAATAATACTATAGTGACAAATTGCCCTGTATAACCTAATCCATGCAGTTCATCAATGTAAGAGTAACCTGGGGCATAGCTTAATAAATAGGGTACTAATTTATAGAAAGCAGCAGCCCCAAATAAACAAGCTGTAGAATAAGAAATAAAAATTTTAGCCATGATTTTGTCACGAAAATATTTTACAAAGAATGATATCATATTACATATCCCCTATACGTTATGTAAAAACTGTTCAGCATTACTGTAAAATCACATTTTTGTAAGACCTTTATGCACTTTCATTTCTTCACCTTTTAATACATTATTCGATAGATTATCCCATATTCCTCCATAAACTATAAAATTCTCTCTAGTATTCTTGTTATATGTTTTGCACTAAACATCTTACATTGAATTCAGATGTGCAAAACATTTTCCTTGATTCATATTTTGCAAAAAATCCATATTTGATATTGCATAAGTAGATGCTTCTACTGCTTATGTAAATGATAATCTTTTTTGCAACATAAATAGTAAATATTGAATGTATACTTCAACAAAATATTATATAATACTTATAAGTATAATTCTGCATAATTTGACGAAGCTGGTTGAATAGAGTCATATATAACAGAAATCAGCAAGCACTAATATATACAATTTGGAATTTGAACAGGTATGTGAGACAATGCAGTAGTACAAATTGCAAATTTACCGGTATTGCTGTAATAATATACTCAAAATATTAGGGGGCATTTATATGATAGGGTTTCTTTCCGGGGTGTTATTCATATTTGGAATATCCTTTTTCCTGCTCTTCTTATATTCGTTATCCAAGCAGAGAAATAGTCTCTCTGCTCCTTTTTCTATCATGTGCCTGGCAATTGCCGTTTACATTACAGGTTATGGATTTGAGCTTCAGGCTGATAATGTTGAACAGATAAAATTCTTTCTGAAAATGGAGTACTTTGGTGCGCCATTTATGTCTGCTTTTTGGATGATATTCTCTTACAAGTTCCATTTTAAAAAGAAAGCTTCATTAAATATTACCATATTAATCATGGTTTTACCCTTAGTGACACTTTTTCTCAGCGTCACTAATGAATTCCATCATTTAATTTATACTGATGTTTCTGCGTTTGAAATTGACGGCTACCTGGTAGCCAAGCTATCGAGGGGACCTTGGTATTTTGTGAATATTGTTTATGCATATTCAGTGCAGTTGTTCGGGGCAACCGCTTTTTTCAGTGCTTGGCGCAAAACCGGATACAAAACCGGAACTCAGCCTTATTGGATGTTTTTAGGCTCAATATGGCCGGGTCTGGTAAATATATTGTATATCGCAGGCTTATCACCTTTGGGTTTGGATCTTACACCTTTTGGACTCAGCCTGTCAGCCATATTTTTTTATATTGCCTTATTCCATTATGATTTTCTTGAACTGAAGGAAATAGTAAAGGATGTTGCTTTCTTGGAAATCAATGAAGGTATTATTGTAATTGATGATAAAAACAGATTAATTGATTTTAACAAGGCCGGTAAGAAAATATTCGACTGGCTGGACTTGAAGCATATTGGAATTGAATTTTCCACTTTCAAGGAAGGTAAAGCGATTTTGGCGCAAAAAAGTGACCTGTTTGAAATGAAGCTTTCAAATAAAACCTCACATAAGTATTTCGAATTCCGCAAAACTGCACTGAATGAAAATAATAAAACTGTTGGTTATGTTTACTTCATACAGGATGTTTCAAAGCAGAAGGAAATGATCCAGGTGCTGAATGACATGGCCGACTATGATTCTCTCACCCAGATATATAACAGGAGAAGACTTATGGAAGAAGCAGAAAAAGAACTTTTGAAGTCCGGAAGAAATAGTCACTTTATTTCAATTCTCATGATTGATATTGATCACTTTAAGATGATTAATGATAGGTATGGTCATCTGGCAGGGGATAAAGTATTGAAAACATTGGCAAAAGTATGCAAGGCGAGGATAAGACGTACAGATATTATTGGAAGATTTGGCGGTGAGGAGTTTCTGATCATATTGCCCGAGGCTAATAGGGATATTGCTTTTAAGGTTGCTACAAGCATCAAAGAATCCATCGCTAATATGAAAATTCCATTCCAGGCTGAGATTATAAGGACTACTATAAGCATAGGCATTGAAACAGCCATAATTGCTGAAAAAAACCATAGTGTTGATAAATTGATAAATAATGCAGATATGGCTTTATATATGGCCAAAAATAATGGAAGAAACCGAGTAATCAGTTATGATGAGGATGGAGAGCTTTTTAATTTTAAAAAATAAGCATGCCACATAAAAAGGCCTCCGGTATGGAAAGTTAATCCGTATCGGAGGCCTTCTTAATTATGCAGTCACTTGTGCAAAGTTTAATGAAGCCAATTAGAGATTATTGAAGCCGCTTCTTCTCTGGTTAAATTGTTGTTCGGCTTAAAGGTATTATCCGGATTGCCCTTGATTATCTTTTTATTAACGAGCGCTCCTATATAGTCTTTGGCCCATGAGGGCATCTGATTTTTGTCTGCAAAACTGATCTTTGTATCTCCCAGTTCCTCAAGAGTCCTGCCTATGATTGTTGCTGCTTCAGCTTTAGTTATCGGTGCATCCCCATCAAAGACATATCCATTCTTCGTACCTTTTCCTTTAACAATATCGTGTTTAAAAGCTAAAGCTGCATATTTCCTGCCCCAGGCCGGAATTTTTGCCTTATCTGCAAAGGGCAGCTCACTATTATCTTGTACACTGCTGATTCCGCCGGTATTCAGCATTGCTTCCACTACAAGCTTGGTAAACTCCAGTCTTGATATGTTTCTTGCAGGCTCATACTTATACCCTTTCCCATACTCTATTCCGCTTACTACTCCAAGGGAATACAGGCCTTTGATATAATTTTCCGACCATCTTCCTTTTATATCGGTGAAATTAAGCATACCGGCATCTTCCATCAAGGTATATTTGCTGAAATGATCAATATTAACGCTTATCTCCCCTGTGCTTATGTCGGCCTTTCCACCCAGGTACTGCCACTTTCCGAAGCTTTCATTGAAATAATATATTCCAACCTTGCTAATGTCGTTAATCTTGCTCTTGTCATATTTGAAGGTTAACCGGAGAGGTTCCCTGAAGCTGTTATTTGATCTGACAAACTGCAGTTCGTAAATAGGACTGAGAAGCTTTCTGTCCCTGTCATTCTCATTGATGTAGTTCCTGTTATCCTCCACAATTCCCACCAGCAGCTTATCCTTTTGCCCTACCGAATTGCCAGGTATGCTTATGCGGGCATCGTTGCTTATAAAAACTGTATTTGGTTGACCTGCATCAACATCAAAAGTATTGACTATCTCAATGTCCTGCTCACTTCCGATAATATTTGCCAATATCTTCTCCAGTTCCCTGTCGACATATTTATCATTGCTGCTGTTATTGTTTCTTCTGCCGCTATTAATGTTATCATTCCTGTCTGCGTCAGGAGCTCCGCCGTTATCATCTCCATCGTCCGGAGCTCCACTGCCATCCCCGTCATCCGGAGCTCCACTGCCATCCCCA
>Ga0196971_1000694_pt1 | contig 21371 bp, 18 predicted proteins | sample S1v_1013CmetaG_FD_148660 | JGI IMG/M metagenome (GOLD analysis project Ga0196971, IMG submission 148660) | Soil microbial communities from Anza Borrego desert, Southern California, United States - S1+v_10-13C | ecosystem: Environmental > Terrestrial > Soil > Desert | place: USA: California...
TTGCCGGCCAGGGCTGGTTTGACATTGACGCATGGCGCGGCGCACTGATCGCCTTCGCGGCGCTGTGCTTGGTGGCGTCGAGCGTCTATCTCGTCAACGACGTCGCCGACATGCCGTCGGACCGGCGCCATCCGCGCAAGCGACTGCGGCCCTTCGCCAGCGGCGAAGTCTCTCCGATCGTCGGCCTAGGCGCGGCGATGGTTCTTCTCTGCGGCGGTCTGTGGCTCGGCGCGGTGAGCGGCGCCGGCTGGCTGATCGGCGCGTACGCCATTGCAGCGAGCGTCTATACGTTCGTGTTGAAACGCATCGTGCTCGCCGACGTGTTCGTTCTGGCCGCGCTCTACGGCCTGCGCATCGTCATCGGCGGCGAAGCGGCAGGCTATTCGGCGAGCGCCTGGCTGATCGCCTTCTCAGCCTTTTTCTTCCTCAGCCTCGCATTGGTAAAACGGGCGGCTGAAGTTGCGTCACTGCGCAGCGATCTCGCCGGGCGCGGTTATCGCGCCGCGGACGGGCCGGTGCTGAAGCGGTTCGGCGCCGCCGTTGGCGCGCTCTCGGCGCTCGTGTTGGCGCTCTACCTGCAACAACCGGACAACGTCGCGCGCTATTCCGCCCCGCTTTTCTTGTGGGCGTTGCCCGCGGTGGCGTTGTTCTGGCAAGCCTATGTGTGGCTGAAGGTGGAGCGCGGCGAGATGGAGGACGACCCGTTGCTATTTGCCCTGCGCGACCCGGTGTCGTGGGCGGCGGCGGCGGTCGCCGGCGCGGCGTTCCTGGCTGCGGCGTTGGCTTAGCGAAACACGACGTAACGCGCGCCGAGGAAGTTCCAGATCAGCACCAGCCCCGTCGCCGCCACTTGCGCCAGCAAATAATGGGCGCCAACGGCGATCAGCGCGCCAACGATTGCGCCATTCAAGAACGCGCCGACGCCATAGAGCACGACAAACTTGGCGAAGCTCTTCGCCACGGGCGTGCCGCGGGCCTCGAAGGTGAAGCGCCGGTTCAGCGTGTAGCTGACGACGATGCCGAAGCCATAGCCGATCGTAGTGGCGACAACCGGAGGAACGTGTCCGATTTCGACCAGCGCCACCATGATCGCGTAGTGTACAGCCGTGGCGACCGCGCCGACGACGGCGAAGCGGCCGATCTGGCGCACCACGGCGTGGCTCAGCAAGTCCTGGAGGCGTTCGGGCGTGATCACGACCCTCAGCGGTATGAAAAGCTTGGCGCGCCGGCAAGCGCTCTCTGTTGCGGCGGGCGGGCAATTCGCCGAAATTGGCGCGCGAGGTGAAACATGATCCGTGTCGGCATTGGCGGCTGGAGCTACGAGCCCTGGGAAGAGACGTTCTACCCCGAGAAACTGGCCGCGGCGAAGCAGCTCGAATTTGCGGCGAGCAAAGTCACGGCGATAGAAATCAACGCGACCTTCTATCGGACCCAAACGGCCGCGTCGTTCAAGAAGTGGGCGGCGGCGACGCCGGAGGGCTTCAAGTTCTCGATCAAGGCGCCGCGCGCCGCCGTACAGCGCAAGGACCTTCGCGAGGCGGCGCAATCGATCGAATGGTTCTTCAACAGCGGCGTGGGCGAACTCGGCGCGAAGCTCGGCCCGATCTTCTGGCAAATGGCGCCCTACAAGAAGTTCGATGCCGACGAAATGACGGCTTACTTCGACATGCTGCCGGCGAAGCTCGGCAAGACGAAGCTGCAGCATGCCATCGAAGTGCGGCACGCGAGCTTCGCCTGCGATGAATTCATGTCCATGGCGCGCAAGCGCAATATCGCCGTCGCGACCGTCGAGTCCGAGAAGCATCCGCTGATTATCGAACCGACGGCGGATTTCGCCTACGCGCGGCTCGAACTCACGCAGGCTGACGAGCCGACCGGTTATCCGAAAGCAGCGTTGAAGAAATGGGCGAAGACGGCGCGCGAGTGGGAGAAGTCTGGGGAGGTCTATCTCTACTTCATCAGCGGCGCAAAAGAGCGCAACCCAGCCGCCGCGCAGGCAATGCTTGAAATCCTGAAGACGTAGCGGTTGTAAACGCTGCTACGCAGCCACAAATTAACCGGATTGAAGCGCGTTCATGCGCTGCTGAAGCTCATGTCCGAAAACCGCATCGGCCACATCCGCCTGACGTCCCATCCCGGAGCCGGCGCGCCTTTGCGCTTCCCGATCCAGTGGGGCGCTCCGACTGCACACGAGCGCGGCCCGGTGATCGGCGCCGCCACTGCAGACCGCAATGCGATCGGCGCCTATGGCGGGGCATATTCCGTGTACCGCGCCCTCGCCGTCTCAGCTGGCGCGCTGAATCCGAGCGTGCGCCCCGATCTCACCGATACTGCGCCAGTCGTGCGGCTAGGTCCGTTCGCGCAATGGCGTGATACGCACAAGATCGTCTCGCTCGATCCGTGGGGGCACTTGGTCGCCGAAGCATTCAAGAGCGAAATCGCCGCTGGCGCGGATATCCGCCCGACCATCGCCATTACCAAAGCCCGTCTTTCACTGCCCGAGGTGCGCGAAGCGATCGGAAAGGGGCGCTTGAGCATTGATGGTGATGTCGTCCACGCGAGCGGCGACGTCGCGGTTACCAAAGCGGCGATCGATCCGGTGTGGCATTTGCCGGGAGTCGCGGAGCGCTTCGGTGTCAGCGAAGAACGGCTGCGGCATACCCTGTTCGAGCAAACGGCCGGCATGTACCCCGAGCTGGTGACGCGCCCCGATCTCAGCGTCTTCCTGCCGCCGATCGGCGGCATCACGCTCTACATTTTCGGCGATCCGGCCGCCATCGCCGATCCGGCGCGTCGCCTTACCTGCCGCGTGCACGATGAATGCAACGGCTCGGACGTATTCGGCTCCGACATCTGCACTTGCCGCCCCTATCTCACGCACGGCATCGAAGAATGCATCAAGCAAGCGCAAGCGGACGGCGCTGGCCTCATCGTTTACAACCGCAAGGAAGGACGGGCGCTCGGCGAGGTGACGAAGTTTCTCGTCTATAACGCGCGCAAGCGCCAACCCGGCGGCGATCAGGCGGCGACTTATTTTGAACGCACCGAATGTGTCGCCGGCGTGCAGGACGCGCGCTTCCAACAGCTGATGCCGGACGTACTGCATTGGCTTGGAATTACTCGGATCGATCGCTTCGTCTCGATGTCGAACATGAAGCACGAGGCGATCACGACCTCAGGCATTTCTATCGGCGAACGCGTGCCAATCCCGCCTGAACTGGTCCCGCCGGACGCCAGCGTCGAACTCGAAGCCAAAAAGGCCGCTGGCTATTACAGCGACGATGCGCCTGCCGGCGATCTCACCCGCGTGGTCGGCCGTGACCTCAAAGATTTCTGAGACGGAAGCGGCGCGGGCGCTCCTAAGCGCCGCGGCCGTACGCGCGAAGGCGAACGAACTCTACGCGCTGGCCGAGCAAGATATGCTGGCGCACTGGCGGCTTAACAAGGATGCTTTGCCGGCTTGTGCCGACTACGTCGCCGCGCTGGTCCGCAAGCGATATCCGACGCTCGACATTCCGTTTCACGCCCGCTGGCGGCATTTCGTCTTGGGCGGCCACGATCTCTGGGCGGAGATCGCGGCCAACACACCCTGGCGCGATGCGCACGAGCGCGCGCGCTCGGAATTCGATCTCGCGATCACCTCAGTCTTGCTCGACGCCGGCGCGGGCGCCGGTTGGCGTTACGCGGATTCCGTCAGCGGCATGATCGCCGCGCGGTCGGAGGGATTGGCGCTTGCCAGCCTCCGCTTGTTCGAATGGGGCGGCTTCTCAGCCGATCCGTCGAACCCATTGCGGGCTGACGCAGAAGCCCTTGCGCGCTTCGATGCAAAGGAATTGGCCGACGCCTTTCAGGCCAGCGAGCGCAACTCCCTTGCGGGCGTCGAAGGCCGAGCGCGTCTGCTCAATCGGCTCGCCGCACACGTCGATGCCAACCCCGATCTCTTCGCGCGCGCCGACCGGCCGAGGCCCGGCGGTCTCTACGACGTCCTGCGCGTGCGCGCGGACGGCGGCGCGCTGCCGGCGGCGTCCATCCTCGATCTGGTTCTCGAAGCTTTTGGCCCAATTTGGGAGAACCGTCCGCACTTGGGCGGTGTTGCGCTCGGCGATTGCTGGCCGATCGATGGACACGGCTACGTGCCGCTGCACAAGCTTTCGCAATGGCTCTCCTACTCACTGATCGAACCGCTGCAGCGCGCCGGTGTGGAGGTCACAGATATCGACGGCCTCACCGGCCTTGCCGAGTATCGCAACGGCGGTCTGTTCATCGATATGGGCGTGCTGACGCCGCGCGACTCTTCTGCACTGACCCGCGTCCATGAAGTGGGAGATCCGCTCGTCATTCTCTGGCGCGCGCTCACCGTCGCTTTGCTTGACCGCGTTGCGCCGCTTGTGCGCGAGCGCCTTGGCGTCGGCGCGGAAGACTTCCCGCTCGCACGCGTGCTAGAAGGCGGCACCTGGGCTGCGGGGCGCACCATCGCGAGAGAGAAGCGCGAAGGCGGTGGGCCGCCGCTCCTGATTCATAGCGACGGCACGGTGTTTTGATGCAGGGCGTTACGATTGCCGATCACCCTTTGGTGCAGCACAAGCTCACTATCCTGCGCGACAAGGACACCTCGACCCGTTCCTTCCGCGCGCTCCTGCGCGAGATCAGCTTACTACTCTGCTACGAGGTGACGCGAGACCTGCCGCTCGAAAATGTCGAGATCGAAACCCCAGTCGCCCGCATGACGGGTAAGACCATAGCCGGCAAGAAGCTGGTGTTCGCGCCTGTCTTGCGCGCGGGGATGGGCTTGTTGGACGGGATGTTGGAACTCGTTCCGTCCGCTCGCGTCGCGCATATCGGCCTTTATCGCGACCCGAAAACGCTGAAAGCGGTCGAGTACTATTTCAAAGCGCCGGCTGACATTGCCGAACGGCTGGTCGTCGTCATCGATCCGATGCTGGCGACTGGCCACACTGCTGTCGCCGCAATCGACCGGCTGAAGGAGTATGGCGTAACGCAAATCCGCTTCGTCTGCGTTGTCGCTTCGCCGCAAGGAATCGACATCCTGCGCAGCCACCATCCGGACGTTCGGGTGTGGGCGGCGGCGCTCGATGAGGGCCTCGACGATCACGCCTACATTGTGCCCGGCCTCGGCGACGCGGGCGATCGCATCTACGGCACGAAGTGAAATCGATCATCGTCATTGGCGGCGGTTTGATCGGCGCGGCCTCTGCGCTGCGGCTGCAGCATGCCGGCATCCAGACGATTTTGATCGATCCCGGCGACATGCGGCGCGGCGCTTCATTCGGCAATGCCGGCCACATCGGGACCGAGCAAGTCAGCCCCTGGTCCAGCTGGGAGAATGTGGGCCGCGCGCCGCGTTCGAGTTTCCTTGTCGGCGGCCCGCTCGACTTCCGCTTGCGCGATGCAGCGCTGCTGGCGCCGTGGACGCAGCGCTTCCTGGCGGCGTGCGGCCCTGTTGCGTTCGCGCGCGGGCAAGCCGCACTCGCGGCGATTCTGACGGACGCGATGGGCGCTTGGCGTCGCATCGCCGACCTAGTCGGTCAGCCCGAGCTGCTCATCCCGCATGGTCACGCGACGGTGTGGATGTCGCGGCAAGCGGCGGAGCGCGGCCGCGGCGCGTTCGGCGAAGCACCGGCGGGACCGGCGAGGACGCGAGAGATGACGTTCGCCGAACTGGATCGCTACGCGAGCGTGCTGCGCGCCGCACCGGCAGCGGGCGTCATGTTCGAAGGCACCGGCCAAGTCAGCGATCCGCAAGACGTGCGCGACGCGATGGTCGCGGCGTTCGCCGGCGCCGGCGGCGAGATCGTCGCCGACAGCGTGGCCGGCGTGAACGCCGATGGCCAGGTGTCTCTGACATCCGGCGGCGTGCGTGAGGCGGACGCGATCTTGATCACCGCGGGCGCGTGGTCGGGCCGACTCATGCGCCAGTTTGGGGTCAACGTGCCGCTGATTGGCGAGCGCGGCTATCATCTGCAAAGCGCGGAAACAAACTGGCCGCGCGATCTGCCGACGACCGTGTTCGAGGAAAACTTCGTCGTCTTCACCCGCTTCACCAGCGGTCTGCGCGCGACGAGCTTTATCGAGTTCGGCTCGCCGAATGCGCCGGGTGACGCACGCAAATGGGCGTTGCTGCAGCGGCGTATCGCCGATCTCGGCGTGCAATTCTCCGCTTCGCCGGAGCGTTGGGTCGGGTCACGGCCGACGCTACCCGACTACCTGCCGGCGATCGGCCGCCTGATGCGAGCGCCTAAAGTGCTTTACGCCTTCGGCCATGCGCATCTCGGCCTGACGATGGCGCCGACTACGAGCGAGCTGGTGGCGGGGATTGCGACCGAGCAGAAGCCGTCGCTCGACCTTGCGCCCTTCGCTATTGAGCGCTTCCTGTAGTGGTCGCTCTGCGATCGCCGACGACCTTAGCGCAGACTTGCGTTGATCTTCTCCAGCGCACTTAGCGGCGGGATGAGATCGGCGTCCGTCAGCTTGTTGAGCGGCGTCTCGACCGTGTTCATGCCGTCATGCAGATCGTGCGCAGCAGGATCGACGAACAGCAGACCTGTCACGATCTCACCTTCCGCCGCCTTGCGCGCGAGATAGCCAAGTGCGGCGTTGCGGTCGGTCGAGTCGTAATCATCGGCGACCTTGCGCAGGCGCAGGATCGAGCCGTCGTGCTGGACGACTTCCTTCAGCTCGCCCGGCGCATAATCGGCGCGGATCGGCGCGCGCGGGCTGATCACGTCCATGCGGTTCACGGCTTCGTTGTGCGCGCGAACGTAATCGAAGCTCTTGGTCGAGCCGACATGATTGTTGAAGGCGACACAAGGGGAGAGCACGTCGAGAATGGCCGTGCCTTTATGCGACAGCGCGCCCTTGATCAACGGCACGAGCTGCGTCTTGTCGCCCGAGAACGAGCGGCCGACATAAGTGGCGCCCAGCTGCAGTGCGAGCATGACGAGGTCGATCGGCGAATCCTTGTTTTCCGCGCCCTTTTTGGCCTTGGAGCCCCTGTCCGAGGTCGCCGAAAACTGGCCCTTGGTGAGCCCGTACACGCCGTTGTTCTCGACGATATAAGTCATGTTCACGCCGCGCCGCACTGCATGCGCGAATTGACCGAGACCGATTGAAGCGCTGTCGCCGTCGCCACTGACGCCAAGATAGATCAGATCTTTCGCGGCGATGTTGGCGCCGGTTAGCACCGAAGGCATGCGCCCGTGCACCGCGTTGAATCCGTGCGCAGGACTGACGAAATAGTCCGGCGTTTTCGACGAGCAGCCGATGCCGGAGAACTTCGCGAGCCGATGCGGCGCAAGATCGATCTCGAAACAGGCCTGAATGATCGCGGCGCTGATCGAATCGTGGCCGCAGCCAGCGCACAGCGTGGAGATGCGCCCCTCATAGTCGCGGCGGGTGAACCCCAGCGCATTGCGCTCGAGCGAGGGGTGATGCAGCGGGGGCTTGGCGATGTAGGTCATCGTGCGGCTTAACACTCCAGGACGTTCAAATAGCCCTGCTTCCCGTACTCTAGCAGCGCAGCGTCCTTCGTCACCACTGTAAAGCCATACTCGCGGGCTGTGGCGGCGACGATGCGGTCGCTGGGATTCTTCGCCTGACAGTTCGGCAGCTCGGAAGAGGCGATAAGCACTGCTGGCGGCATATCGGCCAGAGCCATGCCGGGCGCGCTTAACAGCCGCTCGAACCAGCGGAGCGGCGTCAAATGTGACTTGAACCGGCGTTTGCGCGCCAGCTGCCCTACTTCAAACGCCGTGATGGGCGAGACGAACGTATTCAGTCCCTGATTGTATGCACCCGTCAGCGCCTCGACGGCCGGCTTACGAAGCGTCGCGTCCATGAACCAAAGCGCAGCGCAAGTATCGAGCAGGAATGGCTGGCTCATTTCTTATGGCGGCGCACGCCCTCTTCAACCCGGTCTGCTAGCCGATCAAGATTTGCATCCATCTCCGCCAGTTCGTCTTCATCGAGCGCGGGCTTAGTCAAGTCGCAGTCGGGATCGATCGTAAACGTGCCCTTCAAAGCCCCATACGCGGGATGCACGGCTGCCCTCTTCGGCTCTTGATCAAATGTGTACGACATCTCTCGCACTCCGCGCGCAACCTCGAGACGTGCAAATTCAACAGTCCTAGCGTTCAAATCGAGCCGTTCGGTTCTGTAACCTGCATCCAGCCAAGCCTTGGCCTGAACATGGTGAGCGGGATCGTTCTCCCACCACTGTGGGTAGCGAAAGGCGGAGGCGGGCAGCTTCACTTTCGCTGCCGCAGTCACCTCGTCGAACGACATTTTGAGCCGCGCGGACGTTTGCCTCGATAAGAAGGCTCTCAACGTGCCGTACTTCATTCAGAAAAAGGTAGGACCTTTTCGGAAAAGGTCAAGCTCCTATTCGGCGTTCTCCCGCAGCGTGGCGTGGCCGGCTTTGAGCTTTTCGGTGATGTCGCGGATGATGAAGCGAGCGGTGATGGGCGTGCCGTCATAGTGCAGCACCGAGACAAGGCGCGCCGGATGTACGCCGCCTTCGTTGACGAGAAGCGCTTTCAGTTGCGCGTCGCGGTTCTGCTCGACCACGAAAACCTGCTCATGGTCCCGGATGAATTCAAACACTTCATCGCAAAACGGGAATGCGCGCACGCGCATGGCGTCGAGATGGATGCCGCGGCTATCGAGCGTGTGCAACGCTTCTTCCATCGCTGGGTCAGTTGAGCCGATATAGATCACGCCATCCGGCGTGCGCTTGGACGCCTTCTTCACGATCGGCGCCGGCACGTGGGCCTTCATCGTCTCCCACTTGCGCAGCAGGCGCTCCATGCCCTCGGTGTAGTCCTCGCCGCGCTCGGAATAGCGCGCGTCCTTATCGTGCGATGAGCCGCGGGTGAAATAGCTGCCCTTGGTCGGGTGCGTGCCCGGATAAGTGCGATACGGCACCGCATCGCCATCGACGTCGCGATAACGGCCAAACGGGACGCCCTGCTCCAAGTGTTCGTAGGTCAGCACCTTGCCGCGATTGAGCTTGCGCGTCGCGTCCCACTTGAACGGCGCCGTCAGCCATTCCTGCATGCCGATATCAAGCTCGAGCATGACGAAGACGGTGGTCTGGAAGAAGTCGGCAAGATCAAAAGCCTGCGCACCGAACTCGAACGCTTCGGTCGGGTTGCCCGGAAACAGCAGCGGATGCTTGGTGTCGCCGTGCGAGGCGTAGGCCGCGAGCATCAGATCCGATTGCTGCGTGCGCGTCGGCATGCCGGTGGAAGGCCCGCCGCGCTGCACGTCGAAAATCACAGCGGGGATCTCAGCGTAGTATGAGAAGCCCACGAACTCGTTCATTAGTGAAATGCCGGGACCCGACGTGCAGGTGAAGGCGCGTGAGCCCGCCCACCCGGCGCCCATCACCATGCCGATCGACGCGATCTCGTCCTCGGCTTGCACGATGGCGAAGCGGTTCTTGCCCTCGCCATCCTTGCGCAGCGCGGTACAGTATTTCTGGAAACTCTCCGCCAGCGAGGTTGACGGCGTGATCGGATACCAAGCGCAGAAGGTCGCGCCGCCATACACCGCCCCTAGCGCCGCCGCGTCATTGCCTTCAACGAAGATGCGGTCGCCGACTTTATCGGAGTGCTTCACCTTGAGCGCGATCGGCGTGATATTGGCCTCCGCGTAAGCGCGGCCGAGTTCGAACGCCTTGAAATTCGGCTGGATCAGCTTGTCCTTGCCTTTGAACTCATCCGTCAGAAGCTGCTTCACCAGTTCAGGTGGGAAGCCCAAGAGCTGCGCCAGCACGCCGACATAACAGATGTTCTTGAACAACTGCCGCTCGCGCGGATTGGCGAATTCGGCGGCGATCAGCTCGGTCAGCGGCGCTCCAATGACGGTGATGTCGTCGCGAAATTTCGAAGCGGGCAGCGGCTTGGAAGAATCATAGAGCAGATAGCCGCCTGGCATGATCTCCTTGACGTCGCCGTCCCAGGTTTGCGGGTTCATCGCGACCATGAGATCGACGCCGCCACGGCGGCCGAGCCAGCCTGCTTCCGACACGCGGACTTCGTACCACGTCGGCAAGCCCTGGATGTTCGACGGGAAAATGTTGCGCGCGCCCACGGGGACGCCCATGCGCAGGATCACCTTGGCGAACAATCCGTTCGCGCTGGCCGATCCCGAACCGTTTACGTTGGCGAACTTGACGACAAAATCGTTCGTCGCGGCGATCGGCTTCGTCATGAAAGAGCGGTGCGCCTCTTCAACCGTCGCGCCCAGCGGCCCGTCCGCCTGCAACGACCGGCACATCCTTAGCCGGTCGCGCGGTGCAAATGAAGAGCGCCGTTATCCCGGGACCGGCCCGGGTTACATCGCACCCATGGCGCGAACGGGGGGCGTTTCCACCTGATTGGTCGGCGCCGGCCGCTGGCCGGCGAACACCACTGCGGCGTTGTTGAAATCGCGGCGATAACGGCCCAACCGGTCGAAACTAATGGTGCGATAGCCCATCACCGGCTCCACGACGACGAACTTGTCGCCGTCATGGCCCACCACCAGGACGTAATGGTTGACCATCGCCGTGTCGGTCCATTCCGAGACCATGGCGACGCGCGAGGTGATCAAGTTCGCCGGCAGACCCAGAACCGGAATATTCGCGCCAGGCAGCGACCAGTTCTGCACGTAGACGGACGGCACCCGGATCGGCACCAGGACCGGACGTCCATTCTCCAGTTCACGCACGATGTCTTCGTGTGTCAGCCGCACCGCGCTGGAGGTAAGGCCGTGCTGCTGCGCCAGCGCCATCACTTCGGCGATGGAATAACCGTCCGGCGCCGCAGGCGTGTGAGTGGCGAAGATCGTGTCGCCCGAGACCGTCCCGTCGCCCTGCCAGTAATTGATCACACTGGCCAGAACGTGGGCGCCGCAGGCGGCGGTGTTGGTCTGCCGGTCGTGCGCGACCGGCAGCACCAACGTTTCCGGCGGCTCGACTGACCGGCCGAAGAACTCGAAGCTGTTGCTGGAACTGCGCTCAGCGAATGCGCCCATGCTGGACACAGGCGCGGTTGCGCACGCCGCTAGCGCCAACAACAGCGGCACGACGAGTAGACGTCGCGTAATCATCGTTAGTCGGCAGCCACGACCACGACGACGACAAGCACGATCAAGCCGATCACCAGCCATTGGTTATTCGAGAATTGGCCGGCGTTCATAGCCGCCGCTTCTTCCGGCGTGATCGTTTGCACGGTGTAGCCGGCCGCTTGATAGGCGGCGACGGATTCCGCGTCAGCGCTCGAAAGACCATAACGCTGCAATTCGTCGGTCGAGAACGTGCGCGCGTCGGCCGAACGGAACTGAGCCGGCTCTTGCGCGAACGCAGTCGGCGCGGTGACGGAGGTGAAAGCGAGAGACAGCGCAAGCGCGGTTGCGAGACGGAATTTCATGGTATTCCCCTTCGGTTGCTCAAACGAATGGTGATGAGCGGCGCCGAAGCGGCCTACTTGAGGTCGTTGCGCCGTCTTCTTGGCGACCGTCAATTCTGACGACCGCAAACGCACGCCGATGGCGCGCCTACACACATTCCCCAGCCGTGGCAGCCAACTATGCCGCCACATCCGCAAGGCAAGACGAACCAGACGGTAGATGGTTCCCTACTTGGCCGGCAGGGGCTCGCGTTTTCGCTCCCGAGGCGAACTTGAGGCGCACCCGGCGTGAGTGACCTCCAAGTAATAGTGCTGCATGTCCCATGCGCCCGTCGGACAGCGCTCGGCGCACAGCCCGCAATGCAGGCAGACATCCTCGTCCTTGGCCATGATGCGGCCGGTCGGCAGCGTCTCGGAGATGTAGAGGTCCTGCGTCAGGTTGAGCGCGGGCGCTTTCAGCCGTTCGCGCAGTTCGGTTTCCGCGCCATTATCCGTGAAAGTGATGCAGTCCATCGGGCAGATATCGACGCAGGCGTCGCATTCGATGCAGAGCGGCGTCGAGAACACCGTCTGCACGTCACAGTTCAGGCAACGTTGCGCTTCCTTGTACCCGAGCAGCGGATCGAAGCCCTTCTCGACTTCGATCTTCACATTGCGCAGCGCGACATCGGGCTCGACCAGCGGCACTTTATAGCGAAGATCAAGGGAGACATCGTTGTCGTAGGCCCATTCGTGAATGCCCATTTTGGTGGACATCATCGATGTGCCCGGCGGCGGACGCTGGCGCGTATCCTCGCCATTGCAGAAGAGATCGATCGACACTGCCGCATCGTGGCCGTGCGCGACGGCCCAGATAATGTTCTTCGGTCCGAACGCCGCGTCGCCGCCGAAAAATACGTTCGGGATTGTCGACTGGAACGTGACCTGATCGACAACCGGCATGTCCCATTTATCGAATTGCATGCCGAGGTCGCGCTCGATCCAGGGAAATGAGTTTTCCTGGCCGACCGCCATCAGCACGTCGTCGCACTCATAATGCACATCTGGCTCGCCGGTCGGTTCGAGCTTCCTGCGGCCGTCCTTCTCGGCCCACTGCATCTTGGTGAACCAGATTCCGGTGAGCTTGCCGTTCTCGTGTGTGAACTCGCGCGGATTGAGGAAATTGAGGATCGGGATGCCCTCGTGCATCGCGTCTTCTTTTTCCCAGGGGCTAGCCTTCATCTCATCGAAGCCGGAACGGACGATCACCTTCACGTCTTCGCCGCCAAGACGACGCGATGTGCGGCAGCAATCCATAGCCGTATTGCCGCCGCCCAACACGATGACGCGCTTGCCGATCTTGTCGATGTGCTCGAACGAGACGTTGGACAGCCAATCGATGCCGATATGAATGTTGGCCGCCGCTTCCTTCTGCCCCGGCAGTCCAAGATCACGCCCGCGCGGGGCGCCGGTGCCAACGAAAACCGCGTCCCAGCCTTGGGAAAGCAGCTCTTTCAGCGAGTTCACGCGCATGCCGAAATGCGTGACCGGCTCGTAGCGGAGGATGTAATCGACCTCTTCGTCGATCACGCTTTCGGGCAAGCGGAAACGCGGAATCTGGGTGCGGATCATGCCGCCGCCCTTCTTTTCCGCGTCGTAGATGTGAACCTCATAGCCCAGCGGCAGCAGATCGCGCGCCACCGTCAGCGACGCAGGACCAGCGCCGATGCAGACCACACGCTTGCCGTTCTTCTGCACGGCCTTCGGCGGCAGCAGCCGTTCGATGTCGCCCTTATTGTCGGCGGCGACGCGCTTCAGCCGGCAGATTGCGACGGGCTCGGGCTTGCCGTGCGCTTCTTCAACCCGTCCGCGCCGGCAGGCGGGTTCGCAGGGACGGTCGCAGGTGCGGCCGAGAATTCCCGGAAACACGTTCGACTTCCAATTGATCATGTACGCGTCGGCGTAACGCTGCGCGGCGATCAGGCGAATGTATTCCGGCACGGGCGTATGCGCGGGGCAAGCCCACTGGCAGTCCACGACTTTGTGGAAATAGTCCGGATTGCTGATGTCGGTGGGCTTCAAGGCGCCGTCTCTCCCTAGGGTGACCGCAACCTACTCGCCCGCGCGCACCGCGCAAGCTCACCGCGTGATGGTGAAATTGAGCGGCGCCAGGCCGGCCACGCCGCACTCAACCTTATCGCCGGCGACGATCGGTCCGACGCCTGCCGGTGTGCCGGTAAAGACGAGATCGCCCGGCTGCAGCCTCCAGGAACGCGACAAATGCGCGATGATTTCCGGCACGCTCCAGATCATGTCGCTCAAATCGGCGTCCTGTTTGGTCTCGCCGTTCACGGCGAGCCAGATGCGGCCATGACTTAGATGCGAGCCGTTCGCGACTGGCGTGACGGCGCTCACCGGCGCCGAATTGTCGAACGCTTTGGCCGCATCCCAGGGTGCGCCGCCTTTCTTGGCTTCGGCCTGCCGGTCGCGCCGGGTGAGATCAACGCCGACGGCGTACCCCCAGACGTGCTCCAGCGCCTGCTCGGCGGCGATGTCCGCGCCGCCCTTGCCGAGGGCAAGGACCAGCTCGACTTCGAAGTGCAGGTTCGAGGTGTTCGCGGCGTAGGGGATTGCCGCGCCGCTTTCGACCACGGCGTCCGCCGGCTTGGTGAAAAAGATCGGCGGCTCGCTCTTGGGATCATTACCCATTTCGCGGACGTGATCGGCATAGTTGCGGCCGACGCAGAAAATTCGCCTGACGGGGAATTTGTCGGCGCTGTTGAGCACGGCGACGGCGGGTTGGCGCGGCGGATCGATGACAAAACTCATGAGGCTAGCTTTGAGCATGCGCGTCGCCGGTGCGCAAACTCCCGCCGATGGGGAAAGCCTCGCCGCTTCAGCGGCGCAAACCCTTGCAAGTACGCACGCTCTGCCGGACTTTCGGCGGCACTCGCGCGTGAGGGGCGGCGCATATGGAATGGTTGGCCATCCTTGGCCTCGCCGCCTGGGTCTGGTGGCAATCGAGACGCATCAGCGGGCTGATGCACAAGGTCTTCGAACTCGAACAGCGCCTGGCGCTGCGCGAGCGCGCGCCTTCGCCTGAGGGTGCGCCCAGCGCCGCGCCAGACATCGCTGCAACCCCGCCGGAGGCGCCCGAAGACGTCGAACCCTTAGTGCTGGACCAGCCGCTGCCGCCCGAGCAGCAAGAACCGCTCCTTCTCGACACGCCGCTGCCGCCGGCCTCGAACGACGATGAGCCGTTGCTACTCGATCGGCCGCTGCCGCCGGAAGCCGCGCCGCCGCTCGAGGAACCCATTCGAATGCCGCCCGCCGCCGCGACGCCGCCGCCGCGTGTCGTCAAGCAGCGTGATCGCAAACTCGAGCAATGGTTGGCGCAAAACGCCTTCGCTTGGATCGGCGGCGGCCTCGTCGGCCTCGGCGGCATCTTCATGGTGTCGTTCGCGAGCCAGCAGCCTTGGTTCACGCCGGAGGTGCAGCTCGTTTGCGCCGTTCTGCTCGGCGCCGCTTTGATCGCCGGCGGCGAATGGGTGCGCCGCGCCGGCGCGCGGAAGCCGCCCGGTCATCCGCTCGTCGCAGCGATGCTGGCCGGCGCTGGCGTTGTGACATTCTACGCGACCGCTTGGGCCGCGCACGGGCTGTACGGACTTGTCGATCTTCCCGTCGCTGTCGCGCTGCTGACATTCTGCGCGGCACTGTTGCTGGGCCTCTCGTTCCTGCACGGCCAGCCGCTCGCCGTGCTGGCGATCCTGCTGGCGATGCTGGCGCCGCAGTTCACCGGCACGGATCTGTGGCTGCGGTTTGCGCTGACATTCTACATCGGCGGCGTAGCCATCGCGGGCTTTGGCGTCGCCGCACTTCAACGTTGGGGCTGGGCCGCCGCGGCATCCATGCTCGGGCTCTATTTCTGGTTCGCCGTCTCGATCGGCGACGGCGACGTGCGCCGGGCGCTGGCGATGGCGAGCTTCGCGGCGATGGGCGGCGTTGCGCTCGCCTTCCGCAAGCCGCTCGACAGCGAACCCGCCGGCCGCCTCAGTTGGACGCGCGCCCACACGCACATGCCGGCGGCGGCCATCGCCGTCAGCAGCGTGCTGCTGATCTGGACTTGGCTTGGCGTCGCCGACTTGCCGTCCGGCGTTATCGGCGGACCAGCCTGGGTTGCGGCGATGTTCGTTGCACTGGCCGCCGCAGCCGTTCGCGCGCGCGTCGCTGCGCCGCTGACGCTGACGATCGCCATCGCTTCGCTCGTGTTCGGCTTCATGGTGTATGTCCAGGCGCGGTTCGCGATGCCGGCGCTGGGCGTGGATTTCTATCCGTTCGCGCTGTTCAGCGCCGCCGTAATCGGTCTTTCCGCCGTCAGTGCGCGGCCGCCGAACGAAAGCCGCATGCTGATCGCTGGCTCCGGCGCGTTTGGCGCTGCGCTGCTCTTGGCGCTCGCCGCGACGACACGCGAAAATTGGCACCATTTCAGCGCCTGGATCCCGCTCTTCCTCGGGACGATCCTCCTTTTCGTCGCGGCCTGGTTCACGGCTGACGAAACGCAGGCGCCGAGCAAGGACAAAGCCGCAGGACTTTGGCTCGCCGCCTGCGCGGTCTTGCTTCTGCTCGGCATCGAATCCGCCTTCCCGGCTTTCGTGCGCACGGCTGCACACGCCGGCGCGTCGGCGCTATTTGCAGCGGTGCTGTTGTGGCGCGGCTGGAGCATGATGCGCTGGGCGTCGCTGACCGCGGCCGTCATCGCGCTCGGACATGCGCTCTCGCCTGACCTTATCGGTGCGGCGCTAGGCGGCCAAATCTCTATCGGATCGGCCTTGCTGACGCTGACGCTCGCCGCGCTCCTGCTGTTCGCCGCCAGCCGCATCGCGTCACGCGCAGAACCGCGTGCGGTGGCGAGCGAGTCGCTTGGCGTCGCAGGCGTAGTCGCGCTGCTGACGGCGATCTTCCTTGGTCTGCGCTGGCTCAGCACCGGCGCGACGGCTGCGCCGCTTGACGTCTTCACCGAAACCAGTCTGCGCATCTTGACGCTGCTGGCGGCGGGCCATGTTCTGTTGGCGCGGCAGGGACGCCAAATCGGGTTGGTCGGCGCTTGGCGCGGCCATGTTCTGCTTGGCGCCGGACTGCTTTATGCGTTGGCGGCGCCGTTGACGGCGATCAATCCGTGGTGGGGCGTGACGCCGGCAAGCGTTTCCGGCCCCGCCATCTTCAACACGCTCGCGCTTGCGCTCGCCGCGCCCGCTTTGCTCGCACTTGCCGCCGCACGGCGGCTCTACGATCGCGAGCGCGCCGCCGCGCGGGTTTATGCGGCGTCCGGCGGCGTCTTGGCGCTGTTTTGGGCGCTGCTCGAACTGCGCCGTCTGTTCCGCGGTGCGGAAATGGCGACGGCGGCTGTCGGCTTGTTCGAGGGCGCGTGCTACGCGCTTTTCCTCCTGGCCGCAGCGCTGATCGTCGCCGCGATCGGCAAGCGCCGCGCGGCCAAGTTCGGCGAGGGACCGTTCACGCACGATCTCCTCTTCGTCTCGCGCGGGTTCGCTTGGTTCTGCATTGTCGCCGCGGTTCTGATTCTGCTGCTGCTCCGTCATCCATGGTGGGGCGCGCAGGACGCCGACACGACGTACGCTTACTCCACGCTGCTCGCCGTTCTCGCCCAGCCCGTCGCTGTTGCGCTCGCGCTTTTCCTGGGCCGCGCGCTCTCGCGCTCACGCACAGTGGAGTCCGCGCGCTTTGCCGCCGCTTCGGCCGCGATCCTGTTCGCTTGGAGTTTCGGCCACAGCTTCATCCGCTGGCATTATCATCGCGGCTTGATGGACAACGGCGCGCCACTGACGCAACTCGAGGGCTTTGCGCATGCGCTGTGGCCGCTGGCGTTCGTGCTCGCCGCTTCCGCGCTCACCGCGCGTGCGCCGGGGCGCGATACTGTTCGCGCCTATCTTTATGATCTGCAGGCGATCTGGGCCGCCGCGATTTGGCCGGCGCTGGCGTATGCCGCGCTCGGGCTTTGGCTCCTGTTCAATCCGTGGTGGGGCTTTGCGCCGGGCGAGGTGAATTCGATCGCCGCGGCCGCATTGGCGCTTGCTGCATTCCTCGCCGCTGCTTGGATGAGCAATGCCGCGCGCGACGTTGCGCATGTGCGCTGGCCAGATTGGCTCGATCGCGCCGCGACGGTCGCCATCGTCGGCCATATTTTCTTCGCGGCGACGTTCATCATTCGGCGGCTCTATCATCCGCGCCACATGGCGAGCGCGCCTGCGGGCAATGTCGAGATGTGGGTCTATTCGGCGGCTTGGGCGTTGTTTGGCGCGGCTGTGTTCTGGCTTGGCATGCGCCGCAACGATGCGCTGCTGCGCTGGATCGGCCTTGGCCTGCTATTGCTGACGACGCTCAAAGTGTTCCTGTTCGACATGGCGCAACTCGGCGGCTTTATCCGCGTGGCCTCGTTTGTGGGCCTCGGGCTCGTATTGCTGGCGATCGCTTGGGCTGCGCGGCGCTTTGCGGCGGCGCCGCCGGCGCCGACCGATCTGCTCGCGATCAAGCCAAGCGCGCGGCGTGGAAGGCGACATGGTCGCCGACAAAGGTCGTCATGAAGAAGTACGAGTGATCGTAGCCTTCGTGCCGGCGCAAAGTGAGCTTCTGACCCGCCTTCGCCGCCGCAGCTTCCAACAATTCCGGCTTCAACTGTTCGGCCAAAAACGAATCGCCCGCGCCTTGATCGACGAGAATGTCGTCGAAGGGCTGCGCCTTGCCTGCTTCGATCAGCAGCGAAGAATCGTGCGCCTTCCAGGCTTCGCGATCTTCGCCGAGATAGGCGGTGAACGCCTTCTCGCCCCATGGGCAGCGCGTCGGTGAGGCGATCGGGGCGAACGCCGACACGCTCTTGAACAGATCCGGATGCTTCATCGCCAGCGTTAGCGCGCCATGGCCGCCCATCGAGTGGCCGAAGATCGAACGCTGCGGCGCCAACGGAAACGCAGTCTCTACTGCGGCGATCAGATCGCGCGTGACATAGCTCTCCATCTTGAAGTGCGGCGACCAAGGCGATTGGGTTGCGTCGAGATAGAAGCCTGCGCCTTGGCCAAGATCATAGGCCGGATCGTCGGCGACACCCACGCCGCGCGGGGATGTGTCGGGCGCAACGATGGCGAGCCCATGTTGCGCCGCATGGCCATACGCGCCGGCTTTGGTGGTGAAATTGTCTTCGGTGCAGGTGAGGCCGGAGAGCCAGATCAGATATGAGAACGGACCCTTGCCGGGCGGCAAGAACACCGAGAGGCGCATCGGCGTGCCCGTGCTGGCGCTTTGATGCTGAGCGTAGGTGAGCGTGCCGCCGTGCGCGCGGTGTTGGGCGCGAGTTTCAATCATGGCGACTCACTTAAGGCGCGCGCAGGGCGCAAGGAAGCGCTTCCGCGCGCGCAAGCCGCGGATTGAGAAAGAACGAGCCTCCAAAGGGAGGCGGGGCGCGCGATCCGCGCTCGGTAGTTCGTAGGATGCGTGGACCATCTCTGATCCGCGCCGCGCGCTTCGCGCGCCCCGGTTTCGATCGTTTTTCCCGGCCTGGGACGAGGAGTTGTAGAGCGCCGCTTGCGCGGCTCGCCTCCTGAACGATGGATCTTCGGCGCCCACCACCCATCGAGTGATGAGCGCTCTGGGGCTTAGCTCCATTCCCAATTCGCCGGTGCTGCGGGCAGAGCTTCCGTTGCTCTGGACCCTTCGGTTTCACTCCCTGAAGGCAAATCCCGCCGACCGTGTCTTGCACCCTTCAAAGCTTCGGACGTCTTCGAAAGCTCCCGTGTGCGGACGGGAGAAGTGTACGGCAGGTCAAACGCGGTAGGATAGATTTGCGCAAATTTTTGCAGGTTGGACCGCGGGCCTGCAGGCCCGCAGTGGCGCTAACGCTTGATAGATAAGCGCAAAGCGGGCCTGCAGGCCCGCGGTCCAACCTGCGGGCGTTGGTGCGAGTCTGTTGGATAGAGCGCGGCTCTATCCCCGAAAATCAGCTGCGGTTCGCCATCTCGGCGTGTGCGCGATCGATCGCAGCGACCATCGCTTGGCTTTCTTCCGCCGTCGGCGCGCCGCGGACGAAACGCAGACGCAACTGGCCTTCATTACGCTCCAGCGTCGCCAGCCGCGACGCATCGCGAATGAAGAACGGCACGTTGAGATCGGTCAGCACGCGGTGGTCGCTCGGGCCGAGATAGATGCCGGAGCGGATGCACAAGAGGCCGTCGACATCGCCTTCCGGCCGCGTCAGCGGCGGCGTCGCGTTCAGCAGCGTGAGCCCCGGAACCGGTGTGAAGCTGGAGGTCTCGGCGCCAGTGGACAGCACGCCGCAAGTCTCCTGTGGCGCAGCGACGGCCGGCGCAGCGGGCGCGGCCGGCGTCTGCTCCTGCGCCAAGGCGGGAAATGCGGCGCCGGCAAGCGCGCAGGCGATCAAAGCGGTCCGGATCATCTTCGTGGTTCCACCCCTGGGCGCGGCTCGGCGCGTGTTGTCCCCTGCTCTAGCCCGCGGCAGACACGCCAGCAACGCTGCCCGGCAGCGATCAGCCCGGACGGGCGCCTTCGCGCGCATAGCCCGCCATCAGCTCTTCGTATTTCTCCGGCGGCGGGAAGCCTTCGAAACTGTGCTTGGCGCCGGTGACGACGCGCGGGAGCTTCTCGGCCGTCATCGCTTCGACGTACGGGACCACCCAGCTGGCGTCTTCGAGCATGGTCGGGCGAAAGTTCGTGGCGCCGCCGAGCATCGGCGCCGTGGTGAAGAGCCAGCTTTTGCACTCGGGGCAGTAATGGTGCTGGCTTTCGGGCCGATGCAGCGCGCCGAGCACGGGCGCGCCTTCGGCGATTTCGAAGCCGCCGGGCGGGATCATCAGCGTGAGTGAATACGGGCCACTGGTGAGCTTCTGGCAGCCGCGGCAATGACAGGCCATCGCAACGAGCGGCGCCGCGGTGATGCGCATCTTCACTTGGCCGCAGAGACAGGATGCGGACCAGGGGAGCTTCCAGTTGGTCATGGCTCAGTGTTCACCAGGTTGGAGCGCGCGGCTCCTGCCGCGCATGCGCGGCGCGGCCGCGCGAATAGGCGTTTGCAGAAAAACGCGCCTTTGGCGCGTGGGCGCGGCGGGAGCCGCGCGCTCCGACCTGCTAAGGACGGCTCTCAATACACCACAACGCTGCGGATGCTCTCGCCGCGGTGCATCAGATCGAACGCGTCGTTGATGCGCTCGAGCGGCATGGTGTGGGTGATCATCGGGTCAATCTCGATCTTGCCGTCCATGTACCAGTCGACGATTTTGGGCACGTCGGTGCGGCCGCGGGCGCCGCCGAAAGCGGTGCCGCGCCAGACGCGGCCGGTGACGAGCTGGAACGGGCGGGTGGCGATTTCCTTGCCGGCTTCGGCGACGCCGATGATGACGCTCTCGCCCCAGCCGCGATGGCAGGCTTCGAGCGCTTGGCGCATCACAGCTGTGTTGCCGGTGCAGTCGAACGTGTAATCGGCGCCGCCGCCGGTGAGCTCGACCAGATGGGCGACGAGATCGCCGCTAATTTTATTTGGGTTGACGAAGTGCGTCGCGCCGAAGCGCTTGCCCCATTCCTCGCGCGCCGGATTGATATCGACGCCGACGATCATGCCCGCGCCGACGAGCTTGGCGCCTTGAATGACGTTGAGACCGATGCCGCCGAGACCGAAGACGATCACGTTGGCGCCCGGCTCCACCTTTGCTGTGTTCGTCACAGCGCCGACGCCGGTGGTGACGCCGCAGCCGATATAGCAGGCCTTGTCGAACGGCGCGTCGGTGCGGATTTTCGCCACCGCGATTTCCGGCAGCACGGTGAAGTTGGAGAAGGTGGAGCAGCCCATGTAGTGAGCGATCGGCTGGCCCTTGTAGGAGAAGCGCGAGCTGCCGTCGGGCATCAGGCCCTTACCTTGGGTGGCGCGGATGGCGGTGCAGAGATTGGTTTTGCGCGAGAGGCAGC
>Ga0196971_1000695_pt1 | contig 21355 bp, 20 predicted proteins | sample S1v_1013CmetaG_FD_148660 | JGI IMG/M metagenome (GOLD analysis project Ga0196971, IMG submission 148660) | Soil microbial communities from Anza Borrego desert, Southern California, United States - S1+v_10-13C | ecosystem: Environmental > Terrestrial > Soil > Desert | place: USA: California...
TTGGTGCGCCAGATGCGCGGCGGGCGCGATTACGACCCTGAATGGGGCAAGCGGCAGAAGGGCGAGGGGCCGTACGCCAAGCTGATCGCCGACCGTTTTACGACGGCGCTTAGGCGGCTCGGGCTCGACAAGCCCCGCCTGCCGCTCGACCACACCCAATTTCGCCGTCCGCTCGAGGCCGGCGGCCAGGGCGACCTCTTTGCCGCCAATGATTAGTCGGTAGCCGGTAGCCGAGCGGCCGTTTCGCGCGTTAGGTACGCCGGGACAGTGAGGAGGCTCGCATGCGCATTGGCGGTCAGCGTCGTTCGGACAATTTCCAGGACCGCGGGCGCGGGGCGGGCGGCGGCGGCGGCATGGGCGGCGGCGGCATGCTGTTCGCGTTGCTGAGCCGGCTCGGCTTTCGCGGTGTGATCCTCGCCGTCATCGTGCTGGGCGCGGTCTATTTCCTGATGCCGGGCATGCGCGCGCCACTGCTCGGCATGCTGGGCTTGGGCGGCGGCGGCCAACAAGTGCAAACGTCAGGCAGCGTCTGCGAAGCGCACGCCGAGGCCTGCGATTTCTCCCGCGCCGTGCTGGGTTCGACCGAAGATATCTGGCGCGCGCAATTCGCCGAAGGGCGCTTGCCCCGCTATGGCAGCCGTCCGGCCGCGTATCAGGATCCCACACTCGTCGTCTTCACCGATGCAGTCAGCACTGAGGGCTGCGGCAACGCCACCTCGGCCGTTGGCCCGTTTTACTGCCCCGCGGACCGGCGCCTTTATATCGATCCGACCTTCTACCAGACCATGGAGCAGCGTCTGCGCGCACCGGGCGATTTCGCGCAAGCCTATGTCATCGCCCACGAAGTGGCGCACCACGTGCAGAACTTGATCGGCGCCAACCAAATCCAAGTACAGGGCGAAAATCGCAACCAAACATCGGTGCGTATGGAATTGCAGGCCGATTGCCTGGCCGGGGTTTGGGGCCACACGGCGCAAGCCTCGCTGGCGATCGATGAAGCGGATTTGCGTGAAGCACTGAACGCAGCGCACGCGATCGGCGACGACACGCTCGGCGCCAACGAGGGCCAATACACGCACGGCACGAGCGCCCAGCGCATGACCTGGTTCCGCCGCGGCTTCGACAGCGGCGACGCGCGCCAATGCGACACGTTCGCGGTGCAGGATTATCGCGCGCTTTGAAGCACAGCGGCGAGCGCCTTAAAATTTGTCGTCGTCAGTGGGAGGCTCTCCTCCCGCGCGTGCCATGAAGCGATCAAACCAAGTGAGATCGGCCCTTGCCGCGCGCTCGGCCAAATAAGCCTTTGGGTCCGTCAGAATGCCGACTTTTTCCGCCGCTGCCGTTACGAGAAACTGTTCGGGCGTCACGCCGTTCTCGCGCGCTAAGCGCTCGACAGCGTCTCGCACGCCTGGCGGCAATGAAATGGTAAGCGTTTCGCTCATGGCGCAATCCTATCAAGAATCTCCGCCGGCGTCATCAATGCGAGGCCGAAACGGCGGACTGCGGCTGCAAACGTGGCATGTTCGAAGCTTACGAGCGCCTCTGCACCACCGTTGATGGCGGCCTCAAGGACCATTTCGTCCTCGGCGTCGCGCAATTGGGGGCGCCAGAGAAAGTGCACTCGGACGGGCACGACTAATTTTGCCAGCACATCGAGAAATTTGTGCGCATCCTCAGGGCTTGCGTCCGCAGCCTCCAAATGCGCCGGTCTCATCAAGACTTGTTCGTATTCGAAGAAGAGCGGCGGCGTGGCGAGCATGTCAGCGTGCCCGTCTCTGATTCTCTTCAAAAGCGCCGCCGACGCGCCGGCTGGAGATCGAAAGGCTTTAACGACAACGTTCGTATCCAATACGAGCTGCACCGCTAGGCTTCCCAGTCTTCCGCCTGATCGATCAGAAATTGCCGGAAAGCCGCGATCCGCTTCGAGCGCTTCAAATCGCTGGGATAGATGAAATACACTTCGAAGCTCGGACCATCGAGATCGGGCAGCACTTTCACCAGGTTCGGATTCTCACGCGCCATGTAATCCGGCGCGCTGCCGATGCCGAAGCCGGATTCCACCGCGCGCAACATCCCGTAGACGTTGTTGATCTCTAAGAGCGGCGGACGCGGCTTGGCGTCCTCACGGCCGGCGCGTTGCGCCCAATCCAGTTCGCGCATCGGCGTCGGAATGTTGGCGTGATAGGCGATGATGCGGTGGTTATCGAGTTCTTCGACCTTCTTCGGCGTGCCATGACGCTGCAGATAGCCCGCCGACGCATAGAGGCTGACGCGGACGTCGAGCAGCTTGCGTTGAATGAGGTCCGCATGCGTCGCAGCCCAAAGCCGAATCGCGCATTCAGCCTCAAGCTTCAAAAGATCGTACTCTCGATCATCGAGCAGAATCTGCAGCCGCGTTTCGGGATAGGTGTCCGCGAAAGCGCCGAGCCGCGGCGCGAGCCATGTCGAGCCGAACGCAACCGGCGCCGTCACCTTCAGATCGCCAATCACCTTCTCGCGCGCATCTTTCAGCGTCGATTCCGCGATCACGGCGGCGCCGGCCATTTCGCGCGTGAACTCCCGCAGCGCCATGCCGGGCCCGGTGAGCAGGAGCCCGCGCGCGTGCCGCTGAAACAGAGGCACGCCCATTTCGTTTTCAAGCGCCGCAATCTGTCGGCTGACCGATGATTGGCTGACGCCCAACTTCTCGGCGGCCGCGGTCAGGCTGCCGGTTTCGGCGGCGAAGTGAAACGTCTTGAGCTTGTCCCAGTCCATCAAGGTCCGGCGAGTCCCGTTCCGAGGCGCCCAAATGGCTGCCTCGCGCGTTGCAATATTGCATAGCTCGCGGCGCGGGTCGATAGAGGAGCGTCAGGTCAGGGAAGATGCTGAAACAGTTTCAGGATTTGAGCGACATCGAGTTGGCGCAGATCGGCAACGATCAGATCACGCTGAGCGGCGTGATGAGTGCGGCGCTGCTGACCTTGGCGTTCTTGGTGGCGTCATGGGTTGCGGGGCACGCGCTGAAGCGCCTGCGCCAGCGCACGCGGGAAGGCAACGCGGCGCTCTACCTGACCGAGAAAGTGCTGAGCTACGGCCTCGTGATCGTCGGCATCGTCGCCGGCCTTTCTACGCTTGGGCTCGATCTCTCGTCGCTCACGGTATTTGCCGGCGCGATCGGCATTGGTCTCGGCCTGGGTTTGCAGGGGGTGGTGAAGGAATTCGTCTCCGGACTCGTGCTGATCTCCGACCGGGCGGTGCACATCGGCGATTACATCGAGTTGCCTGAAGGCACGCGCGGCGTCGTTCAAGAAATCGGCCCACGCGCCACGCGCATCCGCAACAACGACAACGTCTATCTGCTGGTGCCGAATTCAAAGTTGATCGAAAACACCATGATCAACTGGACTTTGCGCGGCGACACGCGCCGCATCCATGTGCCGTTCCGCGTGGCTTACGGCGCCGACAAGGAGAAGGTGCGCGACGCCGTACTCGCGGCGGCGCGCGAAGTGCCGTTCACGATGCCGGACACACAGACGCGCCGCACCCAAGTTTGGATGACGGGCTACGCCGAATCCTGGCTCGAGTTCGAGCTTGTGGTGTGGCCCTCGCTGGACGCCGTGAAGCGACCGAAGGCGATGAACGCCGCCTACACCTGGGCGATCGACGATGCGCTGCGCAAAGCCTGCATCGAGATTCCCTATCCGCAGCGCGAGCTCCGCGTGCGCGGTCTCTTCGGTCATGAAGGCGAGGATGCGCTGCGGACGCTGCGGCTCGAACACGGCGAAGCGCCCGAAGAAGCGCCAGCCGAAACCACCACCAACGACGCCGCCGACGATCTCATGCGCCCGCCGCCGGAACCGGAGCCCGAAGAGTTGGAGCCAGAACCGCAGGCGCCGCGTAAGGCCCAGGCAAGCAAGCAATAATCCCTTGCTGCGGCGCCTCTTACATGCATACTGTATACAGTATGCAGAAGATCTCTGAGACCCGGCGCGGCAATATCAGCGAGGCGGTGGCGGACGCGGTTCGCGAGATGATTGTCGATGGCCGGCTGGGCGCCGGCGACCGAATTAACGAAGTGAGCTTGGCGGCCCAGCTCGGCGTCAGCCGCACCCCGCTCCGCGAGGCCTTGAGCGGGCTCGTGTCCGAGGGCGCGGTCACCGTCCGGCCGCGGCTTGGGTATTTCGTGCGTCCGCTCTTGCTCGAAGAGTTCGAGCAAGTCTACGACCTCCGTCCGCTGCTCGATCCCGAAGCGCTGCGCCTTGCCGGCGCGCCGTCGGCCCAACGCATCGCGCGGCTTGAGCGGCTCAACGAGCAATTGGCCGCGGCGCGCGGCGCGCGCGCGATCCAGATCGACGACGCCTGGCACATGGAATTGTTGGCCGGTTGCCCCAACAAGGTTCTGCTCGATCTGATCGGCGCCATGGTTCAGCGAACGCGCCGCTACGAACTGGCGCTGATGCGCGAACGCAAGAACGTCGCGGTCGCAACGGACGACCACGATCGCATCATTGCTGCGTTGAAGCGCGGCGACATCGACGAGGCGTGCGCCGCGCTTAAGCGCAACATGCAAAGCGGGCGCGACCCAATCGTGAAATGGCTGAGAGAGCGCGCGGCGCAAAAGGGGAAATGACGTGACCTGGATACGCGCAGCTGCGCTGGCCATTGCTCTGCAGATGCAGCCGGCTGCGGCGGAGGAGGCGGCTTCCGAGTTGGAGGGCCTATGGGTCGTCGAGCGAACGTACGCGCCGGTGGCCCGTGGGACGCTCGAAGTGCGGCGCGACAACGATCGATGGTCAGGTGCGATCGCCGGTCTGCAAGCTGAGGCGACAAACGCGGATGGCGCGGTACACCTCAGCTTTGGCCAGCATGGTGCGTTTCGCGGTGTGTTGCGTCGCGGCGAGTTGCAAGGCGTCTGGATCCAACCAAGCGGTCGCGCTGAAGGGAGGGACGATCCGACTGCTACCTCACAGTCCTTCGCCGCTCCTATCGAACTCGCGCGCGCGGGACGCAATGTTTGGCGCGGCGCGGTACGCCCGCTCGACGGGCGCTTCACGCTTTACCTACGCATCTCCCGCGACAACGAAGGCCGGCTCGTCGGCGCGTTCCGCAACCATGAGATCAACTCGCGCGGCGGCGCTTCGCTGTTTCATCTCACCGAAGCGGAGGATTCGCTCACCTTCACGGCTCCCTTAGCGGGCGGTGAAGAGGTGCGTCACACGGCGATGCGTCTGCGCGAACCCGATCGCATTCGTATCTTTTGGCCTGACGTCGGCAGCGATCTCGAACTGCGTCGCGCTGGCGCCGCCGACGCAGTCAATTATCGGCCGCGTCCAAACGGAGCGCCGGCCTACGTTTATCGCCAACCGGAAGCTCTGCGCGACGGCTGGCGTACGGCGCGCGCCGCAAGTGTCCAACTCGATGAAGCTGCGCTTACGCAGCTTGTGCAGTCCATCATGGATGGCGATCCGGCGGCGAGGCGGCCGAACTTGATCCATTCGGTTCTGGTGGCGCATCGTGGCCGACTAGTGCTCGAAGAATATTTTCACGGCTATACTCGTGACACGCCGCACGACATCCGCTCCGCCGGCAAGACCTTCGCGTCGATCATGCTTGGGGCGGCGATGGAGAGCGGCGCGCCGATCACGCCGGAAACACGCGTCTATGAGCTGATGGCGCCCCTTGGCCCCTTCGAGAATGCCGATCCCCGCCGCGATCACATGACGATCGCGCATCTGCTCACTCACACGGCAGGGCTCGCCTGCAACGATAATGACGACGCCTCGCCCGGCAACGAAGGCCAGCTCTGGAGCCAAGAAAATCCGAACTTCTGGCACTACACGCTCAACTTGCCTCAGGTGCACGAGCCGGGCGCGCGCTACGCCTATTGCTCTGCCAATCTCAATCTGGTCGGCGGGGCACTGCGCCAGGCGACTGGTGAATCCCTGCCGGAACTGTTCGACCGCACAATCGCCCGGCCGCTCGCATTCGGACCTTACTATTGGAATGTGATGCCGAACGGTGAAGGCTATCTTGGCGGCGGCGCCTACTTGCGGCCGCGCGATCTGCTGAAGGTCGGGCAGATGTACTTAGACGGCGGCGTCTGGCGCGGGCGGCGCATCGTGAGCAGGGAATGGGTGGAGCGCTCGACATCGCCGCGCATCGAAATTTCGCCAGCGACCACCGGATTGGGCGAAGAGGAGTTCCAAAATTTCTATGCGTCCGGCGTCGATGGCTACGCCTGGCATCGCTATGGCGTGCGTGTCGGGGACCGCGTGGTGGAAGAGTATGAGGCGAACGGGAATGGCGGCCAGCTGCTCATCGTCGTGCCTGAGTACGAACTCGTCGTCGTCTTCACCGGCGCCAACTACATGCAAGGCGGCATCTGGACTCGCTGGCGCGACCAGTTCGTTGGCGGCCTGATCATCCCGGCGATCGATCGCTCGCGCTAATTCACGGTCGGCCGCTTCGCCTTCTTGCCGCGGTCTGGATCTTTGCCGGCAGATTGGCGGCTGCCGGTCTTAGCCGCCTGCGCTTCGAGTTGCTTTGTGCCGCCCGCGCGATTGCCGCCGCGCTCGTTGCCGCCCTTGTTCGGTGTGGTTTCGCGATTTTGTCCCATCTGACGCCTCCGAGAAAGATTCGGAAACGGACGGGCGCGCGCGCCGTTCCTTACGCTGCTGCGGTCTTGGCTTTGCCGTGGTCCAGTTCGGCCGTGGCGAGGAAGCGCTCGGCCTCCAGCGCCGCCATGCAGCCGAGACCCGCGGCGGTGACGGCTTGGCGGTAGGTATCGTCCGCCACGTCGCCCGCCGCGAACACGCCCGGAATGTTCGTTTCCGTCGTGCCCGGCTTCACGATGATGTAGCCGTTGTCCTTCATCGCCACCTGACCCTTGAACAATTCCGTCGCCGGCGCGTGGCCGATGGCGACGAAGACGCCGTCGAGCTTGCGCTCTTCGCGCTCGCCGGTTTTCAGATTCTTGATGACGACGCCGGTGACGCCTGGCGGGCTTTCCGTGCCTTCGATCTCCTCGATCGCCGAATTCCAGATCACTTCGATCCGCGGATGATTGAGCAAACGCTCTTGCAGCACTTTCTCCGCGCGCAGCGAGTCGCGGCGGTGGATCAAAGTCACTTTGCTGGCGAGGTGCGAAAGATAGAGCGCTTCTTCCACCGCACTGTTGCCGCCGCCGACGACCGCAACTTCCTTGCCGCGGAAGAAGAAACCGTCGCATGTCGCGCAGGCGCTGACGCCGAAGCCCTGGAATTTCTGCTCGCTGGGCAGACCTAGCCATTTCGCCTGCGCGCCGGTGGCGATGATCAGCGCGTCAGCGAGGTACACTTGGCCGCTATCGCCGACGAGCCGGAAGGGACGCTTGCTCAGATCGGCCGTAACGATCGTGTCCTCGACCAAGTCGGTCCCGACATGCTTGGCTTGCGCGCGCATCTGCTCCATCAGCCACGGGCCCTGGATGACATCGGCGAACCCCGGATAGTTCTCGACATCGGTGGTGATCGTGAGCTGGCCGCCCGGTTGCAGACCCGCAATCAGCATCGGCTTGCGCAGCGCGCGGGCGGCGTAGATGGCGGCCGTATAACCGGCTGGGCCGGAGCCGATGATGATGACAGGGGCGTGGCGGGCGGCGGATTCAGTCATGGGTCTTGGCCTAACAGGGATTCGCGTGCCTCCAATATGGCGGCGGCGCCGCAGCGCCGGAAGCGCAAGCGGCATCCGCGATCACAGAGCTTCCCCGCGCGAGCGGAGATTGCCCTGGAACTAAAGGGGGTTATGGTGATGGCCACGACCGCAGGGGCGCTGGATTGTCTGACCGCTACAAAATCCTCATCGTCGAGGACGACGCCCTCATTGCCATGGAGCTCGAAGAGCGGCTCCAGGACATGGGCTACGACGTCCTGGGCCCGGCCGCCACGGTGGAGGAGGCGCAGACCGCCATTGCCGCATCGCGGCCCGACGCGGCGTTGCTCGATTCCAATCTGGCCGGGGTTTCAAGCACGGAACTCGCCGCCGGGCTGGCTGCCAATGGCGTTCCGGTCGCTTTTTGCACCGGTTACGACACGATCAAGAATTTGCCGCCCCAGCTCCAGAATGCGCCGATCCTTACGAAGCCCATCGGCGACGCCGATCTTCTGAAGGTCCTGAAGCAGCTCGTGGCCTAGCGCACCCGCGCCGACCACGCTGTGAGCACAGCGGCGGCGGCGCGGTCTGTTTCCAAGAGCGGCGGGTAAGTCCAGCTTTCGAGCTGGCCGGTGAACGCTCGCGCGCAGCCGCGCTTGGCGAGGCTCTGGTGGAACGCATCGAGCTTGCCGCCTGAACCATCTACCGCGAGCACGTGAATGGGCTTGCCCGTTGCGGCGGCTTCGGTCGCCATGCTCACACTGTCGGCGGTGACGAAGATGTGGTCGGCGGCGCCGAGCATCGGGAAATAGGGGTTTGGGCCTTCGCCCTCGTAGAAGACGGCGCTGTGCGGGGCGAGCCAGGTGCGGAATTGCATCCGCGCGGCGTGGCCGGTGCGGCGCGATAGCGTCACCATCAGCGCGCCGCCGGTTTGGCGCTGCACTGAGACAAGCGCATCGGCGATCTCGCGCGCGCGTTTGGCGGAAATGTCTTGGCGTTTGGATTTGCCGCCGATCAGCACTGCTAAGCGCGGCCCCGGCAAATCTTCCAGCGCCGGCGAAAACTCGATCAATTCCTGATCCAGCCGCTCCGGCGTGACGCGATGACAGGCGCCAACGATCGGCAGCACGTTGGCGCCCTCGAGCCCGTCATGAATCGGCGGAATGACAACATCGAACTCGCGCGCATTCACGCGCGGATCCTGCAGCTGCACGACGAACGTGCGCCCGCCGGACCAGTGCTTCACGCCCATGGCGAACGGGATCGAGGCGCGGCCGCAGCCGATCAGCATGTTCGGCCAGGGTGGCTCGATCTCGTCGGAGCCGAACGAGGTGGCGTTGCGCGGCGCGGGCACAAAGCCCGGGGGCAGCCAATTCCACGGCGTGCGCAGCCGCACGCGCTTGGTGACGATATTGACGGGCGCGCGGCGGGCGATGGCTTCGGCGAGGCCAAGCGCTTGGTTCTCGATCCCCGCACGGCCGTCGGTGACGGCCCAGATGTGGATCGGATCGGCGGGCTGATAGCCGACGCTTTTCATTCTGGGGCAGGGAACGGTCGATAGCGATAGCGCGTCGGGCCGATCACCACAAAATTTCCGATCGCCACTTCAAGTGATTCAGGCGCTAAGCGGGCGATCCAACCGGCGCGCTTGCTCTTATGAATGAGCGGCGTCATCGCCAGAATGACTCCGGCAGGAGGCTGAAGGCGGTCCCTGAAAATCAGGTCACCGAAATCAGCATCCTCAGTGACGAGAATCCGATCGAGACCACGCGCCAAGTCGAGAATTTGTTCATCCGACGCAGCAGCGTCGATCCAATCGGTCGTGAATGCGCCCGGCGCCAACGCAAGGAACGCCGGCGCAACATGTCGTCGATCCACGCACATGTCGAACAGTACTGGCTTCACGCTGGGACCAAGCCGTCGCTTCTCAGGTAGTCGGCGGCGAATGCGAGCGCGGCGAGCACATCCTCGCGCGTGATGAACGGATACCCTTCGAGAACGTCCTCGATGGTGTCGCCAGCGCCGAGATAATCCAGGATGTGCGCCACGGGCAGACGAGTGTCCTTGATGCACGGTTTCCCGCCCATCACGCCTGGAATCATCGTTACGCGGGGGTGCCGCTGCAGGTCCATGGCCAGAGTTTACACCAAGACGGCGCGCTGGAGAACGCTTCGACCGTCAGAGGTACTTCACCTTGACGATCTCGTACGATTTCGGGCCGCCCGGGGCCATGACTTCGACGACGTCGCCTTCCTCCTTGCCGATCAGCGCGCGCGCGATCGGGGAGGTGATCGAAATCTTGCCGGCCTTCACGTCGGACTCGTCTTCGCCGACGATCTTGTACTTTGATTTATCGCCGGAATCTTCGTCGATCAGGTTCACGGTCGCGCCGAACTTCACTTGCTTGCCGGAGAGCTTCGACACGTCGATGATTTGCGCGCGCGCGATCTTGTCCTCGATCTCGGCGAGCCGCGTCTCGATGAACGCCTGGCGCTCTTTGGCCGCATGATATTCGGCGTTCTCGGAGAGGTCGCCGTGGGCGCGCGCCTCCGAGATGGCCTGAATCACAGCCGGGCGCTCCTCCGTCTTGAGACGCTTCAGTTCAGCGTCGAGGGCTTGATAACCCTCGGCGGTCATTGGAATTTTTTCCATGGGGTGTGTGTAAAAGTCCGTCTAGGAAAGAGAAAGTTGTATCCGGCCCGGCCCGACGTCAAGCATAGGCTTGAAGGGCGCGTACGCCTAGGGGCGCCCCCGATCTCAGCCGATGAATGGCCTGGACCGAAGCCCGCGCCCCGGAGACCGTCGTGTAATAGGGGATATTCTGGGTCAGGGCAGTGCGGCGGATGGAATAGCTGTCGCGATAGGATTGCGCGCCTTCGGTGGTGTTGAAGACGAGCTGGACCTCGCCGTTCTTCATCGCGTCCACGACATGGGGCCGGCCCTCAGCCACTTTATTGACCTTCTGCACGTCGAGGCCCTGGGCTTTGAGAAAATCAGCGGTGCCGCCGGTCGCCATGATTTTGAAGCCTTCGGCGATCAGGTCGCGCGCGACCGGGACCAGCGCCGGCTTGTCGAGGTCCTTCACAGAGATAAAGCAAGTTCCAGCAATCGGCAGATTGATGCCCGAAGCGACTTGGCTCTTGGCGAACGCGGCCGCGAAATCCTGGTCGAGGCCCATCACTTCGCCGGTCGAGCGCATTTCCGGACCAAGCACCGGATCGACGCCAGGAAAGCGCGCGAACGGGAACACGGCTTCCTTCACCGCGACGTGGCCCTTGGACGGGCGGTCGAGCTTTAGCTCCGAGAGCTTCACGCCTGCCATCACTTTCGCGGCGGCCGCGGCGATCGGGCGATTGATCGCCTTGGCCACGAACGGAGCCGTGCGCGAGGCGCGGGGATTGGCCTCGAGAATGAAGATCTCGCCGTCCTTGACGGCGAACTGGATGTTGATCAGCCCGCGCACGTCGAGCGCTAAAGCGAGCTTGCGCGTCTCCGCTTCAATCTCGGCGATGATCTTTTTGTCGAGCGAGTAGGGCGGCAACGCGCAGGCGCTGTCGCCCGAATGCACGCCGGCTTCCTCGATATGCTCCATCACGCCGGCGACGAACACATCCTCGCCATCGCAGATCGCATCGACGTCAACCTCGATCGCATCGCGCAAATAGCGATCCACCAGCAGCGGCCGCTTGTCGGAAACGACAAGTTCGCTCGGGCCGCCGAGCGCGCGCGAAATCTGGTTCACGTAATCGTTCAGCTCTTCTTCCGTGTGCACGATCCGCATGGCGAGGCCGCCTAGCACGTAGCTCGGACGCAGCATCACCGGATAGCCGATCTTGCCCGCGGCGTTGCGCGCCGCGTCGAGCGAGCCCGCGATGGTGTTTTCCGGCTGCTTCAAGCCGATTTTGCGTAAGAGCGCCTGGAAGCGGTCGCGGTCTTCGGCGAGATCGATCGCATCGACGCTGGTGCCGAGGATCGGCGCGCCTTCGTCCGCCAGCGGCTGCGCTAGCTTCAGCGGCGTCTGGCCGCCAAATTGCACGATCAAACCCTCGATCGTGCCGCGCGCTTTTTCAGTTTCGACGATCTCGAGCACGTCTTCGGTCGTCAGCGGTTCGAAATAAAGACGGTCGGACGTGTCGTAATCGGTCGATACCGTTTCCGGATTGCAATTGACCATGATCGACTCGACGCCGAGATCGGCGCACGCGAACGCAGCGTGACAGCAGCAATAATCGAATTCGATACCTTGGCCGATGCGGTTCGGCCCGCCGCCCAAAATGATGATCTTCTTGCGGTCCGACGGCTCCGCTTCGCACTCGCCTTGCGCTTGACCGTACGCAGGGAACTCGTAGGTCGAGTACATGTACGGCGTTGTCGCGCGGAATTCGGCGGCACACGAGTCGATACGCTTGAATTGCGGACGCACGCCGAGCTTGCGCCGCGCGGCGCGCACGTCGCGCTCGCGCTGGCCGGTGAGTTTGGCGAGGCGCGCATCAGAGAAGCCTTGCGCCTTTAGCGCGCGGAAACTCACCGCGTCCTTCGGCAAGCCATTGGCGCGGACCTCTGCTTCCGTGGCGATAATTTCCGCGATTTGGCGCACGAACCACGGATCGTAGTGTGACGCCGCGCAGATCTCTTCCACGGTCAGCCCACGCCGCAAGGCTTCGGCTGCGACCAGCAGGCGGTCAGCTTTTGGGGTGACGAGCCGCGCACGCACGGCGGCGCGGCCTTGATCTTCGTCCTGCGCGCCTTCGATCTGGATCTCGTCGAGGCCAACGAGCCCCGTGTCCAGCGAGCGCAGCGCTTTCTGCAAGCTTTCCTGGAACGTCCGCCCGATCGCCATCGCTTCGCCGACGCTTTTCATGCTTGTCGTCAGCGTCGTGTCGCTGCCGGCGAAGCGCTCGAAGGCGAAGCGCGGAATTTTGGTGACGACATAATCGATCGTCGGCTCGAAGCTCGCCGGCATGGCGCCGCCGGTGATGTCGTTGGCGATTTCGTCCAGCGTGTAGCCGACCGCGCATTTGGCGGCGACTTTAGCGATCGGAAAGCCCGTCGCCTTCGAGGCCAGCGCCGAGGATCGAGACACGCGCGGATTCATCTCGATCACGACCATGCGGCCGGTTTGCGGGTTCACCGCGAACTGCACGTTGGAGCCGCCGGTCTCGACGCCGATCTCGCGCAGCACCGCGATCGAGGCGTTGCGCATGATTTGATATTCGCGATCCGTCAGCGTTAGCGCCGGCGCCACGGTGATGGAATCGCCCGTATGCACGCCCATCGGATCGATGTTTTCGATCGAGCAAATGATGATGCAATTGTCCGCTTTATCGCGGACGACCTCCATCTCGAATTCTTTCCAGCCGATGATGCTCTCTTCGACCAGCACCTCGGTGATCGGCGAAGCGGCGAGACCGCGTTCGACGATCTCTTTGAATTCTTCGACATTGTAAGCGACGCCGCCGCCCAAGCCGCCCAATGTCAGTGACGGCCGGATGATGGAAGGCAATTGCACGTGATCGAGCGCCGCCAGCGCGTCTTCCATCGTGTTGCACAGACGCGAGCGCGGGCTCTCGAGCCCGATCTTGTCCATCGCATCGCGGAATTTCATCCGGTGCTCGGCTTTTTCGATGACGTCGGCATTGGCGCCGATCATTTCGACGCCATGCTTTTTCAGCACGCCGGTGCGCTCCAGTGTCAACGCGCAGTTGAGCGCCGTCTGCCCGCCCATCGTCGGCAGCAGCGCGTCAGGCTTTTCCACCTCGATGATCTTCTCGACCATCTCCGGCGTGATCGGCTCGATGTAGGTCGCGTCCGCCAGCCCCGGATCGGTCATGATCGTGGCCGGGTTCGAGTTGACGAGGATGACGCGGTAACCCTCGGCCTTCAGCGCCTTCACCGCCTGCACGCCGGAATAATCGAACTCGCACGCCTGGCCGATAATGATCGGCCCCGCGCCGATGATCAGGATCGAGGAGATGTCGGTACGTTTCGGCATGCGTCTCCGCCCGCGTTTGCGGCGTCAGAATCGATCCAAGAGGGGATCGCGCGTGCTTACTGGAAGCGCGCCGGACGGACAAGCCCGCGCCTGGAACTGGCGCGGGTGTCCGGCGACTATGCCGCGGCGGACTGGCGCGCCGGCGCTGACGGCTTCTGCTGCAGCAAAGCTACCGCCACTACGCCGATCGCTAGCGCAACGAAGCCGCCAACGCCGACAATGCCGTTCCAGGGGAAGGTCGGCTGGCTCAGCATGCCGAGCGTGATCCCGCCAACCGCGTTGAAGGCGCCGTGGAAGATGCCGGCCGCCCAGACCGAGCCGCCGCGGTCGCGCACCAGCGTCAGCATCGGTGAAAGCAGCATGCAGAACGCTGTGAAGAGGCCGATGCCGAGCAGCGCGTTGTCCGGATAGTTCAGGCCGTAGAGAAGGATAGCGGGCGCGTGCCAGAGACCCCAGACCAAGCCGGTCGCCAGCGACGCGCGCCAGAAGCCGGACGGGCGCCAAAGATCATGCAAATAGCCGCGCCAGCCGAGTTCTTCGCTGAAGGTGAGGATCGGGGCGTTGATCAAAGCGCCAAGCGTGATCGCCATGGCGATTATGAAACCAGTGCTCATCAATAGCGGCGGCACTTGCGAGAGGTCCTGGCCTTGCGCTTCAGCGGCTTGCCGGCTCGCTTCGCCGATATCGACATAGCTTCTGTCCGAGAGCAGCACAGTGAGCGCAACTGACGCTGCCGCCAGCGTGATGGGGATGAGCCAAGCGAGCAGCCACCAGATGTTGGGGCGAAACCGCAGGCCGAGCGCTTCAACGCGCCGGCCTTTCTCGAACGCGAAGGCGCAGATCAGCGCGGAAATCGCCGGCCCCAGCATCATCGCGCTCAAGAGCAGGATCGGCCCCGCTTGGCCGAGCGAGTCTTTGAGCCCTGCATAATGCCCGCCGATGGCGATTGCCCAGCTGATCGCGAAGGCGAACGCCAGGAAGATGATGGATTTCTTCGTCGTCGACATCATTCACCCCCGTTTTTGTTGTCGTCTTCGACTCGTTTGGCCTCGACCTTCACGCCGCGCGCGCGCAGCGCTTCGCGCAGCAAGAACTCGATCTCCGCGTTCACACTGCGCAATTCCGCATTCGCCAATCGTGCGATGGCGTCGTGAAGCGCTGGGTCGAGACGCAGCGCGAAGGCTTTGCGTTCGGCGGCCACGATCTACTGATACAGCGAGCCTGCGTTCACGACGGGCTGTGCGTCGCGATCGCCGCAGAGCACCACGAGCAGATTCGACACCATGGTCGCGCGGCGTTCGTCGTCGAGCACAACGATCTCGCGTTCGCTCAATTGCTCGAGCGCGTGCTGCACCATTTCGACCGCGCCTTGGACGATGAAACGGCGGGCAGCGAGTACGGCTTCCGCCTGTTGACGCCGCAGCATGGCGCTGGCGATTTCCGGCGCATAGGCGAGGTGGCTGAGCTTGGTTTCATCGATCACCACGCCGGCGACCGCGACACGCTCCTGCAGCTTCTCGCGCAGCAGCGCCGAGACTTGGTCGGCATCGCCGCGCAGGGTTGGCTCCTCATGCTCGGCGTGATCGTAGGCGAAGTGCGAGGCGATCTCGCGCACGGCGGTTTCGATCTGGATATCGACGAAGCTTTGGTACTCATCGACATCGAAAAGCGCTTGGCCCGTATCCGTAACGCGCCAGACCACGACAGCGGCGATCTCGATCGGGTTGCCGCGCTTGTCGTTCACTTTGAGCTTTTCGCCGGTGACGTTGCGCACGCGCAGGCTGATCTTCTTGCGGCCATACCACGGGATCACCCAGCGCAGACCCGGCGTCCGATCGGTGCCCTTGTAATTGCCGAACAGGGTGATCGCCGCCGCCTCGTTGGGCTGCAGCGTATAAAAGCCCACCAGCGCGAACACGGCGACGGTGAGGCCGATTAGGTAGCCGACGATGGCAAAGCCCGGATCGCCGCCGGCTTCGGCCATCGAGATCGAGTCGATCAGGCCCCAGATGAACCAGCCGTGCAGGCCGAGCAGAACGATTAGGATCAAGCCGCCATTCGAAGTCGCGGCCTTGCGTTCCTGTGTGTGATTAAGCGCTTGTGCGGTCATGACATACCCTCCGATGCCATCAAAGTGATATCATCATAATAGCGCTTTCCGGCGCGCCGCAAGCAAAATCGGACGCGTTCACCTCGTTTCCAAAGAAGGTCTTAACGGCGTTCGCGGCATATCGGACGACCGCAAGTTTCGGTTTTTGGGCGTCAAAATGGTTAGCCGCTGGTCACCTTTCGCGCGCAGCCGCTCGGGCAATGTCGCGATGATGTGGGCGCTTATGGGCGCGGTACTGGTGGGCCTGGTCGGGCTCACGGTCGACTTCACGCGCGCCCAGGCGCTTCGATCGCAAATGCAGAATGCGGTCGATGGCGCGGCCCTCGCGGCGGCGCGCGGAGACACCCAAACCGAAGAGCAGCGCCGCGACGCCGCCCGCGCCTTTTTCGACGCAGAGATGGGCGCGCTCGCCTCCGGCGCCACGCTGACGATCAGCGATGTCGGCGATAGCGAAGTCGAGGTCACCGCATCTATGCCGATGCCGATGAGCCTCGCGCGCATCGTCAATAACGAGGCTTGGACGCTGCATGTCTCGTCCGAGGCCGAGCGCAGCGGCAATAATCTTGAGATCGCTCTGGTGCTGGATGTCACGGGCTCGATGTCGGGCTCGCGCATCGTGGACCTGCGCACCGCGGCTACCAATCTCGTCAACACTGTCGTGCGCGATGAGCAGATTCCGTATTATTCGAAAGTCGCGCTTGTGCCGTACTCAATGGGCGTCAACGCCGGCACATACGCCGATGCCGCGCGCGGCGTCATTGTTGGCACGCACGACATCGACAACGCCGCCTGGAACGACGGCGTCACCCGCACTATTTCCGCGATCAGCCGCGCCAACCCAGCTGTGGTGACATCGAACGGGCACGGATTTTCGAACGGCGACACGGTGTTCATCTCGAATACGAGCGGCACCATGAGTCAGGTGAACAACCGGATTTTCACCGTCGCGAACGCGAATGCGAACACGTTCCAGCTCGCCGGCGTAAACAGCAGCTCCTACAACTCCTATTCGGGCAATGGCGGACGCGTTCGGCGTTGCCTCAACGCGACCTGCTCGGTCGTCGTCACAACCGAGAACGACCACAATTACGGCGTCAACGCTCGCGTCTATATCCGCAGTGTTAGCGGCATGACGCAGCTAAACAACAACGTCTACACCATCAGCGCCGTCACGCAGGATACGTTTACCTTGCAGGGCTCGCATACGACCTACAGCGCCTATAGCTCAGGCGGGACTGCGTATTGCGTGGTCGCCGGCTGCGAATACAACGTGTTCAATAACGCCAATAATGGCGCGCAACGCATCTTCCGCGTCAGCACGTGCGTGAGTGAGCGCATCGGCCCGCAAGCCTATACGGATGCGGCGCCGGCAGCGGCGCCGGTCGGGACCAATTATCCCAGCAGCGCCAATACGTGCCCGACGGCCACGATCACGCCGCTGACGACGGACCGCGGCGTCCTCACGTCCCGTATCGCATCGTTCCAAGCCGCCGGCTCCACTGCCGGGCACATCGGCCTTGCCTGGGGCTGGTACATGATTTCGCCGCGCTGGGCCTCGCTGTTTCCGGCCGCGTCGCAAGGGGCGGCGTATACTTCGCCGGAGACGCTGAAAATCGTCGTGCTGATGACGGACGGCGCGTTCAACACCGGCTATTGCAATGGTGTCATCAGCGACGATTCCGACAACGGGGCCGGCTCGGCTTCGGAGCGCATCAATTGCGACGCCACCAATGGCAACCCGTTCGATCAGGCCGAAGAGCTGTGCGACCAGATGAAGGACGAGGGCGTCATCATCTACACGGTCGGCTTCGAAATCGGCAATGATGACGATGTCGTCGATCTGATGGAGGACTGCGCCACCAGCGCCGAGCACGCCTACATCAGCAACGATGGCGATGAGCTGATCGCCGCGTTCGACGCGATCGCGGCGTCGATCTCGCAGCTGCGCATCACGCGCTAGTCTTCAACTCTTTCTTTACCATTCCCTAGCGGCGGCCTGTTAAACTCTCTGCGCTAGCATGTTCGTTCGGGAGAATGGGCATGTATTCGGGCAAGCTGTTTCGGCGGCGCTCTGCGAAGCGGATGCTTCAGGACCGCTCCGGCAACGTCGCCATGATGTGGGCGCTGATGGGCGCCGTTCTGGTGGGCCTGATCGGCATCACCGTGGACTTCACGCGCGCGCAATCGATCCGCTCGCAAATGCAGAACGCCATCGATGGCGCGGCGCTCGTCGCCGAGCGCAGTTCCAATCTGACCATGGCCCAACGCACCGCCGCCGCGCGCGCCTTCTTCGACGGCGAGATGGGCGATCTGGCGCGCGACGTTCAGTTCACGGTCACGCAGCTGGAAGACGGCGGCCACCGCGTCACCGCCCGCATGCCGATGCCGCTTTCGCTCGCGCGCATCATCAACAATCAAGATTGGATGCTCGCCGCCTCCGCCGAGGCGCAGGCCAATGCCAGCCCGCCGATCGAAGTCGCGCTCGTGCTCGACAACACCGGCTCGATGTCCAACGACATGCAAGCGCTGCGCAACGCGGCGTCAGACTTGGCTGACGACCTGTTGCGTCTCGACGGCGATACAGTGCGTGTCGCGCTCGTGCCTTTCGTCGCCCAGGTCAATATCGGCAACCAGCAGAGCCATCTGGCGTGGATGGACCAAGCCGGCACTGCGCCGATGAACGGCGAGATCATGGAAGACCGCATGCTGGGTTTCCGGCCGCGCGACACCAGCGGCAACGCCACCTCAAACCCGAATTTCACGGGAGCAGATTGTGAGGCGCTCTCGGGTCTCCCGTACTTCGACGATCCGAGTACGGGTGCTGACGAAGGTTATCCAGGTCCATATCGTGTCACGTGGCGACGCGACGCCAGTCGCTGCTATGCATTCACGCCCGACGATGGCGTGAGTCACCTGGAGCTATTCGACCTTCTTTCGAACGTCGATTGGAAGGGCTGTGTGGAAGCGCGTCCGGAGCCATACGACATCTCCGATGCGGTTCCGAACACATCAACGCCCGCGACGATGTTCGTGCCGTATTTTTGGATGGACACTGGCGGCACGGCCGGGCAGGGCAACTCCAACACCAGCAGCCAACCGAACTATCGCAACAACAACCAATCCTATTTGAGCGATACGCCGAGCGATCTCCGCTCGGCCACGAGCGCGATCGTGCAGAACGCGGGCGGAGCGCCGCCCGCCGGACAAACAGTCGCCGTCACGATGACCTCCTCGAACGGCGCCAGCGCAACCGCACAGCAGCGCCGCGAAGCGCGCTTCTTCAATGTGTTCAAATACCGTGGCGGCAGCGCTTCGGTTGACGATTCTGCGCCTGATACGCGCGGACCAAACCGCGGTTGTCCGACGCCTATCGTACCGCTTACTTCGAGCGACACGATTGTTCAGTCCAACATCGCCGCCATGCGACATTGGCAGGGCGGCGGCACCAATCAAGCAGAAGGGTTGGCCTGGGGCTGGCGCGTACTCTCACCGACGGCGCCGTTCACGGAAGGCGCGCCGTACGGGCCTGACGTGCGCAAAGTGATCGTGCTGATGTCCGACGGCGAGAACACCAATGTCGGCACCGATGCGGTGATGGAGAGCGATTACTCGGCCTATAATCACATGGGCTTCTGGCGCAATCACGCAGGCGGCAACCTGATCACCCAATTGCTGTTTGGCGTGCTGCACGGCGTGTTGCCCTCGCAATTTCGGCGCAACATCAATTCGTCGAACAGCTACGTCACCTACGTGAACAACCGCCAGGCCGAATTGTGCGACAACATCAAGGACGCCGGCATCGAAATCTACACGGTGATCTTCCGTGAAACCGACTCCGCCACCGTCAACATGATGCGCAGCTGCGCCACCAGCCCCGAACACTTCTTCCGCGCCGATAGCGCGGCTGAACTCTCGGAGGCGTTCAGCACCATCGGCACCGGCATCGGCTCGCTGCGCCTGACGCGCTGATTATTGCGGCGCTTGGAAGCTGACGGCGATGCGGGTGCGTGAGCCGACGGCGCTCTGTCCGTTCGAAAGCGTCGGGCTTGCGCGATAGGAGCTCGAGGCGCTGAGCGCGGCGCGGCCAAAGCCTTCGCCGGCCGGCGATTCCGAGGCGATGGTGCAGTTCACACCCAGCGAAGACAGCACAACGCAATCCATCGTGACGCGCCCGCCGATGCCTTCGCGCAATGCGCGCTGCGGATAGAGGTCGGAGATGCGGCGCGCGGATGGCCGTTGCGCCCAGCTCACCGTGCCGGGCGGCGCAGCGCGCGGCTCGGGAGGACGCGTCGGCGTCGTCGAAACTTGGGTCGGGGCAGTCTGCGGCGGCGACAGCGGCACGATCGTGCTTTGCGAGCCCGTGGAGGGCGTTTGCGAGACCGTCGATGTGCTGCCCGGCGTCAATGAAACCGGGCCGCTGCGCGGCGTTGAATCGGTATTCGTGGCGGCGGGCGGCGGTGTCGGCTCACGTTCGCGCGGCGGCGTCTGCGCCGGGGCTTCGACGCGATTGGCGACCTGGATCGGCCGCGCTGGCGGCTGGTCGAGCGTCTCAGCGCTGGTCGGCTCCAGCGGCACTTCGCTCGGCACGTCGAGCGGCGCGGAGCTGCCGAGGTCTTGGGTTTGCTCTTGCGGCGCGTTGGCCTGATCGCCCAGACCGCCGCCAAAATAGAGGCCGCCGGCCAGGGCCGCGCCGCCAAGCAGCGCAATCAGAATGAAGGCGCGAAGCGCGCCGCCGCCGGTTGCCGGCGGCTCGCGCAGATCGGCGCGGTCGTAAGTGCGGTCCGGCGGCGGCATGCGGCGCGGTGGGGGCGCCTCTGCGCGGCGTGGCGGCGGCGGCGCCTCGGCCCGGCGCGGCGGCGGATCAGGACGGCGCGGCGGTGGCGCAGCTTCGCGGCGCATCGGCGCTTCGGCCCGCGGCTCCGGCGCTGGGCGCGCGGGCGGGGCAGGCCGCTGCGGCGCTTCGGCGGTGAGCTGCTTCAGGCGCAGTTCGGCCACTTCAGCGAAAGCGCCCTGCGCGCCGTAGCGCGCGAGGTAGTCCATAAAGTCCGTGGGATTGCGGCTGTCGCGGATCGCACGCCAATGCTCGGCCTCGGTCCCAAGCGGATCGGCGGCAGGCGCAGGCGCTGCCGGCGGCGGCGCGCGGAAAGTTGGTTGCGGCGCCGGCGCGGGAGCCGGACGCGGCGCGGCGCGCTGCTGCATGGGCGCAGGCGCGGTGGGCTCGTATTCGTCCTGCGCCGCGGGCGCGCCGACGCGCGCAGAATTCACCATCCGATCGACGGCGAAGAATAGCGGATCGAGCGACGGATCGTTCGGGTCGCCGTCCCAGTGTGAAAGATCGAACGCCGGTGAATCGCCGATGCTCGACGGCGGTGGCGGCTCGATCAGGCTGGCGACGATCGCCTTGTTCGCATTGATCACGCGCTGGGCCGCGTCGAGAAACGGGCGCGACCGGATCGAGGCTTGCGACCAAACGACAACGCCCGCACCACTCGAACGCAGCGAGGCGTCGTTCGACGGTGCGCCGCCGATCGAAAAACCGGCCGCCTCGAACATCTCCGCGAGAGCCTTCGCTTGCGGCTCGTCCTCGCGGACACAAACGATGAGTACGTCTGCCATGACGTCTCCTGCGCCCCCGGCTTTAGGTC